>Ga0123330_1000542_pt1 | contig 42922 bp, 39 predicted proteins | sample BioC13SIPDNA_2_FD_89704 | JGI IMG/M metagenome (GOLD analysis project Ga0123330, IMG submission 89704) | Anaerobic biogas reactor microbial communites from Washington, USA - Biogas_R2_A C13 SIP DNA | ecosystem: Engineered > Bioreactor > Anaerobic > Unclassified | place: Washington, USA... | reverse complement strand
CGAGGTCGAGCCGATGGCGGCTGCCTGCTCATCCTATTCAGACGCTGTTTCAGCAGACCCCATGCGGCCACAGCGGCAAATCGTTTGCCTTTGTAGGGATAAATGAAAGATTTATTGCGCAGCATTCTATGCGTGACCGCCCTGCGGGCGGCACCCAAATCAACGCATCGGCAAATTCCGCTCTCCTGAAGGAATCTCGCTCGATAGGCAGGCCCGCCCCTTGATGAGGCGGGCCTTTTGTATCAACCAACGTTGATGATATGGCGCAGGGGGTGGGATTCGAACCCACGTGGGCTTGCGCCCAAACTGATTTCGAGTCAGCCCCGTTATGACCGCTTCGATACCCCTGCACATGGCGGCGGAACTGCGGGGCTTATGCTACCGCAAATGTGCTTGGCTGTCAAGGTTTTGCCTGTCAAAACAACGCACGGGCCGCCCGGTCGGGCGGCCCGCTGCTAAGCAATAGCGTCAATAATCAGTAGCTCACCGCCACGACCAACCCGCCCATGTTGTCGGCGGAGGCGCTGTAGCTGGCCGCCTCGGCCGGGATGCGGACGTCTGCATCGGTGCCGTCATTTTCCACGCGAAAAATCTCGTACTTCAGCTGGCCTTCCTCGTACACGGCGATGTGCTTATTTTCAATCAGGTACTCGATGTACTCCTCCAGGCAGAACTGCTTTTCGTGCATCACCTGCGCGTGGGGGATGCCCACATAGCGGTAGGCGTCCATCTTCAGGTCGATACCCGTCTTGTAGGACTTATCGATGGTCTGGGCGTTGGGGTAGCCCGACACCGGGAAGCGGAAGACATAGCCATACTTCCAGCTGTTTTCGTACAGCCACTTGGCCTGCTCGGTATTCTGGAAGTTGGCGGCCACGGCTGCGTTGAGCACGGGGTCATTGGGGCTCCACGCCTTGATCTCCACCGACAGCCCGCTCTGGTAGTCGCTGGTGCCGGGGTAGGCTACACCCTTGCGCACCTCCTCGGTGAGGATGTCGCCCGAATACCGGGCGCTCAGCCGCTCGGAGGCCGCGTTCCAGTAGTTGGTCTGCGTCTGCATGGTGCGGTAGGCGCCGCGCACGATGTAGTTTTCAAGCCCGGCAGCCTTGGCGCCGGCGATCATCTCATCCAGCGCCGTCACGGCCTCGGGGAAGAGGGACATCTCGCGGGCCTCGGTGGGCACGCGGCGGTCGGTCAGCGTCATGATGCTGTCGATCTCGCCCTCCACCAGCGTGAAATCTGCCGGCAGCATGTGCCAGCGGTTGAGCAGCAGCAGGCCGCCCTTGAGGGCCTCGGCGCGCGGGATGGTGACGGAGTTGGTGCCCTTGACGGCGTAGCCCTTGAGGCTGACGATGTCGGTGCCCGTCTGGGCGGGCACGGGCCAATCGGGGGCCACATCCGGCACCACCTGCTCGCGCTGGGCGAGCACGGCGTCGTTATAGGCCTGCACCATGGCGTTGTTCTCCTCCACGATGCGGCCCTGCTCCTGCAGGTAGCGGCCGCGCAGGTGCGAATCCAGCAGCAGATACCCTACCAGGAATACCACGAACAGCACCAGGAGGGCGATCATGATCCGCAGCAAGCGAAAGTAGGGATCGGTCCTGTGAGCGTTTGACATGTTTTCATCCTTTCCGCGCGCGGCGCGCAGGCAGCCTGTACGCCTCGGATGGTTTATACCGTCCAATATATAACAGAATCATGACAATATGTCAATCATTTGTTCATGAAATCGGCTGTTTTCATGAATATTTTTACAATCCGGTGCTGAGCGGCCCGCGAACGAGCGCGTAGCGTCAAGGCCAGACTTCCTCCAGCATGGCGGCCAGCCGGTCCAGCGCTTCGGCCTCATCCTCGCCCGAGATCACCAGCGTATAGTCCCTGCCCGTGTCCTCCGTGATGCTCAGCAGGCCCAGCATCGACTTGCCGTTGATGATGGCCCCCTGGCTCTCCAGCAGCACATTGGCGCTGAAGCTGTTGGCGGCCGTCACCAGGCGGATGACCCGGTCCCGGTTCATGGGCAAGGAGCCCGTCAGGCGCACCGTTTTTTGTAGCACAAAAACCCCTCCATCCCGTCGAGGCAACCGCGGTAAGCAGTTGCCTGTCCGTATCTTCAACCCGGCCATGACCGGGGTCAATTCAGGGGTTGTGGGGCGCGGTTCCGTCCAGGGCCTGGGCAAAGGCCGCAATGCGGCGCAGGCGCTGCTGCACACCCGATTTGGTCAGCGGCGGGGAGGTCATCTCCCCCAGCTCCCTCAGCCCGGCATCCGGGTTGCTCAGCCGCAGGCGGGCCATCTCCTCCAGCTCGCGCGGCAGGGCGGTCAGGCCGCAGGCCAGCGAGATGCGGGTGATCTGCTCCACCTGGCGCTGGGCAGCGCTGAGCTGTTTGCTGAGGTTGGCATGGTCGCAGTTGGTGGCGCGGTTGACGCTGCCCGACAGGCTGCCGGCGGCGCGCACATTCTCCACATGAAACACGGCGCGGCTGGCGCCCATCAAGCCCAGCAGGGTAACCAGCGCATCGCCCTGGCGCAGGTAGACCACCTCGCTGCCGCGGCGCACGATGCGCGCAGCAGGCACGCCGGCCAATTCCAGCAGGCGCACCAGGTGGGCCGCGCGGGAGGCATCCGCCAGCACAAACTCAGCCCGGTAGCCGCGGGCAGGGTCCGTCACGGTGCCGCACCCCAGAAAAGCCCCGCGTATCCACGCGCGGCGGCAGCAGATGCGCCGCGTCATGCGCACCGGCACCCCGCGCAGGCCGGCGCTCTCGCGCCGCTGCGGATCCATGCTGCGCAGCAGGGTGCGGCTGTCCTCGGCCGTCAGGCGCAGCTGATACTGGCGCACGCCGCCAAAGCTGTTGAGGCGCACCAGGCGGGGCGCGGCCGATATGCCGTGGCGCTGCTTAAGCAAGGTGAAGATGCGGCGCAGCACGCCGGCCGACTGGGTGGCGTAGTGCAGCTGCACGCGGCCCCCGCCCAGCAGCGCGAGCGACCCGCAGCACGCCGTCAGCGCGTTGAGTTCACTGGTCATGCAGCAGGTCTTCTCCAGCGGGAGGGAGATCAGCTCCTGCTTGACGGTGGCGGTGAAGTTCATGCGCCGCGGCGGCCGATGATGCGCACCTCGGGCTCCAGCCACACGCCGCTGCGCTGCTCCACCGTGTCCTGCACATGGGCCACCAGCGAGCGAAAATCCTGGCCCGTGGCGCCGCCCAGGTTGATCAGAAAGCCGGCATGCAGCTCGCTGACCTGCGCAGCGCCCCTGCGGCACCCCTTCAGGCCGGCCTGCTCAATAAGGGCGCCGGCAAAGTATCCCGGCGGCCGCTTGAAAAAGGAGCCGGCGCTGGGGTAGGTGAGCGGCTGCTTGTTGCGGCGGTGCATCTGGTTCTCCTGCACACAGCGGCGGATCGCTTCGCCGTCGCCGGGCTTGAGCTCCATGCACGCGCTGAGCACGGTATAGCCCTCGCGCATCATGCGGCTGTCGCGGTAGCCGTAGCCAATGTCCTTCACCTGCAGGCGCACCGCCCGGCCCTGGGGGTCCAGGCAGTCCACATGGCGGATCACATGGGCCATCTCGCCGCCGTAGGCGCCGGCGTTCATCAGCGCGGCGCCGCCCAGCGAGGCCGGGATGCCGGCCGCAAACTCAAGCCCGGCCAGGCTGTGCTCCACCGTCAGGCGGCTGAGCGCCATCAGCGAGGCACCGGCCTGGGCGGTCAGAGTGTTGCCCTCCAGCTTCACCTGGGAAAAGGCTTCGCCAAAGCGAATCACCAGGCCGTCAAAGCCCGCGTCATCCATCAGCAGGTTGGAGCCATTGCCCAGCAGCAGCGTGGGGATGCCGCGCTGCCTGGCCGCCTGAATCGCCCGGGCGACCTGCTGGGCGCTATGGGCCTCCATCATCATGGCAGCCGGCCCCCCCACCTTGATGGTGGTGTAGGCCGACATGGGTCTGTCAAAAAACAGCTCTTCCTGCGGCAGAGCGTCAGTCAAAGCATTGGGTGTGTGCGTTTGCATAGGTCCTCCGTCATTTCGCACACAGTATACCATGCCGCAAGGATTGTGGGCAAGCGCGGCTGATTACGCATCACCCTCATACAAATGCAAAAAGAACGCCACCGCCAGCAGGTCTGCGCTGCCGCCCGGGCTGATGCCCCGGGCCGCCACCTGGCGGGAGAAGGCAGCCAGCTCCTCGGGCGGTATGTCCCGCGCCAGCAGGTCATTGGCGCCCTGCTGCAAGTAGGTAAGCCCTTCCTCGCCCGCGCGGTAGAGCACATTGGTATCACGCACCCGGGCGATCAGCGCCAGCAGCGCCCGCGCGCCGGCGCGGTCGGGGCCTTCGCCCTTATGCATGGCCTCCCGCAGCACGGGCAGTGCGGCCAATGCGGAGGGAAAGCCCGCCGCCGCCTCGCCCCGCGCCCCCAGGTCGCCATAGCGCTGCCGCACCCGCGCGCCGTGGCTGGCATCGGCCGCATCCTCCAGGGCGGGCTGGGCAATCTGCCCGGCCAGGGCGCACAGCGCCCCGGCATCCCGCTTTTCCCCCAGCCGGCCGGCCGCCGCGCACAGGATGCCCAGCGAGAAGATCAGCCCCTTGTGGGTGTTGACGCCGCCGGTTTGCCGGGCCATGGCCTGCTCGGCCATCAGGCCAAGGGGCCGCAGGCGGCCAAGCAGCGCGTCCGCCGGGATGCCGGGCTGCTGCCCCAGCGCCGCGCACCGGGCAAAGTAAGGGGCAATCGCCGCCGCGCTGCGCAGGAAGGTATAGAAATCCATGTCATCATGCGCGCCGTTGTCCGCACGGTCCACCAGGCCGGGCTTGGGCGTGACCGACACCTCGTACAGCAGGCTGAGCAAGGCCAGCCGGGCTGCCCGCGCCGCCTCGTCCTCCACCCGGGGCAGCAGGGCGCGGAAGGCTGCCTCCGTCTGATGGCTGTCATGGGCACGGCCTGCAATGCAGCCCGCCGCCGGCCGCGCCCCGCATACCGCGCAGGCGCGGGGCGCAAGCCCCAGATCGGCCCGGGACAGGGGCTTTGCGTCCATATCCATCACATCCAGGTCCAGCAGCGCGCCGCCGGGCTGGGTTTCCTCAAAGCGGATGGCCGCCTGCTTGGCCGCGCGAGCATCCGCCACGGCATAGTGGCGGGCCGGGCCCTCGGCATCCCGGGTTTCCAGCAGCAGGCGGCCCTCCAGGCCCGCTGAATGCAGCGCCTGCTCCAGCCGGGCGCAGCAGGCAAAAAAGGCCTGATGAAAGGCGTCTTCCTGCCGCAGGGCGTGGGGCGCGCGCAGGGTGGCCGTCAGCAAAGGCTGCCCGCCCTCCCCCGCCAGAAAGAGCCGGGTCTGCCAGCGCAGCTCCCTGGCTGCCAGTACGGGGCTGTGGGTCATGGGGGCCTCCTCATTTATCCGTTGGCTATGCAATCACAGGGATTGTAGCATGCGGGTGCAGCGCATTCAAGCGCAATGCTGGTGGTTTGCCCGCCGCCGGGCAGGCGTGTATAATGCCCTCATCAACGCCAAGGAGGACGACGCCATGATTGACCGCACACAGGCACTGGCCCTGCTGCAGAAATACAACAAGGAGCCCTTCCACATCCGCCACGCGCTGACGGTGGAGCAGGTGATGCGCTGGTACGCCCGGGAGCAGGGCTACGAAGCCGAGCAGGATTTCTGGGGCCTGGTGGGCCTGCTGCACGACATCGACTTTGAGATGTGGCCCGACCAGCACTGCGCCAAGGCGCCCGAGCTGCTGGCGGAAATAGGCGCCGACGAGCGCCTGGTGCACGCGGTATGCGCCCACGGCTGGGGGCACAACCCCAACTCGCCCGAGCCCGTGCACCCCATGGAAAAGGTGCTGTTCGCCGCCGATGAGCTGACCGGCCTGATCTTCGCGGCCACGCTGATGCGCCCCTCCAAATCCGCCCAGGATATGGAATTAAAATCCCTCAAAAAGAAGTATAAGGACAAGGCCTTTGCCGCTGGCTGCTCCCGGGAGGTCATCGCCCAGGGTGCCGAGCTGCTGGGCTGGCCGCTGGATGAGCTGATGGACAAAACCCTGCAGGCCATGCGCGAGGCCGAGCAGCCCGTGGAGCAGGAGCTGGCCCGGCTGACGGCCCAGCCGTGAGGCAAGCCGGCCGCATCGCCGCCCTGGCGCTGGCGCTGCTGTGCCTGCTGACCCCTGCACGAGCAGGCCAGGCCCCGGCCGCCACGCCATTGCCCTATGAGGCCCCCGCCCCTTTTGCGGGCTACCCCGAGGTGGACGGCCAGGGCTTTCTAAGGGAGCCACTCAGCAAGAACGGCCCGGCCTTCATCCACGCGGACAAAGAAGGCGGGCGGTGGCTCTATGTGGACCAAAGCCTGCGGGTAGAGATCGAGCGGCGCATGGCCAAGCTGCGCTACGGGCGGGTGTACTACTTCATCGCCCACATCCGCTTCAGGGGCGAACTGGCCTTCCGTGGCTGGAGCCAGAGCCCGCAAAAGCCCGGCCGGGAGATCGCCAAGCCCGAGCAGATCGCCCGCCAGCACCGCCTGGTGTACGCCCAGAACGGCGACCTGTATACCTGGCGGGTGTACAACAAGAAGTACCCCGGCATCATCATCCGCGATGGGCGCATCATCCACGAAAAGACCTACACCAAGGCCAACGTCAACATCCCGCCGCTGGACGAGCTGAGCTTGTACCCCGATGGGCGCATGGCCGTTCACACCCCGGGCGAGATGACCGGGCAGGATTACCTGGCCGCCGGGGCGACGGACGTGTTTTCCTTCGGCCCCATTTTGATCCGTGACGGCGTGAAGGAGGAGCGCACGGCCAACTACAGCTCCCGCGAGCCGCGCAGCGCCATCGGGGTAGCCGGCCCCGGCCACTTCGTGGGCATCATGGTGGAGGGGCGCAACAAGCGCAGCGGGGGCGCGGGCCTGAGCTTTGTGGCCGACCGCCTGTTAGAGGAGGGCTGCACCGATGCCTTTACGCTGGATGGCGGGCAGACGGCGGCCATGATCTTCATGGGAGACATCGTGATGGACCCGGGCACCTACAACAGCGGCACCAAGACGCGCCGCCAGCCCGATGTGGTGGGCATCGGCGTGACCAGGCAGCGGGTGCCGGGCAAATAGAAAAAATCATATATGGGAAAAGCCGTGGCTTCGCTGAAACCACGGCCTTTTATTATCTGTTTTCGCCCCTAATCCTTGGGCTTGTAGGTGTAGCGCGCGGTCAGGCGGGGGATGCCGCCGTAGCTGCCCGACGTGTCCGCGTACAGGCGATAGCGCTCGCCCACCTGCCACTGGGTCTTGGTCTGGTTTTCCACCATCACCTCCAGCGGGCTGGTCGAGCGGCCATCCGAGCAGTCGATAATCACTAACTGCGGCTTGGTGGACACCACGCGCAGCACCGGCCCGGTCATCACATAGATCTGCGTGTTTCTCACCCGGGTGGGCAGGTTGGCCAGCAGGTCGGCATAGCCGTACTTCTCATCCAGCCCCCAGGCCTTGGGGGTGTAGTGGTCGGGGTCGGGCAGGTAGTACACATCATACTCCACCGTGGTGGGCTCACGCCCCGGGTAATCCGCCCGGATCACCACGGTGTTGGTGCCGATGCGGTTGAACACCGCATCAAACTTGAACGCACCGGTGGAGGCCAGCTGGCTGGCATCCATATTGTGGTACGGGCTGAGGATGGTCACCTGGGCGCCGGCGCGGGTGGTGGCCGAGATGGTCATGGTGGGCTTGCTGCTGCGGTCGGTCAATGTGCTGGCCAGGTCCAGCGGGATATCCTGCACCGAGCGGAAGATGGTGAGGGTGACCTCGTTCTCGCGGTAGTACTGGCTGCGCACCACGATGTGAATCTTGTTTTCGCCGATGGGCTGGATGGGCGCGTTGTAGCTGATGTAGCCGTTTTGCGTGTTGACGTAGGAGGAAAAATCCTCCCCGTTGATAAAGACCGTGCTGTGCTGCATCACGTGGAACTGCACGTTGTAGATGGGCGTGGCCGTCTGCACATAGGTGACATCCGGCCGGATGAGCGTCAGCGGCGACAGGGGGATGTCGATGGTGTAGTTGACCGGGGCCATCTGCACCTGCTCGCCCGCGCTGGTGCGGATAAAGGGCGTGAGCGTCACATCCATGCTGGGCTGGATGACGTTTTCATCCATCTCGTACCAGATATAATCCTGCACCTGAAAGGTGGCGTACCCGCCGGTGACGATGTAGCTGCGGCGCAGCTCCTTGACATAGATCTGCGAGCCCTCGGGCGCGGGGATGCGGATGGTGTGCGCCGCCATGTCGTCCAGAATGGAGGCGGTCACCTGCACCTGCTGCTCCTCAGGCACCTCCTGCTGCTGGCGCATGGGCAGGTAGAGGTAGCGGTAGCCCGCGTAGCCCAGGCTGAGCAATATCAGCAGCACCGCCAGGTAGGGCAGCGCGCGCCGCACGCCAAAAAGACGGGGGCGCCGCGCGCCGGCGCCGGGCAACGGGATGTTCATGGAGCCGCGGGCGCGCCTGGCCTCGGGGATGGCGCCCAGCTCATCGGTGGCGCGGGCATAGGTGGGCGATGCCGTGTAGCCGTCATAGTCCACCTGCTGCTCATCGGGCTGCGGGTAGGCGGAGCGCATGCGCCCGGCCTCCACAAACACGCGGCTGCGCCGGCTGGCCGCCGTCACGCCTGTGCCGGTGGGGGCAAAGCCCTTGCTGGCCGCCTGGCGGCGCAGCTCCTCCTGGCGCAGCTCCCCCTGGGCCTTGCGGTGGTGCAGGTCCTGCATCTCCTCGGCCAGGCGGTCCTTGGGGTCCACCAAAGTGCGCTCGTCGCCGTACTCATCGTAGACGACGGTTACCGGCTGCTCCTTCTTATCCTCCGGGGGCGCGGCAACGCGCGCCGCCGGCCCTTGGGCCTGGGGCAGCGGCTCTCCGCAGGAGAAGCATACCGGGAAGGTGGCGCGGTTCCACTTGCCGCAGCTGGGGCATCTCATGGGTGCATAAACTCCTTATGCTGAACGAAGGCGTGCAGCATCACTTCGAGGCAGCGGGCGCATCCTGCCCGTACACAAACTGGTGAAAGGACTGGCGGACTGCTTCCGCATCAAAGGCCACTACACTGGCGCCGCTGTCGGTCTGGGTGAGGCGATACTGTCCCTCGGCAGGCAGGCTGAGCGGCACAATCTGCCCGCCGCCCTTCAGGGCCGCCAGCAGCAGGGGCATCAACTCTGCTGTTGTCAGGTTGGTCGCGACGAGCGCCAAGACCTCAGCCGCGGCATCCATTACCTCCGACATGTCTTTTTCCTTCACCTGTGCCAACAGGGCGATCAACAGCTTGCGCTGGCGCTCATTGCGGCCGAAGTTGCTGTCCAACGAGCGGATGCGCACATACTCCAATGCCTGTTTTCCGTTCAGTAGGCGCGCCTCATCCGAACCGGACAGGCCAATGATCCCCGCTTCGCCGGGGCTGAGCACCAACGAAACGCCGCCCAGGTGATCAATCACCCGGACAAAGCCGCCGAAGTTGATGGAGGCATAGCGCGCAATATTCAAACCCAGTACCTGATTCACGGTTTTCATGGCCAGCAGCGGGCCCCCAAAGGCGTTAGCGGTGTTGATGCGGTTTTGATTGTTCAACCCCGGAATATCCACCAACATATCCCGCACCAGGCTGGTCAGCTTCAATTCACCGGTGCGGGTATTGACCGACAGCACCATCATGGCATCCGTGCGGCCATAATTCAGCTGTGCGTTGCCTGTATCCGTCCCCAGAATCAGGATGTTCTCCCAATCAGGGTCCAAGCCTTGCACAGCAGACAGGTCTCCCGCATCCACTGCGATGCGAAAACTGTCGGCCACCTCCACTTCCCGGGCGTCATCCATCAGCGCCTCCTCCAATTGGCGGAGGCCATCCTCTGCGCGCACAGCAGGAAGAAACAGGCTGAATACCAGAAGCATTGCACAGAATAAAGCTGTCAAACGTCTCATGTTTGTTGTCCTTTTCGTTGATCCGATGCTGCATCCGGGCTGTCCTGCCCGTATACAAACTGGTGAAAGGCATCGCGCACCGTGTTCTGATTAAACTCGATCACGCTGGCGCCGCCCTGGGTGCGGGCAAAGCGGTACTTGCCCTCGGGCGGCAGGCTGAGCAGTTCCAGCTGCTTCTGGTTGTTGAGGGCGCCCATCGCCAGGGTAAGCGCCTCCTCGGCCGTCAGGTTGGTGCTCATCCAGCGCAGGCTTTCGGTGATGGCCTGCATCACGGTGTCCCTGTCCTGGCCGCGCGCCTGCTCCAGCAGGGCGTTGAGCACCTTGCGCTGGCGCTCATTGCGGCCAAAGTTATTGTCCAGCGCGCGGATGCGGGAGTACTCCAGCGTCTGATAGCCGCTGAGGCGCTGGGGCAGGTCGGATTTTTCGGCGCCGGACAGCCGGGCCTCGCCCTCGCTGAGGGTGAGCTCCACCCCGCCCAAAAGGTTGACCACCTCGGCAAAGCCCAGGAAGTTGACCGAGCAGTACCGGGCGATATTGACCCCCAGCAGCTCGTTGACCGTCTTGATGGCCAGCAGCGGGCCGCCATAGGCGTTGGCCGTGTTGATGCGGTCGCCCCGGCTGGCGCCCGGGATGGGCACCAGCATGTCGCGCACCAGGCTGGTGAGCTTCAGCTCCCCCGTCTGCTCATTGACCGACAGCACCAGCATGGCGTCGCTGCGCCCCTGGTTGAGGCTGCTGCCCCAGCCGTCGGTGCCCAGCAGCAGGATGTTCATCCAGGCCGCGTCCAGCCCCTCCGCCTGAGACAGGTCGGCCGGGTCTACCTCCACGCGGAACTCGACCTCCACCTCCTGCTCCTCGTCCTTCATGGCCTGCTCCATCGCCTCCTGCTGGCGACGCATCACGGCCTCCTCATCCTCGCGCAGGGCGAAGTACAGGCCGCCGGCCGCCAGGGCGATGGCCAGCAGGGCAATCAGCAGGCGCTTGCCGGTGGCATTTTTCCTGACCGGGGGCTGCTCCTTTGGGGTTTGATTCGAGGTTTGGTCCGGCGTATGGTCCTGCATTATTTATCGTCCCCCATCTTCAGCACAGCGATAAAGGCCTCGCTGGGCAGCTCCACCTTGCCAAACTGGCGCATGCGCTTCTTGCCTTCCTTCTGCTTTTCCAGCAGCTTCTTCTTGCGGGTGATGTCGCCGCCGTAGCACTTGCTCAGCACGTCCTTGCGCACGGCCTTGACGGTTTCCCGGGCGATGACCTTGCCGCCGATGGCGGCCTGGATGGGAATCTCAAACTGCTGGCGCGGAATCACCTCGCGCAGCTTTTCGGCCATGGAGCGGCCCCGCTCGTAGGCCTTGTCCCGGTGGACAATCATGGTGAAGGCATCGCACAGCTCGCCGTTGAGCAGAATATCCAGCTTGACCAGCTGGCTTTCCTGGTAGCCCTTGAGCTCATAGTCCAGCGAGGCATAGCCGCGGCTGCGGCTCTTGAGTTGGTCAAAGAAGTCGTAGATGACCTCGTTAAGCGGCAGGTCGTACGTCAGCTTGACGCGGCCGCCCTCGTGCTGCATATCGCGGAACACGCCGCGCTTGTCCTGGCACAGCTGCATCAGCGTGCCCACATAGTCCTGCGGTGTGAAGATGGTGGCAAATACAAAGGGCTCCTCCATGGACAGGATTTCGCCCACCGGCGGCAGGTTGGTGGGGTTGTCCACCATCAGCTTTTCGCCGTTGGCCTTGTTGATCTCGTAGATGACGTTGGGCACGGTGGTGATCAGGTCCAGGTCAAACTCGCGCTCCAGGCGCTCCTGAATGATCTCCATATGCAGCAGGCCCAAAAAGCCGCAGCGGAAGCCATAGCCCAGCGCGGCGCTGGTCTCGGGCTCGTAGTGCAGGCTGGCATCGTTCATGCGCAGCTTCTCCAGCGCGTCGGTCAGCGCCCCATAGTCGTTGCCGTCGGCCGGGTAGATGCCGCAGTACACCATGGGCGTCACTGCCTTGTAGCCGGGCAGCGGTTCCTCGGCCGGTCGGGCCGCATCGGTGATGGTATCGCCCACGCGGGTGTCGCCCACCTCCTTGATGGAGGCCGATACATAGCCCACCTCGCCTGCCAGCAGCGCGTCCCGGGGCACATAGCCCGGGCTGCGGATGCCCACCTCCACCACGTCAAACTCGGCCCCGGTCTGCATCATGCGCATGCGCATGCCGGGCCGCAGCACGCCGTTAACGATGCGCACAAAGCAGATGGCGCCGCGGTAGTTGTCGTACACCGCGTCAAACACCAGCGCCTGCAGGGGGGCGTTTTCATCCCCGCTGGGCGGCGGCATGTGCTGCACGATGACCTCCAGCACCTGGTCGATGCCCGTGCCCAGCTTGGCCGATACCCGCGGGGAGTGGGATGTATCCAGGCCGATCATCTCCTCCACCTCGCGGCAGGCCTCGTCCGGATCGGCGCTGGGCAGGTCGATCTTGTTGACCACGGGGATGGTCTCCAGGTCGTGCTCCAGCGCCAGGTACACGTTGGCCAGCGTCTGCGCCTCCACGCCCTGGGTGGCATCCACCACTAACAGCGCGCCCTCGCAGGCGGCCAGGGCGCGGCTTACCTCGTAGGTAAAGTCCACATGCCCGGGGGTGTCGATCAGGTTGAGGGTATACTCCTGCCCATCCTGGGCGGTGTAGCGCATGCTGACGGCCTTGGATTTGATGGTGATGCCGCGCTCGCGCTCCAGCTCCATGGAGTCCATGATCTGGTCCATCATCTCCCGCTGCTGGTAGACGCCGGTCTTCTCCAGGATGCGGTCGGCCAGCGTGGACTTGCCGTGGTCGATGTGCGCAATGATGCAGAAGTTACGGATTCTTTGTAGACGGTCGTTTGCCATTCAGCCCTCCAGCGGTGGTTGTCGGTCGTCCCAGTGCTGCTGCATCTGGTCGTTGAGCAGGTTGATGTTGCCGCAGCCCATGGTGAGCACCAGGTCGCCCTCGCGGCCGTGTTCGAGCAGCCATCGCTCGGTATCGTCAAAGGTGGGGGTCAGGTGCGCGTCGATGCCTTGGGCACGCATGCCCGCCACCAGCATGCGGCTGTGGATGTCGCCGGGGTCTTTTTCACGGGCGGCATAGATATCGGTCACCAGCGTGATATCCGCCGCCTGCGTGCAGGTGAGGAAGCCGTCAAACAGCCCCTTGACCCGGCTAAAGGTATGCGGCTGCATCACGGCGATCACGCGGCGGCCCTGCATGTTGGCCACGCTCACGGCGCTTTGCATCTCGGCCGGGTTGTGCCCATAGTCGTGGTACAGGCGCATGCCCTGCACCGTGCCGGTATATTCAAACCGCCGGTGCGCGCCGGCAAATGCCGACAGCGACCGGCAGGCAGCCTCGGCTTCCGCCCCCAGCTCCACCGCCGCCGCCAGCGCGCCCAGGGCGTGCAGGGCGTTGAAGTCGCCCGCCACCCGCAGGGCAATCTGCCCCTTGGCCTCGCCCCGGCAGCGCGCCTCAAAGGCGGCGCAGCCGTGCTCATCATAGCGCAGGCCGCCCGCCGTCCAGTCGGCCGGGCCGCTCAGCGAGAAGGTGATGAACCTGCGGCCCGAGCGCTGCATCACCTGCATCACGCGGGGGTCGTCCGCCAGGCCGATGCACAGTCCGTCCCGGGGCAACAGGTCCACAAACTGCTCAAACGCGTGCTGGATGTCATCCAGGTCGCGGTAGCAGTCCAGGTGGTCTTCCTCGATGTTGGTAATGATGGCCATGGTGGGCGGCATGTGCAAAAAGCTGCGGTTAAACTCGCACGCCTCGGCGACAAACACGCCCTTGCCCCCCACGCGGGAGCCGCCGCCCAGGTAATCCAGCGAGCCGCCGATGTGCACGGTGGGGTCCTTGCCCGCGTCCAGCAGCACCTGGGACAGCATGGCCGAGGCCGTGGTCTTGCCGTGGGTGCCGCACACGCAGGCCGTCTGCTCGTAGCCGCGCATCAGCTGGCCCAGCAGTTCGGCGCGCTCCACCTGGGGGATGCCCCGCTCGCCTGCGGCCACGCGTTCAGGGTCATTCGGGCTGATGGCGGCGGAGTAGACCAGCAGGTCGGCCTGGGCGGCGCGCTGCGGGTCGTGCCCGGCATATACCGCCAGCCCCAGGCGGCGCAGCTTGTCCAGGGCGTAGCCGTCCGCGCTGTCCGAGCCCGATACCACAAAGCCGTCCGTGTGCAGCATCTCAGCCAGGCCGGACATGCTGCTGCCGCCGATGCCTACCATGTGCACGCGCCGGCCCGCATAATCCCATATGTTCACAGCGCCGCTCATGCCTTGGCCCCCTTTGTGCCCTTGGCGCCTTCCAGCTTCACGCTTTTGAGGATGGCAGATTTGAACGCCAGGTTGTTCTCCTCCTTCTCCTCCCAGGCGCGCAGCGCGCAGGTCACCATGTGGTCGATCAGCCGGGGGTAGGTGATCACAGGGTCGCTCTTGTCCCACAGGTAGAAGGCCAGGGAGCCCGGGATGGCGTTGATCTCCGTAATGGTGAGTTGATCGGTAGCGGGGTCAATCATATAGTCCACGCGGATGACGCCCTTGCAGTCCAGCGCGCGGAAGATATCGCACGACAGGTCGCGCACCCTTTGGGTCAGCGCCTGGCCGATGGGGGCGGGCACCACGCGGCTGAGGGACGCCATGCCCTTGGCCCCGCCGCCGCGCAGGTACTTGCCCTCAAAGTCCAGCAGCTCGCCGCCGGTAACCGGCATCTCCACCACCGAGGGCATCACCTCATCGTCAAAGCCCAACACGGCGCAGTTGACCTCGATGGGCTTGTTTACCGCCTCCTCCACCAGCACGCGCCGGTCGTAGCTGAAGGCCAATTCCAGCGCGTCGCTGAGGGATTGAAAGTCCTCCGCCCGGCTGACGCCGATGGAGCTGCCCAGGTTGGCAGGCTTCACATACAAGGGGTAGGGCAGCGCGGCCTCCACCCGCTTGATCACCTCTACCGCGTCCTTCTTCCAGGCGCTGCGGGTGAGGGCCAGGTCCTTGAGCACGGGAAAGCCCATGCCGCGGAAGCACTGCTTCATCATGATCTTATCCATGGCGATGGCGCTGCCCGCAACGCCCGTGGAGGCGTAGGGGATGTCCATCAGCTCAAGCAGCCCTTGCAGGCTGCCATCCTCCCCGTGCAGGCCGTGCATCACCGGAATCGCGCAATCCAGCCGCGCCACGATGCTGCGCCCGCCGCCCCGCAGCAGGCTGCCGCGATCGTAGCCGATCAGCGCGCCCGAGCGGGCGGTGACATCGGGCTGCACGCGGGTGATACCGGGCAAATCCGCCTTGAAGGCGGGGGCGTATGTCCCGATCTCCATCAGCGGGCTGCCCGTGTACCAGGCCCCCTCCTGGGAGATATAGACAGGGATCACATCGTACTTTTCGCGGTCCACGTGCCGCATCAGCTGTACCGCCGAGATGACCGACACCTCGTGCTCACAGCTGCGGGAGCCGAAGATCACGCCTAATTGCAGTTTATTCATCGCGCTCCCCCTCTCATGATTCACTGTAGTGGTCGGGCAGGTCGTTTTCATAGAGCACCACGTCGCCCGCCGCCTTGTGCTCATCTATCCATGCCTGGGCCTCCTTCAGGCTTTGGAAGGCGTGGATGCTACCCTCGTCAAAGCCCCGGGCCAGCAGCCCCTCGCGGATGGGCAGCGTGCGCTTGGGGCCGATCAATAGCGCCAGATCGGAGGAATCGGCCATGCGCTCGCCCAGCTGGCGGTTGAAGGCCTTTTCCTGCTCGCCCATCTCCACAAAGCCGGGCGTCACCACGATGCGGCGTCCCGCATACTCCTTGAGCAGCTCCAGCGCCGCGCGGCTGCTCTCGGGGTTGGCGTTGAAGCCGTTGTTGATGATGGTGCGGCCGTCGTCCGTCTTCTCCGGCTTGAAGCGGGCGGCCACCGGCTCCAGCGCCTCGATGCCGCGCCGCAGCTGGGCATCGCTCAGCCCCAAGTGGCGCGCCACCGCGGCGGCCAGCAGCACGTTTTGCAGGTTGTGCCCGCCGATTAACTGCGTGTGGCAGCGCAGGCGCGTGCCGTCCTTTAAGCACAGCATGAAGGAGGTGCCCTCCAGCGTGGCCTCCACCCCCTCGGCCCACAGGTCGTCCCCCGGCTGGCCCACGATCAGCCGCGGCTTGCCGCCCGTCTGGTCGTACAGCCCGCGCACGATGGCGCCATCGTTGATGAACACGGCCATGCCATCCTCAGGCAGCGAGCGGATGAGGTCGTACTTGGTGTCGCGCACCCGCTCGATGGTGCCAAAGGTCTCCAGGTGCTGGGGGCCGACGGCGGTTAAAATGCCGATGTGGGGCTTGACCAGGCGGCACAGCTCCCGGATGTCCTGCCGGTGACGGGCGCCCATCTCGGCGATGAACACGCGGTGGGCGGGCTCCATGTCCTCGCGAATAACGCGGGTGAGGCCCATGGGCGTGTTGAAGCTGCCCCGGGTGGCCAGCACGCTGTAGCGCTGTCGCAGCAGCGTCTGCAGAAAAAACTTGACCGACGTCTTGCCGTAGCTGCCGGTGACGGCGATGCGGATCAGCCCCTTTTGCGCATCCAAAATGCGGCGGGCATCCCGCTGGTACAGGTGCTTGATCAGCTGCTCCACCGGCAGCGCCAGCAGCGCGGCCAGCGCCAGCCACAGCGGCAGCAGCAGCGGCAGCAGCGCGCTTGCGCCCAGTACGGGCAGCACGGCGCGCAGCGCCACCGCCAGCAAAGTCATCACAACCAGCAGCGCGGCAAACAGGCGCACCACCCGCGGGGTGTAGCGCAGCGGCTTTACGCTGCGCCTGCGGCTATGCGTGGCGTAGCCCAGCGCAAGCCCGGCCACGATGGTCAGCACAGCACCAACCAGCAACCACAGCCTGCCGCCCGAGCGCGCCAGGTAGTCGGCCGCCACGCATGCCCCAAACGATAGTACACCAAGGGCCACGCCGGGCAGCATCTCCTGCTTCCAGCGGCGGCGCAGCGCCTGCAAGTACCCGCCGTACTGGTAGCTGCTCAGCTGAAACAGGTGCACCAGCCCCTTGGCTGCCGGCACGCAGGCCAGCGCCGGGGACAGCCACAGCACCCAGGTCAAAAAGTCATCAGACACTCTGTTTTGCGTCCTCCCTGATCAATGCCTTTACGATGGCCGCAAAGCGGCCTGCCTCCTCCAGGTAGGCAAAGTGCCCGCGCCCTTCAAATACAATCAGCGCGGCATCCTTAATGGCCCGCTCCATCTCCTGCCCCATCCATAGCGGGGTGGCATCGTCCTGCTCGCCCCATACCAGCAGCGTGGGCTGCGTGATGTGGGCCAGCAGCGGCCGCAGGTCCTGCGACACGATGCGCACGAAGGTGGCCTTCATGTCCTCATCGGCCTCCAGATAGTCGGGCGAGCTGCGGCGGTCGCGCAGCGTCTTTTGTAATAATGCGGCGCCCCGGCCCAGCAGCGGCACGGCTTTGATGCCGTCCAGCGCCTTCTTCTGGCGCTGATAGCGCTCAGCCGCCGCCTGCTCCTCAGCCGTCTGTTCGCGCCTGAGGCCAGCCGCCCCGGTCAGCACCAGGCGGCGCACCCTTTGTGCCTGATTGGCCGCCAGCCACAGGGCCACCCGCCCGCCAAAGCTGTGGGCCACGATAGTGGCCTGCTTGATATCCAGCGCGTCCATGGCGGCCTGGGTCCACTGGGCATACTCGGGCACGCCCCAGGTATCCTGCGGCTTGCCGCTTTGGCCATGGGCCGGAAACTCAAGCGCCGTCACGCGGCAGCCGTCGTCTGCCAGCAGTCGGGCCAGCGGGGCCAGGTGCCGCTCCAGCGTCACGGCCCTGCCCCAGCCGTGCAGCAGCAAGATCTCCTCCTCGCCGCTGCCCCATTGCTCCACGTGGGAGGGGATGCCCAGCACGGGTATGATCATGGGCCCTCCTTTTCCTCTGCCCGCGGGATGGGCAAGATGTAGCGGCACTTCCACTGCGCCCCTGCGCACACCTCGCGGTGGGCAGGCGGCACGGGGGTGATGCGCTCCAGCACGCAGCCGGCCTTCAGGCAGGTGTAGCGGCTGGGCAGGTTGTCCACATTGGTGGTGATGACAGGATGCAGCAGGCCCTCCCGGCGCATCAGGGGGATCAGCAGCACAAGCGCGCGCCGCGCGTAGCCCTGGCCGCGGTGGCTGGCGTGCACGCGGTAGCCGATGTGGCCCAGGTAGTACAGCGCCGGGCTTTCCCCCAGCCTCAGGCTGATGTAGCCCACGGTGTGCCTGCTGCCCGCGGGGCGGATGTCAAAGGTGTATCCGTCCACAATGCCGCTATGGTCATCGCGCAGGCCGGCATCGGCCAGATGCAGCTCGATCACGCCGTCCGAATACAGGGCCCTGCGCCTTTTAAACAGGTTGAGCAACCCACGCCTCCCGCCGCCGCAATATTGCGGCATGCTATTTTAACATAGTGGTAAAAGGGATTCAACAAATGCAAATGTATACGCCAAAATGTATATACATTTTGGCGTATACATTTTGTCGGTGCCATGCTATACTTAATGTGTGAAAAAATTGAACGAAAACGAGGACCCCTCATGAAACTATCCGTCCGTAGTGAAATCGGCCCGCTGCGCCGGGTTCTGCTGCATCGCCCCGGCACCGAGCTTGAACAGCTGACGCCCGGGCACCTGTCCCGCATGCTGTTTGATGACATCCCCTACCTGTCAGGCGCCCAGCGGGAGCATGATGCCTTTGCCGACACCCTGCGCCGATATGGCGCGGAAGTCGTCTACCTGTCCGACCGGGTAGCCGATACCCTGCGCCCGTCGGAGGATATGCGCAGGCAGTTTATCACGGAGTTCATTGATCGCTCGGGCGATGTGGGCCGCTACTACCGCAAGGAGCTGTTTGCCCTGCTGATGGACATCCCGGACGAGAAGGACCTGGTGCTCAAAACCATGTCCGGCGTGACCGACCGGGAGCTGCTGCGCCCCGCCCACCACCCGCTGGCCAACGCCTTCAGCGACGAGCCGCGCTTTATACTGGACCCGATCCCCAACCTGTACTTCACGCGCGATCCCTTTGCTATTTTGGGCTCGGGCGCCGCCATCAGCCGCATGCATGCCCCCTCCCGCCAGCGGGAGACCATCTACGGCAACTACATCCTCAACTATCATCTGGATTATGTGGGCCGCGTGCCCATGTACTACGACCCGGATGTGCCCTTCAGCATCGAGGGCGGCGACCTGCTGTGCCTGGATAACGGGCTGCTGACGGCCGGGCTGTCCCAGCGCACCACGCCCGAGGCCGTGGAGCTGCTGGCGCAAAGGCTGTTCGCCGACGAGCAAAGCGGCTTCAAGGCGGTGCTGGCTATCGACATCCCCAACATCCGCGCCTATATGCACCTGGATACAGTGTTCACCCAGGTGGACCGCGATGCCTTCACCGTGCACCCGGGCATTCTGCCCACGCTGCGCGCCTGGCGGCTGACGCCCGGGGCCAAGGGCACCGTGCAGGTGCAGGAGCAGACCGGCCCCTTTGACCGGATCCTCCAGCGCAACATCGGCGGCGGCCCGGTCACCCTCATCCGCTGCGGCGGCATGGACAGCATTGCCTCCCAGCGCGAGCAGTGGAACGACGGCAGCAACACCCTGTGCGTGGCACCGGGCAAGGTCATCGTCTACGACCGCAACACCATCACCAACGCCATCCTGCGCGACCACGGCATCGAAACCATCGAGGTGCCCGGCAGCGAGCTGGGGCGCGGGCGCGGCGGCCCCCGATGCATGAGCATGCCGCTGATGAGGGCATAGGGTTAAAACCTATCTACCACCAAAAACCCCCGGAAGGCCGCTGCGCCTGCCGGGGGTGTGTTTTGTTGATTGATCAATAACTACTGTAGCAAATGCCTAATGGCCGCGTCCACCAGCGCAGGCACGCGCTCCAGCAAATCCTTCATGTGCACGCGCTCTGTATACTTGTGCAAATCCTTGCCCCAGGGGCCGATGTTGAGCACCGGGATGGACAGATCCCGGATTTCATCCAGCGGGATGTCGTAGATTTCGCCCCACAGCAGCATGTTGGCGCGGATGTAGTCCGCGTTTTCCAGATTGCGCTCATACAGCGCGTAGCTGAGGTCGGATATGCCGGTGTAAAAGCTCTTGACATGGAAGCTGCTATTCAGCTTTTCCCCGGTATACTGCGCCAGGTACTCGAGCAGCCCGGTGATCTGCGGCGCGCCGTCTGGCAGCATGCTGTTGTGGACATGCGGATAGTAGGGCGGCGACATGGCCAGCACCACCAGCGGCTCCGCACTTTTGAGGTGGGCCACCGTGCGCTCGATCATCTGGAAGGCGGCCTCCGCCATGCTGAGCGTGCCCCGGGCAATCTGCTCCTTGGCAATGGCCTGATAATCCGCCAGGGCCTCCGGCAGGGCGTCCCCGGCGTCCCGCAGCGCCTGCTGATACACCTGATCGTATGTCTGCACATTGACCTTCCAGGGCAAGGTCGCCTGCTCGTCCTGCATATAGACGCGGTAGCCGCGGTTGGCGCGCGCGATGACGCGCTCAAAGGCGCCTGCCGCCAAATCGTGCACGCGCGCCATCACTTCGCGCGCGGAGCTCTTGAGCGTCAGCACGCTCATGTACCCGGCGGCGGCCAGCGGCAGGGATACATCGTATACCTCCTTGCGGTCCTTCAAGTACAGCCAGGCGGGCGGCGGCACCTCGGTGTTGCCGACCTGCTCGATAAAGTCGGGGCACAGCTCGGTGGCCGTCACAATCTCGGACAGGATATGGATGGGGTTGAGCCCGCTGAACACCTGCCCCACATGCGCCAGCTTGCCGCGCACATAGCAGATGGGCATCAGCTTGCCCACCGAGCCGTCGTACACCCGCATGTCGTTCGGCTCATCGCGCTCCTGAGATTCGATGTTCAGCATCAGGCTGTATTGCAGGCCGTGCTTTTCCTTGAGTTCGCCCAGCAGGTGCACGGCGCTGCGCATGCCGGCGGACAGGTTCTCCTCATCGGGCAGGCCCAGCAGCAGCACGTTGCCCGAAAAATCCGCCTCCCCGGCGTATTCCTCAAACAGCGCCATGTGGATGGCGGCGCCGCCCTTCATGTCCGCCACGCCGCGGCCAAACAGCCACTCTCCGCTGTGCAGGTCATCGGCACTGGCGGCATCCAGATCGGCCTCACCATTGTGATAGCGCTGCGTCAGCTCGTACGGGCTGTAGGCCCATTGCTTTAACGCGCCGTAATCGTCGGTATCCACGGTGTCCGAGTGGTGGATAAGCACCACCGTCTGTGCACCCTGCCCCTTGCGCAGCGCCCATGGCACGCAGCGTCCAAGCGCGTCGCCCGCAATGGGGTAAAACCCGCACAGCTGCGGATGCTGCCTGAGGTAATCCACCGACGCAAAGTAGCGCTCGAAGAACGCCCGGTTGTTGTTCTCCAGCTCTGTCGCCGTGTGGGTGGCCGCGCCTACATAGTCCGCCATGATCTGCTCAATGCGCTTCTCCCTGTGATGCCCCATGCCATCCTCCTCGTGGTTGCCCGAAATTATTCGTTTTGTTCGCCTGACCGCAATGTAACACGCCTGAATCACAAGCACAATGGGGGTTTCAGCCCGTTTCGTCTCCCAATATGTATATGCGGTCTGTATATGCATCCCGTCTATACATCGGCGCAATAGTATGATAAAATCATAACGGTATTCCCCCATATCTGCAAGATTCCGACATCGCAGGGGCGACAGCGGGCCATGATTCGCTGCGCGCCGGCAGCAAAGAAGGAGAGAAGAATGCGCAACGTACAGGTTGCCCTGTGGGGCTTTGGGGCCATGGGCTCGGGCATCGCCCGCGTGCTGCTGGGGCGGCAGGGCGTAGACATCATCGGCGTGTGTGACACCCACCCCGATAAGCAGGGCAAGAGCATCTATGCCCTGCTGGGTACCCCCCGGGGTACCCGGCCCGATGCAACGGTCACGGGCGATATCGCTGCCCTGCTTTCTAAAAAGCCGGACATCTGCGTCATTGCCACCAACTCCTTTGTCAAGGAGGTATTCCCCAAGGTCATGCAGGTGGTGCAGGCGGGTGTCAACGTGCTGACCATCGCCGAGGAGATGGCCTGGCCAGAGGCCCAGTCCCCCGAGATGGCGCAGCAGATGGACCGCGCCGCGCGCGAAAACGGCGTCAGCATCCTGGGCACGGGCATCAACCCCGGCATGATGATGGACCTGCTGGCCGTGTTCCTCTCCGGCTGCATGACGCGGGTGGAGCACGTGCGCTGCGAGCGCATCAACAGCCTCAGCCCCTTTGGCCAGGCCGTCATGGTGGAGCAGGGCATCGGCATCACGGTGGAAGACTTTGACCGCGGCGTGCAGGATGGCTCGCTGGCCGGGCATGTGGGCTTTGCCGAGTCGGCCGCCATGATCGGCGACGCGCTGGGCATCCGCTACGATGGGTTTGAGCAGCAGATGCTGCCCATCGTCACCCAGGTGGACCGCAAAAGCCCCCACGGCTTCGCGCCCAAGGGCCACATCGCCGGCGTCAACATGACCGCCCAGGCGACTGTGCAGGGCGAGGAAAAGATCAGCCTGCTGCACCCCCAGCAGATCGAGCCGCAGTTGGCCGGCGTGGATACGGGCGACTACGTCACCCTGACCGGCACGCCGCCCGTCAGCATGGCCATCAAGCCCGAGGTGGACGGCGGCCTGGGCACCATCGCCATGGCGTGCAACATGCTGCCCTTTGTAGTGGCGGCCGCTCCCGGCCTCAAAACCATGCTGGACATGCCCGTGCCGCGATGCGTGATGGGCGACTACCGCGCCATCGCCTTTGGGAGGGATACAACAGATGTATAAGCAGGGAGACTGGGTGCGCATCCACAGCGTAGCGCTCGCCCCCGGGCAGCGCGCCCCCCAGGTGCCCGAGGATACGGCCCGGGTGCCGCTGGAGATGTGGGTCAAGGGCTACCTGACCCAGGATGCCCAGATAGGCGACACCGTCACCGTGCGCACCGCCGCAGGCCGCCTGGCCCAGGGCACGCTGATCGAAGATGGGCTCAGCTACTCCCACAGCTTTGGCGACAATGTGCCCGAGCTGCGTCAGGTGGCCAATATGGTGTGGGACCGCCTGTACGGAGGTGACCATCATGCGTGACAACAGCTACCAGGCCGTCATGGCCCGCCGGCCCGAGATCATGAAGGCCGCCGTGGGCATGGATTACAGCCGGTTTGAATCGGGCGGCATCGCCTTTGACTACGAGGGCATGATGGCCGCCCCCGGCCTTAGCCTGCAGGAGATCGAAGCCATCCAGCGGGACTACGCCATCGGCAACACGCCGCTGGTGGAGCTCAAAAACATCACCGCCCTGGCCGGCTCCTGTGCCGCGCCCGGCATGGGCGCCCGCATCTTCGTCAAGGATGAGGCCAGCAACCCCTCAGGCAGCTTCAAGGCGCGGCGTGCCGCCGTCAGCGTGGAGATGGCCCGCCGCATGGGCTACAAGGGCGTGGTCACCGCCACCAGCGGCAACTATGGTGCTGCGGTGGCCAGCTGCGCGGCCAAGGCCGGCCTCAGGTGCATCGTGGTGCAGGAGTGCTTTGACTCCCAGGGCGTGGGCCAGCCCGAAATTGTGGAAAAGGCCCGCAAGTGCGAGGCCTTTGGCGCCGAGGTATTGCAGCTGACGGTAGGGCCGGAGCTGTTCTACGTCTTCCTGCGGCTGCTGGAGGACACGGGCTACTTCAACGCCTCGCTGTACACGCCCTATGCCATTCTGGGCATCGAAACCTTGGGCGCGGAGATCGCCCGCCAGTTCCGCGCGCGGGAGGGGCGCGACCCCGACCTGGTGATCGCCACCAACGCCGGCGGCGGCAACCTGACCGGCACCGCCCGCGGCCTGCTGAAGGAAAACTGTGATACCCCGGTAGCTGCGGCCAGCGTCAGCCTACATGGGCTGCACATGGCCAGCGACGGCCAGTTCAACCGCAAGAGCTTCACCACCGGGCACACGGGCTTCGGCATGCCGTTCAGCACCTGGCCCGACCGCTCGGATGTGCCGCGCAGCGCGGGCCGCCCGCTGCGCTACCTGCATAGCTACCACACGGTGTCCCAGGGCGAGGTATTCTTCATGACGGAGGCGCTGTCCCGCCTGGAGGGCATGGAGCGCGGCCCCGCCGGCAACACCAGCCTGGCGGCCGCCTTCAGCCTGGCGCATCAGATGCCAAGCGAACAATGCATCGTGGTGCAGGAGACCGAGTACACCGGCGCGGGCAAGCACCACAACGCCCAACTGGCCTTCGCCCGCAGCCGGGGCATCGACATCCGCTTTGGCAACCCCCGCGATGAGGCGCCCGGCCAAAGCATTGTGCTGCCCCAGTCGCCCGAGCTGATTGAAGCACAGCCGGCCGACCTTGGGCAGATGCGCCGCTCGCTGATCCGCAACGCCCGCCAGCACTTCCCGGGCCCGGTGCGGCCGGAGGATATCGCCTTTCTGATGGATGAAACGCGCGCGGACCAAGCCTTTGTACGCGCCGCTTGTGAGGAGGAGCCATGAAACGCACGGACGACTACGCCCAGCGCGGCGCGCATTTGAAGGGCCTGAGCGACGAGCAGCTGCACCAGCGCTTCTGGAGTCTGGTGGAGCAGCTGACCGACCCGCTGTTGCAGGCCGGCCGCGAAAACACCAGCCCGGCCATCGAGCGCAGCGTGCTGCTGCGCATGGGCTTTAACTCGCTGGAGGCCAAGGCCATTGCCGACGCCTGCCTGGACCGCGGGCTGCTCAGCCACGGCGCGGGCCATGTGGTGTACAAGTTGAGCCGCGAGCGCGGGCTGCCCCTGCGGGAAGCCGGCCTGGCGCTCAGCCGGGGCGAGCTGCTGGACGAGGCGGCCGCACTCTTTCAGGAGGGGGCAAAATGAGCTATCAGTTAAAGCCCGATCAGCAGATCGACATCCGCGAGATTTTGAAGGACCTGGATCAGTACCGCCCCCGCCGCCGCGGCTGGACCTGGCGCAAGCCCGTGCCCGGCCTCAAAATGGGCCCCTTCACCTATCAGGATTGCTCCCAGCCTTTAAAGGCCTCGGTGCCCCTGCCGCCCGCGCACAACTTTGAAAACATCGACCCCCAGCCCCTGCCGGTCATCACCACCGAGATCGCCTCGGGCCGGTTTGAGGATGATATCCGCCGCATGCGTATGGCCGCCCACCACGGGGCCGACCACATCATGGTCATCCGCACCGCCGGGCAGAGCCACATCGACGGCCTGATCGAGGGCACGCCCCAGGGCATCGGCGGCGTAGCCATCAGCCGCAAGCAGGTGCGCGCCCAGCGCAAGGCGCTGGACCTCATCGAGGACGAGGTGGGCCGCCCCATCAACTACCACAGCTATGTATCCGGCGTGGCCGGGCCCGACATCGCCGTGATGTTCGCCGAGGAGGGCGTCAACGGCTGCCATCAGGACCCGCAGTACAACGTCATCTACCGCAACATCAACATGGTGCGCAGCTTTGTGGACGCCTGCGAATCCAAGCGCCTGATCGCCTGGAGCCAGATGGCCCAGATAGACGGCGCGCACAACGCCAACGCCACCGCGCGCGACGCCTGGAAGGTGATGCCCGAGCTCATGGTGCAGCACGCCATCAACGCCCAATTCTCCCTGGGGTGCGGCGTGCCGCGCGACCTCATCTGTTTGAGCACCGTGCCGCCCACCGCCACTCCCGCCCCCTGCGTACACACCGATCTGCCCTACGCCGTGGCGCTGCGCGAACTGTTCCCCGGCTTTCGCATGCGCGCGCAGATGAACACCAAGTACATCGAGTCCTCCACCCGCGAGGCCACGGTGACCCATGTGCTCAACATGCTGATCTCAAAGCTGACCAGCGCCGACATCCAGAGCACCATCACCCCCGACGAGGGGCGCAACGTGCCCTGGCACATCTATAATATTGAAGCCTGCGACACCGCCAAGCAGACCTATGTGGGCCTGGACGGCCTGATGGACATGGTGGGCCTCAAGGACGAGGGCTACCTGCGCGACAAGGCGCGCGAGCTCAAGGAGCGCGCGGTGCTGTTTCTGGAGGACATGCTGGCCGCCGGCGGCTACTTCGCCGCGGTGGAGGCCGGCTTCTTTGTAGACAGCGGGCTGTACCCCGAGCGCAACGGCGACGGCATTGTGCGCCGCGCTGACGGCGGCATCGGCGCCGGCACGGTGATCAAGCGCGCTGCCGATTACATGGCGCCTGTCACCGCCCACTTCGGCTACAACAACGTGGCCCAGTACGATGAAGCCGCCCAGGAGGACCCGGCCAGCCTCATCGGCGGCTGCACGCTGGAAAGGCCCGAGCTCATCCAGTTCATCGACGAGCTGGACGAGGAGGACAATGTGCACGTGCGCATGGCCGAGAACGAGGCCTTCCGCCAGCCGGGCGCCGGGCAATTGAAGCCCGAGATGGAGTGGCTGGCCGATGGGCTGGTGCACCTCAACCTGTTTTTCCCGGTGGAGGCCCCCCTGGCCGAGGCCGCGGCGCTGGAGACCGGCCGGCGCATGGGGCTGACGGATTGCGAGGTGATCTCCCGCGAGGTCATGCACCCGCATGAAGGCACGCGCATCGAGATGAAGGGGCATGTGCCCTTTGCCCTCAACGTGAACGAGCTGGTGGTGCCCAAGCCGCCCGACACCCTGAGCGAGGATGAGCTGCGCCAGGATATCGAGCAGCGGCCCCTGCGCGTGGTGGCCGGCACCGTGGGCAACGACGAGCACTCCGTCGGCCTGCGCGAGATCATCGACATCAAGCACGGCGGCATCGAGAAGTACGGCATAGAGGTGCACTACCTGGGCACCAGCGTGCCGCCCGAAAAGTTGGTGGGCGCGGCCATCGAGCTGAATGCCGACGGCATTCTGGCTAGCACCATCATCAGCCACGACAACATCCACTACAAAAACATCGCCCTCATCGACCGCCTGGCGCGGGAGATGGGCGTGCGCGACCGGGTGATTTTCCTGGCCGGCGGCACACAGGTGACGCCTGAACTGGCGCGCGAGGCCGGGGCCGACGAGGGCTTTGGCCGCGGCAGCAAGGGCATCCATGTCGCCACCGCGCTGGTTAAAAAGCGCCGGGCCCGGCAGCAGTGACGCTGCGCATCGATGCCCTGGTGGCCGAAATCGGCTCCACAACCACGCTGGTTAACGCCTTTGACGGCCTGCACGGGGACAGCCCCCGCTTCATCGGCCAGGGAAGCGCCGCCACCAGCGTGGCCCAGGGCGATGTGCGCCTGGGCCTTCAGGCCGCCATTGACGACCTGAAGGCCGCTTTGGGCGCGCAGGAGCTGCAATACACCGACCTGTTCGCCACCAGCTCGGCCGCAGGCGGCCTCAAGATGAGCGTGCACGGCCTGGTGTACGACATGACCGTGCGCGCGGCCCAGGCGGCCGCGCTGGGCGCGGGGGCCGTGGTGCGCCAGGTGACGGCGGGCATGCTGCGCGAGAGCGACCTTGAGGCCCTGCGTGAACTGCATCCTAACCTCATCCTGCTGGCCGGCGGCACCGACTATGGCGAGCGGGACACCGCGCTATATAACGCCCGGGCCATTGCCGCGCTGGGCATGCAGGACATCCCCACGCTGTACGCCGGCAACGTGCAAAACCAAGGCGAGGTGCGCGCGCTGTTTGAACAAGCGGGGCTTGAGATTGCCATCTGCGACAATGTCTACCCCCGGCTGGATGACCTGAACATCGAGCCCGCCCGCCGCCACATCCAGATGCTGTTTGGGCGCCACATCGTCAAGGCGCCGGGCATGCGCCATGTGTACGATATGGTGACCCAGCCGCTGATGCCCACCCCGGGCGCGGTGATGGAGATGGCGCGCCTGATGCACGGCAGCCTGGGCAACCTGGCCGTCATCGACATCGGCGGCGCCACCACCGACGTGCACAGCGCCTGCGAGGAATCCGAGGAGATCGCCCGCATACAGACCAGGCCCGAGCCCCTGTACCTGCGCACCGTGGAGGGCGACCTGGGCCTGTATATCAACGCCGCTCACCTGCTGGATGCCCTGGGCACGGACCGGCTGGACCGGGAGCTGGGCACGGACACCCGGGCACTGATGGCCGATTGGCAGCCCATCCCCCGCACCCCCGAGCAGGAGGCGCTGGCCGAGCGCCTGGCGCTGGAGGCCGGGCTGACGGCGCTGCGGCGGCACGCGGGCAGCATCCGCAGCGTATTTTTGCCGGGCGGCCGCCAGCAGATCGCCGAGGGCAAGGACCTGACGCAGCTTCAATACCTCATCGCCACCGGCGGCGCGCTGACCCGCCTGCCCGGCAGGGAGCGCGTCATGGCGCAGCTGCGCGATATGAACGCCCAGCGCAAGTGGCTCTACCCCAAGCCGGGGGAGGCAGAACTGCTTACCGACCATCACTACATCATGGCCTCGCTGGGCGTACTCAGCCGCAAGCACCCGCAGGCGGCCATGGCCCTGATGCAGCATAGTTTTCTTGCACAACCGTGAAGGAGGGCGCCATGTATCCCATGATTCAGGCTGATTTGGGCAAGCTGCGCGAGAACGCGGCCCATCTGGCCGGCCTGTGCCGCAAGGCGGGCATCCAGTACTACGCCGTCACCAAGTGCGTGGGCGCGCAGCCCGATATCGTGGCCGCGCTGGCGGACATCGCCGACGGCTTTGCCGACAGCCGCCTGCAAAACCTGGCACGCATCAACACAGCCAAGCCCAAGCTGCTGCTGCGCATCGGCGATCCCGCCCAGGCACGGGATATCGTGCAGCATGCTGACATCAGCCTGCAAAGCGAAATCCTCACCATCCATGCCCTGGGCGAGGCGGCGCAGGCGCTGCAAAGGCAGCACAAAGTTATCCTGATGGTGGACCTGGGCGACCTGCGCGAGGGGCTGATGTACACCGACCGCGAGGGGATCCTGCGCGCGGCCAGTGCCGTCAAGGATACCCCCGGCCTCACGCTGCACGGCGTGGGCGTCAACCTCACCTGCTTTGGCGGCATCATCCCGCAGGAAGACAACCTGGGCCGCCTGGTGGAGATCGCCGCCTGGCTGCGCCGGGAGCTGGACCTGCCCATCCCCTTGGTATCGGGCGGCAACTCAAGCACCGTGGGCCTGCTGCTGCAAGGGAAAGTGCCCGCCGGCATCAACCACCTGCGCATCGGCGAAAGCATGCTGCTGGGCAGCGACACCGCCACCGGCGAAGCCTTTGACTTTTTGCACCGGGACGCATTCACCCTCCATGCCGTGCTGGGCGAGGTGCAGACCAAGCCGTCCCGGCCCATCGGCTCCCCCGGCCCCAATGCCTTTGGCGAGCGGGTGTCCTTCCCGGACCTGGGGCCTATGCGCCGGGGCATTGTGCTGATCGGCCGGCAGGATATTGACGTGGACGGCCTCACCCCGCGGGATGTGCGCATCCAGGTGCTGGGCGCCTCCAGCGACCACCTGATTGTGGACCTGACTGCCGCCTCAGGCTATGAGGTGGGCGATGTGGTGACGTTCGGCTTCAGCTACGGCGCGCTGCTCAAAGCGTATACCAGCCCGTATGTGCACAAGGCCGTGGTGGGCTGACCCCGGTTCTGTAAGCTGAGCGCAGTTCGCACCAGCCCAAACGGACGCGCGATAAGGCTTCTTCACTCCAGGTGACAAATCTTCCGAAAATAAAAGTTTGTAACATGAATACTACAAACTTTTATTTTTTCAATTTTTGTGTTATTCTCTATATCGAAAGAAGGTGATGTTGTGGCCTCCGGCAAGTCAGCGCTCAAGCGGCGCGATCTGTACCTCAACAGATTGGTTGCATTTCAGGATACCGAGCCAGTCAAAATCGTGACAGGCATTCGCCGCTGCGGCAAATCAAGCCTGATGAAATTGATGGCGCAGCATTTGCGCGAACAAAACATAGCAGATGATCAGATCATTGAGCTCAATTTTGAATCCATGCAATACCGCAGCATGGATGCCGCCGCGCTGTATCAGCATGTGCAAGGCCTATTGCCGCAGGGCAAGCGTGCCTACCTGTTCTTTGATGAAATCCAGCTGATCCCGGCCTGGCAGGACGCGGTCAACTCCCTGCGCGTAGATACAGACTGCGACATCTACATCACCGGTTCCAACGCGCATCTGTTGTCCGGCGAGTTCTCCACCTACCTGGCCGGGCGGCATGTCGAAATCAACATGCTGCCGCTGTCTTTTCAGGAGTTTCTGTATTTCCACGGCTACACGGTTGCCCGGCGAGAAAGCCCCTCCGGGGGTACGCGCAAGCACATCACGAACAGCGCAGGCGAACAGTACACGCCTGAGGAGCTGTTACAATCCTACCTCACCTTCGGCGGGATGCCGGGGTTGGCTGATGTGGGCCTTGATCAGGAAAAAGCCATGACGCTGCTGGACGGCATCTACGCCACCGTGGTCATGCGCGATATCCTGGAGCGGGAGGCCCGCCGGGGCCAGCGGCGAATAACCGACCCGCTGCTGCTGCGAAAGATCATCCTGTTTCTGGCTGACAGCATCGGCAGCAATACCTCCATGCGCTCCATCGGCAACACGCTGGTCAGCGAGGGCATGTTGGATGACCGCTCCCGCAAGGGTTCCCCTGCGGTGCAGACCATTCAGGCCTATGTCGCCGCGCTGACGGAGGCGTACGTGTTTTATGATGTCAAGCGCTATGACATCAAGGGAAAAGAGTATTTGCGAACACTTGGCAAATACTATATTGTGGACCTCGGGCTGCGCAACTACCTCCTGGGCTTTCGTGACATGGACAGGGGCCACGCGCTGGAAAACCTTGTATACTTTGAATTGCTCCGTCAAGGGTGGGATGTGGCCATCGGCAAAATCGGCGACAAAGAGGTGGATTTTGTCGCGACCAAGCCAAATCAGAAGCGCTACCTGCAGGTCACCGAACACATGCAATCGGAGCAAACCAGGCAGCGCGAGTTCTCCGCCCTGCGCCGCACCCAGGACAGCCATCAAAAGCTCGTCATCGCCCTGCACAGCGACGTTTCCCATACGGAGGATGGCATCCGCATCATGAAGCTGACCGATTTTCTGTTGGCGGATGCCATTTAGCATCACCCTGACCGGCGAATTACCATCACCCCGCCTCTGCGCGAAGAGCAAAGTGAGGAAGCTTATGACCTACCAGATCCGACCCGGCACCGAAACTGACCGCCGGGGCATCGCGGACACGATGGCCGAGGCGTATTTTGACCAGTTCAAATCCCTCACCCAGGACCGGGAGGGCGTGGCCCGGGGCCTGGCCCCCATGCTGCACCCGGAGCGCTTCACCGTGGCGGTAGAGGAGCAGGGCGGGGTGGTGGGCACGGCGGCGCTGTCGGATGCGGCGGGCTACGCCATCACCGTGCTGCCCCAAGTGCTTCGGGAGGCCATGGGCTTTATCAAGGGCAACCTGGCCGCCGCGGCGCTGCGCGAGATGGTGACCCGCCCCAAGGCCTTCCGCCCCGGGCAGGCGCACCTGGACTTTGTGGCCGTGCGCGAAACGGCGCGCGGCCGGGGCCTGGCCCGGCAAATGCTGCGCCACATTCTGGACAAACGGGCCTACGAACTTTATACTCTGGACGTCACGGAGGGCAATGAGGCGGTGCTGCCGCTGTTTGAGGGCCTGGGCTTTGTGCGCACGGGCACCGAGCCCGAGAAGGCCGCCGCGCTCAAGGGGTTCAGCTTCCGGTATCTGCTGGCCTACAGGCCGGAGGGAGCGGCCCATGGCTGAGCGGCTGTATGAGGGGCAGACCTTTACCGGCCTGCGCCTGGAGGATGAGCACTTCGACAACATGCGCTTTGTGGATTGCGTGTTTCAGGATTGCACCTTTGACAGCTGCGTGCTGACCGACTGCGCCTTCGCCGCGTGCACCTGGACGGGGTGCCGGCTGGTCAACCTGACCTCCCGGCGCACGCAGATCCGCAGCCTGCGCTTTGACGTCTGCGACCTGGTGGGGATAAGTGCGGCCGACTGGCTACCTGCCTCGCGGTATATGCCGCCCCTGGACAGCTTGCACGGTTGCCGGCTGAAGTACACGACCTTCCACCGGATGGCCTTGCCCAGCTTCAGCTTTTGCGGCAGCGATCTGGCCGATTGCCTGTTCAGCGGGTGCGACCTGTCGGGCAGCAGCTTCAAGGATTGTGCGCTGCACAGGACCGAGTTTGCCGAGTGCGACCTGCGGCGCGCCGACTTTCGCGGCGCGGCGGGCTATGTGGTGGACATGCCCACGTGCAAGGTGGCTGAATCCCGCTTTTCCTTCCCCGAGGCGGTGCGCCTGCTGGCCTCCGCCGGCGTAAAGGTAGAGTTTGACGCCTCTGGCGAGTAACAGGCAGTTGCCTGTAAAAGGAGTAATGGGAATGCAAACCATCGTCATCGCCCTGGGCGGAAATGCCCTGCAGGAGGCCAAGGGGCCGGCCACGGCTGAGGCCCAGCTGGCCGTCGTCAAAAAGACCTGCGCGCTCATCGCGCCCCTGGCACGGGACAACCGCGTGCTGGTGGTGCACGGCAACGGCCCGCAGGTGGGGCGCATCGTGCTGCAAAATGAGCACGCCACCCCCATCACCCCGGCCATGCCCTTTGACGTATGCGGCGCCATGAGCCAGGGGCTGATCGGCTACCATTTGCAGCAGGGCCTGAGCGAGGCGCTGCAGGATGCCGGCATCGGCAAAACTGCCGTCACGGTGCTCACCCAGGTGGTGGTGGATGCAAATGACCCCGGCTTTCAAAACCCCACCAAGCCCATCGGCCCCTTCTACACCCAGGAGGAGGCCGAGCAGATAGCCGGCGAAAAGGGCTACACCGTGCGCGAGGACGCGGGCCGCGGCTGGCGGCGGGTGGTGGCCTCGCCCGATCCGGTGCGCATTGTGGAGCTCAGTGCCATCCGCGCGCTTTCGGATGCCGGCTTTGTGCCGGTGTGCGTGGGCGGCGGCGGCATCCCGGTGGTAGAAGCGCCCGATGGCACGCTGGCAGGCACCGCCGCCGTGATCGACAAGGACCTGGCCGCCGAAAGGCTGGCCGAGGATGTGAACGCCGACACCCTGCTGATCCTCACCGCGGTGGAGCGCATCAGCACCTGCTACGGCCGGCCCGATCAGCAGGACCTGGCCCGCATGAGCGTGCAGCAGGCCGAGCAGTACATCCGCGAGGGGCACTTCGCCCCCGGCTCCATGCTGCCCAAGGTGCAGGCCGCGCTGCGGTTTGTCAAAAGCGGCCCGGGCCGCCGGGCCATCGTCACCTCGCTTGAAAAGGCGGCGGAGGCCCTGCAGGGCCGCGCGGGCACGGAGTTGACCGCGTGAGGCCCGAGCGCCGGCTGCTGGACCCAAAGCACACGCTATACGCCTGCGGCCTGGCCATCGGCAGCCAGGCGGTGGTCAACAACTTTGTGCCCCTGCTGCTGCTCACCTTTGAAGGCGAGTTCGGCCTCACCCTGACCGACATCGCGGTGCTGGTGGGCTTCAACTTCTTTGTGCAGCTGGTGACGGACTTTATCGCCGCCTTTGTGGTGGACCGGGTGGGCTACCGCCCGGCTATCGTGTTTGGCCAGGTGTGCGCGGCGCTGGGGCTGATTGGCCTGGCGGTGCTGCCCGGCCTGATGGCCCCCTTTGCCGGGCTGATGATCGCGGTGGCCGTGTACGCCGTGGGCGGCGGCCTGTGCGAGGTGCTGGTCAGCCCCATTGTGGAGCACAGCCCCACCGAAAAGAAGGCTGCCGCCATGAGCCTGATGCACTCCTTCTACTGCTGGGGGCATGTGTTTGTGGTGCTGGTATCGGCCGCGTTTTTCCTGGCATTCGGCATCCGCCACTGGCGCGTGCTGGCCGTCATCTGGGCGCTGCTGCCGCTGGCGGACGCGTGGTACTTCACCCGCGTGCCCATCACCCAGCCGCCCGGTCACCAGGGCATGAAGGGCGCGTTGCACACCCTGCGGCGGCCGGCCTTCTGGTTTTTGTTTGTGCTGATGGTGTGCTCGGGTGCTGCGGAGCAAAGCGTATCGCAGTGGGCCTCTGCCTTTGCCGAGAGCGGCCTTGGGGTATCAAAGGCCGTGGGCGATCTGGCCGGCCCCGCCTTTTTCGCCACCACGATGGGCCTGTCCCGGGTGCTGCACGCGCGGTTTTCCGAGCGGTTTTCCCTGCCGCGCTTCATCGCGGTCAGCGGCGTGCTGTGCGTGGCCGGGTACCTGATGCTCATCCTCTCCCCCGTGCCGGCGGTGGCCTTCCTGGGGGTGGGGCTGGTGGGCTTCTCGGTGGGCGTGTTCTGGCCGGGCACGCTTAGCCTGGCCGCCGTGCGCCTGCCGCTGGGCGGCACGGTGATGTACGGCATGCTGGCGCTGGCGGGCGACGTGGGCTGCTCTGTGGGCCCGTCTTTGGTGGGCTTTGTGAGCGACATGGCGGACGGCCGCCTGATCTGGGGCTTTGCCGCGGCCACGGTTTTCCCGCTGGCGCTAGTGGGGCTGATGGTGTATACCGTTGTGCGCGCGCGCCGCGCACAGCCGCTGCAAGGAGGAACCGCATGAAAAGATGGATGTCTCTGGCGCTGCTTGTCTGCCTGCTGGCCCTGAGCCTGCCCGCCCTGGGCAGCGCCCCCACCCAGGTTGATCCGGCCGTCAGCTGGGGGGATGCCGCCCCCAGGCACCTGCCCATGCGCCGGCATGACAACTTGGTGTACCGCTACGGCTTCAGCCTGCCGGGCGAAATGGTGCTCGAGGATGCCTATTGGGACACCAAGGACGGGCCCGACCGCGTGTGGGATGCCCGCCTTTGGGAGAGCATGGACGGCCGCTGGCAGTTCTTCTTCCAGCTCAAGCGCCCCACCTACAAAAACCTGGCGGAGGAAGCCGCCCGCCTGCCGGAATACCTGGCCCTGGTGGCGGACGACATGGCCGCCCAGGGCGCGCGCAACCTGCGCTTTGCCCACGATGCGGCCATCATCCACGACTTGCCCGCGGGCCCCATGCTGGAGAATGCCACCCTCTACGAAGTGGACGGCGAGCAGGGGCAGGAGGAAACCTGGTGCGTCGTGTACCTGGACTATTATGATGAGCACAACGAGTACATCTTTGGCCTGCAAAGCCCGCACATGGGCTATGAGGAGGCCATCGCCCTGCTGCTGCGCATCGCCAAGACCATTGACATCACCCCCATCCGGCTGATGAATTAGGGGATCAACCCATGATGCAGGTGAGCGCCCAGTCCATCCGCCGGTACCGCCTGTGGGCCCACGGCCTGGCCGAGCGCAGGGGCAAAGAGCATGCCGTGCAATCCGCAGGCGCCTGCGGAATGCAGAATACGCCGCCCGGCGCGTGGGAGGCATCGCTCTTTGCGCGCGTGCAGGGCCTTGGCCCGGCGGATATGAACGCGCTGCTGGCGCCCGACAAGTCCCTCCTGCAGGCGTGGAGCCTGCGGGGCGCGCCCATCGTCTTCCCCGTCGGGGAGGCCGATGTTTTTTTGTCCGCGCTGATTCCTCAGGCGGGTGAGGAGTGGATCTACACCCGGGGCATCGGCCTGGCGCTGGACGCGCTGGGCATGCCCTTTGACGAGCTGCTGCAATCGCTAATGGGCGTGATACCCGCGCTGGACAATGAGACCGTGCATAGCAAGGCAGCGCTGGACCAGCTGCTGGCCGAGCATATGTTGCCGCTGATCCCGCCGGACAAGCGGGATATCTGGACGTCCCCCTCCATGTACGGGCAGCCCGACCGCCAGACGGTGGGCGGGGCGGTGGTCTCCTTTTTGCTGCGGCCCTGCGCGCTTTTAGGGCTGGTGGTGTTTGGCGAGCGCCGGGGCAGCAGCCCTGCCTTTACATCCTTCAAGGGATGGCTGGGCCGTCCGCTGACGCCCCGGCCGGAGGCGGTGCAGCTGTTAGTGCGCAGGTTTGTGCACTGCTATGGCCCCGCCACGCCCCGGGCGCTGGCGCAGTGGCTGGGCTGCACACCCGCGCAGGCGCGGCGCATGTGGGCAGCCTGCGCGCAGGAGATGGAGGCCGTGCAGGCAGAGGGCAAGCAGGCCTTCATCCTGTCGGCAGACAGGGAGGCACTGGCCGATCCACCCGCCCCGCAGCGCCCCTGGCTGCTGCTGGGCCCCCACGACCCCTACCTGGACCAGCGCGACCGGGATATCCTGCTGCCCGACAAGGCCAGGCAGCGCCGCGTGTGGCAGACGGTATCCAACCCCGGCGCCATATTGCACGAGGGCGCCATTGCCGGCACCTGGACAGCCACCAAAAAGGCCGGCGGACTGACTGTCCGCGCGGCCCTGTGGCAGGATGGCCCCGATGCCCGGCAGGCGCTAAGCGCTCAGGCGGAAGAATACGCCGCCTTCCGGGGGCTCAACCTGCTTGACATCGATATGGATTTGACTTAATTGCCATTCTCCAGCAGCACCCGGCACTCCTCCAGCACATCGCGCTCGGCCTGGGCCAGCTCGGGGTACTGGGGGTTGATCTGCTCTAACTGCTGCTTGACGATCTCGGAGATCACATAGCGGGCATACCACTTGTTGTCCGCCGGCACAGCATACCAGGGGGCGTGCCGGGTGGAGGTCTGCTCCATCATCTCCTCGTACGCCTTCATGTATTCATCCCAATATTTGCGCTCGCGCACATCGCCGGAGGAGAACTTCCAGTTCTTGTCCGGCTCGTTGATGCGGTCCAGCAGGCGGTCGCGCTGCTCGTCCTTTGATAGGTTGAGGTAGATCTTGACCGTGCGGATGCCGTTCTCATACAGATACTGCTCAAAATCATTGATCTGGCGGTAGCGCTGCTGCCAGATGCCATCGTCCACCAGCTCCTTTGGCAGCTGCTGGTTGGCCACCAGGTTGTGCACCTTGGCCACGATGACTTCCTCATAGTGGCTGCGGTTGAAGATGCCCACCTCGCCCCGGCGGGGCAGCGCGCGCCCGATGCGCCAGAGGTAGTCGTGATCCAGCTCCTCGCTGGAGGGCTGCTTGAAGGCCACCACCTGCGTACCCTGGGGGTTGAGGCCGGTCATCACATGCTTGATGGCGCCATCCTTGCCGGCGGCATCCATGGCCTGCAGGCAGATGAGCAGGGCGTAGCGGTTTTCAGCGTACAGCCTTTCCTGCAGGTCGGCCATTTTGTCAATATTCTCGGGCATCAGCCGCTGGGTGATCTCCTGCTTGTCGGCCTTGTCGGGCCGGCGGGTGGGGCACTTGGACAGGTCCACCTGCTCCTTTGGCCGGATGCGGTATTGATCGATTTTCATCGCGTTTCCTCACTGATGATGTTGGTTTGTGTGATTTGCCCGTATCATAGCACACATGGCCGCATCGGGAAAGGAAAACCTGGCCGGAAATGGCCGCGGGCGGGCGGCGATTTTACATGGATTTTACACAAACGGCCCCCATCCTTTTACACGCAGGCTTTACCTTGAAACTGCATCGAAACGATGTAAATGATGAGGAGGAAAAATCATGAAATTACGTTCTTTCACCGCCCTGCTGCTGATCCTCACCCTGGCCCTGGGCCTCACCGCGCTGGCCGCCCAGTTTGACGCCGCGCAGACCATCACCGTCGTCTCCCGTGAAGAGGGCAGCGGCACCCGCGGCGCCTTCGTTGAGCTGACCGGCGTTCTGGCAAAAGACGCTGCCGGCAAAGAGAAGGATAACACCTACAGCGAAGCCATCATCTCCAACGGCACCAACCTCGTGCTGACCACCGTTGCCGACAACCAGGCCGGCATCGGCTACGCCTCCCTCTCCTCGGTGATGCACAACGACACCGTCAAGGCCCTGAAGGTCGAAGGCGTCGAAGCTTCCACCGAAAACATCCTCAACGGCACCTACAAGATCGCCCGTCCCTTCAACGTGGTCACCAAGGGCGAGCTGACTGACGAGCTGGCCATCGACTTCATGGCCTTTGTGATGAGCAAGGAAGGCCAGGCCATCGTGTCTGAAGACGGCCTCGTGTCCGGCGCCACCGATGAGACCCCCAGCTACGAAGCCGCCAACAAGTCCGGCAGCCTGACCGTGGGCGGCTCCACCTCCGTGGCCCCCGTCATGGAACTGCTGGCCGAAGCCTACATGGAGCTGAACCCCGAAGCCAAGATTGAAGTGCAGTCCACCGGTTCTTCCGCCGGCGTCACCGGCGCCCTGGATGGCACCTACGGCATCGGCATGGCTTCCCGCCTGCTCAAGGACAGTGAAGTAGAGAAGGGCGCGCAGCCCATCGTCATCGGCACCGACGGCATCGCCGTGGTTGTCAATCTGGCTAACCCCGTGGAAGACATCACGGTTGAGCAGGTTCGCCAGGTGTTCACCGGCGAAGTCACCACCTGGGACGCGCTGAGCAAGTAACATCATGCAACATCGGAAAAACGTTTCCGAAGGACTCATGCGGGGGCTGTTCTTAGCCTCCGCATGCGTCTGTATTTTCGCGGTCGGCGTCATCTGCTACTTCCTGTTTGCCAACGGCCTACCCTTCTTTGCCGAGTATTCCGTATGGGATTTCATCACCGGCACTGAATGGGCCCCCACCCGCGGCATCTTTGGCATCCTGCCGATGATCGTTGGGTCCTTTCTGGTCACCTTTGGCGCGCTTCTGCTCGGCGCACCCATCGGTGTGCTGACCGCCATCCTGATGGCCCGCTTCGCGGCCAAGCCTGTGGTCAAGATCATGAAACCCGCCATCGCCCTGCTGGCCGGCATCCCTTCGGTGGTCTACGGCTTCTTCGGGCTCAAGCTGCTGGTGCCCTTCACCCGCAATACCCTGGGCGGCAATGGGCTGAGCATGTTTGTGGCCTCCATCCTGCTGGCGATCATGATATTGCCCACCATCATCCAGACCTCGGAGGCCGCCATCAACGCGGTCCCCAACTCCTACTACGAAGGCAGCCTGGCCATGGGCGCCACCCATGAGTCCAGCGTGTTTCGGGCCATCGTGCCCGCCGCTAAGTCGGGCATCGTGTCGGGCATCGTGCTGGGCATAGGCCGCGCCATCGGTGAGACCACGGCCATCCTCATGGTGGCAGGCAACCAGGCGCGCATGCCTACGGGCATCCTGTCCGGCGTGCGAACGCTGACCGTCAACGTGCTGCTGGAGATGGGCTACGCGGCCGATCTACACCGCGAAAGCCTGATTGCCACCGGCGTTGTGCTGTTTGTGATCGTCATGGCCATCAACTTCCTCTTTTCCTTTATCAACCGCAGGAGGGTCATGCAATGAGTGAAGCCACCGCAATCCTGCCGGAGGTGGATATCTCGGTACCCACCAAAAAGAGCCTGCATCTGGGGTCCCGGTTCCTCAAGGCCCTGTGCTGGGTGGCCGGCTTTGTTGCCATCGGCATCTTGCTGCTGATTGTCGCCTACATTTTGATCAACGGCGTGCCCGAGTTCTTCTACCGGGATGAACAGGGCGCCTTGCAGTTCAAGTCCAGCCTGTTTGCCGTCAAGTACAGCAGCCGGAACCTGTCCATGCTGCCCGCCATCATCAACACGCTCACCATGACGCTGCTTTCCCTGCTGGTATCCGTGCCCCTGGGCGTGGGCGGCGGCATCTACCTGGCGGAGTACGCCAAGCCGGGCAGCAAATTGGTCAAGGCCATCCGCGTCACGGCCGTGACCCTGGCCGGCATCCCCTCCATCATCTACGCCCTGTTTGGCATGCTGGTGTTTGTGGTCACCCTCAAGATGGGCATCTCCATGCTGTCGGGTGCCCTCACCCTGGGCACCATGACGCTGCCCCTCATCCTGCGCCAGACGGAGGAAAGCCTGCTCAGCGTGCCCATGAGCTACCGGGAGGGCAGCTTCGGCCTGGGGGCCGGCAAGCTGCGCACCACCGTGCGCATCGTGCTGCCCGTGGCCATGCCGGGCATACTGGCGGCCGTGCTGCTGTCCATCGGCCGCATATCGGGCGAGACGGCGGCGCTGATCTTCACCTCGGGCACGGGCACCAGCATCGCGGGCATTGCCGACTCCGGCCGCACGCTGGCCGTCCATCTGTTCAAACTGCAGGAGGAAGGCCGCGCGGTTGGCGCATCCTTTGCCGTGGCCGTTGTGCTGCTGATTATCGTCGTGCTGATGAACGCACTGAGTTCCTACATCGCCCGCAAACTGACCAAAAAAGGCTGATCCGGCCATACGCAGAAAGGCTGACCGATGACGAACTTTGCCCAGAACTCCCGCGTAGTCCAAACGGTGGACGCAGGCGTTTGCTTTGACATACAGGATGTCAACCTGTACTACGGCTCCTTCCACGCGCTCAAGGACATTCAGATGTCCATCCCCGCCCGCCAGGTGACGGCCCTCATCGGCCCGTCGGGCTGCGGCAAGTCCACCTTGCTCAAGTCGCTTAACCGCATGAACGACCTGATCCCCGACTGCCACATCACCGGCAAGATGGAACTGTTTGGCGAGGATATCTACGCCCCGCAGATGGAAGTCAACCTGCTGCGCAAGCGGGTGGGCATGGTGTTTCAAAAGCCCAACCCCTTCCCCATGAGCATCTATGACAACATCGCCTACGGCCCGCGCACCCACGGCGTGCGCAGCAAGGTAAAGCTGGACGCCATTGTGGAGCATTCCCTGCGCAAGGCAGCCCTGTGGAACGAGGTGAAGGACACCCTTAAAAAGAGCGCCATGGCCATCTCCGGCGGCCAGCAGCAGCGGCTGTGCATCGCCCGCTGCTTTGCCGTGCAGCCCGAGGTGATCCTGATGGACGAGCCCACCAGCGCGCTCGACCCCATCTCCACCAGCAAGATCGAAGACCTTGTACTCGAAATGAAAAACGAGTATACTATCGTCATCGTAACACATAATATGCAGCAGGCCGCCCGTATTTCCGACTTGACCAGCTTTTTCCTGTTGGGGGAGATGATCGAGATGGGCAACACCGACAGGCTGTTCTCCAACCCCACGGACAAGCGGACAGAGAACTACATCACGGGGAGGTTTGGCTGATGAGAAGCCACTTTGACGAACAACTGCACAGGCTCAATGAGGAAATGATCCACATGGGCAGCCTGATTGAGCATGCCATCGAGCAGGCCTGTGTGCTGATGGTCAGCCGTGACGCCGAGGAGGCCCGCGCGGTCATTGCCCGCGATGCCGAGGTAGACCGCAAGGAGCGGGAGATAGAGACCCTGTGCCTGCGGCTGATATTGATGCAGCAGCCCGTGGCGCGGGATCTGCGGCTGATCAGCAGCGCGCTGAAGATGATCACCGACATGGAGCGTATAGGCGACCAGGCCGCGGACATCGCGGAGATCATCTCCATGCCCGTCAAGGGCCAGCGCTACATATACCCGGAGCTGCTGCAAAAGATGGGCCAGGCCGCAGGCCAGATGGTCAACCGCGCGGTGGACGCCTTTGTGCGCCGCGATGTGGAGCTGGCACACGATGTCATCGAATCCGATGACGTGGTGGACGCCTTCTTTACCGATGTCAAGAAGGAGCTGCTGCAAACCATGAAAAAGCATACGGACTTCGGCATGCAGCTGCTGGACGCGCTGATGATCGCCAAATACCTGGAGCGTATCGGCGACCATGCCTGCAACATCGCCGAGTGGGTGGAGTATGCCGTCACCGGGATCTATAAAGGGGACAAGCTCTGATGATTTATTCCGTTGAGGACGATCAGTCCATCCGCGACCTGGTGCTGTACGCGCTCAAACAGTCAGGCTTTGAGGCCGAGGGTTTTGCCGAAGGGCAGTCCTTCCGCGAGGCCGTGCAGCGCGAGATTCCCGAGCTGGTGCTGATGGACCAGATGCTGCCCGGCGTGGACGGCGAGACGCTGTTGCTGGAGCTGCGCCACAACCCGCGCACGGCGCATGTGCCCGTCATCATGCTGACCGCCAAGGGCAGCGAGATGGACAAGGTGCGCAGCCTGGACAACGGGGCGGACGACTACCTGGTCAAGCCCTTTGGGGTGATGGAGCTGTTAAGCCGCGTAAAGGCCGTGCTGCGGCGCGCCGCCCCGCAGGAGGAATTGCGCCGGCTGGAGATCGGCACCCTGTCCATGGACCTGGATCGTCACCTCGTGCAGTCGGACGGCGAATCCGTCGCCCTGACCAACAAGGAGTACGAGCTGCTCAAGTGCCTGATGCAAAACCCGCAGATCGTGTTCACCCGCGAGAAGCTGCTGGACTTGGTGTGGGACATCACCTACTACGGCGACACCCGCACGGTGGACGCTCATATCCGCTCGCTGCGGCAAAAGCTCAAGCAAAACGCCGCCCTCATCGGCACGGTGCGCGGCGTGGGCTACCGGCTGGAGGTAGAGGCCTGATGAACGCAAGAGGTAACCTGACTGAATGAAGAAACGCATTTTTATCGGCCTGATCATGATATCGCTGCTGACCGGCCTGCTGTTTACGCTGGTGGTGGGCGCCGTGCTACCCATCTCCGCCCAGCGGCGGGTCATCGATAGCCTGCAGCAGGAAGCGGCGCTGGTCCGCACCCGCATGCCGGCCGAGGGCGCGTCGGCGGATTTTCTGAATCGCCTGATTACCGACAGCCGCATCACCTGGATCGCCGCCGACGGCCATGTGCACTACGACCACCCCGCCGATGCGCAGACCATGGAAAACCATGCCAACCGGCCCGAAGTGATCCAGGCGCTGGCAAGCGGCCGGGGCAGCGCGGTGCGCCACTCACAGACCCTGGGGCAGGATATGATGTACTACGCCCTGCGCCTGGGGGATGGCAGCGTGCTGCGCCTGGCGGCGCCCGTGCAGGTGACCCGCCTGCTGTTCAGCGACCTGCTGCCGTGGCTGGGCATCTGCCTGGCCTTGTGCCTGGTCGCGGCGCTGCTGATCGCCCGCCTGCTGACCACAGATTTAACCCGCGCCATCGCCGGCATCAACCTGGACGCGCCCGAGGAGGTGGACACCTTTGAGGAGCTGTCCCCCCTGCTGACGCGCATCAGCCAGCAAAATCAGCGCGGCCACGAGCAATTGAACGCCCTGGCGCAAAAGCAGCAGGAGATGGATACCCTGATTGACGGCATGTCCGAGGGCTTCATGGTGCTGGATGCGCGCCGCCGGGTGATCACCATCAACCGCAGCGCTGCCGCCAT
>Ga0123330_1000524_pt1:0-42500 | contig 43593 bp, 32 predicted proteins | sample BioC13SIPDNA_2_FD_89704 | JGI IMG/M metagenome (GOLD analysis project Ga0123330, IMG submission 89704) | Anaerobic biogas reactor microbial communites from Washington, USA - Biogas_R2_A C13 SIP DNA | ecosystem: Engineered > Bioreactor > Anaerobic > Unclassified | place: Washington, USA... | reverse complement strand
TGATCGCGCTCGTCAGCGTCGTCTTCCCGTGGTCCACGTGTCCAATCGTGCCAATGTTCACGTGCGGCTTTGTCCGCTCAAACTTCTGCTTGGCCATGGTATGGATAACCTCCTTGCGCGTCCTGGCCCGAATCCACTTCGAGTACGCCTTCCGGCGATCAGAGCGGCGGCATGCACGCCGGACGCCCCGTCGCCGGGCAATATGAAGATGGAGCCCACGAGCAGAATCGAACTGCTGACCCCCTCCTTACCATGGAGGTGCTCTACCTACTGAGCTACGCGGGCTCGTAATCACCGGGTTCAGAATGGAGCGGGAAACGGGATTCGAACCCGCGACCCTCAGCTTGGAAGGCTGACGCTCTAGCCAACTGAGCTATTCCCGCTCATCGATCTCAACTCTATCGGCCAGCTCCGCCCGCCTCCGGAGAGGCCGCGAAGCACAGATCGCATGGTGGTGGGCGCTGGATTCGAACCAACGTAGGCGTTAGCCAACGGGTTTACAGCCCGTCCCCTTTAGCCACTCGGGCAGCCCACCACGAGCCGCAAGAACGCGCGCACCGCGACGTCCTTCCGAATGGAGCTGGCGAAGGGAGTCGAACCCCCGACCTACGGATTACAAATCCGTTGCTCTACCAACTGAGCTACGCCAGCGCCAAAAAACAAACGCCGCCGAAAGGCGGCAACCCATACTATATCAAACGGCCGAAAAGCATGTCAAGTTACACGCCTCCGCCGGGATACGCGACACTCGCCTTTCACTGCACCTATGTGGCAAGATCCTACCAAAGAACCCCCAAAAGGTAAAGGTCAGCGCGCGGAAAGGAATTCCCCATGCAGTGGACACGACGGCAACTTCTCGGTTCGGGGCTGGCGGCAGCGGCGGCCTGGACAATGAACGGCAAGGCACGCGCCGGGGAGGATTCCCCGGTCCGCGCGGCGGGCTCGAAGATCGGGCTGAGCCTGGCGGCATATTCGTTCCGCGACTACCTGCCGCAGGGCGGCAAACCCGGCAAATTCACCCTGCACGACCTGTGCGACATGGCCGCGGGCTGGAACCTGGATGCCATTGAACCGACCTCGTACTATTTTTCGTCGGAGGACGCGGCGTACATCCATTCGCTGAAGGCCAGGGCGTTTCGTCTGGGGCTGGACATCTCGGGGATGCCGATCCGGAACAATTTCTGCCTGCCTCCGGGCGAAGCGCGCGACGCGGAGCTCCAGCACGTCCGGACCTGGGTGGACCACGCGGTGGAACTGGGCGTGCCGTGCATCCGCATCTTCGCCGGGCAGAAGAACGACCCGGAGAACGATTTCGCCTGGATGGTGGACGGCATGAAGGCGAGCTGCGATTACGCCGGTTCCCGCGGCGTGTTTCTGGGCATCGAGAACCACGGCTACCTGACGGACACCGCGGAAGCCCTGTTGCGCATCGTGGACGCGGCCGGCCACGAATGGCTCGGCGTCAACCTGGACACCGGGAACTTCCGCGACCGTCCCTACGACCACATGGCCGCTGTGGCGCACCTGGCGCTGACCGTCCAGATCAAGATCCAGGTTCGCACGGCCGACGGCACGGGCGTCGAGGACGCCGACTTCGAGCGGATCGCCGGCATCCTCCGGAACGCCAATTACCGGGGGTACGCCGCCCTGGAATACGAAGGCGAGGAAGACCCCATGACGGCGGTTCCGCCACTGCTCGAAACGCTTCGGCGGACCCTGAAACCCTGAATCGCCCGCCCGCGGGTCACGACGCCTGCGACATCCGGCCTTCGAGGGCCTTCAACGCGACCGACACGTCCTGGTAGCCGTTCTTTTCGAGCGTCTTGCGCAGTTTCGCGATCGCGCCGCCCACCTTCTTGCCGCCCCGCGTCGTGCCGAACAGATGCCGGCTGACGGTGGACTGCGTCAGGTCAAGCATCTCGGCAATCTCCACCTGCGTCATCCCTTTGAAATAATACAGGCGCAGGATGGCCCGTTGCCGCTCCGTCAGACGGGTATCGATCAACTTGTTGATCGCCGGCAGGACGCTCCGGAAGAAATCCTGCAGGGCATAACGCCGTTCGCGGTCCTGCTCGGTCTCAAACCACAGATTGCGTTCCGACGGGATATTTTCAAGGTACCTTGAACTTGTGGGAATCTCCCAGAAGTCCGCATTGAACCCGGACATGACTACACACTCCCTTGTTTGGTCTCTTCTTGTGCGCAACGTCATCGAACGTGGGGTCGTGAGCCCCGAATACCGGCACGATCGTGTGCCAATGGCGAAATCTCGGTCGTAGGGTTCGCATCTTGGCTGCCTCCTCGTCTGGTTGGCGCGTCCTGAAGCCAGGCCCGCGCAAAAACACCCTGAGAAAGAAAAACGCCGCAGGCTGTTTTGGGTTCGCCTGCGGCGTCTCTTGATTCTCTGTCCCTGGCCTATGCTATACGAGACTCCTTCGAGGGCGAACCCCTGCGCAGTGAATGCGCACCGCGAGTCGGACGGCACGCGTGCCGGCCGGCGACCACATCGCGGTTATAAAGTTGCGCTTGCGCATCGTTCGCCCTGACCTCTCGTTGCGCGGCTCCGGAAAAAATCGTTCCGTTCCGCGCGGTCCATCTCGCATGTCCTTGTGATACCACACCGGCCATGCAAAAAACAACTTCACCGTCAATGAGAAGAAATACCACTCCCCATGCTTCGCCCGCCTCTATGCATACTTTTATGGTCAAAGATTCAGCGGTAATGGCGCACAAATTTGAACAGAACCGGCGGTTTTTCGGCGGCATGGTTCATTTTTGTACACCCGCCGCCCCCGCTACCATTTCACAACCTTTACATTTTCAGCAGATTAGGGTAAATTGTTGACGTTGGCACGGCGGTTGCGCCCCGTGAAACGGCTGGTTCATCGTTTCTCGGGGGAAACGCTGAGCATATCGGTGACGATGGGGAATGATCCATACCCGGTTCCCGAGGGAGAGGAAGGGCCGCGGAGGGGAAACGCATAGAGGTGCTGTAGTGCAGGCTGGAACACGTAGTGCAATTTTAGTTGTCGACGATGAAAACGGGCCCCGTCAGGCATTACGCATGTTGCTCAAAGAGGACCACGATGTCCTGCTGGCATGCAACGTGCCCGAAGCGCAGGAAATCCTCGCGGTCCAGCCGGTGGACGTGGTCATCACCGATCTGCGCATGCCCAAACTGACCGGGGTCGATCTGCTCAAGTGGATCAAGGAGCTTCAGCCCGAGATCGAGGTCATCATCCTGACCGGATTCGGCGAGCTGGAAACCGCCATGAAAGCGGTTTCGTACAAGGCGTTCGCCTATCTCGAGAAACCCTTCGATAACGACGTGCTCCTGGATCACGTGAACCGGGCGCTGCAGCAGCGGCGGCAGGACCAGGAGCGCCGCCGGTTGCAGGAACTGGCCCTGGACGCCAACCGCTTCGAATCCGTGGGCCGTTTTGTCTCGGGGATTCTGCACGATCTGGGGACGCCCCTCTCGGTGATCGGCAGCCAGGTCGATCTCATCGCCCCGGAAGAGGGCCTGGCGGCGCTGGAACGGCGCCTCAATCTCATCCGCTCGCAGTCCGAACACTGCAATACGCTGGTCCGCAAAGCCATGGGGTTTCTGCGCCACCAGACCAACGCCTTTTCCACGCTCGGGCTCAACGACGTGGTGGAGTCGTGCCTCGACGTGGCCAGGCCCGTCCTGGTGCGCCAGGGCATTCGCATCGAAAAGTCCCTCGCCCCGGACATTCCGGCGTGCTACGGCGATCTGGTGCTGTTGCGGCAGGCCCTGCTCAATCTGCTCATCAATGCCAGCCAGGCCATGGAAACGCAGCAGACGCCGCGCGAGATCCACGTGCGCACCTGGGTCGACAGCGGCACCGTGTGCCTGACCGTCCGCGACACCGGCCCGGGCATCCCGGAGGAGGATCGCGGGCGGATCTTCGAAGCCTTCTACAGCACCAAAGGCGATAAAGGCACCGGCATCGGCCTGGCCGCGGTCAGCGACATCATGAACAAACACCGGGGCTGCGTCACGCTCGAAGACGTGGATGGGCCCGGCGCCTGTTTCAAACTCACGTTTCCCGCCTACGCCAGCGCATCCCGGCCCCGCGAACACTGTCCGCAGTCCTGAGTCCGGCCGCGCAGGAACCGCTTGTCCGGGCAGCGCCCCTGGTTCGGACCGCGCACGCGAACCGGGCATGAAATCGCCCCATAGTTTGGGGTATACTTGGTTGGACGCTTCACAATGACCGGCCGCTGGGCCGTTGATGTGTTGTACTGGCTGCTCCCGTACGGAACCCCTACGAATCAAAGGTTTAGACCCATGACGAAGAAGCTGATGGTAGTCCCCGAAGAAGTGCGCAAAGAAACCGTGATCGAACTGGGTTCGATCCGCGTGAATGCGTATAACAGAACGGTATCGGAAGAACTCGAAAGCAATGCGGGCATCACCCCCGCGGCCTGCCTGCGCATCTACCGCGACATGAGCATCATCCGCGAGTTCGAAAACATGCTCGACAGCATCAAGAAGCTCGGGGCCTACCAGGGCATCGAGTACAAGCATATGGGGCCCGCGCACCTCTCGATCGGCCAGGAAGGCGCGGCCGTTGGCGAGGCGTACCACCTCAAGGTCGCCGATCACATCTACGGCAGCCACCGAAGCCACGGCGAAATCATCGCCAAAAGCCTGCGCGCCATCCACGAACTCAAGGGCGGCGGACTGCGCGACATCATGGAGAATTACTTCGGCGGCGCCATCCTCAACGTGGTCGAAACGCACGAACCGGACTGGGAAGGCCTGCGCCTCAACGGCAAACGCGGCGGAAAAGCCAAGGCCGGATTCACGAGCGAGGAACAAGAGGAAATCGGCATTGATTTCCTGCTCTACGGGCTGCTCTCCGAGGTGTTCGGCCGCGCCAACGGCTTCAACCGGGGCATGGGCGGCTCGATGCACGCCTTCTTCATCCCCTTCGGCGTGTTTCCGAACAACGCCATCGTCGGCGGCAGCGCCGACATCGCGGCCGGCGCGGCCCTCTTCAAGCGCGTACGGCGCCAGCCCGGCATCGTCGTCGCCAACATCGGCGACGCCTCGATCGGCTGCGGCCCGGTCTGGGAAGGCCTCCAATTCGCCTCGATGGCCCAGTTCAAATCCCTGTGGGAGGGCGAGCACCGCGGCGGATTGCCCATCATCTTCAATTTCATGAACAATTTCTACGGCATGGGCGGCCAGCCCATCGGCGAAACCATGGGCTTCGAATACCTCTCCCGCGCGGGCGCGGCCCTCAATCCCGACAACATGCACGCCGAAACCGTGGACGGCAACAATCCGCTCGCCGTGGCCGAGGCCTATGCGCGCAAAAAGGCCATTCTCGAAGCGGGCGACGGGCCCGTGCTGCTCGACGTGCAGTGCTACCGGCAGACCGGCCATTCGCCCAGCGACCAGTCGTCGTACCGCGAGCGTGAGGAGATCGAATTGTGGCGCGCGGTCGATCCCATCACCGAATTCGGCGCCAAACTCATCGACGCCGGCGTGGCCTCCCAGGCCGACCTCGACATCATCCAGGCCTACGTGACCAAGAAGGTCACGAAAGCCTGCAAACTGGCCACCAACGACAGCCTGTCGCCGCGCATGACCCTCACCCCCCATTCCGGGCTCGCCGAGATCATGTTCACCAACGTCGACGAGCAGGAATTGCCCGGACTCGAGCGCGCGGACGATGTCCTCATGCCGCTCGCCGAGAACCCGCGCGTCAAACAGATCGCCAAGAAGTCCCGCGTGGGACTCGACGAAAACGGCGCCACGCTCAAGGAAAGCAAGGCCGTAAGCCTGCGCGACGCGATCTTCGAGGCGATCGCGCACCATTTCTACAACGATTCGCGCGTGGTCGCCTACGGGGAGGAAAACCGCGACTGGGGCGGCGCGTTTGCGGTATACCGCGGCCTCACCGAAGCCCTGCCCTACCACCGCCTGTTCAATTCGCCGATCTCGGAAGGCGCCATCGTGGGCACCTCCGTCGGGTTCGCCCTCGAGGGCGGCCGGCCGGTCGTCGAACTCATGTACTGCGACTTTATGGGCCGCGCCGGCGACGAGGTCTTCAACCAGCTCGCCAAATGGACGGCGATGTCGGGCGGGTATTCCCGCATGCCGGTCGTACTGCGCGTATCCGTCGGCAACAAGTACGGCGCCCAGCATTCGCAGGACTGGACCGCCCTGTGCGCCCATATGCCGGGGCTCAAGGTCTGCTTCCCCGCGACCCCCTACAGCGCGAAGGGCCTTATGGCGGCGGCATTGCGCGGCAACGACCCTGTGGTGTATTTCGAGAGCCAGCGCATCTACGACATCACCGAGATCTTCCACAAAGACGGGGTGCCGGCCGAATACTACACCGTGCCGCTGGGCGTGCCCGAGGTCCTGAAGGAAGGCTCGGACCTGACCCTCCTCACCTTCGGCGCCACGCTGTACCGCGCCTACGAGGCCGCACAACGGCTCGAACGCGACTACGGCATCTCGGTCGAACTGATCGACGGCCAGACCCTCGTCCCGTTTGATTACGAGATCCTGTACAACTCGGTCAAGAAAACCGGCAAACTGATCCTCGGCAGCGACGCCTGCGAGCGCGGCAGTTATCTCCACACGATCGCGGCGAACATCTCGCAGCTGGCCTTCGACTACCTCGACGCCCCGCCAGCCGTCGTAGGCGCGAAGAACTGGATTGTGCCGCCGGCGGAACTCGAAGACGACTATTACCCGCTCGCGTCGAGCTTCCTCGACGCCTACCACACGCAGATCAAACCGCTGCCGGGGTACGAAGCGCGCGAACCGCGCCACCCCGCCGAACTCATGCGCCTCTCGAAAGAAGGCATGCTGTAAATAACGGCGATCCGGATGCGCCCCCGGCCCGTTCGCCCCTGTGCTATGCTTCGCGCACCACAGGATAAGGGCGGGAGCGCGCACCGGGCGCGCGGGGAAAGTCAGCCATGATGGATGCCATCCAGCGCATGCGCCGCGAACGGCGAGTCGCGTTGCTGCTCTTCGCGCTCTTTGCGTTCGCGGCCCTGTGCGTGCACTGGTGGAGCGCGCCCACGGCCCCAGACACCCCGCGGCCCGCCCCTACGGAGACCGTGGAATGAATGCGCGGCGCGACAGCCTGCGCGCGGGGCTGCTGGTTCTGTTCGCGGCCGCGGCGCCGTGGGACGCGTTTCTCTTTCTGCCCGGCCTTCGCATCCGCTTGACCTGGCTGCTCGCGCTGGCCATCCTTGCCCTGGAAATCGCCGATTATGCCCGGTCGCACTGGCTCGGGGTGCGTTTCGAATTGTTGTGGCCGGCGTGCGCGCTGCTTCTGCTCGCGTTGCCCCCGGCGAAGCTGGTCCCGATGCAGGGCGCCATGGCCATTCTGCTCGGGCTGGCCGCCGCGCGTTCGGCCGGACCCGCGCTCGCGCGCAGCGTGGTGGCGGCGCTGGCGTTTTCGATCGGGCTGCTCGCCCTGTATTCGGTCATCTTCTTCCTGATGCGGTTCACCGCGCCCGCGCTGGCCCCCCTGCCTTCCGCCTATTCACTGGAAACCGGCCTGCTGGCCCCGTTCGGGCACACCGTGGTGGAATGCGTGCTGCTGCTCTTCATGGGATTCGCCGCGGCATGGTCGCGGTTCCTGCGCAACGACAGCGCCACCGGATTTCTGCGCCGAAGCCTGCTGGCCTCCGCCGCGCCGCTGCTGATGGCGCTGGTCATCCTCGCCTCGCTCTCGCTGGGCGCCATCCGGTTCTGGCGGCCGCCGGACCACGTCGCATCGACCGGAACCGCCCTGGCCGCGCTTGTGGGCGGCTGGCTGCTCGCGCGGCTCCTCGCCAAATCGCTGCTCCAGTGGCGGGACATGCGCCATACGATTTCGGAAAGCACCACCCTGATCCTGGCGGTGCTGGCCTCCTTTGCGGTGTTGTTTCCCCTGGAGTTCCGTCTGCTCTGGGGATTCCTGGCCGGAACCGCGGCGGGCGCCGTGCAATCGCAACGCCAACTCGCGCCGCCCCCCGCGAAATGGGCCGTCGCGTTCATCCCCGTCGCCCTTCTCGTGGCCGCCAACATCGGCGGCGTGCACCCCGCCGACACGCACAACCCCCGACACTACGAAACCGCCGCCCGGCAGGATTTCGCCGCCGCGGACTTCGCGCGTCTGGAGTCGCGCATGGACTACGTCGAAACCTTCTGGCCCAACGAACGGCGCACGCATCTCTGGCGCGCGCAGCTCGCCCTGACGCAGGATCTCCTCCACGAAGCCGCGCACGAGATGGCCCTCGCATGCCGGCCGGCCGGCGCGGTCCGCCAGCTCTTGCCCCCGCCGAATGACGACGAGATTGACGCGGTGCTGGTGCGGCTGCGCGACGCCTGTTCGGAATCCGCCTCCCGCACGGCCACCCTCGCCCATATCCAGGCGCTGCTGGGCGCGGGAAAGTTCAAACACGCCGAAGCGCTGCTGGCACAGGAACTCGAAGAGTCGGCCGCCATTCCCCTCCCGGATGGACTGGACCCCGACCTCGATACCGCCGCCTACGGATGCCCGTGCTCGTGGCCCTTGCGCGCCGCGGTGCTGAAGACGATCTGGCCCGTGGATTTCGAGGAACCGGCCGAGTTAAAGACCCTCCTCCCGGAAGACCTGTCCGGCGTACAGTTGCTGCGGCTCCTCCTGGGCTGGGGCGCCGGACTGCATTCGCCGCCCGCGGCCTTCCCGCGCCAGTCACTTCCCCTGGTCAGCGTCGCGAAATGCCACCGCGCGACCATCGAGCTTGCGTGCCAGGCGGGCGGCAACCTGCTGACCCTCGCCGCCCCCCTGACCGAGACGCCCCTCCGCTACGACCCGGCGGCGTCATATCCCGCCTGCGCGCTCCTGCCCGGACCGGTGCGCGGTCTCGCCGAGTGGGCCGGCCCCGAAAAGTCGTCCGCGGGAACGTGGGACCTCATGTTCGAAGTGCAGGGCGAAACCATCGCCGCTGCCCAGCTTCCGCACGCCATCACGCTCGCGTCCCTGGCCCCGCTGATGCCTCTCCCCGCACCCGACACGCCCATCATCTCCATCTGGCTCTGAACGGGGACACAATGTCGCCGCATTCGGGATTGCCCATCCGCTTCCCCTTGTAGGGGCAGCCCCCCGTGGCTGCCCTCCGGTTCGAACGGGGACACGTTGTCGCGCCGGGGCGAATTCAGTCCCGAAGGGACGAAAGAGAATAGCCCCGGGTTTCAACCCGGGGATCAACGTCGCCCTTCCATCGAGTCCCGTAGGGACGACAGAATCCGTACCATATCGCAGATGCATCCGGGTTCACATTCGCTCCCGTGCCGTTTGAGAAACGTGAACTATCCGGCTTGACGCGTTTTGTGATGATGGTACGCGGTCTGACAATTCATCTATCGGGCGGCATCTTCGGCTCTGCCGTCCCTACGGGACTTGGGGTTTTTGGGGTTGCGTGAACCCCGGGTTGAAACCCGGGGCTATTTTCTTGCGTCCCTGACGGGACTTGCTGAGGACACGCCGATGATCTCCGCGCTAAAGCCCGGGCTATTCCCGATCGCCCTTTCAGGGCTGCAAGAGGGAACATACCGAGAGCCGTCCCCGGCTATCCCAGGTCGCCCCGTCGGGGCTGCAAGAACAGGCACACGTGGCCGAGGGTGTATTCTTGCCCCGTCTTGTGTCCCCCGCTGGCGGGGGTGGCCGCCGAAGGCGGCCGGGGGTGGATTTGAACCCCGTGATTCTGGGCGAGGGATGCCGATTCGTTCAACCCCATTAGAGGTTGGGCCGTTGGGGTTGATTCGAACGGGGACACGTTGTCGCGCCGGGGCGGCGCTTGGAACATGTCCCCGTTCTGGGCCCATCGGGTACACCCAGTCACGCCGCGTGCGAATTGAGTCCCGAAGGGACGAAAGAGAATAGCTCCGGGTTTCAACCCGGGGATTCGCGTCGCTCCCAGATCGAGTCCCGTAGGGACGACAGAGTCCGCATCAGGTCCCCGTTCTTGTCCGGCGTTCCAAGATCTGCGATCTCGGAGCCCTCTGTGGCCAATCTCTTCCTGCAGAAGATCGCCGGGATCGGCGCCTGAAACATGTCCCGGTGACTGGACGCATTGGCGTAAGTATAAGCCGGCTGGCGTGTTGGTTGTGGTGTCCCGCAATGGAATAACTGGACAAAATAAGGAATCTGTGCGAAAATCAGGCGGCGGGAGTTGAGCGGCGGACACGCTGGAACGCGGTCAGCCGCTGATCGGGGTGATTACAGAGGCCGTCAATACGCGTTGCGGCGTGACGCCGCGGCGGGGGGTATCCGGTCTTCGGGTGCCAGAGAACAGCAGCATGCCTGCGCCTGGAACGAAAGGGTGATGCCTCGTGAGTCACGGATCGGACAACAGGTACGGCGGCGACCCTTCCTTCGAACGGATCGACGCGGATGCCGTGTGCGAAGAGTGCGGCACGGTCAACCCGGAAGGCACGTTGTTCTGCAAGACCTGCGGCAACAACCTGCGCGACCAGCGCACGCGCCGGATGACGGGCGAGGGCGCCGGTGAATATAAGGATACCCCCGCGCAAACCAGCCGGCGGGTTTTGGTGGGCCTGCTGACGGTGTTCGCGCTGCTGCTGCTGGTCTGGGCCGCGATGCCCGGGAATGTGCAGCGTCTGCAGGAGCGGCTGACCCGCACCATGGCGGAAGACATGTACGCGGAGGGGGTGGATCCCAGCGTTTTCTGGGACGGTCCGATTTCGGATTTTCTGGATGCGATGGCCAACGATCTGCGCCAGAAGCCGGTAACCAGCGAGGAGATCCGCCGGGCCGACGGCGCGTCCGCTTCGGCCCCCAACGCCTACGCGGGCAGGTATTTCCTGCGCGCCGGCGCGCGTCCCGAGGACCTTGTGGTCGGCTCGGCCCTGGTTGTCGAATCGGACGAGCGACTGTTTTTCGTGGCGATACTGAATGACATGGAGATCCGGGGCATCGGCGACCTGAAATCCACCCGCTACCCCAGTTCCCGATTTGCGGGCCTCTATGCGAATGGCCGGTATGCCAGCGCGCACGGCTTTGCGCAGCCGCTCGAGACCGGCGGGTTCCGCTGTGTCGGCCAGCCCGACAACAGCGATCTCAGTCACGAGATCATGGCGTACCGCATCCCCTGACGGATTCGAGCCGGGGAGAATTTGCCGCGGGCGCCATCACCCCCGTATCATTCTGACATCCCATAGATGAATTCACTTCACCCACACGCAAGAAAGACCCTGGTATGACCGAGGAAAAACGTGGTTTTTTGGGGCGTCTGCGCGAGCGTCTCAGCAAGACGCGCAGCACCGTTATCGACAGCGTAAAACGGGTTTTTGCGGCCCACGGCAAGGTGGACGACTCGTTTTTTGATGAGCTCGAGGGGGTGCTGATCGAAGCCGATTTCGGCGTGGACACCGCCCTGGAAATCGTCGAGAGCATGCGTCAGAAGGCGCGCGGAAGCGGTGTCGAAAGCGCCGAAGACCTGCTCGCAGTCCTCAAGGAAGACCTCGTTGCCCTGCTTTCCCCCGGCGACCATGCCTTGTCCTGGGATGGCGCGGGCGGACCGCACGTAACACTCATCGCGGGGGTCAACGGTTCCGGCAAGACCACGACGGCGGGGAAGCTTGCCTCGCATCTCAAGAGCCGCGGGAAGACCGTCATGCTTGGCGCGGCGGACACGTTTCGCGCCGCGGCGGTGGAACAGCTCACCATCTGGAGCGAGCGCGCCAGCGTACCGATCATCAAACACCAGGACGGCGCCGACCCGGCCGCGGTCGCGTACGACGCCGCGGACGCGGCCCAGGCCCGCGGGATCGACTGCCTCCTGATCGACACGGCCGGCCGGTTGCACACCAAGGTCAATCTCATGGAGGAATTGAAGAAGATCCAGCGCGTGGTGGGCAAGCGCATACCCGGCGCGCCCCACGAAGTGCTCCTGGTGCTCGACGCCACGACCGGCCAGAACGGCCTTCAGCAGGCCCGCATCTTTACCGAGGCGCTCAGCGTCACCGGACTGGTATTGACCAAGCTCGACGGCACCGCGAAAGGGGGCATTGTGGTCTCCATCCAGAAGGAACTGGGCGTGCCCATCAAGTTGATCGGCGTGGGCGAAGGCGTTGACGACCTCCAGCCCTTCCACGCGCGCGAGTTTGTCGAAGCCCTCTTCTCCTGACGCTTCACCGCCGGCGACGCGCGGGCGGCCGTCGACCGGCGCGCCTCAGCCGTTCTTGCGCAACGCGCCGATGGTGAGGCGGTCAATGTCGTGCTGGTCGCCGGGCAGCACCAGGCTGGCCAGGTATCCCGCGATGAAACACGAGGCGATGCCGCAGAAGGTGTACAGGTAGCCGTTGACGGGCGTCCATTGCCACAGGATGACCATGACCACGGTTCCCGTGAACGCGCCGGCGAGCGCGCCCGCGCCGTTGGCCCGCCGCGTGAGCACGCCCAGCGCGAACAAGCCGCCCAGGACCCCCATGAAGAGCCCGATCACCTTGATGAACGAGTCGAACAAGGAACGGATATCCGGGTCGATGAACAGGAGCGCGAACAGCGTGCCGAGAACGCCGAACAGCAGCGTCAGCCCCTGTGCCCAGCGCAGGTAGCCCTGTTCGGTGCGGCAGGCGTTGAACGGGCGCAGGAAATCGGTGACAATGGTTGTGGCCGTCGAGTTCATGCTCGTGGACACCGTCGACTGGGCTGCGGCAAACACCCCCGCGACGATCAACCCCGCCACGCCCGCGGGCATTTCGCGCGCGATGAATACGGGAAAGATCTGGTCGGTGGTGATGGTGGGATCGAGTTTTTCCGGATTGGCGCGGTAAAACGCGAACAGCGCGGCCCCCATGCCGAAGAAGATGAACGACGAGAGCAGCGACAGCATCGCGTTGGTCCAGATGGAGCGGGCGGCCTCCCGGGTGGTGGGCGTGGTCATGTAGCGCTGCACAACCGCCTGGTCGGCGGTATAGGAACTGATGTTCTGGCCCAGTGCGCCGAGCACCACGACCCAGATGGCCATGCGGGTGAAACTGTCGGGCGCGAAGTCCCAACTGATGAGATGGAATTTATCGTGCGCGGCGCCGGTGGCGAAGAATCCGGTCAGACCGCCCTCGGCGCCCGCAATCAGCATAACCAGCGCCAGAAGAGCCCCGCCCAGGAGCACGAACGTCTGGATGGTATCGGTCCAGATGACGGCCTCAACCCCGCCAATGGTGCAGTAGATGATGCTCAAAACGCCCATCAGCAGGACGGATTGCGTGGGACTGAGGGGCGTCGCCACCGCCAGGGTGTATCCGGTCAGCGACATGACCACGCCCATTCGGAAAATGTGGAACAGGTTGAAGCTCGCGCTTCCGAACAGGCGGACGCCGCGGTTGAACCGTTTCTCAAGGTATTCGTACGCGCTGGTGACGTCAATCTGCCGAAAAAACGGCAGGGCCACGTAGATCGCGATCGGCGCGACCGCGACGATCATGAAGTTCCCGACCATGTAGGTCCAGTCCTGCGCGTAGGCCTTGGAGGGAATGCCCGTATACGTCACCGAACTGAGCATGGTGGCGAAAATGGAGCACCCGGCCGCCCACCACGCCATCTTTTTGCCGCCGCGGAAATAGTCGTCGGTGGTCTTGTTGCGCCGGGCGAAATACGCGCCCACGCCAACCATGGCAAAGAGGTAGAGGAACAGGACCGTGTAGTTCGCGGCGCCGAAGGCGGGAGTCACGGTCGCCGGACGGACCGCCCACACCTGCGGCGTCCGCACGCGCGGGCGCGTTTCGCCGCTGGCCACCACGACGCAGTCCCGGCCCTCGACGGTCCAGCGCACGGGCACGGTGGCGACCTGGTTGGCGGGCGAAGTCCCGGCGGACGTCCACGTGTCGGTGATGGTGTGGTACGCAAACGCTTCTTTCGGGAACCCCGGATGGGCGTCCTGGAGCGCGTCAGCCTGGTCGAACAGGGCCCCGTCGGCGCCGCTGAGGATGAAGATGTGGCTCTGGCCCCAACCGATGCCGGCGCCGGCCATGAGTTCCCGGGGCGCGCCGGCGCGCTGGCGCCACGTGCCCAGCGCGGGGAGGTACTCCCAGGTGTCCCGGAGAAATTCGACGCCGGCCTCGCCCTGGCGGCGGCCGCTGATGACATACACGCCGTCGTGATATCCGTCGTGCTGGGTGGTGGTGATGTTGTACGCGCGGCCGGGGCCGGGCCAGGGAGGCAGTTCAACCCAGCGAAACGCGTCCGGCGCGTCCTTCCGGGCCAGGTCGAGCATCCAGAAATTGGTCATGGCGGATTCCAGGCCCGGGCCGCTCTGTCCGCCGGCGAGGTAGACCTGGTTCGCCACGAGGGTGGCGCACCCGAAGGCGCAGGGTTTGGGCAGCGGCGGATACGCGGTGCGCGTGAGGGTCCCGCGGGCGGAATCCCACTGGAGCAGCATCACGTCGTCGAACGTGGTCCCGGCATTGTTGCCGCCCATGCAGAGCACGCCGTCGGGCGTCGAAACGGCGGCGCCGTATGCCCGCGGCTCGGGCAGCGGCTCGCCGGTCAGCCACGCGTAGCCGTCGTTGTCCCGGACGAGAACGTACACGGCGGCGTGCCAGACCTTGTCGCTTTCCCAGCGCGGCGCGTTGGGGAAATTCGCCCCGCCCGCGACTATCAGGGCATCGTTATGCACCCCGACGAACGGACTGGCCACGCCATCCGGGTTCGGCAGCGGCGGCAGCTCCGACCATTCGAGCGCGCCGCTCTGCGCAACGGCGGGCCACGCACCCAGAACGATGGCCGACAAGACCGCTGCGGCCACCCGCCGTACGGCCACAGGAATCGCGCGGGGCCCCCTGCATGACATTCGACTCACTCTACCCCTCCTGATCAGTTGCCCCCATAGCGCCCGGCCGGTCCGGAGCCGGCGTCAGTCGTACTGGCGCCGCATCGCGCGCACGCGTATCCGCACCAGGTCGCGAAGCATGCGCGCGGAATCGCTGACGGCGTTCACCTTCGATGTAGGCGAATTCAGCCAGGTGACCCCCACCTGGTCGATGCGGAACCCGTGTTTCCGGGCGATGAACAGCAGCTCGGCGTCAAAACCAAAGCCTTTGATGGTCATCCGGGGAAAGATGTCGGCGGCCGCGGCGCGGCTGAACCCCTTGAACCCGCACTGGGTGTCGGGAAACCCTTTGATGGCCAGAAGCTGAACGAAAACGTTGAAGATGCGGCCCATGGTCTGCCGGTACAGGGCCTGCCGCACCTGCACGTCGGCGTCCGGCAAGGTGCGCGACCCGATGACGACGTCCGCCCCGTCGTCAAAGCGGGCCTGAAGTTTTTCGATTTCGCCTACGGGCGTCGAGCCGTCCGCATCGGAGAAGTAGCGGAAATCGCCCTGCGCCGCGAGCATGCCCGTCCGGACCGCGTGGCCCTTGCCCTGGTTCGGCGTGTACTCGATGACGTGCACGTCCGGGAAAGAGCGGCGCACAAACCCCGCCGTGCCGTCGGAGCTCCCGTCGTCAACGACGATGACCTCGTAGTCGTAGCCCTGCCGGGAAAAATAGTCGCGGGCTTTCACGAGCGTATCGCCGATCCGGCGGCTTTCGTTGTAGGCCGGTATGATGAACGAAAGATGCACTGATCCTTCCCGCTGGACGAGCCGCCGGGCGCTTCATCCGGTTCGAGGCCGCGTCATGAGCATAGCACGACGCGGCCGCGGGATGCCTCCGTTTTCAGGCGCCCCGCGGCACAGCCCGCGGCTGCCGGCCCGAATCCCGCGGGGATCAGCCCTGTGCCGGTAGAAACCAGATGTTGCGGTAGCGGACGCGGTTGCCGTGATCCTGCAGCATCAGGACGCCCTCGGCGGCTTCCTGGTCGCTCACGCCGCCCGGCGTGCACGCGGGAAGCTCGATGTTGTCGTGAATGACGTTGCCGTTGTGGATGACGGTAATGCGCGCGTTCTGGACCTTGTTGCCGGCCTCGTCGAATGCGGGCGCGGTGAAGGTGATGTCATAGGTCTGCCACTCTTCCGGAGGAAGCGACGCGGACATCTGAGGCGTCGCGGTCTTGTAGATCCCGCCGCACAGGTTGTCGGCCGGGTCATCGCCGAAACTGTCCAGCACCTGGACTTCATAGCGGCCCTGCACATAGACGCCGCTGTTGGCGCGGCCCTGGCCGGTGGCCTCGGCCATGAGCGGACACAGGAATTCGATATGGAGCTGGCCGGAACCGTGCGCCTGTTTCGTGACGAGGTTGCTGGCGCAGACTTCCATGGCGCCGTCGCCCGCGAGACACCACAGCGCCGGACTGCGTTCCCAGTTCGCCTCGGCGTTCGTGCCGTCGAACAGAACGGCCGCGCCTTCCGGGGGCGCGGCGCCCAGCGCCGGCGGGGTGATGTAGATCTTGTTCATCTTGAACGGGATGGTCGTGCCGTCCGCGGCAAACGTGCCGCTCAGGGCCTCGTTTTCGGCCGTGGCGGTCACGGTATAGGAAACCGTGTCGACGACGGCCGGGCCGCTGAATTCCGCCGTGGCGGCCTGCTCGCCGGCCCGCTGGCCCTCCAGGGTCAGTTTGAGATCGGCGACGTACAGGTGGACGCGGTAGTTGACCTTGCTGGTGGCGACGATCTGGGCGGTCAGGGTACGGTTTTCCCAGCCGCCGCCTTCAAACCGGCCTTTCCAGTTGCCTTGAATCGGGTTGTCGGCCGCGAACGCCGGGAACACCGCCGCGACGGCGCCGGCGAGCATGCACAGAACAGACAGTCGCATGGAACTCTTTCCTTCCTGGTTTGGGTCGTGCCGCCATCCGGCGGCGAACAAGCGCCTCCACAGGCGGGGGCGCGAAGCCCGCACACCTGTGTGGAGTGGGCCGGAACTGCAAAAACGGCACCATTTTTGATCTAACGCGGGGGACGAGTCAATTCGGGGGCAGGGCAATCGCACCAGGAACCAGACGGAAACAATCCGTTCGCAGGAAGAACAGGTGCTCTCTACCTGCTCCAAGTCAACGGATCCGCCAAGAGAAAATGCAGATGTCCGCAGGAAACGGCATTGTTTGTTGTCTCTACCTGCTCCAAGTCAACGGATCCGCCAAGAGAAAATGCAGATGTCCGCAGGAAACGGCATTGTTTGTTGTCTTTCCTGCGAAAGCAGGAATCCAGTAAGACCCTGGACCCCTGCTTTCGCAGGGGTGACGATCCTTAAGGCCTCCGACAAGAATCCAGGCAATCTGGCCCCCTGCGTGCCCAGGGGTGACGATCTTTAAGGCCTGCGACGAGAATCCAGGGGATCTGGCCCCCTGCGTGCCCAGGGGTGACGGGGGCGGGCGTCGCACAGGAACCCGCCAGGCCCGTCTGCGCACGAGGAAACGCCGCCTTTTAGCGTCATTCCTGCGGAAGCAGGAATCCAGCACGCTTGCGGGCGCATACCGCGTGCGTTGTTCTGCAGCCGCATGCCCACTGGACCCCTGCCTCCGCAGGGGTGACGATCTTTAAGGCCTCCGACAAGAATCCAGGCAATCTGGCCCCCTGCGTGCCCAGGGGTGACGGGGGCGGGCGTCGCACAGGAACCCAGCAGGCCCGTCTGCGCACGAGGAAACGCCGCCTTTTAACGTTATTCCTGCGGAAGCAGGAATCCAGCACGCTTGCGGGCGCATACCGCGTGCGTTGTCTTCCAGGCACACGCCCACTGGACCCCTGCGTGCGCAGGGGTGACGGAATCAGGGGTCACAAACAATCCGTCTCACGAGGTTCGTTTGTGCGGGGCGCATTAAGTGCGATTACCCTGAATTCGGGGGCGCCTGCCCGCGCGGGAGGCGCCCCGGTCAACTCAAGGGTCCCCGTGGATCCTTCGCGTCAATGGTGGGAGAAACAGCGCTCCATCGAGAACACCATGGCGGCCTTCACCTCGTTGCAGGCCTGGATCGCGTCGTAATCATTGACGCTGCCGCCGGGCTGCACGATGGCCGTCACGCCCTTCTTCGTGGCCGCGTCGACCGCGTCGCGGAACGGAAAGAAGCCGTCGGAGGACATCACCGCGCCCTCCATGCTCTCGGCCCCTTTGTATTTGTTTCCGACCTTGATCACGGCCTGTTCGACCGCGCCGACACGGTCCTGTTCGCCGGTGCCGACCGCGAGGGTCTGGCCGTTCCGGGCGATCACGCAGCCGTTCGACCGCACGTGAATGTTGACGTACCAGGCGAAGAGCAGGTCGTCGAGCTCGCGTTCGGTAGGGGTACGTTCGATGTCGATCCGGCCCTTCTTCGCGTGATCGCAGTAGGCCGGGACAAGATCCTCCGGGCCTTTCACCCGCGACAGGTACGGGGTCGCGAGGACCACGCTGCCGTCGTCAAACACCTTCATTTCGAGCACGCCGGTGCCGTCGTCGACAAACTTGGGCAGGTTCGAGAAGTCCGGGAGTTTGACGATGCGGATTTCCTTGTTGCGTTTGAATTTATCGAAGTTATGGAACGCCTCGACCGCATCGGGCGTGAATGCCGGGGCGGCCACGCCCTCCACAATCGTCTGCATGATCTCTTCGGCCGTATCCGCATCGACTTCGGCATTGAAGACCACCACGCTGCCGAAGGCCGCCTGGGCGTCGGCGTCGCGCGCGCGCTGGTAGACCTCGGCCAGGGGCATGCCGCCGACCTGGATGGCCGCCCCCGACGGGTTGCAGTGTTTCATGACCGCACAGGCCGGGCGCGTCATGTATTTGAGAATGCCGACCGCGTGGTGCATGTCCTCGATGTTGGTCTGGGACAGGCCGCTCTTGCCGGTCTTGAGGATTTCGTACGCGCCGAGGACGAGGTTCTTGCCGTCGGCCGGCCGGTAAAACGCGGCGGGCTGGTGGGGGTTGGTGCCATAGCGCAGGTCTTCCACCTTGGCATAGGTGCGCCCCAGCAGCTCGATCGCGTCCGGGAAATGACCTTCCGTTCGCGTGCGGTACATCTGTTTGAGATCTTTTTCCGCCATGCGTCTTCCTCCTGATTCGGGAGCCCCTGAAAACAGCGCCGCCCGGGCCACTGGTTTCAGTGCCCAGGCGAACGGCAAGCCTTCCGTGCGAACCGCTTCCCCGTGGTTGTTTCCACGCCAAGTCGCCAGTTACGGCCGCACTCTTCTCAACTCCCCGGCGCGCCGCGCGCGGGGCCGCCAGACCTGCGCCAGACCCGGCGCCGCCAATCTGCCACACCGTCCGCGGGGAAGTCAATCGGCAGACACGCGCACACCCGCCCGCCGCCCCGCCAAATCAGGCGGCCCGCAGTTCGTCGAGGAGCCGGCTCATCAGTTCCTTGACCGTGAGGATTTCGTGCACGCGCGAGACGTTCTGCCCCGCGAACACCAGCCCGTTTTCCATGTCGCCGTCATAGGCATTGAGAAGCGCATGGGCGATACAGTAGCGGGAATCGTAAATCTTGCACGTGCTGAGGCATTTGTAGGGGCAGTTGATGGGAATGGGCTCGCCGCGGTCCAGGCGCTCAAGAAAGCGGTTGCGGACCGCGCGTCCGGGAATGCCTACGGGACTCTTGATGATGACGATGTCGTCTTCGGAAGCGTCGAGATACGCCTGCTTGAACGCGTCGGACACGCCGCATTCGCGGGTGCACACGAACCGGGTCGCCATCTGTACGCCCGACGCGCCCAGCGACAGCATGCGGGCGATGTCGTGACCGGTGTAGATGCCTCCCGCGGCGATGACGGGGATCTTGACGCCGAACGCGTCTTCGAACGGCTTGAGGGCTTCGAGGAGTTCGGGCAGGAGGCGTTCGAGCGAGAAGTCTTCGGCGTGCGCCAGTTCGTTTTCCGAAAAGCCAAGGTGGCCGCCCGCCAGCGGGCCCTCGAGGATGACGGCCTGGGCGGTGCGCCCGTAACGTTTTTCCCACGTGCGAAGGATCAGGGTCGCGGCCCGGCCCGAACTGACGATCGGGACGAGATTAACACGGGTATCTTCCACCATGGCGGGAAGCTTGAGCGGCAATCCCGCGCCCACGACGATCATCTTGATGCCCTCGCGGACGCAGGTGCGGATGAGCGTCTCCGCATTGCTGAGAACGCTCATGACGTTCACCGCGATGGGGCCGCGGGTGGCGCTTTGGGCCTTGCGGATCTCTTCGGCGATGGCCTCGCTGCTGACGCCGTCGTAATCCTCGCGCGTCGTGCGGATGTCGCCGAGGCCGACGCTGGCAATGGTGCCGATGCCCCCCTCATTGGCCACGGCGGCCGCCAGCGATGACAACGACACCTTGACGCCCATGCCCCCCTGGACAATGGGCACCTCGGCCGTGATGGTACCTATCTGAAGCTTGGGGATGTCCACGCTAGTCTCCGAAGCGTCGTACGATCAGACACGCATTGCCGCCGCCGAATCCGAACGCGTTGCACATGGCCGCGTCGAATTGGAACTCCCGGGCTACGTTGGGCACGTAGTCCAGGGGGCATTCCGGGTCGGGTTCCTCGTAGTTGATGGTTGGATGAATCTTGCCCGTATGAAGGCACATGACGGTCGCCACAAATTCCGCGGCGCCGGCCGCGGCCATCAGATGGCCAATCATGGACTTTGTCGCGCTGATTTTCAACTTTTGGGCGTGCTCGCCGAAGACCCGCTGGATGGCGAGCGACTCGGTGCGGTCGTTCAGGACCGTCGACGTGCCGTGGGCATTGATGTAGCCGATGCCTTCGGGGGCAAGGCCCGCATCGTTGAGGGCCGCGCGCATCACCCGGATCATGCCGTCGCCTTCCGGCTCGGGGGCGGTGATGTGGTAGGCATCGGCCGTGTTGCCGTAGCCCGCCAGTTCGGCGTAAATCCGTGCGCCGCGTTGCCGGGCGTGCTCCAATTCCTCCAGCACGGCCAGTCCGGCGCCCTCGCCCATCACAAACCCGTCGCGGTTCTTGTCGAACGGCCGGCTGGCATGTTCGGGATCGTCGTTCCGGGTCGACATCGAGCGCGTCGCGCAGAATCCCCCGTACGCCACCGGGGTGAGGCAGGCCTCCGACGCGCCGGCCACCATGATGTCCGCGTCCCCGCGCTGAATTACGCGAAACGCGTCGCCCACGGCGTTGGCGCCGGTCGAACAGGCCACCGACAGGGCCGTCAGCGGGCCCTTCAGCCCGTGTTCGATGGAGACGGCGCAGGCGGTCATGTTGATCAGCACTTTCGACACGAAAAAGGGGCCCATCGAGCGCGGGCCTTTCTCCGTGCAGACCGCGCAGCCTTCCTCGATGCTCGCCGAACCGCCAATGCCCGACCCGATGATGACGCCCGCCCGGTTCCTGTCGAAGCCGGCGTGGTCGAGGGCGGCGTCCGCCATAGCCATTGTCGAGGCCGCGAGCCCGAAATGCATCACGCGGTCCATCCGGCGTGCCGACTTGCCGTCTATCCAGTCCTCAACCTGGAAATCGCGCACCTCGCCCGCCATCTGGGACCGGTGCTGCGACGGATCAAAATGGGTGAGGCGCGCAATGCCGTTCCGTCCGGCCAGAAGTCCTTCCCAGGTAGGCGCAAGACCGACGCCCAGGGGCGTAATCGCGCTTAACCCGGTGACAACAACCCGTCGTTCATGTTTCACAGAAGAAATCCTCTTGGGTGCAGACCACGGCGGCCCGGCCCCCCGCGGCCTGCGGAAGGCGCGTAAACGCCGGCATTCCCCCCAACCGTCCGGAACGCAGGACGCCATGGTACGGACGGCACGGGCGAAGTTCAAGAGCACGATCGCGGCAGACCTGTTCGACCCCTTTGGGACACGCCCGGGAGCGCTGCGCCCGCCGGCCATTGAGGCAGGGCCGTCCACCGGGTCCACCGGGCACGCGCCCACTGGCATTGGTTCGTCTTTACTGGTAAAATAATACGGACAAGGAGGTCATGTGGTGTGAGCGCACGCAGGTAGGAACGTCGCTCTCCGCTTGGGGGGGTGCAGCGGCAGACGGGAGGACAGCCATGAGCATGTGCGCGTATTGCGAGGCGCCGGTTGCTGTACGACGGGCGGCAAGAGCAGCGTGGGACGTCTACCTGTTCGCGTGTCCGGAATGTCTGAATGTCTCGCTGTTGCGGAACCGCTCGAACGGGGTGTGGGCGGATCGCCTGGAGACCGAGCCGGATATCCGCGAAGTGCTTCCTCCCGGCTCGATTCCCGCGGAAATCCTGGGGCGGTTGCGCAAGGCCGCCGATGATTTGCCCCTGCTTCCGGAAGTGTGCCAGCGCGTGGTGGCGCTTGCGCACGATCCCCTGTCGACGATGACGGACATCGCGCATGCGATCAACCAGGACCCGGTGGTTGCAACGAAGGTGTTGCGGCTGGCCAACAGCGTGGCGTTCGGGGGAACGCAGGAGATCACGGGTCTCGATCAGGCCTGCACCCGGCTGGGCCTGAAGGAGATCGTGCGGACGGTCCAGGCCATCGCCTACAGCGGCCTGTACCGCTCGACGAAACCCTCGGTGCGCGAGACGTTGCAGGCGCTGTGGCGCCATACCGTGGCGACGTCCGAGGCGGCGCACGAGATCGCGCGGATCCGGCACCCCGAATCCGCGGAAGAGATGTTCATGGCGGGGCTTGTCCACGATCTCGGCGCCGTGCTGCTGATCAACATCATTGCGCACAGTCCCGTGACGCTCGCGAGCCGTCTGCGGAACGAGCCGGAAGTCGCGCACAACTTTGAGGTGAAATACCACGCACTGGCGGGGATTCACGTCGTTTCGGAACGCAACCTGCCGAACACGTATGCGTTCACGACGTTTTTCCATCCCAATCCAGCGGACGTGCCGGCGCCGGAATACCGCCAGCCCGTGCTGCTCGTGCGCGCCGCGGAACGGATCGCGGAAGCGTGCGGCTACGGGTTCGACGGGGGGCCCGACCCGGTGCGCGCGGAAGATCCCGGCATGGCCGAACTGGGACTCGCCGCCGAAGACCTGGAACGGGTGCAGACGCAGGTGACCGGCGCGGTCGAAACGCTGCTGGAGGTCGTTTCGATCTAAGGGCGCCCGCTTATCCGAGAAAGCGGACGGTCACGTCGCCGGTCGCGTCGTTGTTGGTCGCCACCTCGACCGGTTTGCCGGGGCGCTGCATCCAGACGCGCAGGAGACCGTTCCCCGCGGGCAGAGTGAACAGCGCGGACCGTTCGCCGTCGCCAAGCACCCGCACCATTTCGTTGTCCTGGAAGGCTGCGTGCAGGGTGCCGGCATCCGTGGAGCCGCCGCGCTCGAGCGTGAACTCGTAGACCCCGCCGCATTCCACGTGCACGGGCCATCCGCGGGGCCGTTCACCGGTGTGCGCCTGATCCTGAAACCGGCACAGGGTCGCCGGATTCTCGAAGGGCGAGCCGAGATGGATCCAGCCCGGCTCGAAACTGCGCGTGGCCTTCACGTCGTCGTACCAGGCGTCGTATGCGGCGCGCAGCGCGGCCACGGTATCGGGGTGATCGGCCGCCAGGTTCCGCTGCTCGCCGGGGTCCTGGTCAAGGTCGTACAACTCGAAGACGCGTGCCTTGTCCGCCTCCAGATGCTCGCGCTCGAACGTGCCGGGGTTGCAGACGAGCTTGTACCGGGCGGTGACCACCGCGGCGTTGTGATAGCGGCCGGGCGAGAGCCCCCGGTGGCACTGGAGGACGAGGGCCCGGTCGGGATAGGCCTTCGTTTTGCCGCGCAGCAGGGGAAGCAGGCTGATGCCGTCCAGCGCGGTTTCCGGCGGGGGAACGGTCTTGCACGCCTCGAGGATGGTCGGGGCGAGATCGATGTGCGCGGCAACCGCCTCTACGTCGGATTTGCCCGGGAGCACCGCCGGCCATTGCATAAAACACGGGACGCGGATCCCGCCCTCGTACGCCGAAGACTTCCGGCCGCGCAGGTGGGCCGTGTAACGCTCCTGCTGGGGCCCGTTGTCGCCGAAAAAGATCACGAGGGTGTTGTCGCGCAATCCTTCGCGGTCCAGCCAGTCGAGCAGCCGTCCCACGTTGTCGTCGATGTTGGTGATCATGCCGTAGACGCGCGCGGTGGTGTCGTCGAGTCCTTTGGCGGCATAGGGCTCGGCATACTCCTGCGCGATCTCCAGGGGGGTATGGGGCGCGTTGGTGGCGAGATACACGAAGAAGGGCCGGTCGCGGTGAGCGGCCATGAACTCGCGCGCGGCGTTGAAGAAGACATCGGTACAGTAGCCCTGCGCCTGGACCGGCTCGCCGCCGCGCCAGAGGCGGGGGTTGAGGTAGCTGTTGGGATTGTCGGGGGACTGGCCGATCCCGCCGGCCTTGTGCCACAGACAGACCTCGAAGCCCTGGTCCTGGGGGCGCATGGGGTAGTTGTCGCCCAGATGCCATTTGCCGAACAGGCCCGTGGCGTACCCAGCGGCCCGGAGCATTTCGGCAAGCGTGACTTCGTCGCCGTGCATCTTCGCGCCGCCGCGCGCCGTGTGAATGACGCCGGTCCGGTAATGGTACCGGCCCGTCATGAAACTGGCCCGGGTGGGCGCACAGACCGGACAGCAGTAGAACCGGGTGAAGTCGAGGCCGTCTTTCGCGAAGCGGTCCAGGTGCGGCGTGCGGATGTCCGGGTTGCCGTGAACGCCCACGTCGCCGTAGCCCTGGTCGTCGGTGAGAATGACGATGACGTTCGGGCGGTCCCAGGGGGCGTCGGCGCGGGCGGGCAGTTCGGGCAGAATCAACTCCGCGGGCTGGTGCCGGCAGGCCGCGGCCAGCGCGCCGGCGCCGAGGCCGAGGTTCTTGAGGAAGCTGCGTCGCGTTGGTCTTGCCATGTCACTCCGTATCCCGGGTTGCCGTGCCGTCCCGCCGCATCCTCGCGGCGCGGCCACGACCGCATCATAGCGTAGAGCCGGCCGCGGGAAAAACACGGGCGCCCGGCGGAAAACCGGACGCCCGTGCACGCTGCGTATCCGCCGGGGTCAGCCGTTGCCGCCCGCGGCTGCGGGCTGCGAGGCCGCCACCTTGGCGCGACGCTCGCTCAGTTCGCGCCACGTGGTCAGAATGATCCCTTCTTCCTCGATGGTCCGTTTGATGTCCGGGTCGAGCATCACTTCGAGATCGGCCAGGCGGGTGCCGCCGGAATCCGAGATGAACGCGAAGGTCTCGCTGGGCCGGGTGCAATGGACAATGACCTGTGTAACGCCGGGCTGAAGCCTGCGCAGCAGGTCGATCATGTTCTTCTTCTTGACGTCAAAGGTCCGCCATCCGTACGTGTCGCCGAAGAGGTCGTCCAGCATCGGGAGACCCGAGTCCCAGACCGATTTCGCCACCTGGCGGATGGTCGGAAACAGGTCGGCCAGGTCGGTGAACTCTTCCTGCGCCAGAGTCGCATGGCCGCCGGGGATCATGAGGGGAATCTGCATTTCCATGCCGACCTTGACGTAGGCGGCGAAATACTCCGTGGTGGCGTAGACCGTGCCCATGTGCGTGTCGAGGTGCGTGATGGGCAATCCCATGGTCCTGGCGCGATCGATCTGGGCGCGGATCTCCGCCTCGATCTCTTTCGCGCTGGCGTGTTCGACGACCAGGCCGACGTTATCCCACAGGCAGCCCTGTTCGTCCGCCAGGCCCGGCACGATGTACTTGCTGGCCAGCGGCACCCAGCGGTAGTTCTCCCATTCGGAGGTGAGGGTCAGGTGCAACCCGTTGTCCACGTCGGGATGGTCGGCGCAGTACTTGGCCCATTCCGGCACCCAAGGGCACGGCATCATGGTGCTGGTGGAAGTCAGCACGCCCTTCTCGAACGCCTCGATGATCCCCGCGTTGGAGTCGTGCGACATGCCCGCGTCGTCGGCATGCAAAATGAGGACCTTGGCGCCTTTCTCCCATCCCAGCATTTCGGCGTAGGTGGGCTGCGCTTCCTCCGCGGCCCGGACCGCGGCGCTCATCAGGCAACACAGGCACAGGGTAAGAGTGATGACGGGTTTCATAATCTCGACGCTCCTTGGTTTGTGGTTGGGAACAAACGACCACCGTGCCCGCGCGCTGAATCACGACGGCGCGGCCTCGCGGTTCTTCCGCGCGCTCGCGGCCGTGAACGCCTCGAGCACGGCGCCTTTCATTCGGCCCCCGGCCTTTTCGCCCGACACCGCATCCAACACGACGATGTCGATGGCGCCGGGCACGCGTTCATAATAGTACGTCCAGAACGGGCAATAAAAGACTTGGCAATCGAGCGTTTCGTGAGGCGTGGGGCGATCGCGCTGGCCGCGCCGCCGGAGCAGCGCCAGGGTGAGCTGTTTGCGTCCGAGCGCCTCGGCCTGCTCCCGGGTCATGGACGGAGGAAAATGGGCCGCCGTGGGTTCGACCTCGTCGAGTTCTCCTGCAAGCTGGACGATCATGAAAACGCCCGCGTGGGCGTCCAGCGAGAATTGAATCCGCCCCTCGCTCCCGTTCGGGGCCACGGCGCGCACCGTGAAGAGATAGTGGGGCATCCAGATCAGTTCGAGCCGGGGAAGGCCGTCTCCGGAGAGACGCTTCCGGGGAAACAACGGGCGCAGAAGCCGGCCGGCGGCGCCGTACCACCGTCTCTGGAACCACCGCCTGGCCTGAACCTCGGACACGCGCGGAGGGACAAAGTACATGGCATTCACTCACTCGATCGGCACAATCCGGCGGAGGACGATATCCCGGTAATACGCCTGGCTGGGTGGTCCACTGTGAATCTGAAGCCCGATGATACCGCTCCGCGGTATGGTGTCGTCGGATTCGGTGAAGTCGGCGGTCAGATGGCCATTCATCCAGAGCTGGATGCGGCTGCCCTCGCACCGGATCACATATTCGTTCCAGTCGTTCAGGGCGATGACATTCCGGACCGTCTCCTGGTCGGCGTTCACGAGGATCTGGTCGCGGCGGTGCTCGTCGTAGAGGCAGCCCCAGTACGTCTGCCCCATGTCGGCCTGATAGCCGAGCACGGCGGGGGTTCCCGGCTCGCGCTGGCTGCGGATCTGGATGCCCGCGTTGGCATCCGGGCTGGAGAGTTTCACCCGCAGCCGGAGCTCGAAGTTGTCGAAGGTCTCTTTCGTGCACAGGAACTCATTGTGAGGTACCGGGTGATCGAGCGAACCGCCAACAATGGCGCCGTCTTCAATGCGCCAGATCTCGAGGTTGCCTTCCCAGTGATCCAGGTTCTGTCCGTCAAACAGCACAAGGGGCGGGCCGAGTTTGGTGTTGTTCAGGCCCAGGTTCGCGGCCTTCCGCACGGCGGCCGGATACGTCTCTCCCGCCAATTGCGTGTAGATGGCGGCGGCCCGGGCCCGGTTGCCGCCCGTGAGCAGCGCTTCCGCGCAGAGAAGCGCGGCGTCCATCGCGGCCGACCGCACCGTGGCGTCCGGAGATTCAAGGCTCTTCGCGAGACAATCGGCCGCCGCATCGGTGCCGATCTTCCCGAGCGCGCGCACGGCCGCGCAGGCGGCGGGCAGATCGCCTCCATTCGCCACGGCACACAAGGCGGGTACGGCATCGGCGTCTCTGCGTTCGCCGAGGAGATTGGCCAGAGCGATGCGGGCCTTGCCCTCCGCGGCGGCGAGGGCTTCGCGCAAGGCCTGGCCCGCCTCCGGCGCGGGATCCTGCCCGAGCGCGTAACACGCCAGGTCAACGGCATCGTCGTCGAGCAACAGGGGCTTGAGCACCGGCAGGGCGTCCCCGGGTCCCAGCATCCACAATTGACGCGCCGCGAAAAGCCGGCCGTCCTGCGTAGCGCTGGACCCGAGGAGATTCGCCAGGGCGCCGCGGAGCGCGCGGCGGAGTTCGGCATTGCCGCCCGAATCCCGGATGAGTTCCTCGACCGCGACGAGCGGTGCGCGGCTCTGGCTTCGGTCGTACCCGGCAAGGGCGGCGATCGCCTTGGCCGCGTCCTCCGGGGTCTGGGCAGATGTGCTTCCCGCGCACAGCGCCAGCGCCGTCATCATTACGACACTTCGAACCATCATGGCAAAGCCTCCACTGTATCCGCGTGTTCCCTGTCGCGCCTGCCCTGGCGCCAGGCGTGTTACGTGTCCTAACCCGGCCGGCGTACGTCCGGACGTTACAGATGCCACGGCGCGCGCATGGCCCGCGACCGCATGCGGTTGGCTTCGTCGTCGTTCAGAAACTGCTCCTGGACCGGGTCCCAGTACAATTTCCGGCCCAGGCGCAGGCAGAGGTTGGCGGCGTGGCAGACCGTGCTCGACCGGTGCGCCACCTCGGCGTTGGCGATGGGCCGGGCGCGCGTCCTGACGCAATCGAGAAAATTGCGCTGATGCCCGTACATCACGTCGTACTGCTCCTGTTTGAACGAAGCGCCTTCGAGCAGCGACGGCGGGTCGGCAAGCACCAGGCCCGAGTCGTCCACGCTGATCCACCCGTGTTCGCCCTCGAACCGGACCGAGCGCGGTTCGACATCGTGCATGACGAGCCGGATGCCGTTGGCGTAGCGGCACACGACCGAATAATACATCGGCGTGTCCCAGAGCCCTTCCTCGGGAAACGTGGCGCTGCCGTCGTACTCGACGGGGCCGGTGTTTTCCATGTCGATGCCCCATTGGGCCAGGTCGTTGAAATGGGCCCCGATATCGGTCAGTTTGCCGCCGGAATAGTCGAAGATCCACCGGAACGAGCCGTGGCAGCGTCTGGGCGTGTAGGGTTCCGCGGGGGCGGGGCCCAGCCACCGGTCGTAATCAAACCCTTCGGGGACCGGCTGAGGCGGCTCAATGCCGCACGAGGGCCCCGCGCCGAGGCACGTGTGCACGGTGTGGATCCGGCCGAGCCTGCCGCTCCGGGCCACCTCCACGGGATAGGCAAACGCCGGGATGCACCGCCGCTGCGTGCCGCTCTGGTAGACGATGCCATACCGTTCCACGGCCTCGGCGACGGCGCGGCCCTCGGCGATGGTGACGGAGATGGGCTTCTCGCAATACACGTCCTTGCCGGCCTCCGCCGCCGCGATCGCGAGCAGCGCGTGCCAATGGTCGGGCGTGGCGATCAGCACCGCATCGATGTCGTCGCGAGCCAGGAGCTCGCGGAAATCCCGGTACACGGCGCAGTCGCCGTTGCCGTAGCCTTCGTTGACGATCTTGCGCGCGACCTCGAGCCGCTGGGCATCGACATCACACACGGCCACGAACTGGACGTCCTTGTGCGTCATGAAATTGATCATGTCATGACGGCCCTGCCCGCCGATGCCGATGCCGGCCATGACGAGCCGTTCGCCCGGCGCGACCGCGCCATCGGCGCCGCGTGCGGAGGCGGGCACGAGATACGGCGCGGCAACAGCCGTGCCCAGTCCCAGCGCACTGTGTTTGAGCATCGCGCGTCGCGAAATTCGGCGTGGACCTGCCATGTCGTCTCTCCCCCGTTTGCCCGCCGGCGGTCCGCGCCGCTGGACAGCGGGCGTGCGTTCACGTCGGAAACCCAAGCCCGAGCTTCTCGAACAGACCGTGTATCGCGTCCGGATTGGCGCGGTAGAACGCCGCGGTGAACCGCATGAAATAGAGGACGGTCGTGCCGAGGATCCACACCGCGGCAGCGAGGGTGCCCCAGAAGGCCCAGCGGGAATGTCCGTTTCCGTCTTCGCTCATGTGCTTCTACCGCGCGCGCCAGAAGCGCGCCCTTGACCCCATCATACGCCGGGCCGTGCCGCGGGATCGACCCCGAACCGCCTTTTCAGGCATGCGGGAGGGTCCTTCTCATGATGTCGTGATATGACGTACGGGGCGACACGGTCTTCATTGAGAGCCGTTTGCCCCGGTGCTACAATCCGGCGGGGAAGGAGAGCCACTACCCATGCGCCGAAGCGGACTGATTTTCGCCGCGATTCTTGCCGCCGCCGTATTTCTGCGTTTCTACGACATGGAGTCCACCGGCGTCTACGGCGCGGACGACGCGCAAACGCTGATGGATGCGCGCGCGAAATACGAGGAATTGCGCGTTATTGGCGGGCTGTTCGCGGGGACCTGGCAGGAACTGCGCGGGGGCCCCGAGTTTCTGCTGCCGGAGTACCTTGCGCAGGCCCACGCGCGCCTCACCCGGTACCAGCCCGTTCTGCCCGAATCCCTGATGAGCTATCTGGGCGCGCTGGCGATGGGTGCGTGGGGGTTCACGCCATGGGTGGGCAACCTGATCGAGGCGTTTTTCGGCGTGGGCTGCGTGGCCGTCCTCTACGCCTATGCGAGACAGCTCACCTCGCGGCGGGTGGCCCTGCTGGCGGCGGGGATGCTGGCCGTGTCGTGTTTTCATGTCTACTGCTCCCGCAACACCGGCGGCCAGACCCTGCCGCTGTTCTGGTGGCTGCTCGCGTTCCATGTCCACACCCGGTGGGGCCGGCGCGTGTGGCGGAAACCCTGGCGCGCGCGCCGGAAACAGGGCCGGCTGCTGGCGTCGGGCATCCTGGCCGGGCTGGCGGTGGTTTCATCGTGGCAGATCATCCCGGCGCTGCCCGCGCTGTTCGTCGCGCATGCCCTGGTCTGCCAGCGGCAGCGCACGCGGTCGCGGCGCGTCGCCGAAACCCTGCGGGGAAGCCTCGTTATCGCCTGCGGGATGCTGGCGCCGGTTCTGGCGTTCGAAGCCGCGCATTATCCGATGTTGCTGTTGTTTCGCAGCGCGGATCTGCTCTATCCGCACACCACGTTTATCGAAGCCATCGCCCATCGCGTGGCCAGCCACGCCCCGTGCGCCTGGCATCCCACGGGACTGGTCATATTCCCGTATGTTGTGGGCGTATGTGAAGGATGGGTCACGCTGGGGGCGCTGGCCGCGTTGCTGGCCGCGGGCATGGCCTGCATCGGGACGCAATTACGTGCCAACGCCGCGCTGCGCCGGCGGCCAGGCATTCGGCTGCCCGCGCTCTATCTCGGCTCGGCGATTGTCGTGCCCGGCGTGCTGTACTCGGTGAAGACCGGCGGTGCGGCGGGCGTGTACGGGTTCGCTTGGCCCTTCCTGCTGATGCTTATCGCGATGGGCGCGGTGGCCCTCTGGCGGGGCGCGCGCACGGAGAGCCACTGGCCGCGCTGGCTGATTGCGGGGGCGCTGCTCGTGGCCGCGGGCTCCTCGCTGAGCCACTGCGTCCGGGTGGTCTGGCTCCGGTCGGCCTATCCCGAAGTGCTCGCCTGGCTGCGCGCTCAGGGCGAATCCACGATCTCGAGTTCCAGGCAGGGCCCCGTCTCGTGGTACCTCACCTGCGAAGGCATGGACCAGCCCCAGGATGTCCCCCACCACTGGTTCGTGACGGATTGGCAGGAACTGTACGACGGCCGGTATCCGGGGGACGCCCGCTGCGTCTCGGCGGGTGCGGAACCCGTCGCCGTGTTCGAGCACCGGTTCGACCGGATGTTTCTGGAGCTCGAGGCCATGCCGCGCAAGTCCGCGGCCCCCATCCGCGCGCTGATCGCGGTGCGTGACCTGGACCTCGACCTCGCCCGGCAGGTGCCCATCTATCGGCTGAGTGACACCGTTCTTGCGGGGAAAGACGCCTTCAACACCGGCGCGATGGCCCCCGCCACCCGGCCGTGATCCGCGTCTCGGGACGGCGCTGCCCATGCGGCTGCCGTTCCACTGCTCCGCATCGTCCAGCCCGCGACCCCGCCTCCGGGCTTACCTTCCGTTGCGCGCCGTGCGGATGAGCAGCTCCGCGTATAGTCTCCGGTAGGCGTCGGCCATGCGCTCGACGTTCAGGTGGTCGCGGACGTACGCGTGGCCCGCCTCGCCCAGCCGGTACGCCTCCTCTTCATCGTTCAGGAGCGCATCGATGGCCTCGGCGAACGGGGCCGGGTCGCACCCCTCGATCAGGCGGCCGGTCTCGCCGTCCCGGAGGATCTCGGGAATGCCGCCCACGCTGGCCGCGACGACCGGCCGGCGGGCCGCCATGGCTTCCAGCACGGCGTTGGGAAATCCCCCGGACCGGGAACACAGCACCGAGACGTCCATGATGCTGTAGAGGTCCGCAACCTCGCTCAGGGTAGATGTGCGGGTGAAATGCGCCTGCTGACCGGTACGCTTGATCTGCCGCCACACCGGCTTGACCATCGGCCCGGTGCCCACGGCGAGAAAATGCACGTCGTCACGCCGCTTTAACAGGGCCTCCCCGATCCGGACAAACAGCGGGTAGTCCTTGACCGGACTGAAATTGGCCACCATGCCGACGATGCGTTTCCTGCGGGGCAGGCCGTAGCGCGCCCGCACCTGTTCCGGGTCGGCATGACTCTTCATCGATTCCACCGCGATGCCATTGGGAATCACACGAAACAGGGCGGGATCGGCCTCTTCCTGTTCAATGGCAAACTGGACAACCGCCTGGCTGTTGGCCACGATGCAATCGACGAGCCCATTGGCCTTCCGCTGCATCCGGATGTGGCGGCCCTTCTTCCAGGTCGCGATCTGCCGGCGGCTCGAGACCACCACAGGCACCCCGGTCTCACGGGCCGCGCGGTTGGCCTGGCAGTCAAACCCGGACAGGAACGTGTGCAGGATGTCCGGCCGGTGCGACCGGAAGGCGCGGCGCAGCCGGGACCGCGTGCGGAAGTCCCAGCCGCCGCGCAGATTCAGCTCGCGCACGTAGGCGCCCAGCCGGCGGGCATCCCCCCCCAGCGCCCCCGCCTGGCTCGTACAGATGATCGTCACTTCATGGTCGCGCACAAGCTCCCGGACGAGCCTCAGGAGCTGTCGTTCAGTACCACCGACGCTCAGTGTCGGAATGACGTAACAAATTCGGGTCACAATAGCGGCTCCAGCAGTTCCAGCATGTGCGGCGCGGCCCCATCCAGGGCAAACCGTGCTTCTATCGTGGCGCGCCCGCGTTCCCCAGGACGACGGCGGACCTCCGGGTCGCGGAGGCGTTCGCGCGCGCACGCGCCGGGCGATCCCGCCAACCGACCGTCTTCTCCCGGCGTGATGATACCGCAGATCGCCCCCAAGGGCGAAGCGGCGCATGCGCCCCCATATTCCTCCCCCATCGCGGGCCCGCCGGATCCCGCACCAGACAAGAACGGGGACATGTTCCAAGCGCCGTCCCCGGCGCGACGACGTGTCCCCGTTCGGTTAAAACGATTGCCGGCTTGGTTCGATCGTAACCACCGTGTTTGCCGTGGCTTGCGGGAATTCGGCCCGACAATTTGCCCACCCGTGGGACCGGTCTCCGGCCCGGTGCTACTTGCAAACGGGGCATGGGTCTGGTATCACAACCGCGAGTGGATGGGATGGTCTCGCGGACGCGGCTAAAGTTTTTGCGCGGTTGAGCCGATGATCAGGGTGTGGCATGGCGCTACACCACGGATCATTGAACACTGGAGAGGACCCATGGTTGGAATCAACGGAATCGGCGGCATTCCCGAGCCGTTGCCTGATCGCCCAGCCAACGTCCGCGATCGCAAGCGCGAGGTGGAAAGCGCCTCGGTGCGCGAGGACGGGGTTCAGATCAGCCCGGAGGCGCAGGAAGCCGCGAGCAGCGCGCGCCTGGCCAGCCTGGCCCGGGAAGGCGACGAGATTCGCGCCGAGCAGGTGGCTGCCGCGAGAGAACGGATCGAGCGGGGCGATTTCCGGCTGCCGGAAGTGGTGGCGGAAGTCGCGCGCCGGTTGAGCAAGTACCTGACATAGAACCGATTTACCAAGGCATACGGAAGAAATTTCAAAGCACGAGGGTTCTCGTGCTTTTTGTTTTGGCGGCGTCGGCGGGATGCCGGATGTGGCCGTTTGGCGGGGCGCTGCCGGGGGTGGAGGAAGGCATTGCCTCGTGGTACGGCAACGAATACCACGGCCGGGTCACGGCATCCGGGGAGGTGTTCGACCAGGACGCCATGACCGCCGCCCACCGGGACTATCCGTTCGGCACGCGGGTGCAGGTCACCAACCTGAGGAACCGCCGGACGGTCATCGTGCGCATCAACGATCGCGGCCCGTTTGTCCGCGGGCGGATCATCGACCTGTCGCGCGGCGCTGCCCGGGAATTGCATATGCTGCGCGACGGCATTGTGCCGGTGCGCGTCGAGGTGCTGGAGTGGGGAAGGGGAGAACGTCCGTGACGGCCGCGCCGTCCCGGGCTGCAGAGCGGGCATGCCTGAACTCAGCGTCGTGATGATCGTCAAAGACGAAGCTGCCTGTCTGGGGCGATGCCTGGCTTCCGTGCGCGATATCGCGGACGAAATCGTGGCTGGGGATACGGGCTCGACCGATGCCACGCCCGCGATCGCGGCGGGATTCGGGGCGCGGGTGATCCGCGTCCCCTGGCGCGACGACTTCGCCTGGGCGCGCAACCGTGTGCTCGCGGCCGCCTCGGGGGACTGGCTGCTTCACCTGGACGCCGACGAGGAACTTGACCCTGATGCGGCCAGGCGAATCCGGGCCGTGGTGGATGCCGACGGTGCGGGCGCCGACGCGATCGAAGTGACGCTGGCCAATTACTGCGACGACGCGCGCTCCTGGCGCTGGGTCGCGGCGCCGCCCGGCGACCCCATGGCCCGGGGCCGCGCCGGATACGTGGCCGCGCCGCTCCTCCGGCTGTTCCGAAACGGGCGCGGGTTCGAGTACCGCGAGCCCGTGCACGAAAACATCACGGAAAGCGTGCTCGAAAACGGCGGGGTGATCCGCCCGGAACCCATTCTGATCCATCATTACGGATACCAGACCGGCGGGGCGCGGTCCGAGGCGAAACAGGCCTTCTACCTGGAACTCACCCGCGAAAAGGCCCGGAACCGTCCAGACGATCCGAAGGCCTGGCACGATTACGCGGAACAGGCGCTGGTGTGCGGCGACACCGCCGCGGCGGAATCGGCCAGCCGCCGCGCCCTGGAACTCGCGCCGCTGCATCTGGGCGCCGCGACCACCCTGGCCAACATCCTGTTGAACCGGGGCGCCCTGGACGACGCGGAAGCCCTGCTGCTTCGTCTCGAAAGCGCCGGGCTGAGTCTTCCGCACGTGGTGACGGCGCTGGGGGCGATTGCCTGCCGCCAGGGCCGGCTGGACGAGGCGCGCCGACGGCTCGAGACCGTGCTTGCCGCCGTGCCCGGCGCCGTGATGGCCCGGCTGTACCTCGCGCGAACCTGCGACCGGCTCGGTGAGTTCCGCGCCGCGCGCGCCCATCTCGAACAGGGCTGCGCCATCACGCCGGCCATTGACGAACTGCGCCGCCGGCTGGAGGCCCACCGCCTGCGCGACGCGGGCGAACAGGCATTTGCCGCGGGCGACCTCGCGCGGGCGGCGAAGGCCCTGGTAGCGGCCGTGAAACTGGACCCCGACGACCCGCTGATTCACAACGGCCTGGGGGTCGTATCGCACGCGCTCGGACAGTCCGGGCGTGCACGGACCAGCTTTGAACGCGCGCTGAAGCTCGCTCCCGGCATGCCCGACGCCCTCGAAAACCTCCGTGCGCTGCAGCGGGACGCCCGGCCGGCCGGCCCCGATAGCGTCAAATTCGAGTAGACCGCCGCGGGTTTCGTTCGCCCCGCCCCGCACGCCTGGCTGTTACGAGGCAAGCCCCATCAGACGCTCCGCGATGTCGAAGGCGGCGCGGGGACGTGCGATCCGGCGCGCGGCCTCCTGCATGTCCGCCAGCCGTTTGGGGTCGTCCAGCAGGGCCTTGACCTTAAAGAGCATCTGGGCCGGCGTGCGCGCCCAGAGGCCCGCGCCGTGTTCGAGCAGATAGATCGCGTTGCGCTCCTCCTGGCCGGGGATGGGGTTGAAGACGAGCATGGGCAATCCCATGGCGAGGCATTCGCTTGTGGTGAGCCCTCCGCTCTTCGATACGGCAAGGTCGCTTGCCGCCATGAGTTCGTGCATGTTGTCGACAAAACCGAACGGTTTCACGCGGCCCTTGTAGGCCCGGGCGAGTTTCTTGAGCCGTTTCTCGAGTTCGGCGTTCCTGCCGGCCACGGCCAGGAACTGAGCCTCGGGCAGGTGCCCGGCCAGCAGTTTCACCGCGTCATCGGCGCTCATCATGCCGAATCCTCCCGCAGCCACGAGTACCGTGCGCTGGGCGGGGTTCAGGCCCAGGGTCTGGCGCGTAGTTTCGCGCGGCGGATACTCCCGGGCGAACTCGGGAAGAATGGGGATGCCCGAGACCTCGACGGATGCCGTGCCGATGCCCTTTTCGCGCAGGGCGTGGGCCATCTCGCTCGACGCGACAAAGTAGCCGGTAACGCCCTCCTGGATCCACATCGAATGGATGTCGTAATCCGTCAGGATGGTGTAGACCGGCGCCCGGAGCTTGCCTTTTGCACGCTGCGCCCCCAGGACCTCCGCCGGAAGGAAATGCGTGCAGGCGATGACGTCCGGCTTGAAATTCTCGACAAACATGAGCAGGTGCTTGGTGTTCAGGCGCGACCACAGCGTGGCGAGTTTCTTGGCATTGCTGTCAGCCGGTTTCGTCTCGAGGCTCTCGTAGATCCGCTCCCACACGGACGGCAGATTGCGGACGAGCGTCTCGTAGCCCTCGGTGTAGCCTTTGCGAAAGGCCGCGTTGGTGTATTCGAGGGCGTCCGCGCTGACCACCTCGACATTGGGAAACCGTTCGCGGATGGCATGGGTGACGGCCTGGGCGGCCCGCAGATGGCCCGCCCCTGCCTTGACGGAAAGCACCAGAATGCGATCGACTCCCATTGCAGACTCCTTTCGGGTTGCATACACGGCCCGGCGCCGTGCCAGATCGCCAGCTTATCACGGATTGTCTTTTTTGCCGAACCGGCGTCCGGCGTTCCCCGGTGCGGCGCCCCCGATCGACGAGTCGTCCCGTCTGCCTTATCCACCCCGTCCACCGGGTACCGCGAGCCTTCTGCCTTCTGCAAACCGGCTTCGGCGGCTGCATCGTAGACCGGCGTTGGATAACGGTCCGTCTATGCACTAGGATGAGACCTCTGGAAATCTCCCCGCGGGAGGCCGGCGCCCATTTCGGCCAGGGGACTCAAGACTATGGAGGGTTGAAACATGCGAGAAAACCGCGTTCTGTTCTGCGCGATGCTGTTTGTTCTGGCGGCGCTGACTGCCGCCGCCCAGCCGGAAGCCGTGGTGCGCGCGCTGCCGTCGACAGTGCGGGTGCGCCCCGGCGACGCGGTCGAGGGTTCGCCGGACGCCGCGATTGCCGCCGCGAAGAACGAGGTCGAGTCCTTTCAGGTCGCCGTCACCGCGCGAAACGGGATGCTTGAGGACGTGCGGGTGGAGGCCGGCCCCTTAACATACGGCGACTACACGATCCCCCCGTCCAGTGTGCGGCTGTATCGCGAGGAATGCGTGCCGCTCCGGCGGGTGGGTTCCCGGGCGGTGGAGGGGCCGGGGCTGGTGCCGGACCCGCTGGTGCCGCTGGCCGACCCCTATTCCGGCGACGCGCTTGGAAAAGTGCGGTGGAACGGCGACGAAGGCAAACTGCTGCCGGGACGTTTCGGCGGCAGCCCGTTTGATGTGTGGCCAGGCCAGAATCAGGTGATTTGGGTAGACGTGGCGGTGCCGAAAGACGCGCCGGCCGGACAGTACGCGGGCGTGGTGCGGGTGGCGCCGAAGGATACGGCCGCCGTCGAGCTGCCGGTGACCCTGACGGTCTGGGATTTCGCGCTGCCGGACGGGCCGACCCACGAAAACCATTTCGGCGGGGTGGACCGCATTCACACCTATCTCGGGCTGGCGCGCGATTCGGAGGAGTTTCATCGCATCGAGGAGCGGTACGAAGCCCTGCTGGCGGAACACCGCATCAACCCCGCGTTCCCGCGCCGTCTCTGGCCGGCCATCCAGGAAGACGGCACAGCCGATTTCTCCGGGGTGGATGCCGGCATCTCGGCGTTCGTGGAACGGTTCCACGTGACGAACCTCGAGATTCCGCGCGCGCCGTTCGGCGACGTTCTCGGCGCGGACCGCGAGAAAGCCAAGAACTTCATGCGGTCGTGGTATGCCTATCTCGACAGCAAGGGATGGGCCGGCCGGTCCTACCATTACATGCTCGACGAACCCAACACGCCGGAACAATACGAGACGGTGCGCAAGCTGGGGGCGCTGGTAAGCGAGGCCGAGCCGCGCATCCGCCGCCTGGTGGTGGAACAGCCGTATACCCAGGACCCCGCCTGGGGCGCGCTTGACGATGCGATCGACATCTGGTGCCCCCTGTTCGGGTTCATACACGAACCGAGCGTCGCGGCAAAACAGGCGCAGGGCGACGCGGTGTGGAGTTACACGGCCCTGGTTCAGCGCGCCCCGGCGTATCACCCCGGGTACGAGCAGGTCAAAGACGACCATCCTCCGTACTGGCAGATCCATTTCCCGCTCGTGAGCTACCGTATCGCGCCGTGGCTGAACCGGCGTTACGGCGTCACCGGCCTGCTCTACTGGTCCACGTGCTACTGGGGCAGTCCGGACCGCAATCCGTGGGACGAACCGGGGTTTCGCGGATACTGGAACGGCGAAGGCGCGCTGCTGTATCCCGGCAACGAGGCGGGCATCGAGGGGCCCGTCGGGTCCCTGCGGCTCAAGAGCCTCCGCGACGGCATGGAGGATTACGAGTACTTCGCGCTCCTGGAGCAGCGCGGCGGCGCCGACGTGGTGGATGCCCTTGTCCGAGAGGCGGTCCCGACGTGGGGCACGTGGAATCAGGATCCCGGCGCCCTGCCGCGCCTGCGTGAACGCCTCGCCGAAGCGATCGTAGCGCGCGCACCGTAAGCGTGTTCTGGCCACAATCGGATACGTGCACGACAACGCGCTGGAGTCTTCCGCGGTCGCAGGCAGCTTCGGTCAACGGCCGTTCGATTCGGAGTAAATGCCCCGGGAATCGCACCCGTGCGGGGGCCGTTTACATCTGATCCAGCCGGATGCAGGCGGCCTGATGCCCGTCGCCGCAGGATTCGAGCGGCGGCACGGTCTCGGCGCAGCGGGGTTGCGCCCAGGGACAGCGGGGATGGAACGGGCAGCCGGACGGCGGGTTCAGGGGCGAAGCGGGTTCGTCGTGCAGGGCCACGCGCTGGCGGGTCTTTTCCCTGACCGGATCTGGCACGGGGATCGCGCTGATCAGCGCCCGGGTGTACGGGTGGCGCGGACGATGAAAGACCTCGCCCGCGGGCCCCAGCTCCACGAGCCGCCCCAGATACATCACGGCGATCCGGTGCGAGAGGTAATGCACCACCGAGAGGTCGTGCGCGATAAAGAGCAGGGTGAGGCCCATCTGCTCGCGCAGCCGCGCGATCAGATTGAGGATCTGCGCCTGCACCGACACGTCCAGCGCGGACACGGGCTCGTCGGCGATGACCAGTTTGGGTTCGAGTGCGAGCGCGCGGGCGATGGCGATGCGCTGCCGCTGGCCTCCCGAGAACTCGTGCGGGTATTTGCGCATGAACCGCGGCGCCAGCCCCACCAGCTCCATCAGGTCCGAAACGCGCCGGAGCACGTCGCGCCCGTCCGCGAGACCGTGCACGCGCAACGGCTCGGCCAGCGCATCGAACACCGTCATGCGCGGATTCAGCGACGCATACGGGTCCTGAAAGATCAGTTGGAGTCGGGGCCGGATGGCCCGAAACGCCGGTTCGCGCAAGGCGCTGATCTCGCGCCCTTCAAACCCCACCGTGCCCCCGGTGCACGGCACGAGGCGCACCACCGCGCGCGCCAGCGTCGATTCGCCGCAGCCCGATTCGCCCACGAGACCGACGGTTTCGCCCGGCGCCACATCGAGGCTCACTCCGTCAACGGCCCGAACCGTTCCGAGCAACCGCCGCCGGACCAGGCCCGCGTATACCGGGAAATGGACCCGGAGCTCGCGCAGTTCGAGCAGGGGCCGCGTCATAATTCACCGTCCTGCACGCGGAAACATGCGGTGGCGCGGCCCGGGACAAGCTCTCGCAGCGTGGGCGCGCCCCGGGTGCAGCGGTCGGTGGCGCTGGCGCACCGCGGCGCGAACGGGCAGCCCGCAATGGGCGCGATGAGGTCCGGAGGCAGGCCGGGGATCGTGTGAAGCGGCTCGCCTTTCACGTGCGTCGACGGCAACGATTGGAGCAGCGCCTCGGTGTACGGGTGCCGGGGCTGCGCGAACAGCGCTTCCGTGGCAGCCGATTCCATGACCTGCCCGGCATACATCACGTAGATTCGCCGGCACACGCGCGCAACCACCCCGAGATCGTGCGTGATCAGGATGACCGCCATGCCCAGCTCCCGTTGCAGGCGGGCGAGAAGCTCGAGGATCTGCGCCTGAATGGTGACGTCCAGGGCGGTCGTCGGTTCATCGGCGATGAGCAGGTGGGGCCGGGTGATCAGCGCCATCGCGATCATCACGCGCTGGCGCATCCCGCCGGAAAACTCGTGCGGCCAGGCGCTCAGATTCCTCGCGCCGTCCTGGATGCCCACCAGCCGGAGCATCTCCTCCACGCGCGTGCGCGCTTCGCGGCGCGAGAGCCCCTGATGCACCTGCAACGGTTCCATGAGCTGGTCGCCCACGCGCATGAAGGGATTCAGCGCCGTCATGGGGTCCTGGAAGATCATCGAGATCGCCCGGCCGCGGATGCTTCGCAGCGTCTTGGGGCCGCAGGCCAGCAGGTCCACGCCGTCAAACAGGGCTGTGCCGTTTTCGATGCGCCCCGGCGGCGCCGGGATGAGCCCCAGCAGCGACAGGCTGGCCACGGTCTTGCCCGAACCCGATTCGCCCACGATGCCGATGGTCTCGCCCGGCTCGACGCGAAACGACACCCCGTTCACCGCGCGCACAACGCCTTCGCGCGTGTGAAAATGCGTCGTCAGCTCGTGTACGTCCAGCAGCGGCATATCAGTCCTTCGAGGCCCGTACGTCCAGCGCGTCGCGGAGCCCGTCGCCCAGGAAATTGAGGGAAAACAGCGTGATCGACAGCGCCAGGCTGGGGAAGATCAGCATCCAGGGGCGGTTCTCCATGGTCTGTACGCCCTCATTGATGAGCAGCCCCCACGAACTCATCGGCGCCTGAACGCCCAGCCCCAGGTAGCTCAGAAACGCTTCCATCAGCATCACGCGCGGCACGGTCAGCGTCGCGTAGACGATGATGGGCCCGAGCGTGTTGGGAATCAGATGCCACAACAACACCCGGTGCCGCGGCAGTCCCATCACCGTCGTCGCTTCGATGAATTCCTTCTGCCGCAGCGACATCACCTGGCCGCGGACGATGCGCGCCATGGTCAGCCATTCCACCGCCCCGATGGCCATGAACAGCAGCACGATGTTGCGACCGAAATACACCGTCAGGATGATCACGAAAATCACGAACGGCAGCGAATACAGAATGTCCACAAACCGCATCATCAGCGCGTCGGTGCGGCCGCCCAGATACCCCGCAAACGCCCCGTAGAGCACGCCGACGCACAACGACACGCCCGTCGCCGCGAACCCCACCAGGAGCGAGATGCGGCCGCCGTACAGGACGCGCGTGAACAGGTCGCGGCCAAGCAGATCGGTGCCGAACCAGTGGGCGCTGTCCGGCGGAACCGCGCCCAGCGCCAGGTCCTGTTCCTCGTAACCGTACGGCGCGATCCATGGCGTCAGCAGCGACACCACCAGCAACGCGAACAGCACCACCAGCCCCGCCACCGCGAGATGGTTTCTGCGCAAGCGCACCAGTGCGTCGCGCCAGAGCGACGCGCCCCGTTCGCCGGCGGCGGGCGGTGCGTCCTGTTCCGGCCGGTGTGCGTCACTCATAGCGCACCCTCGGATCCAGCCACGCCTGCGCAAGGTCCACGAGGAGGTTGAACAGCAGGATCAGCGCCGCGAAAAACAGCACCGTGCCCAAAATCATCGTGTAGTCGCGGTGCAGCGCCGCGCCGACGAACTCGCTGCCCAGTCCCGGAATCTGAAAGATGTTCTCGACCACAAACGAGCCCGTGATCAGCCCCGCGGTCGCGGGCCCCAGGAACGCCACCACGGGCTGAATGCCGCCGCGCAATGCGTGACGCAGCACCACCCGCGCTTCCGACAACCCTTTTGCGCGTGCCGTGCGGATGAAATCCTGCGACAACACCTCGAGCATGCCGCCGCGGCTTAAACGCGCGATGTACGCCGCATACGGCACCCCAAGCGTGATCGCCGGAAGGATCTTGTCTTCGGGGTATTCCCAGCCCGATACCGGCAGCCAGCCCAGGTGGATCGACAGCGCCAGCACCAGCAACGGGCCCAGTACGAAATTCGGGATGCAGATGCCCGCCATCGCGAACGTCATCGGCCCGTGGTCCGTCAGCGTGTTCGGCCGCAGCGACGCCGTAATCCCCGCGCACAGCCCCAGGACCAGCGCCACGGCGAGACCGTACAGCCCCAGTTCGAGCGACACCGGAAACCGGTAGGCGATCCACTCGCTCACCGTCCGGCTCGGTTTCTCGAACGACGGGCCGAGATCGCCGTGCAGCACGTCCCACAGGTACCGGAAATACTGCTCGTGAAGGGGCGCGTCGAGGCGATAGTAGGCCTCGAGATTCCGCAGCACCTCGTCGGACACATTGCGGTCCGCGTCGAACGGCCCCCCGGGCGCCAGACGAATCAGAAAAAACACAATCGTCGCGATAACGAAGAGCGTGGGCACAAACCCCAGCAACCGGCGAATGATGTATTTCAGCATGAACGATGCTTCCCGCCAACTTCAGGCACGCAGGGGATTATAGCAGGACGGGCCCATGCAGCTCAG
>Ga0123330_1000523_pt1 | contig 43594 bp, 40 predicted proteins | sample BioC13SIPDNA_2_FD_89704 | JGI IMG/M metagenome (GOLD analysis project Ga0123330, IMG submission 89704) | Anaerobic biogas reactor microbial communites from Washington, USA - Biogas_R2_A C13 SIP DNA | ecosystem: Engineered > Bioreactor > Anaerobic > Unclassified | place: Washington, USA... | reverse complement strand
TCAGGTCCAGGCGCGAGAGGACGATGAGCCACACCAATGAGCTGATGCCATAGAGCGCCAAACCCACCCACACCAAGGGCTGGGAAAAGATGGGGATAAAAGCCTCCCAAAACCTGGCCAGGTTGACCGAGTCGACGGCGCCCACCCGGTTCATCCCGATCTTGAGCGCCAATTGGCCCGCGGCGCCGAGGAGCATGGCCACAAAGATCAGCAGCACGGAGCGATCCATTTTCATCAATTCCTCTGCCTTCCTGAGGGAATGAGCCCAAACGCGTTTATTGTAGTCGGAATGGGCCAGGAGGCAAAATACTTGGGGGCTGGGAGTTTTTTGACAGCGCCTTGGGCTTGTGTTATAGTACGAGGAATGGCTAGCCCTGGCAATGCTTGCTGGGTCTGGCGCCCCCAGGTACCCCTCTGGGATTCCCTTCGCTTGCGCGCTGCGGCGCAGCCACGTTCCTGTACGCAACGGTAATGGGTCTCGCAAACGTGAAACAAGGAGCAAAACATGCGAAACAAGTTGCTGGGTATCGCGCTAATCGCCGTTCTGTTAGCCGCGTCGCTGCTGGCCTGCGCAGGCCAGAACGCCAAGCCCAGCGCCGGACAAAGGGGCGGCACCCTGGTCATCGGCATTCACCAAGAGCCGGACAACCTGAACGTCAACATCGCCAACCAGACGGTGTCCTTTGAAGTCAACGAGTTCATCAACGACGCCCTCTTGGGGATCGATGCCGATGGCGAGTACATCCCCGAGTTGGCCAAAGAGGTGCCCACCGTCCAGAACGGCGGCATCTCGGCGGATGGGCTGACCGTCACCTATCACCTGCGAGACAATGTCAAATGGGCGGATGGGCAGCCTTGCACCTGCGACGACTGGAAGTTCACCTGGGAGGTCATCACGAACCCCAACAGCGGCGTCAAGAGCACGACCGGCTGGAAGGACTTGGCCGCCGTCGAGTGCCCTGCCCCCCAGACCATCGTCTTCCAGTTCGCCCAGTACTATGCCGCCCACCTGCAGAGCATGGGCGGGGCCTGGATTCTGCCGCGCCACGCCACGGGCGACCCCGCCAAGATGCAAGAGTGGGCCTATAACCGCGCGCCGCTGGGCAACGGCCCCTTTGCCTTCAAGGAGTGGGTCTCTGGCGATCACCTCACCCTGGTGCGCAACGAGCACTTTTACCTCGCCAGCGAGGGCCAGCCCTATCTCGACCAGATCATCATCCAGATCGTCCCCAGCCGCGAGGTGGGCAAGCAGCTCGTCAAGACGGGCAGCATCGATGTCCTCTGGAACCTGACGGAATCGGATTTTCCTGATTTTGAAAAGGCGGAGGGCGTCACCCTGACCGGACTCGCAGACACCCGGACCGAGCGCCTGGTGTTCAACCTGCGCAACCCCGAAATCGACGCCCCCTGCGCCGACCAACTCGGCGCCGAAGGGCTTTGGCATTGGGCGCTGGGAGACGTGCGCGTGCGCCAGGCGATCCGCTACGGCATCGACAAAAAACTGATCAACGACAAGCTCCTCTATGGCAAGGCCACCCTGGGCACCGCCGAGCTCAACATGGGCTGGGCCAAGCCCAATATCCCCGTCAGCGCATATGACCCCAAAAAGGCCGGGCAACTGCTGGACGAGGCGGGGTGGCAAGATGCCAACGGCGATGGCGTCCGCGAGTGCGTGAGCTGCCAGTATGCGGAAAAGGGGCGCCCGTTGCGGCTCAAGCTGCAGACCACCACGGGAGACAAGCTGCGGGAGGATGCCGAGCAGGTCCTGGTAGAGCAGATGAAGGCCATCGGCGTCGAGTTCTATATCGAAAATATCCCCTCGGCCGAGCTCTTTGGCTCCTATTCCAGCGGCGCGATCCGCAAGCACGGCCAATTCGACATCCTGATGTACACCACCAACTATGGCCCCGACCCCCAGAGCCTGATCGAGAACTATTACGCCTCCTGGAACATCCCTTGCGACGGCAACAAGGGCCTGGGCTACAACTATTCCCGGTGGATCAATGACGAGTTCGACCGCTGGATCAAAGTTGCCGGGGAGAGCCCCGACCTGCAAACCCGCAGAGAGGCGTATCAGAAGGCCTCCGAGGAGATCGACAAGGATGTGCCGGCGATTTACCTATACGATCGGCTCAAGCTGAACGCGCACCGCAACACCCTGCAGGGGTGGGTTGACAATAACTGGCAACAGATCGGCTACAACAGCGGCGCGTGGTGGCTGAAGCGCTAGCCGTTGCCCAAGGCGCCACCGGGGCGGGCAGCCAAGCGGTTGCCCGCCCCTTCCTTCATCGAGCGCCGCGCCCGGAGGTCCGATGACCCGCTACCTGATTCGACGCTCGCTCCAGGCCGTTCCTGCGTTGCTCTTGGTCAGCCTCTGCGTCTTTTTGATGATCGAGCTCGGCCCCATGGACCCTCTGGCGATGTACGAGGACAACCCCAACGTCAGCCCCGAGGACCTGCTGCGCCTCGAAGAGCGTCTGGGGCTCGGCCAGCCCGTGCACATCCGCTACGGCAAGTGGCTGCTGAACCTGCTGCGCGGGGATTGGGGAACCTCCAACGTCACCTGGCGGCCCGCCATCTTGGAGATCACGGACCGGCTGCCGAACACCCTCTATCTGATGACCGCCTCGCTGGTCGCCACGCTGGCCCTGGCGATTCCCCTGGGCATCGTCTCGGCGCTCAAGCAGTACTCGGCGCTGGACTATGTCGCCACCGCCTTTGCCCTGATGTGGCGCTCCATCCCCATCTTTTGGTTCGGGCTCCTCCTGATCATCGTGTTTCATGCGACGCTCAAGAACCCCTTCACGGGCAACCCGCTCTTTCCCGGCGCGGGGATGTACGATATCCGCGACAAAGGCATGCCGGGCTACAACGCAATCCTGGACTATGCCCACCACCTGGCCCTGCCCTTGACCATGCTCACCCTCCACAGCGCCGCGCGCTACATGCGCTTCATGCGCTCCAGCATGCTGGAGGTGATCCACCAGGACTATGTGCGCACGGCGCGCGCCAAGGGGCTGAGCGAGCGCTGGGTGATCTATCGCCACGCCCTCAAGAACGCCGCCATCCCCCTGACGACCATCATCGCCTTGGACCTGCCGATGCTCTTTGGCGGTGCGCTCTACACCGAGACCATGTTCTCCTGGCCCGGCATGGGGAGGTTGTTCCTGCAATCCGCCGAACGGGTGGATTATGCCGTGCTCATGGCCATCGTCATGATCAACGCGGCGTTGATCATCTTTTTCCAGTTGGCGGCGGACGTGGCCTACGCCTACCTGGATCCGCGCATCAGGTTTAGCTAGGCGGAAGGGGCCGAAATGTCAGCGCGAGATCGCAGCCGACAAGTAAGTGGCGGGGCGCGCCAGCGCAGGCCGGAGACCATGGCGCGGATGGTCTGGCGCCGCTTCCTCTATCACAAGCCAGCCGTGGTCAGTCTGGCGGCCTTGGCCGTGCTGCTGCTGGCCGCGATCCTGGCGCCGCTCCTCTCGCCCCACGGCCCCAATCAGATCGATCTGGATCGCCAACTGGCCCTGCCCTCCTGGGAGCATCCTCTGGGCACGGATCACCTGGGGAGAGACCTTCTCGCGCGCCTGCTCTACGGCGGCCGCGTCTCTCTGCTAATCGGCCTGCTGGCGATGGCTTTCGCCACCAGTTTCGGCACGCTGGTGGGAGCGTTGGCGGGCTACTATGGCGGCTGGGTGGACAGCCTCCTCATGCGGCTCACCGACGTCTTTCTCTGCTTTCCCGGGCTGTTCGTGCTCATCATCCTGAGCCTGGCCCTGCGCCAACTGCCTATCCCCGCGCTGCGCGGCACCGCGCTGGCCAGCATCCTCGCCATCGCGCTGGTGATCGCGCTATTGGCCTGGATGACCGTGGCCAAGCTGGTCCGCGCCTCGTTCCTCTCCCTGCGGCACCAGGACTTTGTGGAGGCGGCGCGGGCTGCTGGCGTGACCAACGCGCGCATCATCTGGCGGCACATCCTTCCCAACGCCATCAGCCCGGTCATCATCGCTTCCACGTTTCGCGTGGCCACGGCCATCATCACCGAGTCCGGCCTCAGCTACCTGGGCTTTGGGGTGCAGCCGCCCACCCCCACCTGGGGCAACATGCTCAAGAACGCCCAGGAGCACATGCTGCAAACCGGGACCAACGGCCCGTGGGCGGCCATCCTGCCGGGGCTGATGATCTTTGTCACGGTCGTGGCCATCAACTTTGTCGGCGACGGGCTCCGCGACGCCCTAGACCCCCATAAAGGCCAGGGCGCCAATCCGCCCACACAGAGCAACTGAATCGCGCTGCCGGGGTTAACACATCCATGAACAGCGGTAGCCTTTTCCATGTCCCGCCGGTTGGCTTGCGTCCGCGGTGATCACATTCTGGGAGGTGCGCAGATGGAAAAACCCTGGCTGAAATCCTACGAGCCGCAGGTCCCCCCCGAGGTCGAGATTCCGCAGCGCTCCCTCCACTCCAACCTGGAGGAGGCGGCCCGCCAGTTCCCTGCGGGAACGGCGCTGATTTATATGAACCGCAAGATCACCTACGCGAACTTGGACGCCCTGGTGTCCAAGTTCGCGGCGGCGCTGGCTCAACTGGGAGTGAGAAAGGGGGACCGCGTCGCCCTCTATCTGCCCAACTGCCCGCAGTACATCATCGCATACTATGCGGCGCTCAAGGCTGGGGCGATCGTCGTGCCCTGCAACTCGCTCTATGTGGCCCGCGAGCTCGAGCACCAACTGAACGACTCGGGCGCCGAGACCATCGTGGTCCTGAGCAGCTTTTACAAGACGATCAAGAGCGTGCGGGAGCACACCCCGCTCAAGCACGTGATCGTCACCAACATCAAGGAATACTTTCCGCCGCTCCTCCGCGCGCTCTTTACCGTGGCGAAGGAAAAAAAGGACGGCCACCGGGTGGACATCTCCCAGGACGCCGACACCTTCTGGTTCCGCGACCTGCTGGCCAGCGCGCCAAGCCGGCCGCCCAAGGTGGAGGTGGCGCCCAGCGATACCGCCTGCCTGCTCTACACCGGCGGCACCACGGGCGTGCCCAAGGGCGCCGAGTTGACCCATGCCAACCTGATGGCGAACGTCGCCCAGACCCGGGCTTGGGTCTATGACATGGTGCAAGGCAAAGAGGTCATCCTGGCCGCCATCCCGCTGTTCCATAGCTATGGCATGACCACCTGCATGAACCTCGCCATGTACACCGCTGGCGCGCTGATCCTCGTCCCGAACCCCCGCGACCTCAAGGATGTGCTGCACAATATCGTGCGGCACAAGCCGACGCTCTATCCGGGCGTGCCCACCATGTACGTGGCAATCAACAACCATGCCAATGTCGCCAAGTACGACCTCAGCTCGCTGCGCGCCTGCATCAGCGGCGCGGCGGGGCTGCCGCAGGAGGTGCAGACCCGTTTCCAGGAGCTCACCGGGGCGCGGCTCGTGGAGGGCTATGGGCTCACCGAGGCCTCGCCCGTCACCCACGTCAACCCGGTCTATGCCGGCAGCCGCATCGGCGCCATCGGCCTGCCCTACCCCAGCACCGAGGCCAAGGTCGTTGACCTGATCTCCGGGGAGGCGCTCCCGGTCGGCGAGCCGGGCGAGCTGGCCATCCGTGGTCCCCAAGTCATGAAGGGCTACTGGAACAAACCCGAAGAGACCGCTGCCGTGTTGCGCGATGACTGGCTTTACACCGGCGACATCGCCAAGATGGACGAGGACGGCTACTTCCAGATCGTCGATCGCAAGAAGGACATGATCATCGCTGGCGGGTTCAACATCTATCCGCGCGAGGTGGAAGAGGTTCTCTATCAGCATCCCAAGATCCTGGAGGCGGTGGTGGCGGGCATCCCCGATGCCTACCGCGGCGAAACGGTCAAAGCCTATGTGGTGCTGCGCGAGGGGGAAACGGCCACCGAGCAAGAGGTCATCGAGTTCTGCCGCGCTCGCCTGGCCCGCTACAAGGTCCCGCGGACGGTCGAGTTCCGGCAATCGTTGCCCAAGAGCATGGTGGGCAAGATCCTGCGCCGCTTGCTGATCGAAGAGGAAAAGGGCAAGACCGCCGGCTAGGGCTGGCGCGCGCAATAAAAAGAGCCCTCTGCCGCGCGGCAGGGGGCTCTTGTCTTTTCCGGCGAGGTCATTCGCCGCGGAGCTGATAGAGGCCCTGGTCCGTGCCCGCATACAAGGCTTGGCTGGCCGGGTGGATCGACAGCGCGGTGACGCGCCGGTCGGCCAGCCCGCCCCCCACCGGCGCCCAAGTGGCGCCTAGGTCCTGGCTGCGCAGGACGCCCTGCCCCTCCACGGCAGCATAGAGGGTATCCGGCGCCGCCGGACTCTGCGCCAGCAGGTGGATGGGCGGCGCTTCCGGCTTGCCGCCCTGCTGCACCAGGATGACCTCGGGGCGTTCCGCCGCGCCCTCGACCAGATCGGCGCCGCGGTCCCCCGCAGCCAGGAGCTTCATCTCGCTGCCCGCGCTTTGCACCAGCGTCGTGACCGTGCCCAGGTACCAGGTGAGCTCCAGTTGGTTCGGCGAGTCGTATTCGCCGCGATAGACGCCATCCTCGGCCAGCACATAGAGGTTTCGCCGCCAAGCGCGGGTGTCCAGCACCAGGCCGCGGACATAGCTTGCACCGCTGCCCACCCGGCTCCAGCCGCGCGTCCAGTTCTGCGAGATATAGGCCCCGCCGCCCCACGTGCCCAAATAGACGTCGCTGGGCAGCTCTGGATCGACGACCAGGGCCGTGATGGCCACGCCGCTCAGCCGGGTGGTGTTGGGCTCCCAGGTGACGCCGCCATCCTGGCTGCGGTAGGGCACGCCCTGCAACGTGCCCGCATAGAGGAGCGCAGGCTCTTGCGGCGAAAGGCCCACGGCCGTCACCCAGGCGCTGGGCAGCCCCTCCAACAGAGTCCAGGACTTGCCACCGTCCACCGTCTGAAAGAGCCCGCCCCCGCCGGCGCTGGCGTACATCCGCTGCGCGTCCTGGGGGTGCGGGACCAGGGCCAGCACATTGCCGCCTAGCCGGTCCGCAATCTGCCCGATGCGCTTCCAGGTGGCGCCGCCATCCGCGGAGCGGTAGACCACGTTTCCGCTCCCCAGATAGACCGTCTCGGCATCGATGGAATCGTAGGCGAGGGCATTGATGCCGAGATGCGCCGCGTCGAGCCCCTGGTTGCTCGGCGTCCAGGTCCGCCGGGCGTCCGTGCTCCGGTAGAGGCCCATCGTGGTGCCCACCAGGACGTGCGAGGCATCGCGGGGGTGGATCGCCAGGCACTGCGCGAGGGCTTTGTCCAAATAGTTGTCATTGTACGCCCAGGCGCGTCCCAGGTCTTCGCCCTTCCAGACGTGCCCATCGGCGATGGCATAGAGCGTCCCGCCCTGGACGGGGCTGGTGGATACCCAGCTCAAGCCCGCGGCCACCGTGCTCGGGGCGGCCCAGTGGGCGCCGCGGTCGGTGCTATAGTAGAGCTTGCCCTGCCGCGTCGCCACGTAGAGCAGCGCCGGGTTGGCGGGGTCGAGGATCGCTTGGGTGATCTCCTCACCCCGCACAAACGGAGCCAGCTCCCACGCGCCGCCGCCGTTGCGCGTGGTATAGAGGTGCTGCGGGGTCGCCACGTGGATGATATCGGGGTTTTCGGGGTCAACCAGCAGCGAGACGATGTCCTCGGCCCCCAGGCCCTGGCTGATATCCCGCCAGTGGACGCCGCCATCCTCGCTCTTGTAGACCCGGCCGCCGCGCGTGCCAGCGTACAGGATATCGGGCCGATCGGGGTCGAGGGCCAGGGCCCGGACCATACGATTGGACAGGCCCTCCAGACAAGGGATCCAGGTTTCGCCGCCGTCGGTGCTCTTGTAGACGCCGCCATCCACTCCCGCATAGATGGTCCGCCCGCGCGAGCGCTGCGTCACCACCAGCACGTTGATGCGCCCGCTAAAGAGCGGGGCTAGAGCCTGCCAGCCTGCGGCGACGGGGGCCGGGCTGGCGCTCCACTCGCCCGCGCGCGGCAGGGCGAGGATGACAATCAAGGCGCATACCATGACCCCGGCCACAAGAGCAGTCCTCACGTTCAGGCCAACGCGATGGCTCGGGCGAGTTTCCCTACTGGACATGTTGCGCTCCCTGGATCCCGAATGAACGCTCGAGCCCAGTATAACATAGGGATTGGGGCCTGTCAATCACACGTCATGCACAGACGCAGGTTCCCCGCGCTGGATTTCCCCTGCATGAAAAACTGACTATCATATCTGCAGAAACACGGCCGTTCTCTGATACATCTCTACAGGTTCGAGGAGGAATTATGCCACCCAGACGCAAGCCCAATATCCTGATCGTCGGCATCGACTCGCTGCGCGCCGACCACATGAGCTGCTATGGTTACCGCCGCCAGACCACCCCACACATGGACCGCATCGCCAGCCAGGGCACCCTCTTTGAGCGCAACTATAGCCCCTGGATCCCCACCACCAGCGGCTACACGGCCATGCTGACCGGCATGGACGTGATCAGCACCCAGGTGGTGGCGTTGCGCCACAAGGGCCCCCTGCGCCCCGAGATCACCACGCTGGCCGAGATGGTCAAGGCCGCAGGCTATAACACCACCTGCGTGGGCTTTCAAGGCAACGCCGCCTCGCGCGGCTTTGACAAATACATCCAGTTCCCCGGCTGGGGCAGCTGGAACGAGGGCCGCAGCCCCAAGGCCCAAAACCTGAACGACGTCACCATCCCCGAGATGGAGCGGCTGGCCAAGGAAAAGGAGCCCTTCTTCCTCTTTCTGCGCCACATGGACCCGCACGCGCCCTACCTGCCGCCCGTGCCATACGAGCGCATGTTCTACCATGGCGACGAGTGCAACCCCCGCAACAAGTCCATGGAACCGGTGATGTCCTTCAAGCCCTTCCGGGACTTTTTCGCCACCTGGATGCCGCCCGGCATCAGCGACAAGGACTATGTGATCGCCCAATACGACGGCGCCATCGCCTACATGGACGCCTGCATCCAGACCATCTTTACCACGCTGGAGGCGCAGGGCATCCTGGACAAGACCATCGTGGTGATCAACAGCGACCACGGCGAGACGCTCTACGACCACGAATGCTACTTTGACCACCACGGCATCTACGACACCACCCTGCACGTGCCGTTGATCATCCGCTACCCCGGCAAAGTGCCCAGCGGCAAGCGCATCAGCGGCTATACGCAGCACATCGACCTGGTCCCGACCTTGCTGGAGCTGGCCGACCTCAACCCCGCCGAGCTGGGCGTGAGCTATCCCTTCGACGGGCAGAGCGTGATGGACCTGGTCCGCGGCGAGGTCCCCTCGCACCAGAACGAGTACTATATCACCGAGTGCACCTGGATGCGCAAGCACGGCTGGCGCACCCCCGAGTGGAAGCTCATCATGGCCCTGGAGCCCGATTTCCACTTCAAGCCGCAGGTGGAGCTCTATAACCTGATCCAGGATCCCGAGGAGAACGTCAACCTGGCGGAAAAAGAGCCCGCGGTGGTCGAGATGCTGCGGCAGCGCATGGAGGCCTGGATCGCCAAGCGCGAGGCCGAGACTGGCCTGTCCGACCCCATCATGAACCAGGGCGACTGGCACGGCCACTCCGGAGTGGGCGCCTTCAAGACCTCGCAACAGGCCTACGACACGTTGCACATCGGCGACCCGGCGCAGGCGGCCCGCCTGCAGGCCAAGTCCAGGGACTAGCAGGGCGGCGCGGCGGTCATTGAGCCCTGGCAGACGAGACCACGTCGCCACGGGCAGATACTAGAATATATCACAAAGGATGGTACCTGCTTTATGATGATCACCATTATCGGGCGCGGGCACGGCGGCACCCGCGCCATGTCTCAGACCCTCGTGGACAGCGGGGTGTTCATGGGCGCGCCGCTGAACAAGTCCTACGACCTGCTCCCGCCGCAGGACATGTACGATGCCTGCCGGGTGCTGGCCAAGCACGTGCGCTGGCTGGGCGGCTTGGAGTGGGACTGGAGCGCGCTGCATACCATGCCCATCCCCGACGAATTCATCCAGTTGATCCGGCGCTACCTGGTCACCGTGTTGGAGAGCCCCAGCGAACACACCGGCTGGAAGATCCCCGAGACCACGCTGGTCTTTCCCTGGATCCTGCGCATGTTCCCGGATATCAAGTACATCCACTGGGTGCGCAACCCGCGGGATGCCATGCTCAACCGCCACATGACGGACAACCTCAACGATTTCGGCATCGAGTACCCGCCCACCGACGACCTGCGGCGGATGCGGGCGATCTCGTGGTATTACCAGTATCGGCTGGTCCAGGCCACGCCCAAGCCCGCCAACTGGATCACCGTGCGCTTTGAGGATTTCGTCCTGCACCAGGAAGAGACGCTGGCCCGGCTGGAGGGCTATCTCGGCATCAAGCTGGCGCGCATCGCCGTCCAGCCAGAGACCGTCGGCCGCTGGCGGACGGACGAGGGCGTCAGCTATTACGACTTCCTGGAGCCGGCCATGCGGGAATTCGACTACGAGTTTCCCGCGGCCGCCTCGAGCTAACAGGCAAGGAGAGCGATCATGTTGCGAGCCTGCGTCATCGGCCTGGGGCCGATCGGCAACCGCCACGCGGATATGTACAAAGGTGACCGTCTGGCCGAGCTGGTGGGCGTATGCGACCTGCGCAAGGAGCGGGCGGATGCGGCAGCGGCGCGGCTGGGCGCGCGCGCCTGGTACGACGTGGACACCATGCTGCGCGAGGCCCAGCCCGACGTGGTGAGCGTGACCACCGGCGGCTACGAGTATGGCAGCGAGCATTACCTGCCCACCATGCAGGCGCTCGAGTTCGGCTGCCACGTCCTCGGCGAAAAGCCCATCTCGAACAACATCCGCGAGGCGGAAGAGATGGTCGCCAAGGCCAAGGAAAAGGGCGTCTGCTACGGCATCAACCTCAACCACCGCTTCACCCCCGCCGCGCGCATCGCCAAGGGCTGGGTGGAGGAGGGGCGGCTGGGCCACCTGCTCTTTGTCAACATGAGCATGTGGATCATGAACCCCCGCGAGAGCTCGCCCTACTTTCAGCTCAAGGCGCTGCACCCGCACACCGTGGACGTGATGCGCTACTTTTGCGGCGATATCGAGGCCGTGCAGTGCTTTGCCACCAAGGCGCCGGGGCGCAACATCTGGTCCACCGCCACCTTTAACATGCGCTTCGTGAATGGCGCGGTGGGCACCCTCACCGGCAGCTATGACATCGAGCGCGGCCACCCCATGGAGCGCTGCGAGGTGGCGGGCACCGGCGGCCGCTTTGTGCTGGAGGACATGTTCCGCGAGCTGACGCTCTACCCGGCGGGGAACATGCTCAAGACCAGCTACTCCAACCCCATCTTTGGCGGCATGGGCGGCTTTGAGGACACCTTCAAGGACCGCATCCATCGCTTCCTGGAGCAGTTGACGGCGGGCGCCAAGCCGGAAGAGATCGATGGCTCCGGCGTGGAGGGCCTGGCGGCGCAAAAGGTGCTGGCCGCAGCCATCGAGTCGCTGGATACGGAAAAGATCGTCTACGTGCGCTAGGCCACCGGCCAGCGCAGGAGGAGAACAAGATGAAGCTAGGCGCGAACTCGGTCCTGTTCGGCGCGTTCGATATGGAGACCGCCTTCAAGCACACCGCCATGTCCGGCTATGACGGCATCGAACTGTCGGCCATCGACGGCATGAGCGAGCATCTGGTGCTGGCCCGCTGGCGCGAGCTGGCCCCGGAGATCAAGCGCCTTTCCCGCGAATATGGGCTGGCGCTGCTGGCCATGGAGCAGCCGCGCCAGGACCCGCAGGTGATGGAGACAGCCTTTCAGGCGGCGGTGGAGATCGGCATCCCCATCATCAACTGCGGGCCTGGCGGCAAAAGCGACGATGTGGAACTATGGCCCAAGGTGATCGACTCGCTGGGCAGCCTGGCGCGGATGGCCGAAAAGTACGGCGTCACGCTCTGCGTCAAGGCGCACGTGGGCGGCAGCGTCTATAACACGCCCACCACGCTCCAGGCGATGAAAGAGATCGCCTCCCCCGCCTTTGGCATCGACATGGATCCCTCGCACATCTATCGCGCTGGCGAGAACCCGGTGGAGGCCATCGCGGCGGTGATCAGCCGGGTCAAGCACGTGCATATCCGCGACTGCAAAGGTCGCCAGCAAGGGCCAGGCAGCCCGGCGAACCAGGCCAATGGCCGCGGCGACATCGACCTGGTGGGCTATGTCCGCGTGCTGCACGAGCATGGCTACGCGGGCCCGCTGGACCTGGAGATTATCGGCGCCAAGGCGCAGGGGTATACCCTGGAGCAGTGCGTCGTCATCGCCGCCGAGTCGCGGGGCCATATGCAGGCCTGCCTGCAAGCCTGCGGCGCGCGCTAGAATAGGGGTCAAGATGAGCAAGGTCCTGTATGTTTACGGCGGCCCGCCGCATCACCCCACCGAACAAGGCGGCAAGGTGCTGGCTGATCTGATGCGCCAATGGGGCCAGTACGAGGTCGAGATGACCGCGGACCTGGACGCCCTGGCCGCGCTGCCCACAGGGCGCTATGCCGCCGTGGTGCTCTATGCCACCGGCTTCAAGGACGACCTGACGCCAGCGCGAGAGAAGGGGCTGCTGGACTTTGTGCGCGGGGGCGGCGGCTTTGTGGCGCTGCATTCCGCCACGGATACCTTTCGTGGGAGCCGCGGCTATATCGACATGCTCGGCAGTGAGTTCCTGGTGCACCCGCGCCAGCACTTCGAGTTCCCCATGACCGTGGCCGTCAAGGACCACTATATCACCGCCCGCGTGCCCGATTTCACCTTGAACGAGGATCAGTACCATCTGCAGAGCTTTGCCCCGGATAACCAGGTGCTGGTGGAGAGCCAGTGGCAGGGCAAGAAGGTGCCGCAGCTCTACGTGCGCCAGTACGGCAAGGGGCGGGTGGTCTATCTGGGCAACGGCCACACGGCGGCCACCTGGGCCCATCCCGAGTTTCAAAAGCTGCTGACTCGCTCGGTGGCCTGGGCCGCCGGGGCGGAGACGCCTGCCCGGCCTATCCGCTGCGGTCTGCTGGGCTATGGCCCCGCCTTTAACATGGGCAAAGGCCACGGCGGTTGGATCAGCGCCACGCCAGGGCTCCAGGTCGTCGCCATGTGCGACGCCAACCCCGCGCGGGTGGAGGCGGCCAAGCAAGAGCTGCCCGGCCTGGAGGCCTATCTCACCAGCGCCGACGACTTGCTGGCCATGCCGGACCTGGACCTGGTGGTGGTGATCCTGCCGCACAACCTGCACGCGCCCATGGCCCTCAAGTGCCTGGAAGCGGGCAAGCATGTGATCCTGGAAAAGCCCTTCTGCATCACCATCGACGAGGCCAACGCCATGATCGCCAAGGCGCGGGAGAAGGGCCGCATGTTGAGCCTCTTCCACAACCGCCGCTGGGACGGCGATTACCTCACCATCCGCGACCTCATCAATCGCGGACTGATCGGCGAGGTCTTTCACGTCGAATGCGGGCAGGGCGGCTATCATCACCCCGGCTATTGGTGGCGCTCGGACAAGGCCATCAGCGGCGGCGCGATGTACGACTGGGGCGCCCACTTTCTCGACTGGATCCTCAACCTGGTGCCGGGCAAGGTCACGCAGGTGATGGGCGACTTCCAAAAGCGCGTCTGGCACGACGTCACCAATGAGGATCACGGCCAGGCCTATATCCGCTTCGATAGCGGCGTCACCGCCGACTATTGGGTCTCGTCCATCGCCGCCATCAACCGGCCCAAGTGGCTGATCCTGGGGACCAAGGGCGCGATCCAGGCCAACTGGAGCGACGAGCTCACCGTGGTGAGCCACGCCTCCGGCGTCCGGCTGGAGAGCAAGGTCAAGGTGACGCTGCCGGGCTATGGCTCCACGCAGTATTACCGCAACATCGCCGACCACCTGCTGTTAGGCGAGCCGCTCTTGGTGACGCCCGAATCGGCGCGGCGCGTCATCGGCGTCATCGACGCCGCGCAGCGCAGCAGCGCGCTGGGGCAGAGCGTCGCCCCCGCGCCTGGGTGCGAGTAAGACAAACAAAAGACCCTAAAGGTCTGGCAGACCTTTAGGGTCTTCTTTTTTTCATGCGACACTAGGCTCCGGTGAGGGTCTCCATCACCATCTCCGCCGCCACGGGAATAGCCTCCTCCACCGCCGGAGTACACGTCTCCCCAAAGGTAAGCACATCCCCCGCCTCGATAGCGATGATCTCGATCTGCTCGGGGATATGCATCCCCATCCGCCGGCCCAGCTCCAGCGCGGTAAAGAAATCCACGTCGTGGGTGCAGCCCGAATGGAGCGTGGCGCAAAACGTGCCGGTGTCCAGGCGATAGGCCTGGCCCAGTTGCCCGTTGGCGGTCTGGATGGCGTCCACCAGGATCAGCCGATCGTAGCCGCCGATCACCTCAAGCAAGCGCAGCCCGCCGAGGCTGGCCTCGTCCACGGTCACGCCGGGACGGTCGGCCAGCCGCTCTTGCAGCAGCCGCGCCACGCGGATGCCCACGCCGTCGTCGGTGAGAATGGGGTTGCCGAGGCCGAGGATGAGGGTTCTGGACATGGTCGTTTGCCTCAACCAGGGTAGGGCAAGAGGCTCAGCTCTGCGACAAAGCGGTAGTCACGTTGGTTCTTGGAGACAAGGGGATAACCCATAGCTACCGCTGTTGCGGCGATCAACGCATCCGGAATAGCCAGGCCATGGCTGAGCCTGTATTGGCGCAGCAAGCCGAGGGCGACATCAGAAACTCGCTCGTCCAACTTGAGCACCAGGAATCTCTGAAGAAACCGCTCGATATCGCGTATCTCTGCCTTGTTGCGAGCGCCAGCCAGCAGTTCGAAATAGGTGACTATGCTGACGCTCAGTGCGGCTTGCTGTTCTATAGCCTGTAGGTAGTCTATGGCCTGTTGGATATTCAGAGCAGCATCAATCAAGATGTCTGTATCAACGACAACCGTGCTGCTCACTGACTCGCCTCCCACTCCTGATCACGCAGGCGGCGTACCCAAGCCGAGCTGTCTGGGATATCCTCCCGCCCCTGCCACATGCCAACGAAAGGCTCATCTTGGAGCTGTGGCCTTTTGCCTTTTCTGGCAGAAGGCCCTGCAGCGTAGCGAGCCTTGAGAAAGGCTATAAAATCGAACACCTGGCGCTGCGCCTCCGGTGGCAGCGTGGCGATCTCGCGCGCGATATCTGCTGTTTCCATGAGTACCCTCCCTGTTCTCGGAACAACCAGAACCAGGTCAACGCAAGATGAATGGCATGCAGCGCTGGCGCCTATGGCCCTCGCCGCTATTCTACTCGCCCTGTGCGCCCTGCGCAATCACCCCTGCCCCAACCTCTCCAGCAGCTTTCCATGCGCCACCTGCCCCCGATCAAAACTGGACAGGCGGAAAAACTCGTTGGGCGCGTGGAAATGCTCGTCGTGCAGCCCAAAGCCGAACATGACCGAAGGCGCGCCCAGGTATCGCTCAAAGACCTCGCAGATGGGCACGCTGCCGCCTTCGCGGATGTGATAGGGCTCCCGGCCATAGAGCTCGGCCAGGACGTCCCGAGCCGCCAGGTTGCCCGGATGGTCGGCGGGGATCAGGTAAGGATAGGCCATCGAGTTTCCCGTCTGGGCGACTACGCGCACGCCCTTGGGCGTATGCCGGGCCACGTGATCCTTCAGCAACGCCGCGATCCGCTTGGGGTCCTGGTTGGGCACCAGGCGGCAGGTGATCTTGGCGTGGGCCTCGCTGGGCAACACCGTCTTGCTCCCCTCGCCCTGGAAGCCGCCCCACATGCCGTTGAGCTCCAGCGTGGGCCGCACCCAAGTCCGCTCCCAGGTGGAATAGCCCGGCTCGCCATAGAGCTCCGTGACGCCCAACTGGGCCTTATAGGCGGCCTCGTCCATGGGCACGGCGGCGATGGCGGCGCGCTCGGCGGGGGTCAGCGCGGCCACGTCGTCATAAAAGCCCTCCACCGCCACCTTGCCGTCTGGCGTGTGCATGGAGGCCAGCAGCTCGGCCAGGGCATGGAGCGGGTTGGCGATGGACCCGCCAAAGACGCCCGAGTGCAGATCCGAGCTGGGGCCGTACACATCAAGGTACAGCGCGCAGAGGCCGCGCAAGCCCAAGAGCAGCGCCGGCTCGGTCTCGCTCCACTGGCCGCCATCGGCGTTGATCACCAGGTCGCAGGCCAAGAGCTCCTTGTGCGCTGCCACGAAATCGGGAACCTGCGGGCTGCCGATCTCCTCCTGCCCTTCCACCAAGAACTTGACGTTCACCGGCAACGCGCCGGTGGTCTTGAGCAGCGCCTCCACGGCCAGCACGCTGGCAAAGAGGTTTCCCTTGTTATCCGAGGCGCCCCGGGCATAAACGCGGCCCTCGCGAACCGTCGGCTCAAAGGGCCGCGTGGTCCACAGCGCGACGGGGTCCGCGGGCTGCACATCGAAATGCCCGTAGATCAAGACCGTGGGCTTGCCGGGCGCGTGCAGCCACTCGGCCACCACCACGGGATGGCCGCCCGTGGGCATGACCTTCGCGCCCTCCAGCCCCGCGGCGGATAGGCGCTCAGCCACCCAGGCGGCGGCGCGCTGCACGTCGCTGGCATGGTCGGGCAGCGCCGAGATGCTGGGGATGCGCAGGAAGCCGACCAACTCGTCCAGAAACCGCGCGCGGTGCTGCTGCAAATAGCTCTCCCAGGAAGCCATCAAGTCCTCCTCGATCGATGTGATAACGGCATCATGGATATTCTACTCCTTTAGCCGCTCCGGGACAATAGAAAAGCTCCCGCAAGCAGTATTGCGCCTGCGGGAGCTTGAGCACCCTTGTCGGCGAACGAGCCTACGCCCTGACTCCTTGGACTGCCTCGATCTTGACCGCGCACACTTTGTACTCGGGGATCTTGGAAACCGGGTCGATGGCCGCGTTGGTCAGCGCATTGGCGGCCGCCTCGGCAAAGTGGAAGGGGATAAAGACGATGCCCGGCTTGATACGCTTGGTGATGCGCACGTCCAGCTCGATCTGCCCGCGTCGACTGGCGACGGTCACGCGCTTGTTTCCGTTCAGCTTGATCTTGGCCGCGTCGTCCGGATGAATCTCCACATACGCCTGTTGCACTTCCTGATCCAGTTTCTGCGAGCGCCGCGTCATGGTGCCGGTGTGGAAATGGAACATGAGCCGCCCGGTCGTCAGCGTGTAGGGGTACTCTTCATCGGTCAACTCGGCCGGCTCTTTGAACTCGATGGCGTGAAAATGCCCCAACCCGCGCGGGAACTTGCCCTTGTGCAGGTACGGGGTGCCGGGATGATCGGGTGACGGGCAGGGCCAGTGCAAAAACCCAAGCTCTTCCAGGCGCTCATAGCTGATGCCCGCATAACTGGGCGTCAGCTTGGCGATCTCGGCCATGATCTCCTTGGGGGAGGCAAAGTCAAAGCCGCTCGCGCCCAACCTCTTGGCCAACTGGCAGAGGATCTCCCAATCCGCGCGGGCCTCGCCCGGCGGCTCGACGGCCTTGCGCACGCGCTGGACGCGCCGGTCGGTAGCTGTGAACGTGCCATCTTTTTCCACGAATGCCGCGCCAGGCAGGATCACGTGAGCCAGTTGGGCCGTCTCGGTGGGAAAGATATCCTGCACGACCAGGAACTCGGCTTGCTCCAGGCAGTGATAGGCGTGGTTGAGGTCCGGATCGGCCATCATGGGGTTCTCGCCCATCACGTACAGCCCGCGCAGCTTGCCGTCGCCCACCGCATTGACCATTTCCGTGACCGTCAAGCCCACCTTGGTGCCGGACGTGCTGCCCCAGGCGTCCTGGAATTTCTTCTGCACCTCTGGCACGGTCACAGCCTGGTAGCCGGGATAGACGTTGGGCAGGCCGCCCATGTCACACGCACCCTGGACGTTGTTCTGCCCACGCAGGGGGTTCACGCCGCCGCCAGCGACGCCCATGTTGCCCGTCAGCATCGCCAGGTTGGCGCAGCTCTTGACGTTATCCGTGCCCGTGGTGTGCTGCGTGATGCCCATGGCGTAAACGATGGCCGAAGGCTTGCTCTGAGCGTACAGACGCGCCACCGCGCGCAGCTTGTCCGCCGGGATGGTGCTGATCTCCTCGACGCGCTCCGGGGTGTATGGCGCCACCGCCGCTTTCATCTCGTCGTAGCCCTCGGTGCGCTCGGTGATGAAAGCCTTGTCCTCCAGCCCCTCGCTGATGATAACGTTCATCAAGCCATTAAGGACGGCCGCGTCGGTGCCGGGGCGAAACGGCAGGTATATATCGGCCAGGTGGGCTATCTGGGTCTTGCGCGGATCGATCACGATGATCTTGGCGCCGCGCTGTTCCTTCGCCGCCATGATGCGGCTGGCGATGAGCGGGTGGCCCTCCGACGTGTTGGAGCCCATGATGAGAAAGCAGTTCGTGTCCGTCTCGAATTCGGGGATCGAATTGGTCATCGCCCCGCTCCCAAAGGCGGCGGCCAGACCGGCCACCGTGGGAGCATGTCAGAGACGGGCGCAGTGATCGATGTTGTTCGTGCCGATCACCGCGCGGGCCAGCTTGTTCATCAAATAGTTCTCTTCGTTGGTGCATTTGGCCGAGGCGAGCCAGCCGATGCTGTCGGGGCCGCTTTCATTCTTGATGGCGCCCAGTTTGCTGGCGATCAGCTCCAGGGCCTCATCCCAACTCGCTTCGACGAACTGGCCCTCCTTGCGGATGAGGGGCGTCTTGAGCCGGTCGGGGCTATTCACAAACTCGGTAACGTTCCACCCTTTGATGCACAGTTTGCCCTCACTGATGATGTGGGTCTTGGCAGGCCAGACGCCGGTGATCTGGCCGTCAATCGTCTCGACATAGATCTGGCAGCCGGCGCCGCAGTAGACACAAGTCGTTAGCGTGTTCTTGTAGTCCATCGTGACCTCCCTAATGTCCTGCTTCCGTGCGCAGCGGCGTTTCCTCGAGGGTGACGGACAGCGGCGGCTTGGCGTCCATATCGGCGCCCGGCAAATAGCCCAGCAGGGACTCCATATCGCGCCGCAGCAGGTCATACAGCACGGTGAGCGGGATATGCGCCGGGCAGGCCGCCTCGCACTCGCGGCAGGCCACGCAGCGGCTGGCCATGTGCATGGCGCGGATGAGGTGGAACATGGGGAAAGGCGGCGCCAGCAGCCCGGGCTCGACCCAGGCCTTGTCCTCCATGGCGCACGCTTCGCAGAAGCATTCCGGGCAAATGTTGCGGCAGCCGTAACACTTGATGCACTTTTCGAACTGCTTGCGCCAAAACGCCCGCCGCTCGACGAGGGTCATTGCATCATACTCGGCGACCAACGGGTTGACCTGCCCCGGCGCGGGCGGCGCGCCCACGAGCAATTGCTTGGGATAGGGCTCCAGGCAATGGCAGGCTTGCGCCTCTTCAGCCGTGCAGGCAAACCCGATGATGGTTAGCCGTGCGGGGTCAATCTGGTTGCGCTTGGCCATCTCGATGTAGGCCCGTTCGTCGCAGCCGCGCGCCACCACGCCCAGGCGAATCTGCGGAAAGCGCTTGTGCAGTTTAGAGACTAGCGTCATCAGCGGATACTTGGGCTCGATGACCAACTCGGACAGGTCATCACCCTTTTGGAACACGTGCGGCGCGACGTTCCCGTTCAACGCGCGCAGCGCGACGACGCCATCCACTCCCATCCCGGCCTGAACGGGGAGCGCAAGCCGCTCGGCGACCAGCTTGCGGATTTCTTCGAGCGTTCCCTCACTGGCGTTTCCGCTCATTCCATCACCTCCTGCGAAAGAGGTCCCAATTGGCGGATCTTGGCGATGAACGCCTCGGTCACCTCGACAAAGCGCGGCGCTTCCGCCCCCGAGACCCACTGCAACTCCAGCCGCTCCGGGTTGATGCCGGTATAGCCCAACAGATTGCGCAGGAGCGGCATGCGCTTGATCGTGCGATGATTGCCGTTCGAATAGTGACAGTCGCCGATGTGGCAGCCCATCACAAGCACCCCATCGGCCCCGGCGCGAAAAGCGCGCAACACCATCTCGGGCGATACGCGCCCCGAACACATCACCCGGATGGGTAGCACGTTGAGCGACTGCTGCATGCGAGAGACGCCCGCAGTGTCGGCCGCGGCATAGGTACACCAGTTGCACATAAAGGCGATGATCCGCGGTTCGAATTCTACACCCATTTCAGCACCCCCTCGATTTGGGCGACGATCTGCTCATCGGTAAAGTGCAGGGCCTCGATGGCGCCGGAGGGACAAGTGGCGACGCACGTGCCGCAGCCTTTGCATAGCGCCGCGTTGACCTGGGCTTTGCCGTCCACGCGCGCGATAGCAGTATAAGGGCAGACGGGGATGCAGTCGCCGCAACCCACACACTTGTCGCGGTTGACCTCGGCCGTGGCGGGCGAGATGACCACCTCGCCCTTGGTGAGCAGCGCCAGCACCTCGGCAGCGGCGGCGTTGGCGTGGGCCACTGTGTCGGGCACGTCGCGCGGCCCCTGGCAAGTCCCTGCCAGGTAGACGCCGTCGGTGTTGGTCTCCACGGGCCGCAACTTGGGATGGGCCTCTGTGAAAAAGCCCTCGTTGCCGCAGCCGATGCCAAAGAGGTGGCTGACCTCCGCCGCGTCGGGCTGGGCCGTCATGCCCGTGCCCAGGATGACCATGTCCACCGAAACGGCCACCACGCGGCTCAGGTCGGCATCCTCGCCCTTGACGAGGAGCTTGCCGTCCGGCTGCACCGTCACCTCGGCCCCCTTGCCGCGGATAAAGTGAACGCCTTCCTCCTGCACCCGCTCGTAGAATTCCTCGTAGCTCTTGCCCGGCGCGCGGATATCCATGTAGAACTCGAACACGTCCGCGCCGGTCTTGTCACGGACCAGGTGGGCCTGTTTCAGGGCATACATGCAACAAACGCGGGAGCAGTACTTGTTGGTGTGCTTGTCGCGGCTGCCCACGCAATGCAAGATGGCCACGCTCTTGGGCGGCACGCCCTCGGCGGTGAGGATCTCGCCCTCGGTGGGGCCGCCCGAGTTCGACAAACGCTCGAACTCGATGCCGGTGATGATATTGGGCGACTTGCCAAAGCTATACTGCGGCGCGAGGTAGGGGTCAAAATCGGCAAAGCCGGTGGCCACGACCACCGCGCCCACCTCAATATCCAGCTCCTCATCCTGTTGCGTGTAATCGATGGCGCGGGCCTCGCAGAGCAACTGGCAGACGCCGCAGGCATCCGCCAGCTCTCCATTGGTGCGGGCCTGCTGCCGAAAGCGGATGCAGGCATCGGTATCGATCACCGGCACACGCGGCACCGCCTGCAGGAAAGGCACGTAAATCGCCGAGGCCGGGCCAAGCGGCTTGGCGGCGTAGAGCGCTTCCTTTTCCAGCACGATCTCGATGGCGCCGGTGGGGCAGACGATGGTGCATGCCCCGCAGCCGATGCAATCGCGCGTCTTTTCCATGAACGCCGGGCCAATGACCCGCGAGATGCCACGGTCGGAAAAGTTGAGCACGTGCGCGCCCACCAGGTCGTTGCAGGCGCGGACGCAGAGCCCGCAGAGGATGCACTTTTCGTTGGGATCATCCGCCTCGAAGGGCGGCTCGGTGACCCCGTATTGCGCGGCCAACTGCTGGATCACGGGCACGTTGGGGCAGCGCGAAAGCAGCAGCTCCAACACGGTCCGTCGGGATTCCATCACCGCGGGCGTGGAGGTCCGCACCTCCATGCCAGGCTCGGCGGGCATGGTGCACGAGGTCACGATCTGGGACCGGCCGCGCTGGATCACCTCCACCACGCAAAGGCGGCACGCGCCAAGGGGCTCCAGCGCCGGGTGATAGCAGAGGGTCGGGATCGTAACGCCCGCCCGCTTGGCCACCTCCAGGACGGTCTGCCCTTCTTCGGCCTGGACGCTTTGGCCATCGATAGTCAGCGTTATGGACATGTCTCCTCCCTCTCCTAACTCACTTCGATGGCGTCAAAGACGCAGTTTTCCTTGCAGATGCCGCACTTGATGCACAGCGCCTGATCGATGACGTGCAGCTTGCGCCGCTCGCCGGTGATGGCTTTGCGCGGGCAGTTGCGCAGGCAGCGCCCGCAGCCGGTGCACTTGGCCTCCAGGATGTTGTAGGTAATCAGGTCGCGGCAAACGCCGGCCGGGCATCTCTTCTGCAGGATGTGCGCTTCGTACTCGTCCCGGTAATAACGGAGCGTGCTGAGCACCGGATTGGGCGAGGTCTTGCCCAGCGCGCAGAGGGAAGCCCGTTGTACCGTCCGGGCGATGCGTTCCAGCTTGTCCAGGTCGCTCATCTCGCCGTTGCCGGTGACGATCTTGGTGAGGATGTCCAGCATGCGCTTGATCCCCTCCCGGCAGGGGGTGCACTTGCCGCAGGACTCGTCCTTGAGAAAGTCCAAGAAGTAGCGAGCCACATCCACCATGCAGTTGGTGTCGTCCATGACGATCATGCCGCCGGAGCCCATCATCGAGCCCACCTCGGCCAGGCTCTCATAATCCACTGGCAGGTCCAACAGGTGGCTGGGGATACAGCCGCCCGACGGCCCGCCGGTTTGGATGGCCTTGATCTCGCGGCCCTCTTGCGGCCCGCCGCCGATGTCATAGACGATCTCGCGGAGCGTCATGCCCATGGGGACCTCGATCAGGCCGGTATGGCGCACCTTGCCCACGAGGCAGAAGGCCTTGGTGCCCTTGCTATTCGTGGTGCCGATCTTGGCGTATTCCCCCGCGCCCATATTGATGATGAGGGGCACGTTGGCCCAGGTCTCCACGTTGTTGAGGGCCGTCGGCTGGCCCCACAGGCCGCTCTCCGTGGCGTGCACATGCTTGGGGCGCGGCTCGCCGACGCTGCCCTCTAGCGATTGCATCAACGCGCTGGATTCGCCGCAAACAAAGGCTCCCGCGCCGCGCACGATCTTGATATGAAAGCTGAAGTCGCTGCCCAGGATATGGTCCCCCAGCAGGCCCATCTCGGTGGCGCGCTCGATGGCCAGGCGCAGGTTCTCCACCGCCAGCGGGTACTCGTCCCGGACATAGATGTAGCCTTCGCGCACGTTCTCGATGGCATAGGCGCCGATGGTCATGCCTTCCAGGATGGCGTAAGGATCGCCCTCCATCATGCTGCGGTCCATGAACGCGCCGGGATCGCCCTCGTCGCCATTGGCCACGATATACCGGCACTCGCCATGAGCGTGCTTGGTGGAGGACCACTTGCGGCCGGTGGGAAAGCCCGCCCCGCCGCGCCCGCGCAGCCCCGACACGGTGATCGCCTGGATGACCTCGTCGGGCGTCATGGTGGTGAGGACTTTTTCCAGCGCCGAGTAGCCGCCGGAAGCGATATACTCTTCGATGGAGCGAGGATCGACCATGCCGCAATTGCGGAGCACCAACCGCATCTGCTTGTGATAGAAGGGGATATCCTCATAATGGCAGATGCGCTGGTGGGTCACCGGCTCCTGATAGGCTAGCCGCTCCACCACGCGCCCCTTAACCAGGGTTTCTTCCACCACCTCGGGGATATCGGCGGCCTTGACCGCGCAATAGATGATGCCTTCCGGCTCGATGAGGAGGATGGGCCCCATGGCGCAAAAGCCCCGGCAGCCGGTCTCCACGACGTTGATCTCGGCGCCCAGGTTGCGTCGCTCGATCTCGGCCTTGAGCGCGCCAACGAGATCGGGGTGCTCGCCGTGCTCGCACCCCACCAATACGTCAGCTCGGTACTCTACCATGTCATCCCCCCTGCCCAGACACACGGCCGATGACCCACTCGTCGATCACGCGGCTGTTGACCACGTGCTCCTCGATCAGGCGCGGCACCATGTTGGGCGAGACGTTGCCATAGGTGACCCGATCCTCATCGCCCTGCTGGATGTCCACCAACGGCTCGCGGGAGCACATGCCGATGCAGCCCACCGTCGTCACGTGGGCCTGGATATCCCGCCGTTGCAGCTCTTCCAGGATGGCATGCATCACCTCGCGCGCCCCCGCGGCGATGCCGCAGGTGCCCATGCCGACGGTGATGGTGGTATTGGTCGCCTTGCGCCGGCTGATCTGGCCTTGCAGCTTTTCGCGCAGGGCCTGCAGGTCGCCAACGTTCTTGAGCTTGGACATACGTCACCTCCTACTTGCCCGGGCGAGGCACGCCGGTCAAATCCACCGAAGCGCGCGGGAGCGGCGTCTCCTCCGGGGCCTGGACGGCGCCTTCCTGGCTAGATAGCTGCTTAATGAGCTTGGTTGCTTCATCCCTGGTCATGTTGCCATGCGGGTGCTCGTTGACCAGCACCACTGGGCCCAGGGCGCAAGCCCCCACGCAGCGCACCGCTTCCAGCGTGTACTTGTTGTCCTCGCTGGTATCCCCGGCCTTGATGCCCAGCTCGCGCTCCATGGTGTCCAGGATGGCGGGGCCGCCGCGCACATGGCAGGCCGTGCCCAAACAGACCTTGACCACATACTCGCCGCGGGGGTTGAGGCTGAAGGAGCGGAAAAAGGTGGCCATGCGGTAGACGTGGCTGAGGGGCACCTCCAGGCTGCGGGCCACCACTTCCAGCGCGGCGCGTGGCAGATAATGATACTCGGCCTGGATGTCCTGCAAGATCGCCAGGCTGGCCGTCTTGTCCGCGCCGTAGCGCGCGATGATCTCTGGCACTTTATCCAGGTTCATTTCTCGCCCGGCCTCCTCTCCCCGATGCTCATCTCGCCCTTCTTGATCAGCTTTTCCCGCGGGATGCGGCGCGTGATGCACTCGTTCCAGCAGACGCCGCAGCCGGTGCATTTGAGCGGATCAACGTAGCGCGCCTTCTTGCGCACCTTGACGGAGAAATTGCCCACATAGCCGGAAACAGCCTCGACCTCGCTGTTGGTCAGGAGGGTGATGTTGGGATGTCGACCGACATCCATCATTTTGGGGCCGAGAATTCAGGTGCTACAGTCGAGGGTGGGGAAGGTCTTGTCCAGTTGCGCCATGTGCCCGCCGATGGAGGGCTCGCGCTCCACCAGGTAGACGTGATAGCCGGCGTTGGCGATGGTCAGCGCCGCCTGGATGCCCGCGATGCCGCCGCCCACCACCAGGGCCTTGTCCGTCACCGGCTCGGTGCGGGAGTGCAGGGCCTCTTGGAGCGCCACGCGATAGATCGCCGCGCTGACCAGGTGTTTGGCCTTCTCGGTGGTCTTGGCCATGTCCTTGCTGATCCAGGAGGCGTGCTCGCGGATGTTGGCCATCTGGAAATAGTAGGGGTTCAGGTCCGCTTCCACCAAAACCGTCTGGAACGTCGGCTCGTGCATGCGCGGCGAGCAGGCCGCCACCACGACCCGGTCCAAGTTATGCTCCTTGATTTCCTTCTTGATCAGGTCCTGCCCCGGCTGCGAGCACATGTACTTGTACTCGCGCGCCACCACCACGTAGGGCAGCTCGGCAGCGAACCTGACCACTTCGGGCACATTGACCGTGGCGGCAATGTTGAACCCGCAATGGCAGACAAAGACACCGATCCTCGGTTGCTCCATGTTCCCTCCCCTCTAGAGCCAGCCTCGCGTCGTGCAGCGCGAGGCCAGAGAGAAACGCCTCACCACATCCCAATTCGTCGTTAATAGCGCTGCACCAGCACCACCTTGCCCAACGCCCGCAGGCCAGCGACCAACTCGTCCACCGCCGCCAGCCGCTGCGGCGCCCCACCGGCCTCGCCGTCCACCTGCGCCGGGTTGACCGCCGCGCCCACCAGAAAGCGCACCTCATCCACCGCCATCAGGTGCCGCGCCAGGCGAGTGGAAGCGTCCACGTTGCGCGGCAGGTCGCGCACGGTCCGCGCTCCCCGCAGCCACTCCGCCGCGTGTCGCAGCGTGATCAACCCCTCCGTCACCAGGTGGACGCCCTCCAACTGCGCCGAAGGCGGCACCTCGGCCTGCGCCAGCTCTCGCTGGTCAATGACCAACTCGCGGCCCAACAGCCGCGCGGCGATCTGCGCCGTGGTGTCGCCGCAGATGATCCGCGTCCCCGGCTCCGCTAGGAGCGCCTCCAACAAGGCGCGGTCCTGGGTCGGATCGCTGGGCGGGCCGGTCCAGACCGTGGCCGAGAGCAGCGGCCGCAGCCGCGCCGCCCAGAGCGCCGCGTCCTCCAGCGACGACCGCCAGGACTGGGCCAGGCGCTGTCCAGTGCGGATCAAGCAATCGGCCAATTGCGTCGCATCGGTCCCCGTCTCGATCCAGCGCCGCACCGCCGCGGCCAGGCGCTCCGCGTCCCACCCCGTTGCCTGCGGATACGCGGCGCTCACCGAAACGAGCCAGTCACCCGAACCCAGCTCGAGCTGGGCCATCGCCCAGCCGTCGGCGCCGTCCGCCCAAGCGACGGGAGATGCCTGGCCTGCGCGGACCCAGATCAACTCGGGCGCATCGCCCCGGCGCGCCAGCTCGGCGCGGCAATCCCCTTGCGCCGCCAGGAGCAGGGCCGATGCCTTGTCGCCCATGGCCAGCTCGCGCAGGCCTGCGAGGGCCGCCGCCGGTGCGCCAACGTCCGGTAGCGTCATCGGATCGCCCGCGCAAGGCGCCACCCACCCGACCACGCGCCAGCCCGGCCCAGTGAAAGCGCCGGCGCAGGCCCCCGCCCAGGCGTGCTGAGCGAGCTCGAGCCACCACCGAGCCGCCGGCTTGGCCGCCATATCCTCAGACTCGCAAGCCATCGATCCACATCTCGCGGCCATCGCGTCCCGCCAGCGCCAGGGCCAGCTCGGCGACGGTGGGCTCCTCCACCTTGAAGGTGTTGCGCCTGCTCATGTCCTGCAAATAGTGAGCGTCGCTATTGGCCACCAGGCCCAAGCCCCGCAACTGCGGGAACTTGGCTCGGGCCTCTTGCGGCGTCATCCGGTGCGAGATCTCCACCGCCGCCAGCTCCAGGTCCGGCGGAATAAAGCCCAGGTTGGCGATCAGGCTATAGGCGGGCCGGTCCACATGCGAGGGGATGCACAACCCGCCCAACGCGCGCACCTGGCGCACCACCTCGCCCACGGTCAATTGGGTGGAGACCAAGAACAGTTGCTCGTGGACCCGCACGATCTCGTCTTCGGCGTCCACGACCCATTGCTCGCCAAAAGCCCGTTCATCGTTCTTCAGCTTGGGAAGGTGCGCATAGACGATCGCTTGCCAGCTTGAAGCCTGTCCCAGCTCGTCGAACAGGCACAACAGGTGCACTTCCTCCCGCGTCTGCACCTCCATGCCCGGGAGGACCATCACGTCCAGCCCCTCCGCCGCCTCGCGGAAAGCGGCAGCATTTTCGATGGTGTTGTGGTCCGTCACGGCGATCATCTGCAAGCCCAGCTCTTTCGCCCGCCAGATCACCGGGCTGGGCAGCATCTCCCGGCTGGCACAGGGAGAAAGCACGCTATGCAGATGCAGATCCGCCGTTACAAACTTGGGCATTGGGCCTTCCAGGCCGCCTCAGGCCAGGGCGTCCAGCACCAATTCAGTAATATCTAGAACCCGTACCCGCGTCTTGGTGTTGCGCGCCGAGCGAAACAGGGTGCGCTTGCACTGCTGGCAGGAAGAGATGAGAAGCTTGGCCCCCGTATCGCGCACCTGGGCCATGCGCTGCGCGGCCAACTCTTCCACCGCCTGCGCGTTGACCATCTCGACATCGCCGCCGCCGCCGCAACAAAGGGCGCTCTCGCGCGCATTGGCCATCTCGACCAGCTTGAGGCCCGGGATGCTGTTGATGAGCGCCCGCGGCGCATCATAGACCCCACTCTTGCGCCCCAGGTCGCAGGGATCATGGTAGGTCACCACCGTAGGCGGCTGCTCCTTGAAGGTGAGCTTGCCCTGCTGGACCAGCTCAGCCAGCAGCTCGGTAGCATGCAACACCTGTATCCCACGGGACTCGGGGACCACCTCATGATAGATGTGGGCCCAGGTATAGTAGCAGGAGGGGCAGGTGGTCACCAGCTTTTTGGCCCCGGATTCCAGGAACCGCGAGACGTTGTGCCTGGCGATGTCGACCATCTCGCTCTCCATGCCCACACCATAGAGCGGATAGCCGCAACACCACTCCTCGCCGCCCATCGTGGTATAGGAGATGCCCGCCTTTTCCAGGATTTGCACGAACGCCTGCGGGATGCTGTAGGTCATGGGGTAAAAGGAGGAGACGCAACCGGTAAAAAGCACATAGTCAGCGCCGGTGCGCGGCTGCAAGCTGGCGGGCGCCTGATCGAGGTTCTCGCTCCAGATCAGCCGGCGCGCGTTGTCATCCCCCGAGATGTTATAGCTGGTGGTCACGGTGTCGCGCAGCTTGGTCACGGACTCGGGCATCTCGAGCCCGGCGCTGGACTGCCACTTGCGCAAGAGGCGCATATTCTCGCTGGTGATGATGCCGCGCGGGCAGCGCACCGTGCAGGCATAGCATTGCGTGCAGACCCAGAAGGCCTTGGTCGCCACGGCCTCATCCTCCAGGCCCCAGCGGATCAGTTGCCAGAGGTGGCGCGGCGTGACGTCCATCAGGCCCACGGCGGGGCAGGAGGCGCTGCATGATCCGCACTGGATACAGGTCTGGAGCTTTTCTCGCACCTCGGCGAGTTCGCCGCCAAAGGCGGTGCGGAACACCTGGTCGTTCAACGCGAGGGACTTGGCTTCGGCCATGGGACGATTGCCTCCTTCTCGGAACGTCGGTCTGCCCGGCCGCGCAGCATCACGGGCTTGCCAGTCCGCGGAAACGCCTTGCTACTGGCATAGGATCGCCGATGCAAGGTTTCCGCCTATGGAATAGGTGGGGGGGGCTAGCGGTATGCGAAGAAACCTGGGCATCGGGCCATGTCGCGCGCGACCTGGTAAGGTGCCTGTGCTTTCCACGAGCAGGTCAGGGTATGGTTAAGGTTTGGCCGCCTCCAGGGCAGCGAGCTTGGTCGCCAGCCCTTTGGACTTGACCCGGTTCAGGCTAAAGCCCAGCTCTTCCGCCGACATGCCCATCGCCAGCCCCAGCACTTGGGAGTAGAACAGCACGGGCAGTTGGAAGCGTGGGTCGACATTGCGCATCACGCGCCGCTGGTTGTATTCGTACATGATATCACAAAACGGACAGGCGAGCACCAGGGCATCTATGCCGGCCTGCGCCAGCTCTTGCAGCTTGGCTTGCGGCATCGCCAGGGCCACCTCTTCATCCACCGCCAGCACCCCGCCGCCGCAACAAAGCAATTTGGTGTTGTATTGCACGGCCTCGGCCCCGGTCACCTCGATCAACTCGTCCAGGGTGTGCGGCGCTTCGGGGTCATCAAAACCCTCAAAGACCTCGGAAGGCTTGAGATAATGGCAGCCATAGTGGGCGCCGAACCGGAAACCATTCAGGCTAACCTTGATCTGGTCCCGCAGGCCCGCCAGCCCCACATCCTCATAAAGCACGCGGGCGATGTGGTGCACCTTGACCTGTCCATTATAGCGCTTGCCTGTGGCCTTTTCCAGCTCCTCGTTGACCTCTTGGCGCAGCGCCTCATCCTCATTCAGGACCACGCTGGCCTCGGTAAGCGTACCGGTGCAGGCCGTGCACAAGGTAAAGATGTCCAATCCCATCTCTTGCGCCACCACCAGGTTGCGCGCCGCCATCAGCAAAGCAGTGCGGTGGTTTACGCCCTTCATGGGATAGCCGCAGCAGCCGAACTGGTCGCTATCCACGAGCTCGATGCCCAGCCGCTCGGCCACCTTGCGGGCCGATAGCTCATAGTTCATGTTGCGAATGGGGACCGTGCAGCCCAAATAGAGCGCATATCTCATTTGGCATCGTCCTCCGCGGGCGCAGGCGCGGCTGCGCCCAGCGCAATCGTCCCGCTGACCTTCAAGATCTCGGCGACCTCGGCCGGCTGCTCGTGGATCGCCGGCAGGCCCAACTCGGCCCGGCGCTCGTTATCATAGTCACCGATCTCGATGAGGCGGCCGTGGTCGCGCAAGAGATCGACCTGCACGCGAAAGGCCGGGGGCACGTGGCCCTCCCGAACAGCGATATTCTTGATGGCGTTGATCAGCTCGGTGATGCGCACATCCTGCGGGCAGCGCTCATGGCAGGAATAGCAGGCAGAACAGAGCCAGATGAAATCGCTGGAGAGGACCTCTTCCTTCAGGCCCAACAGGGCCATGCGGATGATCTTGCGGGGGCTGTAGCGGTCGGTGACGACGCGCACGGGACAACTCGCCGTGCAAGTGCCACAGGTGAAGCAGCTAAGGATATGCTCTCCGCCTGGCTCGTTGGCGATCTCGTCCTTAAAGTTGGGGTCTAGCTGGGTCGATTCTATCATAGCTCCCTCCGCCTGGTGGTTCCCTCCCTGGCGATCTGAGCGGGCCAGAAGACGCTCCCCGCAGGCCGTACACGAACCCGCCACATTATACCATGCTAATCTAGTCGCGTCAATCCGCCCAATGATGTTACGGCGCGCCAAGTCGTCCCAAGCTGGGGAACTCGTCTCTCCCGCAGCAGATCGGGGCGATATTCGAGAGCCCTTGCTGGCCGTGCATCGCGAGCCAAGCAATTGACAGCTCTGGGTTTCCGTAGTAGACTGTGCCCCCATGGAGACCGGCCGAGTAGTTGTCTCTGTGCGAAGGTGCCGGCCAGGCCAGGTTCAAATGCCCACATCACAAACTGGGATTGTCCATGACCCTCGCTAGATTACAGTGGCGCGATATCGCCAAATTGCTGGAGGAATACCTCCGGCCGGATCGCTTCAACCGCGAACTCCAGGTCTTTCTCGATCATGGGTACCGGGAGGAGGACGCGGAGACGATGCTGGCCGGGCTCCTCGGCCACTATGTCGTGGAGGCGGCTGGCCTGGAAGCGGCGCTGGGATCTCCCTCCCACCTCGCCCCGGACGATTTGCGCGATCTGGCAGCCTTTCTGAGCGGGCTGGCGATCGATCCCGCGCTCGCAGACCAACTCGCGCCCGAGCGGCGCGAACTGTACTGCAAGTTTGTCAACCACGTCTGCCCCGTCTTTGCCCGCGTGGGCCAGGCGATGGCCTCTGTGCTCCAGGCCTATGTCACTGGCGACTATGACCTGGCCCAGGACCCCAACCAACTGCTGGATGAGGCGGATCGCCTGGCCGCCCGAGACGCCGATCGCGCGAAAGGCCTGATCGCTCAGGTGGGCGCCATGTGCCTGCGCGGCCGGAGGGTGTGGTGGGGCTGGCCCTACGAGGTGATGACGCCGGTGCGCTCCTGGCTACAGACGGTGGTCGGCTTTGTCGAGAGCGTGACCCAGGACAACACCCGCGCGCTGCAGAACGCCTTTGTGGAGCGCCGGCGCTGGACCAAAGAGGCCGAGTTCCTGAACCTGCTGCGCGCCTCCCTGGCCTCCGGCGCCGTGTCGCTCGCCCAAATCCAGTTTCGCCGCCCCAACGAGCAAATGCCCACCGGCATCGACGAGCTGATCTTTGCCCTCTTTGCCGGCGAGGATGCCCTGACCGACCAACTGATCGCCCTCTTTGCCACCTTTCGCGAACAGGCGATCCCGCACCTGATCGAGTTGATGTGCGACAGGCGGCTTTGGCGCGCGGACGCCATCGGCGGGGGCTGGGTGCCGATTCATGCGGTGGATGTCTTGGGCCAGTTGCGAGCGACCGAGGCTGTGGAGCCGCTGTTGCGGATATTGATCGAGACCGACCCGGAGGATATCCTGTACGACCACATCCTCGCCGCGCTGGAGCGGATCGGCCAGCCGGCGCTTCCTTGCATCCTGGATGTGATGGCTTTTTCGCGCAATAGCCGCTTCAAGCTCGCCCTAGCGCCCGTGCTGGGAGCAGTTGGGCGCGGCAGCCCCGCCGCGTGCGATGCGCTGGAAGTGCTATACCTGGAGCTGGACAAGAACGCGGACCCCGGGCTCGTGGTGCTGGGCTTGATCGCGCTCCAGGACAAGAGAACCGTGCCGCTGCTCAAGGCCATGCTCCAGGATCGCCGCCTCTCCTTCATCGATAGGAGCGAGATCTCGGAGGCGCTAGCCGAGATCCAGGATTGCGCTGCGGATGCTTGAGCGCCAGGGAGGAACGCGGCGTACCCAAGCAAAGGATAGGCCAGGCATGATTCGTCCCGCCGGAATCCGCACAAAATGGCCCTGGATCCTTTTGGGGCTGATCCTCACGGCCCTGGCTCTGACCTTCTGCTACGTCAACACCCGCACCACGCAGATCACCGTGGAGGTGCGTGACGCCGACACGGGGGCTGCCCTGGAGGGCGCCCTCGTCGAGGTGCAGAACAACAATGGACAGACGCTCTTCGAGCTACACACGGACGAATTCGGCGTCGCCGGGGTAAAGAGGCTGGATCCCGCCAAGGGGTACCGCGTCCTGGTCCGCAAGGTGGACTATATCCCCGCCCTGGGCACGGATCTGGAGGTCCGGCTGCACAAGACCACCGAGGTGCGCGTTCCCCTGCGCCCCAAGCCAGGCGGCCGTCTGTACGTCGGCGCCGAGCAGAACCAGATCGCCATGGTGGACACCGCCAGCTATCTGCTCGCCAGCCTGAGCCGAGGGCCGAAGGCGCTGCGGCAAGGGGCCATCCGCCACCTGGTCGCGCCCCCCGAGCTCCCGCAGCTCTATGTCGCGGCGCGCTCCGCCACCTATCTCCTGGATGCCGCCAGGTTGGAGCCGCTCCAAGGCTGGTCCGTCACCGGCAGCGTGGAAGGGCTGGGGCTGAGCCAGGACGGCGCCCGCCTGTTCGCCCATGTCACCGCGCGCCCGCGTCCCCGGCTGACGGTGATCGACCCGCAGACGGGCGACATGCGGTCCCTGGACATCGACCCCTTGCCCGAGCTGGCCCCAGATGCGGCCCTGGCGCTGCGCGACAAGCGGCTGTCCGTGGTGGGCGGCCTGCTGGTGGCCGAGGATGCCGAGGGCCAGGTGTCCGTTTACTGGATCGCCGACGTGGCGCGCCGCGCCGGCGCGGCATACGAGCCCACCTGGGCCGCCCTCTCCGCGGATCAAAGCCTGCTCTACGTGGGAGGCCCCGAGATGGGAGGGGTCGCGGCGCTGCAACTGGAGACGCAGGCCCCAGCGCAGCTGGCCGAGCTCGGGCAGGGCCTCTCCGCCATCGCCGTGAACCCCAACGGACGGGAGATCTATCTCGCCAACCGCACCCTGGGCACGCTGCTGGTGCTGGATGCGCAGACCCTGGAGAGCTTGGCCGTGGTGCCGGCGGGTCGCGCCCCAGAGATGGTGGCAGTCGACGCTGAGGGCGCTCGCGTGTATGTGGGAAACACGGACTCGCAGAACGTCACCATCGTGGATGTGGCCAGCAGGCGCGTCATCCAGACCGTCGAGATCGGCGCCCAGCCCTACGCCCTGGTCGTACGCTAGGGGCATCGGCCCGCGAAAGGAAAGCAAGAATGACCCGCATAGATGGCCGAGCTAACGACGCGTTGCGCCCGGTGCGCATCACGCCTGGCTATATCGATTACGCCGAAGGCTCGGCGCTCATCGAGATGGGCAGCACGCGCGTGCTCTGCGCCGCCACCGTGGAGGACAAGGTCCCCGACTGGATGGTTGGCAAGGGGCGCGGCTGGATCACCGCCGAATATGCCATGCTGCCGCGTTCCACCCAGACCCGCTCGCCCCGCGAGTCGGTCCGCGGCCATCTGCAGGGTCGCACCCACGAGATCAGCCGTCTGGTCGGGCGCTCCCTCCGGGCCGGGTTCGACCTGGCGCTTCTGGGCGAGCGCATGGTCACGGTGGATTGCGACGTGATCCAGGCCGATGGCGGCACGCGCACCGCCTCCGTCACCGGAGGATACGTTGCCCTGGCGCTGGCCCTCCGCAAGCTGGTCCAGGGCGGGCTGGTCCCCCCGGAGGTGTTCAAGCCTGCCGTGGCCGCCGTCAGCGTGGGCATCGTGGAGGGCGCGCCCATGCTCGACCTCTGCTATCCAGAGGATTCGCGCGCGGACGCCGACATCAACGTGGTCATGGCCGCCGACGGGCGCTTTATCGAGGTGCAGGGCACCGCCGAGCGCGAGCCCTTTTCCCGCCAGGACATGCTGGTCCTTCTCGACCTGGCCGGCCGCGGCATCGCCGAGCTCGTGGCGCACCAGATGCGCATCATCGGCTAGATTCGGCGGCAGAGAAGCACGATGAGCTTTCACTTCCGGCCCCCGCTCCCAAGGCGGATCACCCCGCAATCGCTATGGGCGGTGCTCCACACCAAGCTGCGCGGGCTGAATCCGCGCACCGTCGAGGACCGCAACGCCCTCTTTGTGGCGGTCGATGGCGTGACGGTGGGCCTGTCCTCCGCGGCGGGTTCCTTTCTCTCGGTCTTTGTGGTGCGACTGGGCGCGGACGCCTTCTGGGTCAGCTTGCTCAGCTCGCTTCCCGCCTTGATCCATCTAACCCTGACCCTGCCCCTATCGCGGCTCGTGGAGCGGCGACAACAGATCGTCAGGCTCTTCGCCTGGACGAGGCTGATCGGCCGCTTCAACTTTGTGCTCATCAGCCTTTTGCCTTTCTTTTTGCACAACGAGGCAGCGGCGCGCGCCATCGTGATCATGTGGGCGGCGGAAGCCATCCTCACCACCGTGCAAGAGCTGAGCTTCACCCTGGTGATGAACCGCTCCGTGAGCCGGGAGAGGCGCGCCAGCCAGATGAGCGGACGCTGGACGGCCATGGGCGTGGCGGACATCATCAGCCTGGCCATCGCCGGGCAGGTGCTGGAGCGCATCGCTTTCCCGCTCAATTACCAGCTCCTCTTTTTCGTCTCGTTCCTGATCGGCCTGTTGGGCTTTGGCGCCATCAACCAGGTCAAGCTGCGCGAGGAGGCCCTCGCCCCGGCGCGGCCCCCCGCCGCGGGATCCGCCTGGCAACGCTTGCGGTCCTCCGCGGCCGAGATCCTCGAGCGCAAAGCCTTTGTCCATTTCGAGACGGGGCGCAACATCTATTGGCTGGGCCTTTCCATGGTCCTCCCGCTGATCTCGATCTTTTGGGTCAAAGACCTGCAGGCCTCGGATGCCTGGGTCAGCTATTTCGGGACGACCTTTACGGCAGCGACGCTCTTTTTCTACGGTTTTTGGGTGCGCATGAAGCGCAAGCGTGGGACTCGCTGGGCTTTGCTGGCCTCGGCGCTGGGACGCTCGCTCTACCCCCTGTTCGTCTCGCTGACCCAGTCCCCGCTGGCCATGCTGGCGGCCGCCTGCTTTCACGGCGTCGTCTTTGCTGGGGTGAATATCCTCTTCTTCGAGGCCTCCCTGGACACGATGCCCCGGGGCCAGGAGACCCGCTTTCTCGCGGTGCGCCAGACGGTGATCAGCCTCACCGGCGCGATTGGCCCGCCCGTCGGCGCCTTGCTCCTGCCGCACCTGGGGATGCGAGGCACCCTGGCCACCGGAACAGCGATCGCCCTGGTGGGCGTTGCCATCTTTGTGCTGGGCGGTGCCGGGCGCGAGATCCCTCCCGCGCCCACGCCACCCTCCTCATGATCGCCTGCGGGCGAGGGAGGTAGCCATGGCCTGCGAGACGTTCTATCTGCCGACGGTGATCTACCAAGGCATCGGCTGCTTCGAGCAGCTCGGCAAGGTCGCGGCGAGCCACGGGCGCAAGGCCCTGCTGGCCTGCGGGCGCCACGCCTTGCGCCGCGCCGGCATCTTGCCGCGCGCGCTGGAGCTCCTCTCCGCCGCGGGCGTCGGCTGCGCCCTCTATGATCAGGTGGAGGGGGAGCCAACGCTGCCCATGGTGAGCCAGGGGATCGCCCTGGCGCGGGATCAGGGGTGCGATCTCGCCATCGGGTTGGGCGGCGGGAGCGCCATGGACGTGGCCAAGGCGGTGGCCGGATTGCTGCCGCTGGCGGGCTCGCCGGCCGAGTACCTGGCCGGGCGCAAGGTGGAGAGGCCGGGCCTGCCCTTCATCGCCGTGCCCACTACCGCCGGCACTGGCGCCGAAGCGACCAAGAACGCCGTCCTGATCGACCCGCAACAGGGGGTCAAGACCAGCATCCGCCACGACTCCTGGTTCGCCCGCGCCGCGCTGGTGGACCCGGCGCTGACGCTCCACGCGCCGCGCGCAGTGACCGCCGCCGCGGGCGGGGACGCCCTCTGCCAGGCCATCGAGACCTATGTCTCCATCGGGGCCAGCCCCATCACCGACGCGCTATGCGAGGATGCCCTGCGACGCATCGGGCGCAGCCTTGTCCGCGTCTGCGAGGACGGCTCGGATCTCGCCGCGCGCGCCGACATGCTCTACGGCAGCCTGATGGGCGGCATGGCGCTGGCCAATGCGCGCCTGGGCGCCGTGCATGGAATGGCGCATCCCCTCGGCTTTCGCTATAATATACCCCATGGAGTGATCTGCGCCCTGCTTTTGCCCCACGTCATGGCCTATAACCTGCCCTATGCGACGGCCAAGTACGCGCGCATCGCCGAGATACTGGGCGTGAATACGTCCGGGATGGCGGCGGAGCAGGCGGCCGAGGCGGCGGTCCAGGCTGTGGCAGAGATCAACCGGCGCATCGGCATCCCCGCCACGCTGCGGGGGTTCGGCGTGCCGCGCGAGGATTGGCCCGCCATCATCGCGGAATCGCTCCCCTCCGGCTCGCTCAAGGCGAACCCGCGCCCCATGCAAGCGGAGGACGTGCAGGCGGTGCTCGAGATGGCGATAGGATAGACCACGAGGAGGTCGAGGTGGAAAAGGTCAACGAGTTCGAGCTGAAATACCGGGACGGCGACCATGGCGTCAAATACATGTTTCGCGGCCCCCGCACCGATTGGGGCGTGATCCTCATGCGCCCCGGCGACAAGTTAGGCGCGCACTATCACAACGAGGTGGAAGAGACCTTTTACTTGGTCGAGGGCACCGTCAAGTTCTACGTGAACGGGCAGGAATACCAGGCGGTGCCCGGCGACGCCTTCCGGCTGGAGCCGACCGACCGGCACGACATCCGGAACGATAGCGACGCCCCGGCCAAGTTTGTGTTCATCAAGCACCCCTATTTGCCCAAGGACAAAGTGGATTGCTAAGAAGCGGCGCGCAGCCGCCCCCGCGGGCGGATATCCAGGTGGTCAAGATCACGGTGGCCCAGACCGCTGCCGGATGGGTGGGGTTGGCTTTCTCGGCTTGCGGGCTGGCCGAGCTCCATTACCCCCTGCCGGAGCACGAGCCAGCCCTGGCCGCGCTGCAAGCGCGCTTTCCCGAGGCCGCGGCCCTGGCCGATCACGCCTGGGCGCGCCTGAAGGGGCAACTGCGCGACTATTTCGACGGGCGGCCGGTCGCCTTTGAGGTGCCGCTGGACTTGGCCCCTTACACCCCCTTCCAGCGCGCCGTTTGGGAGACCACCCTGCGCATCCCCTACGGCGAGACCCGGACCTACGCCTGGATCGCGCACGAGGTGGATGCGCCGCTGGCCTATCGCGCGGTGGGCGCGGCCATGGGAGCCAACCCCATCCCCATCATCGTCCCCTGCCATCGCGTCCTGCGCAGCAACGGCGGGTTGGGGGGCTATGGCGGCGGCCTGGCGATGAAGCAGCGCCTGCTGGCCATGGAAAAGGGTGTCGCCATCACCGCGATCCAAGAGCTCGACTAGGCGCCAGTGCCACAGACGGAGGTTCTCGATGCCGAACGGCTATCATGATAGGATACTGCGCGTCAATCTCACCAGCGGGCGGATCACCGTGGAGCAGCCCGGCCTGATCTACTTCCGGCGCTACCTGGGCGGCTGGAACATCATCGCCGACGTGCTGTTGAAAGAGGTTCCTGTCGGCGCCGACCCGCTGGGCCCGGCCAACAAGCTGGTCTTTGCCAACGGCGTGCTCACCGGACTGCCGCTCTCGGGCGCCGGGCGCAACGCCGTGGGGGCCAAATCGCCGCTGACCGGCGCCTTTGGCGCGGCGGAGGTGGGCGGCTTTTGGGGCGCGGAGCTCAAGCGCGCCGGGTATGACGCCATCATCATCGAGGGCGAGTCGCCCCGGCCCGTCTATCTCTTCGTGAGCAACGACACCGTCGAGCTGCGCGACGCCTCCCACCTTTGGGGCCTGCCCACCAAGGAAACCAACGGAGCGATCAGCGCGGAATGCCACGACCGCCTGGTGCGCTGCGCCTCCATCGGGCCAGGCGGCGAGAACCTGGTGCGCTACGCCTGCATCATGAACGAGACCAAGGACGCCGCGGGGCGCACCGGCCTGGGCGCGGTGATGGGCGCGAAAAAGCTCAAGGCGGTGGCCGCGCGCGGGACGCAGCCGGTGCCCTTGCACGATGGCGACGCGATCCGGGCGCTGGCCCGCTGGCTGGCCGATGGCGTGCGCAAGGGGGAGCTGGCCGCGGGGTTGCACGCCGCCGGCACCGGCCGCGAGCTAGAAGGCGGCGTCCTCACCGGCAACCTGCCCACCCGCAACTTTCGCGACGGCAACTTTGCCGGGGCGGAGCCCATCAGCGCCGAGGACATGCTGGCCAAGATCGGGACGGGGATGGAAGCCTGTTGGGCCTGCGCCGTGCGCTGCAAGAAAGTGGTCCAGGCCGGCGCTCCTTGGGAGATCGACCCCGAATATGGCGGCCCTGAATACGAGACCATCGGCTCCTTCGGCTCGGATTGCGGCGTGGATGACATCTATGCCATCTCCAAGGCCAACGCGCTGTGCAACGCCTACTCGCTGGACACCATCGCCACCGGCACCACCATCGCCTTCGCCATGGAGTGCTACGAGGCGGGGCTGCTCACCGACCAGGACACCGACGGCCTGCGGCTGACCTTTGGCAACGGCGAGGTGCTGGCCCCCCTGGTGCGCAAGATCGCCTATCGCGAGGGGATCGGCGAGCTGCTGGCCGAGGGCACGCGGGCGGCGGCGGCCAAGATCGGCGGCGGGTCCATCCGCTTCGCCTGCCAGGTCAAGGGGCAAGAGCTCCCCATGCACGAGCCGCGCTTCAAGCGCGCGCTGGCCATCGGCTATGCCGTCTCGCCCACCGGCGCCGACCACTGTCACGCCCTGCACGATTCAGGCCTGATGAAAACCCGCGAGAACAGCCCCCTGGTGGCCTCGGACGACCTGAACCCGCTGGGCATCCTGGAGCCGATCCCGCTGGAGAGCCTCGGCCCGGAAAAGGTCCTGGCCGCGCTGCAACACACCCACCTGCAGGTGCTGCTCAACTGCCTGCCGCTCTGCCTCTTTGTGCCCTGGACGATGGCGCAAAAGGTCGAGATGGTGCGGGCCGCCACCGGCTGGAACGTCTCGGCCTACGAGCTGATGAAGGCGGGCGAGCGCGCCTGGAACCTGGCGCGGGTGTTCAACTATCGTGAGGGCTTGACCGCGGCTGACGACGAGTTGCCAGAGCGCTTTTACGGCCCCACCACCTCCGGCCCCCTGGCCACGGGCGGCATCGATCGCGCCGCGCTCAAAGAGGCGCTGCGCGACCTGTACGGCATGTCCGGCTGGGACCCCGAGACCGGCGCGCCCACCGCGGGCAAGCTGAAGGAACTGAGCGTGGGCTGGGCGATTTCGCACCTGCCGGGCCGAAGCTAGCGCCATAGGCCCACGAGCATGCTGAGCCTGTCGAAGCATGCGGTCGTGTGATTGGGCATCCTTCGACAAGCTCAGGATGCCACGACAGAATCGACGAAAGGACAATCTATGGCTGACGCAGCAACCGTGGATCGGCTGGAGCACCTGGCCGCCCAGATGCGCTACCACATCGTGACCATGATGGGCGCCAACAAGGTGCACCATTTCGGCGGCTCGCTTTCCGCCACCGACCTGGTCACGGCGCTCTACTTTTACAAGATGAGATACGATCCCAAGAACCCCGCCTGGCCGGAGCGCGACCGCTTTATCATGAGCAAGGGCCATTCGGTGCCGGCGCAATACGTGGCGCTGGCGATGAAGGGCGTGCTTTCGGTGGAGGAGCTGCCCACGCTCAAGCAGCTCGGCGCGCGGCTGCAGGGCCACCCCGCCATGCACCTCACGCCAGGGCTGGAGGGCTGCACCGGCTCGCTGGGCCAGGGGCTTTCCTACGCCAACGGCATGGCCCTGGCGGGGCTGATCACCCGGCGCGACTATCACGTCTATTGCCTGATCGGCGATGGCGAGCTGGACGAGGGGCAGAACTGGGAAGCGGCCATGACCTCCGCCACCGAATGCCTCCACAACGTCACCGCCATCGTGGACCGCAACGGGCTCAAGGCCATGGACACCACCAAGTGCGGCCGGATCACCCCGCCGCTGGCCGAGCGCTGGGCGGCCTATGGCTGGGCCGTGCGCGAGATCGACGGCCACGACATGGGCCAGATCTGCGACGCGCTGGATTGGGCAACCTCGGTCTACGACGGGCCGCAGGTGATCATCGCCCGCACGGTCAAGGGCAAAGGGATATCGTTTACCGAGAACCAGGCGGCCTTCCACAACTCGGCCGTCACCCCGGAGCAATACGCCACCGCGCTGGCCGAGATCAAGGCCAAGCTCGCACGATGGGAGGGATCGCCGGCATGAGCCCGATGGAGCAGACCCGTTTCGCCTATGGAGAGGCGCTGTTGGAGCTGGGCCAGGAGCGCTCCGACATTGTCGTGCTGGACGCGGACCTCTATAACTCGACCCGCACTGTGCTCTTTGGCAAGGCCTTCCCCGAGCGCTTCCTCGACCTGGGCATCGCCGAGGCGGACATGGTCAGCACGGGCGCCGGGCTGGCGGCCTCGGGGCTCGTGGCCTTTTGCAATTCCTTCGCCATGTTCCTCACCGGCCGCTGCTATGACCAGATCCGCATCCAGGTGGCCTACCCCTCCCTCAACGTCAAGCTGGCGGGCTCCAGCGCCGGGCTGACCCAAGGACCGGACGGAGCCAGCCACCAATCGCTGGAGGACGTGGCGCTGATGCGCATCCTCCCCCACATGACCGTGCTGGTCCCCGCCGACGACGTGGAGACCAAGCAGGCCACCAAGGCCGCCGCCGCCCACCAGGGGCCGGTGTACCTGCGGCTGGGCCGCTATCCGACGCCCACCATCTCGCCGGAGGGCTACCAGTTCCAGATCGGCAAGGGCGTGGAGCTGCGGCCGGGCCGCGATATCGCCATCATCGCCTGCGGCATCATGGTCGCCAAGGCGCTGGAGGCGGCGGAGCTGCTCGCCAAGCAAGGGCTGCAAGCCCGCGTCATCAACATGGCCAGCGTCAAGCCGCTGGACCGCGCGCTGGTGGAGCAGGCCGGCCGCGAGGCCAAGCTGGTGGTGACCGCGGAGGAGCACAGCATCATCGGCGGGCTGGGCAGCGCCGTGGCCGAAGTGCTGGCGGAGGGCAACTATGCCCCGCTGTGGCGCATCGGCACCCGCGACGAATTCGGGCAATCGGCCTCGGCGGACGAGTTGCTGGATCATTATGGCCTCACCGGCCCCAAGGTGGCGGCGCAGATCGCCGCGGCCTGGGCCAAGCTGGGTTAATCAGGAGGAGATGCCATGAAAGCCTTGGTGAATACCGCCCCCTACAAGCTGGAGGTCCAGGATTGGCCGATCCCCACGGCGGGGCCGGACGATCTGCTGGTCAAGGTCAAGGCCTGCGCCATCTGCGGCTCGGACGTGAAGGGCTACAGCGGCAAGACGGGCCGCCGCCTCCCGCCGATCATCATGGGCCACGAGGCGGCGGGCGTCGTGGTCGAGATGGGCGCCAACGTCAGCGGTTTCCAGGTCGGCGACCGGGTGTCGTTCGACTCGACGATCTATTGCCAAAAGTGTCCCTTCTGCCTCAGCGGCCAGCTCAACCTCTGCGAGAACCGGCGGGTGCTGGGCGTCTCCACGCCCGAATACCGCCAGCACGGGGCCATGGCCGAATACGTGGTGGTGCCCTACTGGATCGCCGTCCACCTGCCCAAGGAGCTGAGCTTCGCCCAGGCCTCGGTGATCGAGACGGTGGCCATCGGTATCCATGGCGCCAATCGCACCCCCATCAAGCTGAACGACACGGTGGTGGTGGTCGGCGCGGGGCCCGTCGGCCTCTTTGCGCTGCAGGGCATCCGCCTCAAGGGCGCGGGCAAGGTCATCGTCACCGACCTGGTGGCCTCGCGCCTGGAGATGGCCAAGCAGCTCGGCGCCGACGTGGTGTTGCAGACCAACTCGCCCGATTTCGCGGCGCGGCTGCGGGCCGAGACCGCGCCCTTTGGCGCCGACGCCGCCATCGAGGCGGTGGGCGTGGATTCGGCCATCGCCACCGCGTTGGGCGCCATCCGCAAGGGCGGCGCGCTGACGCTCATCGGCAACGTCTCGCCCACGGTGAACGTGGACCTGCAGAGCATCGTCACCCGCGAGATCACCCTCTATGGCTCTTGCGCCTCCAACGGCGAGTTCAAGGCCTGCGTGGACCTGGTGGCCTCCGGCAAGATCAAGGTGGACCCCTTGATCTCCGAGTACGTCACCCTGGAGCAGGGCCAGGAGACCTTTGACAAGCTCTACAAGGGCGTCGAAGGGCACGTCAAGTCGGTGTTCTTGTTCGAATGAGAGAGACCCTAAAGGTTTTCTGAAACCTTTAGGGTCTTCCGGCTACTGGAGGTCACACCCATGCTCGACATCCTCATCCGCAACGCCAAGGTCGTGGACGGCAGCGGCGGCCCGGGCTATGCCGCCGATATCGCCATCGCCGAGGGGCGCATCGCCGAGATCGGCCGGCTGGAGGGCGCCACGGCCGGCGAGGTCATCGACGCCCAGGGGCTGGTCGCGGCGCCGGGGCTCATCGACATGCACTCGCACTCGGATTCGACCCTGCCGATCAACCCCCTGGCGGAGAGCAAGGTGCGCCAGGGCGTGACCACCGAGGTGATCGGCATGTGCGGCTCCAGCACCGCGCCGATCAGCGAGGCCCAGCGCGCCGAGCACCTCCGCAGCGCCGGCAGCGCGGGCGCGATCCTGGGCTGGGCGTGGTCGTCCTTCGGCGAATACCTCGACCGGCTGCGCGCCAAGGGGCTGGCCGTCAACGTCGTGCCGCTGGCGGGGCAAGGGACCATCCGCAACAAGGTGATGGGGCACACCGCCGCCGCGCCCACGCCCGACCAAGTCGCCGCCATGCAGGCTGAGGTGGCGCAGGCGATGGACGAAGGGGCCTGGGGCATCTCCACCGGGCTGATCTACCCGCCAGGGAGTTATGCGACGACAGCAGAGATCGTCGACCTGGCCAAGGTGGCCGCGCCACGCGGCGGCTTCTACTTTAGCCACATCCGCGGCGAGGGGCCGACGCTGCTGGCTGCCCTGGCCGAGGCCATCACCATCGGCCAGGAGGCGGGGCTGCCCGTCCAGGTCGCCCACTATAAAGCCTACGGCAAGTCCAACTGGCCCAAATCCGCCGTGGGGCTCGAGATGCTGGACGAGGCGCGGCGGCGCGGCATCGATATCACCCCCGACATGTACCCCTACGTCGCCTCCAGCACCGGGCTGGCCGCGCTGCTCCCCGGCTGGGCGCACGAGGGCGGCGCCCAGGCCCTCCTGGCCCGGCTGGCCGATCCCGCCACGCGGGCCAAGATTCGCCAAGAGGTGCTGGACGACATGGACCCGGCGGAGGGCGAGGCGGAATGGGAGGGTACGGTGATCTCGCGTTGCGTCAAGGCGCCGGCGTATGAGGGCAAGCACATCGCCCAACTGGCCGCCGATAAGGGCCTGGCGCCGGTGGACGCCGTGCTCGCGATCGTGGCCGAGACGGAAGCCGACGCGAGCATGATCCGCTTCAAGATG
>Ga0123330_1000497_pt1 | contig 44618 bp, 45 predicted proteins | sample BioC13SIPDNA_2_FD_89704 | JGI IMG/M metagenome (GOLD analysis project Ga0123330, IMG submission 89704) | Anaerobic biogas reactor microbial communites from Washington, USA - Biogas_R2_A C13 SIP DNA | ecosystem: Engineered > Bioreactor > Anaerobic > Unclassified | place: Washington, USA... | reverse complement strand
GAACCCCTGACCCACGGCTTAGAAGGCCGTTGCTCTGTCCGACTGAGCTACAGGCGCATCACCGTCGGTGCAGCGAACGAAGGATTTCAGAGGATCCATCCCTGCTGACAGGACAAAATCCTAACACAAGCGGGCCGGACTGTCAACCATCAGCCCGCAAAAAACAGGGCCCCGCGCGAAAGAAACCGCCCCGGGCTGCGCGCATGATGACCTTATGCCCGCACGTATACCGATACCGACTGCCCGCGGCAGTGGAACTCGGCTTCGCCATTGTCATCCAGCGTCACCGGGTCCTGTATGATGCCGGTGATATCCTTCCAGACAGTGCCCTTGTTCAGCTCACCCAGGCTCATGCGCTTAAAGCCGTCGTCGCCGTTTGACATCACCACCGCCAAGCCGCTGCCCAGGTGGCCCTCATCGCCCAGGCGCACCCAGCCGATGCAGTTGGCATGGTCGAAGTAATCCACCTGCTCGCCATAGGCGGCCTGGCGGCGCGCCTGAAGCAGCGGGTCCAGCTGCTCGCGCAGGCCGGGCTGCGGGTTGGGACCGCCCGATATGCCGTAATAATCGCCGTAGAACAGGCAGGGATAGCCGTCCCGGCGCAGCAGCGTCAGCGCGTAGGCCAGCACCTTGAAGGGGCCGCCCACCCAGCTTTGCAGCGCCTGCCCCTCCTGGGAGTCATGGTTGTCCACAAAGGTGACCACGTTGAGGGGGTTGTTTTCCAGCAGCGTGTCGTGGAAGATGGTGCGCATGTCAAAATCCCGCCCGCGGATGGAGGCCTCCTGGAAGTTAAAGTGCAGCGCCACATCAAACAGCGCCAGCTGGTCGCGCACATCGCTGATGAAATTGGCCAGCGCCTCGTCGTGCCGGTGCCAGTATTCCCCCGCGATGTAGAGGTTTTTGCCCGTCTGCAGGCGCATGGCCGTCATGAAGATGTTGAGGAAGCTGGCGTTGATGTGCTTGATGGCGTCCAGCCGCAGGCCATCCAGGTGCAAGGTATTGATGAACCACTCGCCCCAGCGCAGCACCTCCTCGATGACATCCTTGTTGCGGTAGTCGATGTCGGCAAACATCAGGTAGTCGTAGTTGCCCTTCTCGCTGTCCACGTTGCTGGCAAAGCCCTTGTTCTCCCCCAGGATGCGGAAGATGCCGTTTTCGTGGTGCAGGTCGTCATAGTCCACGGCGGTAAAGTGCTGAAAGCCCCACTCAAACTCGGAATACTTGCCCTGCCGCCCGGGGAAGGTGAAGCGCGTCCAGCCCTTGATGTCGTAGGGCTCGGATATCTGGCGGTTGCGGTCCTCCGGGTCCACCTTGACCACCTGAAACAGCTCGGCCTCGTCGGCGCCGGCCTTGTGGTTGAGCACCGCGTCGCCGTACACCTGGATGCCCTGCCCGTGCAGGGCGGCGATGGCGGCCTCCAGCTCCCCGCGGCTGCCGTACTTGGTGCGCACATTGCCCTTCTGGTCGAACTCGCCCAGGTCCCACAGGTCGTACACACCGTAGCCCACATCGTTGGTGCCCGTGGCCTTGCAGCAGGGGGGCAGCCACACGCCGCCCACGCCCAGCTCCTTGAGGTGCTGGGCAGCCTCCTTCAGGCGCTGCCAGTGCTGCCCGTCATCGGGCAGGTACCACTCAAAGGCCTGCATCATCACCTTGTTTTGCGGCACGGTGCCGTCGGGCGTCACCTCAAAGGCATTGCCCAGCGAAACGCCCCGCTCCTCGGCCAGCTGCTCGATGCGCTCCTCCACCCGCTCCTCCATGCCGTCGGGCAGGGTGTCGGTGGCGGTCTGGTGGATGATGTCAATGGGGTCAATCGGCGGCTGTTCGCTCATGGCTACTCCTTTTCTTCCGGCTGGATACGGGCCAGCATCAGCACCGCGCCCTGCGGGCTGTGCACGTTGCACTGACCGGCAGCCCCATCCAGCAGCAACGTCTCGTTCGCGCGCAGCTCCACGCCCTGGCCCGGCAATGCCACATGGGCTACGCCCTGCGCACAGTACAGCGCCAGCGCATGGCCCCGGGGCTTCTTTAGCTGCGCAGCGCCATCCGGCGGCAGGCTCATCGCCTCCATGCTGCCCCGGCAGACGCCCTTGCGCAGCATCAGGTTAAAATCCGTGCACCGGCCCAGGCAGCGGGTGGCGGCAGCGCCGTCAAATGCATGTACCCGAAACGGCGGCAGTTCAATCCACGGCCCCCCGTCGTGGGACAGCCGGATCTCCCCCGCCAGCACGGCGATGTGGCGCTCATAGTCGGGCAGGGCGGTGAAGTCCGACGCCTCCAGGTCCACCCGGGCGCTGCTCAGCCGCCAGAGGAACAGGCGATCGGTGTAGTTTGCCCCGGACGGCCGGATGGCAATCTGCCGGGTGATGCCGCCGGCCCAGATGCTTTGGGCGTAATCGACGCCGGTCAGGTGCAGCACATCCATAGATCATGCTCCTTTCAAACACGGCGGGGCCCTCCAGCGCCGGCGGAAGGGCCCCGGTTTATCTTTTAGGCGGTCAGATCAGCTGTTCCGTGATCCGGTATACTTCGTCGGCCAGCGGCAGCACCTCGGCGATCAGCGCCTCGCCCTTGTCGCGGTATTCGCGGGCAAAGGCCTCATCTTGAATGCTGCCCAGGTTGATGCGCACGTTGAGCCAGGCGCCCAACAGCGCGCTTTTCAGGTTGAGCGCGGCGACGCCCAGGTCGCTGGCGGCGGTCTGGTTGCTCTTGCCGGCCACAGAATGCGCCAGGCGCAGGCCCTGGGCTGCGTACTCCATGGTTTCGTAGGGGGTCACAGTGCAGGATTTGAGCGCCGCCTGCATGGCCAGTTTGCGCATGTCCTTTTCTTCCTCGGTGTCCTTGGGCATGGCAAACACGGCGGTCACGCTGTTGAAGGCCTCGGTATCGCGGTCGATCAGTTCCATCAGCTTGTCCTTCAATTCGGCGGACTTGCCCATCACATCGCGGCACAGGTCCTCATGCTCGGCATACTTCTTTTTGCCCAGGGTAAACCCGCACACCATGCTGGTGAGGCCGGCACCCTGCGCGCCCATCAGCGCGGAGGCCGAGCCGCCGCCCGGGGCGGCATGCTCGGAGGAGCTCAGCATGTTAAGGTAGTCGCGTACGGTCAGTTCGATCAGTTTCATCAATGGCCCTCCTATTCGCCGATCAGGTGATACTCCAGCACCTGCTTGCGGCAGTCAAAGTTTTCAATCTTCAGGTAATACTCGGCCGCGTCAATCAGCGCCTTGGCCGGGGTGAGGCCCACGATCTCGGTGCCGATGATCTTGACACCCCAGCGTTCCGCCTCAAAGCGTACCGCCTCGTACACGCGGTACAGCGGCGTGCCCTCGTAGTTGACCATGTTCATGGTCACCTGCGCCATGTTGCGCTCCTCAATCTTGACGCCCAGGGCCTTGCAGTACTTGTAGCCGCCGCTGGAGCCGCGGATGGTCTTGGCGATGGCCTTGGCAATCTCCACATCGTCGGTATCCAGGTTGATGTTGAAGGCAACCAGCGGCATGCGGGCGCCGATGGCGATGATGCCCGCCGTGGGGTGGATGGCGCGCTCGCCGTAGTCGGGCGCCCACTCGGGCTGCTGCAACTTCTCCGGCATGCCCTCAAACTGGCCCTTGCGCACGGCGGCCAGGTTGACGCGGTCGGGGGAGGAGGCCGAATCCTCGTACAGGAAGCTGGGGATCTTCAATTCATCCCAGATGCGCTGGGCCACGCGCTTGGACATGGCCACGCACTCCTCCACCGTGACGTCCATGGTGGGCACAAAGGGGATGACGTCGGTCGCGCCCATGCGGGGGTGCGCGCCCTCGTGTTTGGTCATGTCGATGGTCTCCATGGCCTTCTTGGCCAGCAGGAAGGCCACCTCCTCAATGCCCTCGGGGCTGCCCACCAGCGTGTACACGCAGCGGTTGTGGCTCTCGTCGCTCTGCACGTCAAACAGGGACACGCCGGGCACGCTCTTGGCCACTGCCGTCAGGCCGTCGATGACCGCCTGGTTGCGGCCCTCGCTAAAGTTGGGAATGCATTCGATCAGCTTTGGCATGGGTTCCTCCTTCGTATGTTCGTATGACAGATCATGATATCATCAGCCAATAAAGCCCTCGACAAAGCGGCGGATAAACCACAGCGTCTGCGGCTGGTAGATGATATCCACCAGGAAAGCACCAACAATGGGCACAATCATAAACGCGCGCCGGGACATGCCGTACTGCTCGGTAACGGCTGTCATGTTGACAATGGCCGAAGGCGTGGCACCCAGGCCATGCCCCATCATGCCCGATACCATGACCGCCGCATCGTAGTTTTTGCCCAACAGGCGGAAGATCACAAAGTATGCCAGCACAGACAGCAGAACCGCCTGGCTAAGCAGAATCACCAGCATGGGCAGCGCCATATCGGCCAGCTCCCACAATTTGAGCGTCATCAGCGCCAGTGACAGGTACAGGTTGAGCATCACATCGCCCACCTTGTCGTTGAGCGGGAAGTCAAACTTGTACAGGTGCAGCTTGTCGTTCACGTTGCGCAAAATCACGGCCACAAACATGGCGCCCACATAGGTGGGGAAGCCCATGCCGATCAGCTGGCCGATCCAGCCGGAGACCATGCTGCCCACAGCCATGCAGAAGATGATGGCCGTGATGTTTTTGATGATGTCCAGCATGCTGAGCTTGTCGTGGGTGGCCACGTTCACCTGATCTGCATCGCCCAGGAAGCTGTCACTTTCATCGGGTTTGAGGTTGTATTTGACCACCAGGCGGCGGCCCAGCGGCCCGCCAATCAACACCGCGCTGATCAGGCCAAAGGTAGCAGCCGCAGCGCCCGCCAGCTTGGCGGCGGGATAGCCCATCTCTTCAAAGGTGGTGCCGTAGGCCAGGGCGGCGCCATGACCACCGATCATGGAGATGGCGCTGGACAGCAGCGCGTAGGGCGCCTCCAGGCTGAGCAATTTGCTAAGCCCAATGCCCAGGCCATTCTGGATGATGGATACCACGCCCGCAATCAGCCAGTAGATAATCAGCAGCACGCCGCCCTTTTTGAGCAGCTTGAAGCTGGCGCCCAGCCCCACCGTGGTAAAGAAGGCGAGCATGAAGGGATTTTGGTAATACGCATCAAACTGGAAGGAAAACGCGCCTGTTGCGTGGCCAATCCACGTAACAAACATGAACAGAAACCCGCCCACCACCGGGGCCGGTATGCAGTACTTGCTGAGAAACTTGACTTTCCCCCGGATAAAATAACCAAGCAGCAACAGCAGGGCCGCCATTGCCAGGGTCATAATGGCGTCTGTCTTGATGGTTAACACATTGTTGATGGTTTCAAATGACATACCTGATTCCTCCCCCCTATTTATTGAGGTAATATGGACGACCATAGGTACATCCCAGAGATCCCGTGATTTGCCTCCCTTCTCTATCTCTATGTATGCTTTGTTTGACTGATTTCATCATAGCTTAATGCTCAAATGAAGTCAATGTACATCGGCAATAAATGGATGTATACATGCCGCGCCCTTGCATAATTCGCCCCGATGCGCTATGATGTTTATGCCGTATGTAGTGTTGGGTCCTGTGCGATTTCATGGTGTGAACCCTGTCAGGTCCGGAAGGAAGCAGCAGTAAGCGCTGAATGAGATGTGCTGCGGGAGTGCCTGGCATGGCATACGGTATTTGTGTGGTTTCAATGCTGATCGAATCATTTGGGATTGCAGCATATAATAAATTGATGGAGGGCGGCGCAATGTGGAAGGTACCGGACGTGCTGGGGGTTGACCCGCAGATCAAACAGGCCATCGAGCAGGAATGCCAGCGGCAGGAGGAGCATATCGAGCTGATTGCCTCTGAGAACTTCGTATCCGAAGCGGTGCTGGCCGCCATGGGCAGCCCGCTGACCAACAAGTACGCCGAGGGCTATCCCCACCGGCGCTACTATGGCGGGTGCGAGTTTGTGGACGTGGCGGAGGACCTGGCCATCGAGCGGGCCAAGCAGCTGTTTGGGGCCGACCACGCCAACGTGCAGGCGCACTCCGGTTCCCAGGCCAACATGGCGGCGTATTTTGCGCTGCTCAACCCCGGAGACCGCGTGCTGGGCATGAGCCTCAACCACGGCGGGCACCTGACCCACGGCAGCCCCTTCAACATCTCGGGCAAGTACTTTGAGTTTGCCAGCTATGGCCTGGACCCTGAGACCGAGACCATCGACTACGATGAGGTGGAGCGCCTGGCCCATGAATACAAGCCCCGCATGATCGTGGCCGGCGCGTCAGCCTACCCCCGCAGCATCGACTTTGCCCGCTTCCGCCGCATCGCCGACGCGGTGGGTGCCTACCTGATGGTGGACATGGCCCACATCGCCGGCCTGGTGGCCGCGGGCTGCCACCAAAGCCCCATCCCCTACGCCGACGTGGTGACCTCCACCACCCACAAGACGCTGCGCGGCCCCCGCGGCGGCCTGATCCTGTGCAAGCAGGAGCACGCCCGCGCTGTGGACAAGGCCATCTTCCCCGGCATTCAGGGCGGCCCGCTGATGCATGTGATCGCCGCCAAGGCCGTCAGCTTCCACGAGGCGCTGCAGCCCGGCTTTGCCGAGTATCAGCGGCAGATCATCCGCAACGCCAAGGCCATGGAGGAAGAGCTGCACAAGCAGGGCGTGCGCATGGTGTCCGGCGGCACGGACAACCACCTGCTGCTGCTGGACTTTGCCGACCTGGAGATGACCGGCGCCGGCATGGAGGAGCTGCTGGGCCAGGCCAACATCACCGTTAACAAGAACATGGTGCCCCGGGACAAGCGCAAGTCAACCGTCACCAGCGGCGTGCGCATCGGCACCTCGGCCGTCACCACCCGCGGCATGAAGGAAGAGGACATGAAGGTCATCGCCCAGTGCATCGCCGACATCCTGCACCGCGGCGAAGCTGCCGTGCCCGATGCCCGCGCCCGGATGAAGAAGCTGACGGACGCGCATCCGCTGTATTGATCTGCGCAGATACAGAGACTCCCGGCCTGAAGCCGGGAGCCTTTTTGTCAGAAAGGGGATGACCATGGCCACTGCAATCAGTTATGACAGGGATCACCGGCTCACCGTCACCGGGCTGGACTGCGCCTGCGGGCTGACGCATCAAAAGCCCGATCAGGACATCTATGTGGGCGCCGGCATATTGCCCAGGCTGCCCGAATACATCAAGCGCCGCAACCTGGGCACGCGCTGCGTGCTGGTGGCCGACGAGCATACCTATGAGGCCGCGGGCCGCGAGACCGAGCTGCTTTTGCGCGAGGCCGGCTATGCCGTCACCCTGTGCCTGATTCGCCGGCCGGGCGCCATGGAGCCCGATGAGCGGGCCTGCGGCGAGCTGCTGCTGAGCATCCGGGAGGATACGGCGTTTCTGGTGTCGGTCGGCTCCGGCTCCCTCACGGACACCGCCCGCGTGTGCGCGGCGCGCTGCCGGCTGCCCTTCGTGTGCGTGGGCACCGCCCCCTCCATGGATGGGTACACCTCGGTGGTGGCCCCGCTGATTCTGCGCGGGGTAAAGATTCACCGCCAGGGCCCCTGCCCGGACATCATTCTGTGCGATCTGGACATCCTGCGCCGGGCGCCGCTGGACATGGTGATCTCGGGCGTGGGCGACGTGCTGGGCAAGTACATCGCCGTGGCCGACTGGCGCATCGGCGCCGAAATCAACGACGAAATCTACTGCCCCGTCTGCGGCAGCATCGTGCTGGATGCCGTGGCCAAGCTGATGGACAACATCGACGGCATCCGCACCCGCAGCGAGGAGGGCATCCGCGCGCTGATCGAGGCGCTGCTGCTGGCCGGGCTGACGGTGCTGATTGTGGGGCACACGCGCGCGGTGGCCTCGGCCGAGCACAACATCGCCCACTACTGGGAGATGCAGATGCTGGCGCGCCGTCAGGCGCCGCCCATGCACGGCGCATCGGTGGGGGTAGCCACCCGGCTGCTGTGGCCGGTGTTCAAGTGCTTTGCCACAGAGGGGCTGCCCGACACCCTGGATGCCGATGCCCTGCTGCACGGGCGCATGACGCACGAACAGCGCGAGCAGTGGATGCTGCGCGCCTACGGGGAGGAGGTCGCCCGCGCCATCATGGCGGACAACCCCGGCGACTTTCTGACGGACGAGGAGCACCTGCGCCGCGTGCAGCGCGCCCGGGAGCGCTTGCCCCGCATCCGGGCCATCATCGGCGACATGCCGCCCGAAGAGGTGCTCACAGATGCCATGCGCAGGTTGGGCGCGCCCATGACGCCGGCTGACCTGGGGCTGGATGACGAGTTGGTCAACCTGTCCATGCACTGCGCCAAGGACTACCGCACCCGCTATACGCTGCTCAAGCTGCTGGACGAGTGCGGGCTGCTGGATGAATATTTGAAGGATTACGTGATTTGAACAACAACAAACCAAAGACCCGCGTAGCCGGCGAGGTGCTGCTGGTGGCCGCCATGCTCTTCAACTCCCTGGCCGTCACGCTGATGATCAAGGCGGACTTCGGCATCTCCCCCATCAGCTCCATCCCCTACGTGCTGTCGGTGGCGTTTCCCGCTGTATCGCTGGGCACCTGGAACGCGGTGATGCAGTGCTTCTGGCTGCTGCTCACCATGCTGATCATCCGCAAGTTCAAGCCCGGCTACCTGTTCTCCTTCGTGCTGGCGTTTATCTTCGGCTTTCTGCTGGATGGGTGGACGGGGATGATGGCCGACTGGCCCATGGCAATGGCCTGGCGGCTGGCCTACTACATCATCGGCTTTTGCTTCATGGCGGCGGGCATCGCCAGCTTTTTGCTGTGCGGCACGCCTGTGCTGCCCTACGACGCGGTGCCCCGCGCCTTCGTGATGGAGAAGAGACTCAGCGTGCGCACGGCGCGCACCGGCTTTGAGGTGATCAGCCTGGTCGCGTCCCTCAGCCTGAGCCTGCTGCTGCTGGGCCGCGTGATCGGCATCGGCGTGGGCACGGTGGTGAGCGCACTATTCATGGGTACGCTGGCCAGCATGGTCACCAAATGTATGCAGCAGCGCCTGGATACTCGGCCGCACTTTGAGGTGCTGGGCAAGCTGGTATAATATATACTAAACTCAAACCTTCCACAGGGGATGCAAAAAGCGCCGTATGTCCGGCGCTTTTTTGCTTGTTCTGATGATCAGTCCATACCAAACGAAAACGTAAACGCAAGGATGGGCGCGGGATTTTTTCGGCTGCGTGAAGCCGAATGAGGGATGCGTAGCGGCGCTACGCTGACCGAGAGAGGCAAGACGCAGATGGAAAAAGACAAGTCCATCGAAGCGTTTAGGGTTGAGTTTGGTATTATTTCAGAAAACTGCTCATCATCCATCCGTTGGTTGAGCCAAAGCGCACCCGCGACCAGGTGCCGGCCGGGATCAGCACGGTGACCACGCTGTTGTGGGGCACCTTGGTAACCACCTGGGCATTCTTGCTGGCCTGGGCGCGCATGTAGACGAAACCGCCGGAGGAATTTTTGACGATCTTGGTGGGCATCTCGGGCAGGCCGCGCAGCACCAGGTAGCGGGTCATGAAGTAGCCGGTGGCCCCGGTGGACGGGATGCTGACGGCGCACCACTCCGTGCCCTGGCGGATGACGCGCACGGCCGTGCCCGCCGGATACTGGCCCAGCACGCGGGCGCTGGTGGAGGGCTGCTGGCGCAGGTTGAGCCGGGCGCCGCTGCGCACGGTGGCATTGGTGCCGCTGGTGGAGCCGCCGCCCGAGCCAGAGGTACTGAGGAATTGGCGGTCCATAAAGCCCACCACGCCGTCCACCGAAATCTGCCAGAAAGCCTGGGTTTTGCTGTAGACGGTGACGGTCTTGCCCGGGTAGTAAGAGGCGATGACCGGGTAACTGTAGCCCGGCCCTTGGCGCAGGTTGACACGCCCGCCGGAAGACACAATCTTGGCCGTGCCCTGGGCAACAGGCAGGCCGGGATCCACATGGCTTAAGTCAAAGCTGACAAACTCGCTGCGGAAGTAGCCGCGCAGGCCCGTATCCATCAGCACATAGTACCAACCGCCCGACTCGCTCAGCACGGTGAACTGGGTGCCGTTGTAGTAGATGCCCAGCACCGGCGCCGCATAGGAGGCGTACTGGCGCAGGTTGAGAAATTGTGTGGCCACCGGATTTTTAACCACGGCGCGCCGGTTGGTGGGCGTGCCGGGCTGGGGCACAGGCGTCACAGGCGCGGGGGGCACATCCTCCGGCGCGCTGGCCAGGTAGGTGGAATCCATAAAGCCCACCAGACCGCTGGCCATGATGCGCACGCTCACCCAGGTGCCCCCCCCTTCGTAGGAGAGGATGTCCACTGTCTCCCCCCGCAACGCCTTGCCCAGTATGTCGTACTGCAGGCCGGGGCCGGCGCGCAGGTTCAGCCAGGAGGTTCTGACCACATAGGCATAGTTGCCCGCCAGCGACCCGGCCTGTACAGGGGCGGGCAGCACAGTCAGCAGCAACGCTGCCACCAGCAGCAGGCATATTGTCTTGGGCAGGTGTTTCATCCCTTATCCTCCCTTTGCTCTTTCATTCATAAAACGGGCATCGCGGCGATATTCTTGCACAAGCCCATGATAAATAGTTCCGCTATAGAAAGTCAAGCAGCACGGCATTCATCACGTCCATCCCTCTGCGGGTCAGGCGGAAGAAGCCTTCGGGCGTGTACTCGGCCAGCCCCTGCTCTACCGATGAAGCAGTTATACTGCCATACGCCTGTTCAAATGATTGCCCGTGCATGCGCTCGAAAGCCGCCATATCCACGCCCGCGGTCATGCGCAGGCCCAGCATCACGCTTTCAAACATGCGCTCCTCCGCCCCCAGCCGCTGCACCTGGGGCGGCCGGCCGGACAGGTAGTCCGCGATGTCGGGCGGGTTGCTCACACGCGTGTCGCCGCCCAGCAGGCTGTGGGCCGCGGCGCCCATCCCGGCATAGTCCACCCGCTGCCAGCAGTTGATGTTGTGCCGACAGGCGCGGCCGGGCAGGGCAAAGTTGCTCACCTCATACTGAATATACCCCGCCTGCGCCAGACGATGCAGCGTGTGGTCGTACATGGCGCGCTCGGCTTCCTCAGGCGGCAAGGATAACTCGCCCACCGCCACGCGCTCTGCCAGCGGCGTGCCCTCCTCCACAATCAGGCCGTAGCAGCTCAGGTGCTCGAGGTGCAGGGCCAGCGCGGCCTCCAGCGTATCGCGCCAGATGGCCTCCGTCTGGCCGGGGATGCCCATCATCAGGTCGATGTTGATGTTATCAAAGCCATGCTGCCGGGCCAGCGCCACGGCGCGCTGCACCTGCGCCCAGTCGTGCCGGCGCCCCAGCAGCGTCAGCAGCCCGGCATCGGCGCTTTGCGCGCCGAGGGACAGGCGGTTCACCCCGCCGGCCCCAAGCGCCGTCAGAAACCGCGGGCTGAGCATGCCGGGGTTGGCCTCGCAGCTGATTTCGCAGTCCGCTGTCAGGCGAAAGTGCGCCCGCAGCGCCTCCAGCACCCGGGCCATCTGCTCGGGCTGCAGCAGGCTGGGCGTGCCGCCGCCGATGTACACGGTGTCAACAGCCGGGTTGCCCAGCTGCTGCCCGCGGGCCGCGATTTCGACCGTCAGGGCATCCACATAGGGGGCGCGCAGCGCCATCTGCCCCGCGCGGGAGGGAAAGTCGCAGTAGCTGCACTTGTGCGCGCAAAAGGGAATGTGGACGTACAGGCCCAGCTGCCCCCCGACTGTCACAGCTGGCGCAGCCACGCGTCAAACAGCTCGATCCAGCGGGCCACCTCCGGCCGGGCATCATTAAAGCGCTCCTGCCCAAACACCTCGCGGTTGGCCAGCGAGATGCCGTGCACCCCCTCGGGGAAGATATGCAGCGCATGGGGCACGCCATGGCGCTTGAGCGCGCGGGCAAACAGCAGGCTGTTGTCTGCAGGCACGCTCGCGTCATCCCAGGTGTGCCACAGGAAGGTGGGCGGCACCTGGGGGCCCACCTGCTTTTCCAGCGATACCGTCTGGCTGTAGATGTCGATCTCGTCGCCCAGCAGGTTGTCAAAGGAATCGCGGTGGGCGGCATCGCCCGTGGTGATGACGGGGTAGCCCAGCATCAGGGCATTGGGGCGCAGCTGCTCGCTGTCGCGCCCTAACTTGGCGGCGTAGTGCGGCTTGCTCCAGAACACGCCCGCGCTGGCCGCCAGATGCCCGCCGGCCGAGAAGCCCATCAAAATGATTTTGTTGGGGTCGATGTGCCATGCATCGGCCTGCTCGCGGGCATAGGCAATGGCCGCCAGCACCTGCAACAGCGCCACCGGAAACCGCTCGGGCGCCACGGCATAGTCCACCACGCAGGCGCTCATGCCCAGCCCCAGCAGGCGCACGGCCACGGGCTCGGCCTCGCGGAAGGAGCGGAAGCCGTAGCCACCGCCCGGCAGCACCAATACCAGCGGCCGCCGGCGTTCGGGGTCAACCTCCTGCGAGTTGTCAAGCAGGTAGGGGTGCAACACCACATCGGGCGCAGCGCCCTTCATGTCCAGCGTAATCGGCGTTGTGTTCATACGTCCTCCTCATAGTGGTCGGGGTTGAGGGCGTGCAGCGCCTCGGGCACAAAGAGACCGTCCTTGCGCACCAGCACATCGTCAAACCACATCTCGCCGCCGCCGTACTCGGGCCGCTGGATGCACACCATATCCCAGTGCACGGCAGACTTGTTGCCGTTGGGGGCATCATCATAGCTGTTGCCGGGGGTGAAGTGGAAGGAGCCGCGGATCTTCTCATCAAACAGGGTGTCCTTCATGGGCTCGGAGATGAAGGGGTTGACGCCGATGGCAAACTCGCCGATATAGCGGGCCCCCTCATCGGTATCCAGTATCTCGTTAAGTTCCTTGGTACGGCTGCCGGTGGCCTCCATCACCTTGCCCTGCTTGAAGACCAGGCGCACATTCTCGTGGGTGAGGCCCTGATAGATGCTGGGCGTGTTGTACTGCAATACGCCCTCCACGCTGTCGCGCACGGGGGAGGTGTACACCTCGCCGTCGGGGATGTTGAGGCGGCCGTCGCACTTGACGGCCTTCTGCCCCTTGATGGAGAAGCTGAGGTCGGTGCCCTTGCCCGTGATGCGCACGCGGTCGGTGCGCTCCATCATTTCCACCAGCGGGTCCATCGCCCGGCTCATCTTGCTGTAGTCCAGCGTGCACACCTTGAAGTAGAAGTCCTCAAACGCCTCGGTGCTCATGCCGGCCAGCTGGGCCATGGAGGGGCTGGGGTAGCGCAGCACCACCCACTTGGTCTTTGGCACGCGGATATCCAGGTGCACGGGCTGTAAATAGTGCATGCTGTACAGGCGCTTCTGGCTGTCAGGCACATCGGCGGTCTCGTAGACATTGTCGCCGCCGCGCACGGCGATGTAGGCCGCGCAGTCGCTCATGCGCCGGGCATCCAAAGAGGTCAGCCACTCCAGCTGCTCCTTGGTGTAGCCCTGCATCAACGCGCGGTCCACCTGGGCGTCGTACAACTGCACCGCGGGCAGCCCGCCCGCCTGATAGGCCTTGTTGATGATGGCGACGGCCAGCTCGCGGTTGATGCCGCGGTCCTCTAACAGCAGCTTCTCGCCGGGTTGCAGGCGGGTGGCGTAGTTGACCAAGATATCTGCCAACTTGTCGATGCGCGGGTCCTTCATGGTATGCCTCCTATGTGCGTTTTCTGGGTGGTGTGATGGTGCCAAAACGCCGCGTCAGCGGCTGCTCAATCAAAAAGGTGATCAGCGTGGCGATGCCCAGCGCGATGACCAGGCTGAGCGCCACAAACAGGCGCTGCCAGGCGATGTCCCCCACCATGTGGGGGTTGGGCGAGGCCGAGGACGGGATGCCCCAATACCGCAGCTGCGCGGCCACAATCTGGTGCCACATGTAAAACTGGAAGCTGATCTGCGACAAAAACCGCGTGACCGGGTTGCCCAGCAGCCACCGCACGCCGCCCAGCCCCAGCGACAGGCCCAGCAGCGCCAGCGCCGTCATGGCCGACTGGGGCCAGCGCCGCATCATCTGCCCTTGGCGGATGGCCTGGGCGCTCGCCTCCCCGGCCTGGCCGCGCACCAGCATGGCCAGCACCAGCACGGCGGCGCCCGCGCACACGGTCATCAGCACGCGGGTCCAGCTGTCCTCCTTCACGCGGCGGCGCAGGCTGACATAGATGCCGGCCGCCACAAAGCCGTTGGCGTACACATCCAAAAAGGCGGGCAGCTGGTTAAACCACATGGCGCTGTCAGACAGCGTGGCCGCGTAGCCCCGAAAGGCAAACGCCACCCCCGACATGCCCAGGTAGGTGAGCAGCGGCATGCGCCGAAAGGCGCGCGCCAGCAGCGGAAACAGCACATAAAACTGCACCTCCACCGCCAGCGTCCACAATACGCCGTTGAGCGGCGAGCGCAGGTAGCTGTAGGGAAACCAGTTGTGGGTAAATGTGATATGCGCCAGGATATCCCCGGCCGCCCGGCCCGAATCGGCATACAGCCGCTGGGGCAACACGATGACCAGCAGCACCACCGCCAGGTTGAGCAAATAGGTGGGCACGATGCGCCAGAACCGCTTCACATAAAAGGGCAGCGGGGCGGGGGCCGGCCGCCCGGCCTCCCGGGCCGCCGCATGGGGCAGGTAGCACAAAAAGCCCGACAGCAACAGCATGCCATCCACCCACATGTAGCCGCTGCGCAGCAGGGGATCCATGCTGATGTGGTGGCCAAACAGCGTAAACTGCGGCGTGAGCCAGCTCAGCTGCCACCAGTGAAATATGGCCACAAAAAAGACCATCAAAAACCGCGCGCCGTGCAGCGCCGGTATCTCGCCGCCATCGCGCAGCTCCACCTGGTCCTTATAGCGTGTGATCAGGCGTTGCATATCAGGGCGTATCGGCCTTGCTCATCTTATAGGTGGTGCGCGGCGACTCGCGGCGCAGGTTGAACGTACTTTCGTTGAGCACCAGAATGATATAGCGGTCGGTCAGCTCGTCCTGCCGGTCGCCAATGGTAACCAGGTTGTTGCGCACGGCGAAAAACAACTCGCGCCCGCCAATCAGGCAGGTACCGTCATCGCGGAAGGTCATCTTCGTGCCCTGGCTGCTCTCCCAGCTGCCCAGGATGAGGAAGGGCTTGCGAGTGAGGCGGTAGCTGGACACATCCTTGTAGTCCAGAATCTTCCGGTAGTAGGGCAGCGCCTCGTAGGATTTGCCGTCGGCGTGCAGCGCGTTGGCATAGCGGTACACCGCGTCCTGATACATCTCCTGCACGTCGCGGTACTTTTCGCCGGGGTTCTCGCGGTCCAGGGGCTCCAGCTCCTCCAGCGCGGTCTTGTAGTCCTTGGCCCTGATGGCGTCCCTGGCCACGCGGTAGGCATCGGCGTAGTACAGGTCGTAGCATGCCTCGGCCTGGGCGGCGGCATCCTCATAGCCGCGGATCAGCGAAAACTGCTCTGCCGCCTCCCGGTAGCGGCCCTCGGCCTTCAGGTCGCTGGCCAGCTGGTAGGCCGTGCGCTGCAACAGGTCGGTCACATCGCGGTAGCCCTCGATCTGCTTGAGCAGCAGCGTAGCGCCCGACTGGTTGCCCTCGGCCAGCAGGGCCTGGGCCTCCAGGTAGATGCTCTCCTGCCGCTGCTGAGCGGCATCCTCATAGCTGCCGGCCTGTAGGAAGGCAGCGGCGGCCGCCGCATAATCCTGCGCCTCAAAGGCCTTTTGCGCGCTGAGGTAGTGGGCCTGGCTTAGATAGGTCGCGCTGGCGGAGTAATCGCCAAGTGCGGCAAACGCCTCGATGGCAGCGGCATACTCCCCTGCCTCTAACTGCTCGATGGCGCGGCTGTAGCGGGCGCGGCTCAACTCCTCCGGGCTGTTCTCATAGTCGCCCAGGGCGGCAAATATCTCGGCCGCGCGGGCATAGTCGCGCTGGTTGGCCGCGCGGATGCCCAGCTCATAGCGGGTCTGCGTGGCCAGCTGCGCGGCATCGCTGTACTCGCCGGCCTGCTCATAGTAGCGCAGGGCCTGCTCCGGGTCGTCCGCCTCTTTGAGCTGCCCGGCCAGCAGGTAGGCCGCCTCCCGCAGGGCGGGCAGGGCGCCTGCCACCGAGGGGGCCTGCTCAAACAGCTCGATGGCCTGCAGGTATTCGCCCGCGCGCATGCGCTGGGCGGCCATCTCAAAGGCGCATTCCTCGGCCAGGCGGGCCGCATCCTCATAGGAGAGGATTTTGAGCAGCTTTTCCCGCGCCTGTTCATACTCGCCCTCCGCCATCAGCAGGCGGGCCGGCTCGTACAGGCAGCTGGCCGCCTTGCGGGAGGAGTCGCGGTAGTCGCCGGCCAGCAGGTACTTTTCGGCCGCCTGGTCAAACTCCTTTTGCTCAAACAGCTGGTCGCCCCAGCGGTAGTGCACCTCCTGCAGCTTGGCCCGCGCCCGGGCCTGATCGGCCATCTGCCCGAGCAGCGCCTCGGCCTGGGCAAACTCGTCCCGCTCCAGGTGCTGAAGCGCCGGCAGGTACAGGCACTCCTCGGCCCTCTGGACGCTGTCGCGGTAATCGCCCAGGGCCAGGTACTTCTCCCGCGCGGCGGTATAGTTCAGCGCCTCCATCAGGCTGCTCGCCCACTCGTAGCGGGCGGCCAGCGCCTGGTCGGCCGCGGTGCCCCAGCCCCCCAACTCATCATACAGGGCGATGGCCTGCTCAAAGGCCCCCTCCCCCCGCAGTAGCTCGGCGCGGGCATAGCGCATGGCGTTGGCCTGGTTGGCGCTGTCGCGGTAGTCAGCAAGCGCGGCGTATATGTCCTGCGCGGCCTTGTACCCGGTCAGCGTGCCGGCGCGCGCGGTATCGGCTGCGCGCTGGTAGTCGCTCTCCAGCGCCAGGGCCGCGCTGTCGCCATAGTCGGCCAGCGACAGGTAGACCTCCTTGGCCTGGGCATATTCCTTTTTCTTAAGGAGCTCGCCCGCGCGGTAGTAGTTGTAGGCCGGGATGCCATGAAACCATACGCCATACGCCCCCGCGGCCAGCACCACCAGCGTGATCAGGCCACCGGTGGCGCGGCGGCGGCGCTTCTTGCTTCGCAGCTCCCGCTCCTCCCGCTCGTACTGCATGCGCCCCGCCTCCTCGCGGGCTTGGCGCGCCTTTTCCTCCATGGCGCTCTCGCGCTCGTAGAGGATGACCTCGATGGCCGCCTTGTTGCAGCGGGTAAACACCTCGCGCTTGTCGCGCTGACAGCGCGCGCACTCGGCGGCGCTGGCCGGGTTGGCCCGGCCGCACACGCACACCCACACCGCCCCCTGATCGCTGGGGTAGCCCTGGGCGTCGGCCCCGGCCACATGGCGCAGCACATCCAGCTGCTTGCCGGCGGGCAGGCGGTTGTCCTCATACTCGGCCAGGTCGCCGGCGCTGCGGCGCCACACCGTGCCGTCGATGAACCACACCTTTTCGATGATGAAGTCCATGCGCGCGGCGCGCTCGCCGTCCTCCACGTCCACCATCATCTCAAAGGCCGAGCGTCCCTCCCCCTGAAGGCCGGTGATCCGCTCTACCTGGCGGCTGAGGCGCTCACCCAGGGCGTCATAGCACAAAAAGGCCGCCTGTATGCTGGTGACCGTCTTTTCGGACAGGTTGAACATCTGCAGCGCAACCGCCGGATAGTCCCTGGTGGGCATCCGGAAGTGCCATAGTTCAACCGGGCAGCTCAGATCGATCCGCACAAGCGCTCCTTCGATGGTCGGTATGCAAAAAGAAAAGGGACAAACCGGGCCGGGCATGCGCGCAGCGGCATCCCCGGCCCGAGCTGAATCAGTAGGTCGCGCCCATCTCCACCAGCTCGCCCCCCAGGAAGGAGGCTGTCAGCCGCACGGCCTCGCCGTCCTGCTCCATGACGTAGTTGAGCTGTGCGCTGTTCTCGTTCATATCCAGGCGGCCGTAGGGCGGCTGCTGGTTCTCGGCATCGCCGTACAGCGTGCCGGCCTCGGCGGGTATCTCCGCCGGGTGCTGAAAGCGGCCCATCGCGATGGTCAGCGGGGTGCCGACGCGCAGGCCGCGCGGCCCCTCCACGCCCGCCCCGGTCACGGTGATGCGGTCGGCGCGCTTCAATTGGCCGCCCGAGCCGTACACAAAGGCGATCTCGATGCCGTCCCACTGCATCACGCGCAGCTCCTCGCCGGTGGAATCCTTTACCTTTTCCTCGTGCACGGCGTCGCCCAGCACGCTCTGGGCAATGTCAGGCGTCATGTCGAAGAAGTCAAGCCCGGCAAAGCTCATGTCCTCGCGCTGCAGGGGCTGGGGGTCCTGGGTGTCGTAGGCGAAGTAGCTGGTCTCCTCCTGCAGGTTGGCGATGGCCGTCATGGCGTCCTGCGCCTCCTGCTCGGTCAGCACGCCGCCGCTGAAGTAGCGCAGCGCAACCACCAGCCCGCTGTCAATCACATACTGCAGGCCAAGGCGCAGGTAGCCGCCCTCAGTGGGCTGAAGGACGGATTGCTCCACCAGCTTGATATCCTGCCCGTCGCGGGTCACCACCCCGGTGGCCACCTCGCCCGGCAGCGCGCCCGAGATGTACAGCACGGCGCCCGTCATGGTGCCGGCCAGCACCGGGTTGTCGTTGGGGTAGGCCGACAGCACATCGCTCAGCGTGTCGGTCACGGCGATGCCCCGGGGCCCTACCAGGCCCTGCTCGTGGGTGGAATCCATGGTCAGCGCGGCCTCGATGAGCACGGTGTCCATGCTCAGGTCCTCGCTGGACAGGTAGAGGGTATAGCCCTCGCCCTCGGCCATGTAGCCCTCCTCGCCCGAGGCTACCGTGAGACCCTCGCGGATGCCCCGCTCCAGCAGCGTGCCGGCAAAGGTGTGCAGTTCGTCCACGCTGAGGGGGGCAATGGCCTCCGTCGGTGCGGCCAGGGCAGGCAGCGCCGCCATCATCAGGGCCAGCAGGAGCAGGATCATGCGTTTCATAGGATTCCTTCCTTTCATCCCCGGGTCTGCCTCGCGGGGGAGGCAGCGCCGGCAGTTTCATCCGTTCGCCTTTTATCGCCAAAGCCCATGGTTAAAGCACCGGTGGGGCAGGCGTTGACACAGTCGCCGCAGCGCACACACTCGGGCTGGTTTTGCCTGTGCTCCGGGTCCAGGCACATCAGGCAGGCCTTGCGGCAGCGCCCGCAGTGGATGCACAGGCTCTCCTCCATGCGCAGCCGATACAGCGCCACCGGGTTGAGCAGGCCGTAGATGGCCCCCAGCGGGCACAGGTACTTGCAAAACGGGCGGTAGTTGACCACGCTGAGCAAAATCACCAGCGCCATCACCGCCATCTTCCAGGTAAACAGCGCGCCGGTCTGGTATACGGGCTGGGCCTCCAGGCCGGGCAGCACCGCCGCGCCCTGCAAAAGGGGCGGCCCCGCCGGCAGGCCGGGCAATGCCTGGGGTTGCAGGGGGCCCGCGGGCAGCGCGTCGCCCGGCGCCTTGGCGGCGCCCGACAGCAGCACCAGCGGCACCGCGCCCTCCAGCGTGCCCGCCGGGCACACATACTTGCAGAAGGTGGGCGAGCCGGCACCCGCGTCGTTGACCAGCAGCATGGGCAGCGCGATGACCAGCACCACCAGCATCACGTACTTGAGGTACCGCAGCGCCGTGTCCGCCCGGAAGCGGTTGCGCTTCCATGGGAAGGGAATCTTGTACAGCCACTCCTGTATCATGCCGAACGGGCACAGGAAGCCGCACACAAACCGCCCCAGCGTGGCCCCCACCAACAGCAGAAAGCCCATCAGGTACAGCGACAGGTTGAACGCCCGGCTCCCGATCACCGCCTGCAGGGCGCCAATGGGGCAGCTGAGCACCGCGCCGGGGCAGGAGTAGCAGTTGAGCCCGGGGTGGCACAGGCGCTTGAGGTCGCCCTGGTAGATCTTGCCGGCCGCAAACCCCGTCACAAAGCTGTTGGTCAGCGCGGCGAACAGGAGCTGGATCAGCCCCCGTCCGCGGATGCGCTGCTTGCTTGCATTAACCAATGCCGATACACTCCAGGCAGATCATGATGGCCTTGCGAAACACCGTGTCCACCTCGCCCCGGGCCGCGCCCAGGGCGATGAGCAGAATGCCCGCCAGGCTCAGCGGGATCCACAGGCGCGGGCGCCGACCGGCATTACTCACCGGGCTTTTCCGGGGTCTTGGCCGGCGAGGGGTTTTCGCTGATGACGGCCAGCACCTGATCCATCAGGGAGGCCCAGTTTGCCTTGTCGCGCGCGCCGATGACCGAGTGAATCAGGTAGCCGTTCTCGTCGATGAACAGCGTGGTGGGGATGGACTGGATGGGCACCTGGTACATGATGGCCAGCATCAGGTCGTTGGGGATTAGCGAGGGGTAGGTGATGCCCTTGCTCTCATACAGCGCGCGGGCGGCTTCTATCTCCTTTTGGTCCAGCGCGACGCCGCCGTCCTGGGTAAAGTTGGCCGCGCTGCTCATGATGCCCACGATGAGCATCTTGTCCTTGTACTCCTCGCTCAGCTCGTTGAGGTCGGGCATCTCCATCACGCAGGGGGTGCACCAGCTGGCCCAGAAGTTGAGCATCAGCGGCTTGCCGGCCAGCTGCGATACGTCAAAGGGCTGCTCGTTCATGTCCATGATGTCCATCTTGAGGAAGGGGTTGTCATAGGCGGGCGCGGGGGATGCCTGGGCTGTTTCTTCAGTGGTTTCTTCTTCGGTGGCTTCGGGTGCGGGTTGTTCTGCCGTTGTCTCCGATGCGGGGGCTGCGGCCTCCGCCAGGGACAGGGCCGGGAAAAGCTGCGTCATCATCAGCAGGCTGAGCATCAGGGCCAGAATACGGTTGCGGGTCATACTACCTCCCTGCGGTCCTTTGCAATGACCGCGTACAGTTGTTTTGCCTTGGGGACGGACCCTTCCCCGATGTGCAGAGCCTGAAGCAGCGCCTGCGCCGCCTGTTCGCCCCGGTCCGGATGGTTGGTGTGGACTTGCGCCAGCAGGTCGCCCTCGCGCACCGGGTCGCCGATGCGCTTTAACAGCACCAGGCCCACGGCGGGGTCGATCACATCCTCCTTGCGCAGGCGCCCCGCGCCCAGGCTCTGGGCAATCAGGCCCACCCGGGTGGCGTCCACCTCATGAAGATACCCGTTTTTGTCCGCCTTCACCGCGATGCGGTGGGCAGCCCGGGGCAGCAGCCCGGTATCCTGTGTAACGGCGCCGTCGCCCGACTGCGCCTCGATCATTTCCTTGAGCTTGGCAAGGCCCTTGCCGCTGTGCAGCGCCTCCAGCAGCAGGCCGCGGGCGGCCTGCGCGTCCTGCGCCAGGCCGGCCAGCAGCAGCATCTGCTCGCCCAACAGCAAAGACACATCCAGTAGCGGCCCCTGCACGCGCCCGGCCAGCACGTCAATGGCCTCCCCGACCTCCAGCGCGTTGCCCACATGGCTGCCCAGCGGCTCCTCCATGCCGGTCACCAGCGCGGTGACGCGCCGCCCGGCCTTGCAGCCGATGTCCACCATGGCATCGCCCAGCTGCAGGGCGTCCTCCAGCGTCTTCATCAGGGCGCCGTCGCCCACCTTGATATCCAGCACGATGCCCTGGGCGCCGGTGGCCAATTTCTTTGACATGATGGACGACGCGATCAGCGGGATGGAATCCACCGTGGCCGTCACATCCCGCAGGGCGTACAGCCGCTTGTCGGCCGGCGCCAGCTCGCCCGACTGGGCGGCCACGCAGCAGCCGATGCGCCGCACGATGCTGACAATTTCTTCCTCGGGCAGCTCGGTGCGCATGCCGGGGATGCTCTCCATTTTATCCACCGTGCCGCCGGTGTGCCCCAGGCCGCGCCCGCTCATCTTGATGACCTTGGCGCCGCAGGCCGCCACCAGCGGCACCAGCACCAAAGTGGTGGTATCGCCAACCCCGCCGGTAGAGTGCTTGTCCACCGGCAGGCCGCCCACATCGGGCGCCATCATATCGCCGGTGCGGGCCATGGCCAGGGTGAGGTCGGCCGTCTCCCGGGCATCCATGCCGTTGAGGCGGATGGCCATCAGCAGCGCCGCCAACTGATAATCCGGCGTGGCAGGGTCGGCCGCCGCCCGGGCAAAGGCGGTGATTTCCTCTTTGCTCAGGGCGTTGCCCAGCTTTTTTTGCTCAATGACGCGGATGAGGTCCATGCGCCCTCCTCAGCCTTTGTTTCCGTATGCAGTATAACACAAAGCCATGAGGGGGTAAACAAGTTGGGATGATTCGTCACAAGATTGTAACAATTGCCGCCCCATGCCGCAGCACCGTCCCGCACCGCGTTCGTTTTACCCTTGCCAAGGGCAGGCTTTCTGTCGTATAATGCCCCCAACGCGTCCGAGGGAAACTGTGGCTGCGCAACACCTCAAGAGAGCCGGGGGTCGGTGTGACCCGGTGGTGAAGGCAGCCGTTCCACTTCCCAAGCGGCCGGCGAGGAGCCGGAGGGGCAGGCCCCATACAGCCGTCAGAGAGGCCGTGCGCATGCGCGGCAACTTGGGTGGCAACGCGGAGCCTTCCGTCCCATGCAGGGGCAGGAGGGCATTATTTTATCCATCAATATCAAGGAGGCATCCCCATGATTGACATCAACCTGATCCGCAACAACCCTGACCTGGTGCGCGAGAACATCAAAAAGAAATACCAGGACCACAAGCTGCCCTTGGTGGATGAGGTGCTGGAGCTGGACCGCCTCAACCGCGAGGCCATCGGCCGGGCTGACTGGCTGCGCAGCCAGCGCAACAGCATCTCCAAGCAGATCGGCGCCATGATGAAGCAGGGGCAAAAGCAGGAGGCAGAGGCCGCCAAGCAGCAGGTGAAGGACATGCAGGACGAGCTGCTGCAGCTGGAGCAAAAGGAAGATGAGTACGCCCAGCAGATCCGGGAAAAGATGATGCTGATCCCCCAGATCATTGATGGCAGCGTGCCCCTGGGAAAGAGCGACCAGGAAAACGTGGAGATCGAGCGCTACGGCGAGCCTGTGGTGCCCCAGTGGGACATCCCCTACCATGTGGACATCATGGAGCGCCTCAGCGGCATCGACCTGGACAGCGCGCGCAAGACCAGCGGCAACGGCTTTTACTACCTGCTGGGCGATGTTGCGCGGCTGCACTCGGCGGTGCTGAGCTACGCGCGGGATTTTATGATCGACCGCGGCTTCACCTACTGCATCCCGCCCTACATGATCCGCGCGGAGGTGGTCACCGGGGTGATGAGCTTTGCCGAGATGGAAAACATGATGTACAAAATCGAAGGGGAGGACCTGTACCTCATCGGCACCAGCGAGCACAGCATGATCGGCAAGTTTATCGACAACATTTTGGACGAAAGCAGCCTGCCCCAGACCCTTACCAGCTACTCCCCCTGCTTTCGCAAGGAGGTGGGCGCCCACGGCATTGAGGAGCGCGGCGTCTACCGCATCCACCAGTTCGAAAAGCAGGAAATGATCGTCGTGTGCAAGCCCGAGGACAGCATGCACTGGTACGATCAGCTGTGGCAGAACACGGTAGACTTCTTCCGCACACTGGACATACCCGTGCGCACGCTGGAGTGCTGCTCGGGCGACCTGGCCGACCTGAAGGTGAAAAGCTGCGACGTGGAGGCCTGGAGCCCCCGCCAGCAGAAGTACTTTGAGGTGGGCAGCTGCTCCAACCTGGGCGACGCCCAGGCGCGCCGCCTGCGCATCCGCTACAAGGACGAGAACGGCAAAAACCAGATTGCCCACACCCTCAACAACACGGTGGTGGCCCCGCCGCGAATGCTGATCGCCTTCCTGGAGAACAACCTGCAAGAGGACGGCACCGTGCGCATCCCCCAGGCCCTGCGCCCGTATATGGGGGGCAAGGAGGTCATCGGCCAGGCCTGATACAGCAAGGCAGATATAAGCAGGCGTCCCGCGGCATGTTCGCGGGACGCCTTTTATGCTTGATATGCATGTCATACGAAACGAAAACATTAACGCAAGGATGGACGCAGGAATTTCGACTGCGTGAAGCCGAATGAGGGAGGCGTAGCGGCGCTACGCTGACCGAAAGAGGCAAGGCGCAGGCGGAAAAAGACAAGTCCAATCAAAGCGTTTAGGTTTGAGTTTCGTATTACGGAAATCGCAAAAACCCGCTCATCACGTAACCGGTCTTGCCGCCATGGCGCACCTTGCTCCAGGTGCCGCCCTTCTCCAGCAGCTCCACCACCGTGCCCGAGGGCAGGTAGCCGATGATGTTGCGCTTGCCGGCCTTGGCCATGGAGCTGCGCAGGTTGAGGCTGCGGCCGGGCTGGGTGGCCACCCCGGCCTGGCCTGCCGCCGGCTGCACGGTGCTGCCCGCTGGCGTGGAGGGGAAGCGCAGGAAGCCCGTCATCACATAGCCGGTCTTGCCATCATAGCGCACCTTGGTCCAGGGATCGCCCTTGGCCAGCACGGTCAGATTGGCCCCTGAGGGGATCAGCGCCATGACGTTGGATTTGTCCCGGTCGGACTGGCTGCTGCGCAGGTAGAGGATGCGGTCGCGCTGGGTGGATACAGTGGCGCTGGTATCGGCGCCGGTGGGGCCGGCATAGCCCAACGCCTTGCCGGAGTATAGCTTGCCCAGCGTGACCGGGCCGGCAACGCCATCCTGCCGCAGGCTGTTGCGCTGCTGAAAGGCATGCACCGCCCCCACCGTCTTGGGGCCATACACGCCATCGGCCCGCAGGCTGTAGCCCAGGCCGCCCAGCGCCTGCTGCATGCGGCGCACGGCATCGCCGCGGTCGCCGGGGCGCAATATCTGCCCCTCGGCCGCCTGCGCCAGGGGCGCAGCCAGCAGCAACAGGCAGATGACCGCAGCCGCCACGCGGATGGAAAACATGCGCTTTGTCATTTGTATCGCCCTCCTTGTTGATGTATGACCATTCTATCACAAACGGCGCCGCGAATCTGCGGCGCCGGGTCGTCTTAAGAAATCTTTACTTTTGCCGATGTTGCGCAAATATGCTCGATGGCCGCATCTCCCGCGCCAGCTCTATCGCCAGTTCCTCGGGCATGCCCTCCCGGGCGGCTGCGTGGACAAAGCTGCGGCGAAAGACGCGGTAACTGTGCCCCAGCGCGATCAGCAGCGCGGGGGATTTTGCCAGCAGCATCAGCGCCGCGCCGACGGCCCGCAGCCAGCCTCCCATCAGCCTTCGTCCCGGGGCATGCCGTCTTCCGCCGGCGGGGCCTGCTTCTTTTTGTTGGGGGTGAAGTTGAAGCTGAAGCCCTGGGGCTGGTCATCATCCCGCCCATCGGTATGGAAACCGCCGCTTTGGTTCATCACCTTCTTGAGGCTGAAGGAGAACTCCTTGGTCATCTCCAGCGCCGCCCCCTGCGGGATGCCGGCATCCACCAGCTCCCTGTAATAGGCGCCGACGGCCTGGCCCATGGAAGTGCCCGCCTCCTTGGTGTAGAAGCTGTTCATCACGCCGGTGATGAGCTTGGGAATCTTGTCGCCGACCGACTCCAGAATCTCGCTGATGCTTTGGGCATCGCTTTTGTTTTCGTGGGAATTCATGCTATTTCTCCTCTCAAATGTATCAAGTAAGCAGTCATACCAATAAGTTTGGTATCAGATCATTCTGCCTGCTAGGCGCAGGCTGCTGCCCGCCGTGCGCAGGGCGCTGCGCAGCAGGTCCGCGCCGCGCAGCAGGCTGTCGGATATGGGCACCTCCAGCGGCAAGGGGGCCAAGCGGGGCGGCTCCACCTCCCAGGCCTTGACGGCCTCGCGCAGCTGCAGGGCAAACACCAGCTCCTCCATCAGCACCGCGTCCTCCTTGAGCGAGCGGGCAATGGCCATCGCCTCATCGGGCGGCAGGGTGCCCAGGGCAAACTGCGGCATCCTGTCCAGCATCTCCTGTTGTGTCATGGTTTCTCCTCCATCCCCGCGCGCAGGCGCCTGCGCAGCGTGTGCAGCCTGCTTTTCACCGTGCCCTCGGGCACATCCAGTATGTCCGCGGCCTCCCGCAGGCTAAACCCCTGCCCATAGACCAGGTACAGCAGCGTGCGCTCCGCTTCCCGCAGGCGCTCCATCGCGGCGCTCAGGTCCATGCGGGTGACGGCAGCCTGCTCAAAGCCGGCGTCCCGGCCCTCCTGCTCCGCGCCCTGCTCCTCCACCGCCTGTCTGCGGTACTTGCCGCGCATGGCGTCCAGGCATTTGTAGCGGGCGATGCCGTACAGCCAGGTCTTGATAGTGGATTGGCCCCGGAAGCCGTCAAACCCCTTCCATGCGGCCAGCAGCGTCTCCTGATAGATGTCCTCCGGGTCCTGCGGCGCATGGCAGCGGATGAAGGCGAACAGGCCCTTCGCCCAGGGTGCGACCGCCGCTTCAAACAGGTGTTGCCGATTCAACGCGCCCATACGCCCTCCTTCCACCTGATGAGTCGCACCCCGGGCAAAAAGGTTCACCCTCGCAGAAAAAAAGAAGGAACAGTGCGAAGCTGTTCCTTCTGAGGTACATGTTAGATCATTCCTCGTCCTGGGCCACCACGTCCTCGCCCTCGGTGTGCACCGTGGCGGTGGCAAACTCCGCGCGGATGATCTCCTCGATCTCCATGGCGGCATCCGGGTTGTCCTGCAGGTACTTGCGGGCGTTGTCGCGGCCCTGGCCGATGCGGATATCCTTGTAGCTGAACCAGGAGCCGGACTTCTGGATGATGTCGCGCTGCACGGCCATATCCAGCAGCGTGCCCTCGCGGCTGATGCCCAGGCCGTAGAGCAGGTCAAACTCGGCCACGCGGAAGGGCGGGGCCACCTTGTTCTTGACCACCTTCACCTTGGTGCGGTTGCCGATGACCTCGCTGCCATTTTTGAGCTGCTCGCCGCGGCGCACCTCCAGGCGCACCGATGCGTAGAACTTGAGCGCGCGGCCGCCGGGCGTTACCTCCGGGTTGCCGTAGATCACGCCCACCTTCTCGCGGATCTGGTTGATAAACAGGGCGATGGAGCCGGTCTTTGATACCACGCCGGCCAGCTTGCGCATGGCCTGGCTCATCATGCGGGCCTGCAGGCCCACAAAGGTGTCGCCCATCTCGCCGTCAATCTCGGCGCGGGGCACCAGCGCGGCCACGCTGTCCACTACCACGATGTCCACCGCGCCCGAGCGGATGAGCGCCTCGGCGATCTCCAGCGCGTCCTCACCGGTGTTGGGCTGACTGACGTACAATTCGTCAATGTTGACGCCCAGGCGCTTGGCGTAGGCCGGGTCCAGCGCGTGCTCGGCGTCGATGAAGGCAGCGATGCCGCCCTTCTTCTGCACCTCGGCCACCACATGCAGGGCCACGGTGGTCTTACCGGAGGATTCGGGGCCGTACACCTCGATGATGCGGCCACGGGGAATGCCCCCCACGCCCAGCGCCAGGTCCAGCTCCAGGCTGCCGGTAGGCACGGCGTCCACCTGCATCTTGGTCTGCCCGCCCAGCTTCATCACGGTGCCCCGGCCAAACTGCTTGTCCAGCGCGGCCAGCGCGCGGTCCAGCGCCTGGGTGCGCTCGTCCTGCCTGGCGGCAGCCTCCTGCGTGGCTTTGGTCTCTTTTTCTTTAGCGGCCATGTTGTTATCCTTTCAATACGTCAGTGAAGTTTAAGCAAATCCCCCGCGCCGCGGAAATACTGCACGCCGGAGATGATGGTCAGCACGCTCATCACAATGACCAGCGCCATGGTGAGCCAGCCGGGTAAAAACAGCAGCGCCGACAGGATGGAGAAGAACTGGGCGTTGGTCTTGTTCTTGCCCAAAGTGCCCGCGGGGATGACGACGCCCTGCTCCACCGATACCAGGCGCAGGCCGTCCACGGCCAGCTCCCTGGCCACCACGATGCACACCGCCCACCAGGGGTACAGCCCGCGGGCCAGCAGCGCCACCATCACCGACAGGGCCAGTATCTTGTCGGCCACGGGGTCGGCAAACTTGCCAAAGTTGGTGACCAGGTTGTCCCGCCGGGCCAGGTAGCCGTCCAGCAGGTCGGTCAGCGCGGCCAGGGCAAATACGATGGCCGCCGGCAGATACCAGGACACCATGATGAGCAGCACGCACAGCGGGATCAGCAGCACCCGCAGGATGGTCAGGCGGTTGGGCAGGTTCATGCGTCGCCCTCCACTGCCTCGCCCCGCAGATCATAGTCCTCGGCCCCGGTGATGCGCACCTGCACAAACTCGCCGGGCGTCAGCCGGCGCACGCTGTCAAACAAAATCAGGCCGTCGGCATCGGGCGCCTCCCATTGGGAGCGGCCGGTATAGGCCCCCTGCTGCCGCCCGGTGACCAGCACGCGGCACACGCTGCCCACGCGCTGTTGGTTCAGCTCCCGGCTGATGCCCTGCTGCAGGGCCATCAGGCGGCTCAGACGCTGCTGCTTGACGGATTCATCGATCTGATCGGGCAGCAGGGCGGCGGTGGTGTCCTCCTCCGGTGAGAAGGCGAAGGCGCCCATCCTGTCAAAACGCACCTCGCGCACAAAGGCCATTAGCGCCTCAAAATCTTCCTCCGTCTCGCCGGGGAAGCCCACGATAAAGGTGGTGCGCAGGGCAAAGCCGCGCTCGCGGGCATACTGCAGCAGGGCCTTTACTTCCTCGATATCGCCGCGGCGGTTCATGGCCTTGAGGATGCGGGGCACGGCGTGCTGCAAGGGCAGGTCGAGGTAGCGGCACACGGTCTGGTGGGCGGCCATCTCGTCGATGAGGGCGCGGTCGGTCTCGTCCGGGTAGCAGTAGAGCACCCGCAGCCAATCAAGCCCCGGAATGCCCGCGGCATCGCGCACCAGATGCCGCAGGGAGGCGTTTGACAGGTCGCGGCCCCAGCGCGTGGTATCCTGCGCAATGAGGATCTGCTCCTTCACGCCCTGCTGGGCCAACGTGCGCATCTCGTCCAGTATGTCTGCCAGCGGGCGGCTGCGGTGCCCGCCCCGGATGAGCGGGATGGCGCAGTAGGCGCAGCGATTGTCGCAGCCCTCGCCGATGCGGATGTAGGCGGAATATTTGGGCGTGGTCAGCACCCGCCCGCAGTGCAAAAAGGCGTTGTTGCGCTCGGTATTCTGCGCGCGCTCGCCCCGCTCCAGCGATGAACGGATGGCGCCGGCCAGCGTGTCATACTGGGTGACGCCGCTTAGTACGTCGATCTGCGGGATTTCGCGCATCAGGTCGTCGCCGTAGCGCTGGGCCAGGCAGCCGGTCACCACCAGCGCCCGGCACTTGCCCGTCTGCTTATGTTGTGCCATCTCAAAGATGGCGTCGATGGACTCCTCCTTGGCCGAGGTGATGAAGCCGCAGGTGTTGATCACCAGCACCTCGGCCTCCTCGGCCTTGTCGGTCAGCGTATAGCCCTCCTGCGTCAGCAGGGAGAGCATCTCCTCAGTATCCACGCGGTTTTTGGCGCACCCCAGCGAAATGACCCCAAGCTTCATGCGGTCTCCTTCTTCAAAACAAAACGGGAAGCCTGTTCCCGCCATGCAGTATAGCATGCCGGCATGGTGAAAACAAGCGATTTGGACCCGAAATGCGAATATTTGTTCCTATATCTTTGGCGACCGCCAGGCCGCCTTATTGGCCGGGGGTGGGGCCCTTTTCCAGGCCGCGCAGCACATCGGGCTCGCGCAGATCGCGCGCGGCGGAGAACATGCGCCGGGTGACGATGGCCCCGTTGCGGTAGTACAGGCTGATCAGCGGGCAATCCTCCACCATCAGGGCCTGTATCTCCAGCAGCTTCATCTGGTAGGCGTCCCGGTCCATCGCGCTGCGCAGCTCGGTAAACAGCTTGTCCATGCGGTCGGACTTGTAGCGCATGTAGTTGCCCGTATTGCCGCTGATGAGCAGAAAGCCGGGGTCGGGCACCGGGTCCACGTTGAAGGCGGCCAGCGCCAGGTCGAATGTGCCGGCCTTCAGGCGGGCCAGGGCATCGGAAAACGCCAGCCCCTCCACCCGGCACTGGATGCCCAGGCCGCCCAGCATGGAGGCGATCTGGTTGGCGGTGTTGATACGCACGCTCTCCCCCGGCTCCTCATACACGACGAAGCGCAGCGACAGGTTCTTTTTCACGCCGTTGATCATCTTGTCGCGCACGCCGTCGTTGTCGGTGTCCGTCCAGCCTAGCTCATTGAGCAGCGCTTCTGCCTGGCGTGAGTCCGGCCGAACGGAGGAGGTAAGGTCGTTATACATCCAGGTGCCGGGCGGCATGAGGCTGTCGGTGCGGGCCACCGTGCTCATGTAGGCGGTGCTGGCGATGGCATCCACGCTGACAGCGTAGCGGATGGCGCGGCGCATGCGCACGTCCTCCAGCTCGTAGCTGGCGTTGTTATAAAGCAGCGTCTCCAGCTGGCGGGTGCGGTAGCTGACGTTGAGGGTGCTGGCGCCGCTGCGGTACTGGGCGGCATTTAGCGAGCGGGTGATGATGGCATCCACGCGGTTGTACTCGTAGCTGCCCACCAATTCCTGGCTGCTCTGGTGGAAGATGGCCATTACCTGCTTGAGCGCGGGCTCGCCGTCCCACCAGTCCATGTTGGCGGTGAGCAGCATATAGTCCTGCGGCATATAGCCCGCCACGCTGTAGGGTCCGGTGCCCACCGGGCGCGCGGCCTGCACCTGCCCGGCGGGCAGCACGGGGAAGTTCATGGAAAACAAAAAGCCGTAGTTGTTGCGCCTGGTGCGGAACTCCACGGTATTTTCCGATACGGCCTTGACGCTGGACACCATGTAGCGCAGCGAGGAATATACGCCCCGGTAGGGCGATGCCTCATCGGTGGCCAGGCGCAGTATCTCGGTAGCGGTGGCGGCCACATCGGCCGCCGTCAGCGGCGTGCCGTCGTGAAAGGTGATGCCCTCCTTGAGGGTGAAGGTCCACGTTTCGCCGCCCGGGCTGCTCTCCCACCGCTCGGCCAAGCCGGAGGCGGGGCGGTAGTCATCGTCGATGACAATCAGCCCCTCGTACACCAGGTGGGTCAGCGAGGCCAGGTCCCGCTCCTGCAATACAAGGGGATTGTAAAAATCGGTGTTACCGCCCACCAGGCCGATGGTCAGCGAGTCCCCCTGCCCCACGGGCGCTGCCAGGGCGGGGGCGCCGGGCAGGGCCAGCACCAGCAGCAGGCAAAGCAGCCGCCTCAGGGTGCCGGCACATGCCTGTTTACGGCCTTTGGCTGTCAAATTCATAATAGAGCGCATAGGCGTTCATCACCTTTTGTACATAGTCACGGGTATTGTCCTTGGGAATCTGGTCTACCGTCAGGGTGCGCTGGTCGGCCGCATAGTTGAGGGCCCACTGCTTGACGTTGTTGGCGCCGGCATGGTACGCCGAGGCGATCATCACCGGGTTGCCATTGAAGTGGGCGCTGAGGTAGTTGAGGTACCAGGCGCCAAAGCGGATGTTGAGCTCGGGCTCGTAGAGGCGGTCGTAGCTGTAGCCCTGCACCCCCAGGCGCTGGGCCACCCATTCGCCGGTATCCTTCATCACCTGCATGAGGCCGCGCGCGCCCACGCCGGACTCGGCCTGCGGGTCGTAGTGGCTCTCGCGCGCGATGATGGCCGAGATGAAGCTGCGGTCCACCTGAAACTCTTGGGCATACTTGCGGATCAGCTCGTCATAGCCCGATACCCGGCGCATCTGCACGTAGTAGCCGATGTCCTTCTCGTGCTTTGCTGCCTGGGCGGCGCGCTCGCCCCGCAGGGCCTGCAGGCGCGCGTCGGCCCGGCTGTAGCTCAAAAACGTGAGCGCCAGCACAGCGGCCAGGCCCAGCACCGCCAGGCCGGCCATCCAGCCCAGCGGGTTGGCGCGGGGGGCCTGATCAGGCTGCTGATCCCGCCGGCCGGAGCGGCGGTTGCGCCCCCTGTCCCGCTCGCCGGGCGCGGGGCGGAAGGGGTCCTCCTTGGGGGGCGGCGCATATTGCGAGAGATAGCGGGGCTGGGGGCGGTCCGGCTGCCCGCGTGCCGGCTTTCTTCGGTCAAACATGCTGCGTCCTCCTCAGGGCATCCTGCCACAGCCTCAGCGCCTTGCGCGCGCTCTGCTGCCGGGTGCCGGTGGTGTCGATCACATGGTCGGCGCGCCTGCGCTTGCGCCCGATGGGCATCTGGCTGCGCACCCGGCGGATGGCCGCCATCAGGCTGTGCCCATCCCGCCGCATGATGCGGCGCACCTGCACGCGGGGCGGCGCCCAGGCGCACCACACCTCATCGCAGTATACATGCCAGCCCACCTCGTACAGCAGCGGTACGTCGATCACCAGGGCGGGCTGATCGGCGTGCGCCTCAATCTGCCGGCGGATCTCGGCCAGCACCAAGGGGTGCATGATGGCGTTCAGCCGGGCCAGCGCCTGCGGGTTGCCAAACACGGCAGCGCCCAGCGCCCTGCGGTCCAGCGTGCCGTCCGGGGCAAATACCCCCTCGCCAAAGGCCCGGCGGATGTCGGGCAGCGCCGGCCCCCGGGGCGCCGTCAGCCCGTGGGAGATGGCATCGGCATCAATCACCGTAACGCCGGCCTCGCGCAGCGCGCGGGCCAGGTTGCTCTTGCCTGCGGCAATGCCGCCGGTGAGGCCGATGATGTAGGGCCTACTTTGTGTCATACCAGCTGCGCCCGGTCTTAATCTCGCAGACCAGGGGGACGGATAGCTCGATCACCTGCTCCATGCTCTCGCGCAGCAGGCTGGCCGCCTGGGCCGCCTCCTGCTCGGGGGCCTCGATGATCAGCTCGTCGTGCACGGTGAGGATCAGGCGGGACTCAAGCCCGCTGTCTGCCAGGCGCCGGTGCACGCGCACCATGGCAGCCTTGATAATGTCCGCCGCCGTGCCCTGAATGGGCGTGTTCATGGCGGCGCGCTCGCCGAAGTTGCGCAGGTTGGCGTTGCTGCTCTTTAGCTCCTTCAGCCAGCGCCGCCGTCCGTACAGGGTGGTGGCGTAGCCGCTTTGGTAGCCTTCCTTCTTGGCGTTTTCCATGAAGGCCTGCACCTTGGGGTAGCGCTCAAAGTAGCGAGAGATAAAGTCCGCCGCCCGCTTGCGGCTGACGCCGATGTTGTTGGCCAGGCCAAAGTCGCTGATGCCGTAGACGATGCCGAAGTTGACCGCCTTGGCGGCCGAGCGCATGGCCCCCGTCACCTGCTGCATGGGCACGCCGTTGATTTCGGCCGCCGTGCGGGTGTGGATGTCCTGCCCGCGGATAAAGGCATCGCACATGGCCTCATCGCCGGACATATGGGCCAGCACCCGCAGCTCAATTTGCGAATAGTCGCCATCCACCAGCAGGTGGCCGGGCTTGGCCACAAAGGCGCGGCGGATCTCCCGCCCCATCTCGGTGCGGATGGGGATATTTTGCAAGTTGGGCTCGTTGGACGAGATGCGGCCGGTGGACGTACCCGTCTGGTCAAAGGTGGTGTGGATGCGGCCGGTATGGTCCACCTTGCGCAGCAGGCCGTCGATGTAGGTGCCGTTGAGCTTGACGATCTGGCGGTATTCGAGGATCCGGTCGATCGCCGGGTGCATCTCGCGCAGGCCCTCCAGCGTATCCGCATCGGTGGACCAGCCCGTGCGCGTCTTGCGCCGGCTGGGCAGCCCCAGGTCTTCAAACTATACCTTGCCTAACTGCTGGGGGCTGTTGATGTTAAAGCCCTTGATGCCGGTCAGCTGGTAGATTTCTTCCTGCAGGTGGCGGGTCTGCTCGGTAAAGTGCTGCCCCATCTCCACCAGGGGCTCGCGGTCCACCTGAAAGCCCTCAACCTCCATGTCAAACAGCACGCGCACCAGCGGCAGCTCGATGTCGCGGTACAGGCGCTCCATGCCATCCTGCGCAAGCTGCGCCCGCTGCTGAAGCAGCAGGCCGGCCACGCCGGGTGCATCCACCGAGGCAAAGTTGGCCAGCGCGTAGCTACGCTCCTGCGGGTTGTGCAGGTAGGCCAATATCATGGTATCGTCCACCAGCCGGGGCAGCGGCAGCCCATGCCCCTGCAGGCGGTGCAGCAGGCGCTTGGCATCGTGGGTAATGAGGCCGGTCTTTTGCAGCGCCGGCGCTACGGCGCGCAGCATATCCTCCATGGTGGCGCCCTGCGCCGCGGTGAACATGTCCTGCTGCGCCTCGCCCAGCGGCATGCGGATGGCCTTGCCATCCAGCTCGGCCAGGCTCATGCTTTCCTCGCTGAGGCACAGCACCAAATTGTCCTCGGCCACACCCTGGGCAAAGGCAGCTAACTGCGCGGCCTCCGCCGCCTGCGCCATCTCGGCCTTGGGGGCATCGGCCTCGGCCTGCGCCTCGGGCTGGTCGGCCGTCATGCGCATCAGCTCGGCCGCGATGACGTTGAGCTGGTATTTTTTGAGGTCGGGCAGGCCGCCCCGCAGGCGGGTGAGCATCCAGTCGCCAAAGGCGGCGGTGATGGGCGCGTTGGTATCGATGATGGCCAGCTCGCGGGAGAAGCGCGCCTGCTCCACATTGTCGCGCACGCGCTCGCCCAGCTTGCCCTTGATCTCCCCGGCATTGGCCAGCACATTGTCCAGCGTGCCGTACTGGTCCAGCAGCTTAACGGCGGTCTTTTCGCCCACGCCCGGGATGCCCGGGATGTTGTCGCTGCTGTCCCCCATCATGCCCTTCCAGTCGGGCACCTGCTGGGGGGTGACGCCAAAGTATTCCTTCACCCCGGACGGGGTAAACAGCACGGTTTCAGAAATCCCGCGCCTGGTAAACAGCATGGAGGTATCGTCGCTGACCAGCTGCAGGGCATCCTTGTCACCGGTGAGCAGCAGGGCATGGATGCCCTTCCCGTTGGCCTGCCTGGCCACCGTGCCCAGCAGGTCATCGGCCTCCCAGCCGGGCAAGGTGAGCACGCCGATGCCCATGGCGCTCAGCAGCTCCTTCACCAGCGGAAACTGGGGCCGCAGGTCGTCCGGCGTGGGCGCGCGGCCGGCCTTGTATTCCGCGTAGTTTTCATGGCGGAAGGTGGGCGCGTGGTCGTCAAACGCCACCACGCAGTATTGGGGATGCTGCTCGCGCAGCACGCGCAGCAGCATGCTGAAAAAGCCATGCACCGCATTGGTGGGCACGCCGTCCGCATCCATGGGCGGCAGCGCGTGAAAGGCCCGGTACATCAGGCTGTGTCCGTCTACGATTACGCAGCGCTCCTGCAAGCAAATCACCTCAGGCGTATTGTATCATAAAGGCAGGATGGTGTAAAAAAGGAACCCTCCGGCAGAGGATTCCGTTCACGCCATCAAAAAACTGCGGTTTTTTGATGGTTAGGCCTTTGGCCCTCCGCCTCTCACTTCGTTCCCGGGCGGCGGAGGGCAAGGAAACCCTTGCTTACGCAAGGCCTGCCGCGCCACCACGCTTGTCGCTGGCGCGGATTGCAGTCGGAGGACAAGCCCTCCGACACCTCCCTTAAATTGGTGATAGAGAGACAACCGCTGAAAATCAGTAAACCGCCCCGATCCGGTTGAGGGGAAACAGCACGAGCTTCGGGTGCCCCACGATCATGTCGCCGCTGATGGGGCCCACCTCGGGGTAGCGGCTGTCGTGGCTGCTGGCCCGGTTGTCGCCGATGACAAAGTACTCATCCTCGCCCAGCGTATGGGGGCCGTAGGCGCGGCCGCCCCATTTGTCGCTGTCGATATAGGGCTCGTCCACCAGCTGCCCGTCCAGGTACACATGGCCGCCGCGCACCTCGATGGTGTCGCCCGGCAGGCCCATCAGCCGCTTGACAAACAGCGTGTGGCTGGTGAGGCCCATGTCCAGCTGCGCGCCCAGGCGCAGGCTGGTCGTCCGGCTGCGGCCGGGGTATTCGCAGATCACCACGTCGCCGCGCTGAAAGCTGCCTAACAGCGCCTGCGGCCTGGTGACCAGCAGCATATCGCCGTCGCGCAGGGTGCCATCCATGCTGCCGCCCTGCACGCGGATGGGCAAGGCCAGCAGCGTGGTCACCAGCAGCGCCGCCAGCCCCGCCCCCGCGAAGGAGCGCAGCCAGCTGAATAGCCCGGCCTTCCAGCCCTTGCGCGGCTTGCCGGTCATTTGATGGTCCTGATGCGGTTGAGCGGCAGCACCACTAACTTGGGATGCCCCACGATCATGTCCCCGGTGATGGGGCCCACCTCGGGGTAGCGGCTGTCGTGGCTGCTGGCCCGGTTGTCCCCGATGACGAAGTATTCATTGTCGCCCAGCGTGTAGGGGCCAAAGGGCCGGCCGCCCCACTTATCATTGTCGATGTAGGGCTCGTCCAGCATCTGGCCGTCCAGGTATACATGGCCGTCACGCACCTCGATGGTGTCACCCGGCAGGCCCATCAGGCGTTTGACAAACAGCGTGTGGCTGGTCAGGCTCATGTCCAGCGGCGCGCCCAGGCGCATGGTGTTGGTCTTGCTGCGGCCGGGGTAGCGGCAGATGATTACGTCGCCCCGCTGCAGGCGGCCCAGCAGCACCTCGGGCTTGGTCACCAGCATCACCTCGCCGTTAACCAGCGTGGTATCCATGCTGCCGCCCTGCACGCGCACCGGCTCAATGAGCAGCGCGCGCACCAGGCCGGCGATGACCACCGCGGCCACCAGCGTCAACACCCAGCTGAGGATCTCTTGCCCCACGGTCTTCTTTTTCTTCTCTTTCTTGGGTTTTTTGCCCTTGCCCTGGGCAGCGGGTTCGCCGGCCGGGGTTGCCTCGTCGGGCTTGGGGGCGGTGTTCTGCTGTTCCTCCGGCTTGCCGTTGTTATTTTGTTCGCTCATGTGTCTGACTGTTCTCCTTCATCTGCCGGCCGGGGGCTCAGGCCCAGGCTCACCTCGGGCGCATCAGGCCCCTGCAACAGCACTCTCTTGCGGCGGCGCAAAAAATCCACCCGGTCGAGCATCACCACGCGGCCGCACTTGAGGCAGCGCAGCTTGATATCCGCCCCGATGCGGGTGACCGTCCACTCCTTTGAGCCGCAGGGATGCGGCTTGCGCATCTCCACCACGTCTTGCAGCCTGATTTCTTCCGTCATGCCGACCTCCGCAATGCGCCCATTATAGCCCCTTGATGCGCCTTTGACAACCGGCGCCTTGGTTTAACAGGCCTGCCGATTGGTTATAATCTATCAAACCGAAGGAGGGTGATTACATGGACGGACAGGAAAACAAAACCAACCAGAATCAGGACAATCCCCTGAAGAAGGCAGCCATGGCCACCATCGGCGCGCTCTCCAGCGCGGTGGAAAAGGTGGCGGATGCAATCGGTGAAGTGGCCACCAAGGAAAACCTTGACAAGTTTGCCAAAAAAGGCGAGGACACCTTTAACGTCATCAAGGAAAAGAGCGGTGACGTGTTCACCCAGGTGAAGGATTTCAGCGTCAACACCTACGAAAAGGTGAAGGACGCCGTGGACGACCCCGAGGTCAAGCAATACACCACGCCCGACGAGGCAAAGAGTGCGCTGCACAGCGCGCTCAGCGGCCTGCGCGCCACCGCCGAAAAGGGCGCCTCCACCCTGGCGGACGCCGTGTCCATGGGCAAGGAGGAGTTTCACGAGTTAGCGGGCAACCTCAGCCAGGAACTGAAGGCCGGCAAGGATCGCTTTGACAAGCTGCTGCACCGCGTGCGCGCGCTGGAGCATGAGGCCGAGGCCAAGGAAAAGCGTGAAGCCGACAACGGCATCGACGAGGAAGGCGAGATGGGCGACGGCAACATCGTGTACGATTCAACCAACCCGCCCAAGACCGAGGCCGAGAAGGTAGCCCAGGCCCCGGCAGACGAGAGCAAGGCCTCGCCCACGGCCCCCTCTGACGAAGACAACATCAACAAGCTGCAGACAGAGGATATCAACGAACACCTGCGCCAGCAGGTACCGCCCGAGTATTGATCCTGCATTGATTTTTTGCCCCGCGGCATCATGCCTCGGGGCATTTTTTCGGAGGAAATGATGGACGAAACCCGCGTATCGGCGCTGATCATCACCATGAGCTTTCGCGCACCCTGGTGCCGCAGCCTCAAGGACAAGCGCAGCGAGGTAAAGCGCATTCTCAGCCGCCTGCGCGCCGCTTTCAACCTGTCGGCGGTGGAGTCCGGCCATCAGGATAGCCATACGCTGTTTGATATCACCATCGCGGCGCTGGCCTTTGGCCAGGCGCAGGCCGACAGCATCCAGGAAAGCGTGCTCCGCCTGGCACAGAGCGTGACCGAGGCGGAGCTGTATGGGGTTGAATCAGAACTGCTATAGCATTATGTAGCCTTCAGCGTCCGCAGCATCGCCTTTTGCTCGTCGGTGATGCGCCTGCTCTCGATGGCCTTCTGGATGGCCTTGTTGTGGGTCCATCGCTCCAGCCGCCGGCCCACTATATAGGGCAGGGCGGCTTCGTGCTGTTTGGCCAGCGCGGTGGCAAAGTACCAGGCCACCATCATGCGCACATAGTAGTGCTCGCTGCGCACATCGGCCACCAGCTCTAACAATTCGGGCCTGAACCGCGCGTCCAGGTAGTTGCTCAGCAGCAGGCCGATGCCGTAGCGCCGGGTGTAGGGCTGCTCGCTGTCAACCCACCGGCGGGCGGTGGCCAGCATTTCCTCCGGGTGCTTTTTGAACACCTTGGGGGAAAACAGGTCGCAGGTGGCCCAGTTGTCCACATGGGGCAAGAAGGCTTCCGTCAGCCGCAGGGCGCGGGCAAAGTCCGGCTCCAGCTCGATCAAAAAGCCGTGCAGGTTGTCCTCCTCATGGTAGCGGTGGGGCAGGGTGTCCAGAAATGCCCGGCAGGCAGCGGGTTCATCGCGCTTGAGTTCCCGGGCCAGCTGCCGCAGCGCAGGCACCCGGATGCCGATGACGCGCCCCGGGTCCACCGTGGGGATTAATTTGCTGTTAAACGCGCGGTAGCCCTCATCGCGGAGGGCTACCAGCCTTTGCTCGATCAGAGCTTGGCTCACCTGCCATCCCCCCGGCCGTCAAAGCCCTGGGGCTCGGCCGTCAGCGGGAAGCGGATGATGGCCCGGTCCCGCGTGGAGCGGTAGATGGCCGTGAACAGCTCCACCGTGCGGCGGCCATCCTCCAGGGTGATCAGCGGGCTGCGCCGCTGCTCGATGGCCTGCAGGAAGTCATTGAGCTGCTCGCGGTGGAAGTAATCCGTGCTGTCCACGGAGTTGAAGAAGTCGCTGTCCTCCTGCTTGAAGCGGGGCAGCAGGTCCTCCTCGCCGGGCACGGTCCACAGGTCGTTGACAGGCGGCTCGGCGATGCCCGACACCCCGGCGATGAACATGGCCCCGCCGTCGGTCTGCACGCCCACGCTGGCGCCATTGCTGCCGTGCACCCGCACATTGCCAAACAGGGCCGGGTTTTGCGAGTTGCTCACCACGATGTTGCCCAGCGCGCCGCTCTTGAAGCGGATGACGGCGATGGCGGTGTCATCCACCTCCAGCTCGGGGTGGTTCAGCGTGTCCCATACGCCGAACACCTCCTCAATCTCGCCCATGTACCACAGCAGCAGGTCCAGCTGGTGGGGCGCCTGGTTGACCAGCACGCCGCCGCCCTCGCCGGCCCAGGTGCCGCGCCAGGGGTCGGAGCGGTAGTACTCCATGCTGCGCCAGCCCAGCATGTTCACCGTGCCCAGAATGGGCCGGCCGATCTTGCCGTCGTCGATGGCCTGCTTGACCCGCATGGCCGGGCGGTAGAAGCGCCGCTGGCAGATGGTGGTACCGGTGATGCCGGCCTTGTTGGCCGCGCGGATGATGGCATCGCTGTCTGCAAGCGAGGATGCCAGCGGCTTTTCCACCGCGATGTGCAGGCCCAGCTCCGCCGCCTCCACCGCGTACTGCGCGTGGTTGGGGTGGGGGGTGCAGATGCTCACGGCCTCTACGCCGGTTTGCTCCACCAGTTCCTTTAAGGTGTCAAAGCCGGGCACGCCGTACTCGCTGCCAAAGGCAGCGCCGCGGCCGGGCCGCGTGCCCACCGCGCCCACAAACTCGCTGTTTTTCAGCTTCTGAAAGCACTGGGCGTGAAAGTGGCCTACCTTGCCGCAGCCCACCACGCCTGTCTTGATCTTGCGCATGTCCGTTCCTTTCAAGTCGCTCAGGGCAACAAAACGATCTTGTTCAGCCCTTCCTCCCGATTGTAGATGCGGTTGAGCCACTCGTGCCCGTCCTTCATGGGCACGGCCTTGGAGATCAGGGCGTCCACATCCACCTTGCCCTCGGCGATCAGCCGCAGGCACTCGCCGTATTCGCCCGCCGAGGCGCAGCTGCCAAACAGGCTCAGCTGCCGGGTGACCACCCACTGCAAGGGGAAATCCGTCTTGGGCGCCAGGTTGCCGATCAGCACCACTTTGCCGTTGAGCGCCACCGAGCGCAGGCACAGGTCCACCGTGGCGTTGATGCCCGTGGCGTCCAGCGCCACATCCACACCACCGCCGTCTTTGGTGTGGGCCAATATCTGCTGCACGGCGTCCGCATCCTTGCTGTTGACAGCGGCGGTCGCCCCGTTCTCCAGCGCGGTTTTGAGCTTTTCATCGTCGATATCCACGGCGATCAGCGTCTCTGCCCCCATGCTGCGCACCACCTGCAGGGTGAGCATGCCGATGGTGCCCACGCCCACTACCACCGCGCTCATGCCCGGCGTGATGGGGGTGCGGGTGGCCGCGTGGTAGGCGATGGCCAGCGGTTCCACCATGGCGGCCTGCTGGTAGGTCACATTGTCCGGCAGGCGGTAGAGCACATACTCGGGCACCACCACATACTCGGCAAAGGCGCCGTCCATGCGGTAATCCTCGCAGGACACGCCCAGCACCCGCCGCGTGGCGCACAGGTTGACCAGGCCGGCCTGGCAGCGCTCGCACTTGTTGCAGTAGATGGTGGAGTCAAAGGTCACCCGGTCGCCGGGCTTGTAGTCCTTCACCCCGCTGCCTACGGCCTCAATCTGGCCGGAGGCCTCATGCCCCATGATGACCGGCGGGCGGCGGCGGCCGGTGGAGCCATCCATGCCGTGCACATCGCTGCCGCACACGGCGCAGGCCTTCACCCGCACCAGCACCTCGCCCTCCCCGGGCGTGGGCGTGGGCACATCCTTGTAGGTAAACTCCTTGTAGCGTTCCATCACGAGGGCTTTCATGGTGCTCTATCCTCCATTGTCAATATTATGCTTCAAAATAGGCCCGCGGGTTGCCGACCAGCAGGCGGGTGATGCTCTCCTCGGGGAAACCCTTCTCCCGCAGGAGCGGCAGCGCGTAGCGGTGGATGTAGCGGCTGTTGTATACCGCGTCGTCCGGGTCCTTCTCCCGCTGAAAGCGCCACTCAAAGGCACCCAGATCCACAAAGCTGACGTAGTCATGGGAGATCAGGATCTTGTCAAGCCAGCCCCGCTCGCACAGCGCCATCAGGGTGTTGACGCGGTTCTCCAGCGAGTTCTTGGCCTCATCGCCAAAGCGGTCCAGCCCCACATACGCGCCGCGGCGCAAAATGGCCTCCAGGTAATCAAGGTCGTTGCTGTCGCCGCAGTGACCGATCACCACACGGCTGAGGGGCACGCCATGCTGCTCCAGGATGTCCATCTGCCGCTGGGCGCCGTCGTTGAGATGGGTGGCATGGGTGGCCACCGGCAGCCCGCTGCGCGCGGCCGCCATGGCCGAGGCCATCAGCAATCGCTCGTTGATGGGCGTCACCCCCAGGCGGTCGGTGCACATCTTGATGAGGCCGGGCAGCACGCCGGTACCATCCAGTCCCTGCTCGATGTCATGCATCAGGTAGTGCAAAAAGCTGTCAACGCTGCGGTTGTACATCCACTGGTTCTCGGTAAAAAAGAAGCCCGTGGCGCAGATGATCTGCATGCCGCTGCGCAGCGCCGCCTCCCGCACGATGCCGGTATCGCGCCCCAGGCACACGGGCGTCACATCCACCAGCGTGGTGACGCCCACCTCCCTGGTGCGGCGCAGGTCCTCCGCCGCGTAGGCCAGAAACTCCTCGCGGTTGAACCACTCCTCGTAGCACATGCGCATGTTCCAGTTGGCGCTGACCACATGCTCGTGCGTCAGCGTCTGCCCCAGGGCCTGGGTGGATATCGGCCCTGTCACGCTGTTGATCACTTTGGGCATAGGTGCTCCTGCCCCCTTTATTCGATGTTGCGGTGCCTGGTCTCCATGTCTGCGTAGCTCAGGCCCATGTCCTCCCGCAGCAAAATGGCCACGATGTCCATCAGCAGGTAGAGGTGCTGCTCGTACTGGTTGCCCATGGGCTGCACGGTGGGCACCACATCCTGCTGGCGCGGCGCGTCGGGCCCCATGGCGGCCTCATCCAGGTACACGGTGGCGTGCACAAACAGCACCACATCGGCATAGGCCTTAGCCAACGCCCCCTCGGGCAGGCCGGTCACCATGGCGATGGTGGCGCCGCTCTCTTTGGCCCGCTTTACGAAATAGCGGTGGATGCCCACATCGCCCCGCCCGTCGGACAATATCAGCAGGTCGCCCGCGTGCATGCCGGGGGTGGTGTCGTCAAACAGCCAGTGGGTGGGCTTGCCCAGGTGGGCCAGGCGCATGGCAAAGCTGCGCATGGAGATGCCCTCCCGCCCGGAGCCGTACACAAAGATATTGCGCGCCTTGATGATGGCATCCATGAAGGCCCGCAGCTGCTGCATATCCAGCTTGGCAAACACGGCCTCGTGCTCGCGCACGATGGCCTCGCTCAGCTGGCGATAGGTATCCTGATAGCTCATTTGCTTTCCTCCGCGGTTGTCGGTTTTGACGCCTTGGGCAGGCGCAGCTTGATGGCGTCGGTCTGCAGGCCCACCGAGATGAGCACCAGCGCGCCCATGAGGATGTTCTGCCACCAGGTGTTGATGCTGGGCGAATAGTTGAACATGGTGTTCAACACGGCGATGATCAGGCTGCCGAAGAACACGCCGCTGAACTTGCCCTCGCCGCCCGTCAGCTTGAGGCCGCCCAGGGCGCAGCTGGCGATGGCGTAGGTCTCCCACGTGGTGCCGGCCAGCGGCTGCGCCGAGCGCATGCGCGACGCCATCATGATGCCGCCCACCGCGCAGATGGCACCGCAGATGACGTAGGCCAGGATCTTGATCTTATCCACCTTCAGGCCCATCATGCGCGCGGCCTCCTCGTTGCCGCCCACCGCGTACAGCCCGGTGCCCAGCCGCGTGTGGCGGCTGATAAACATGCTGATCAGCAAAATGGCGATGTAGATGTATACCATGATGCTCACGTTGAACCACTTGATCTGCCCCAGGTCCATGAAGATGGCGGACTGCAGCGGAATGGGCTGCTGGTTGCTGATCAGCAGCACCACCGAGCGCAGCGCCAGCATCATGGCCAGCGACGCGATCCACGAGGATATCTTCATCTTGGCGACCATCAGCCCTGTGATAAACCCGGCCACCACGCCCACCAGAATGCCCGCGGCCGCCCCTAACAGCGGGTAGCCCATGTTGGCCACCAGCACGCTGATCACGCCCGACAGCGCCAAAGTGGAGCCCACCGACAGGTCGATCTGCCCCAGCAGAATCACAAAGGCGATGCCAAGCGCCGCCACGCCGTTATCCTGCGCCACCTTGCGGAAGATGTTGTGGACGGAGTTGAACGACAGGAACTTGCGGTCGGAGAACATGATGGCTGCCGCGATGAACAGCAGCAAAAAGGCGATGATGGTGTTGCGCGAGGAGAACCAGTTCCACACACGGCGCACAGGGCTTTTATTCGCTTTCAATTGCATCTCTCCCCCTTACGCGCGGCTCTCGCGCTGGATGAATACGGCGAAGATGATGATGGCAGACTTGAGTATCTGCGCGTATTCATACTGTATGTTGTTCATCACCACGGTGATGGTGATCAGCTGCATGACGATGGCGCCCAGCAGCGTGCCCATCACCTTGGCGCGCCCGCCGGCCATGCTGGTGCCGCCCACGGCCACCGCGGCAATGGCGTCCAGCTCGGCCAGGCGCCCCATGTTGCTGCCGTCCGCCGCGCCCACCTTGCTCACCAGCACCAGGCCGGCCATCGCCGCAAACATGGCCGACAGCACATAGGCAGATATCACCGTGCCGGTGGCATTGATGCCCGTCAGCCGGGCCGCGGTGGGGTTATCGCCCACCGCCTGGATGCGGCGGCCCCAGGCCGTCTTTTCGATGATGAAGTAGACCAGCGCCACCACCAGCACGATGGGGATGATCTGCATGGGCAGCTCGCCCAGTATCTTGCCTTGGCCCAGGAATTCAAAGTTCTTGTACTGGTCGATGTACAGGATGCGCCCGTCGTTGATTACCTGTGCCACGCCGCGGGCAAACAGCAGCATGGACAGCGTGACCACCATGGGGGATACGTGCAGCTTGCCCACCATGAAGCCGCTGATCAGCCCCATCACCGCGCAGGCAATGATGGCGGCAATGATGGCCGGCAATATGCCGTACGGGAGCATGTTGGCACAGACAACCGCCGCCAGCGCCATCTGGGAGCCGATGGAGATGTCGATGCCGCCGGTGGCGATCACCATGGTCTGCCCCATGCCCGTCAGGATGATGGTGGCGCACTGGATGATGATCAGCCAGACGATGTCGATGGTGAAAAAGTTGTTGGTGAAGATCGCGTTGATCAGCAGCAGCGTGCCCAGCATGATGACCGGGCTTTGCTTCCTGAGGGTATCCGACAGCGGAGGCCGCTCCAGGGAAACCGGATTCACAGGGCCTGTACTCATGCCTGCTCGCCCTCCTTTGCCAAGAGTATGGCGGATGCGCCGTGCGATATGGTATCCATGATGTCATCCATG
>Ga0123330_1000493_pt1 | contig 44723 bp, 33 predicted proteins | sample BioC13SIPDNA_2_FD_89704 | JGI IMG/M metagenome (GOLD analysis project Ga0123330, IMG submission 89704) | Anaerobic biogas reactor microbial communites from Washington, USA - Biogas_R2_A C13 SIP DNA | ecosystem: Engineered > Bioreactor > Anaerobic > Unclassified | place: Washington, USA... | reverse complement strand
GGCGACAGGCAAGGAGAGGCCCGGCGGCCAGCGCGGCCGGGCCTTTCGCGCGCCCCAAAAGACGGCGCTAGATTTCGGCTTTTGCGCGAACTGTGCTATAATCGCGCCAAATTGACGTTTTCCGAGCAAGGGCGCAAGTGAGCGACAACCAAGACCTCCCCATCACACCTGCCGATGACCTGATGGCGCGCATCGCCTCGTGTCTGCCGATCGTGGCGGATGCCAGCCGGGCGGACTTGATGCTTTACCGTTTCGTGGATGCCCAGACCGTCGAGCTGGTCGGCCAGGCGCGGCCGCATTCGATCCTGCCGCTCTATTCCGAGCTGCTGGTGGGCCAGCGGGCGCCGCTGCGCGAGATGCCCGCCGCCTTTGGGCAGCTCCGGGGCCTGCTCTACCGGCCCAAGCCCCGCGCGGCGGCGCTGCACGGCGCGCCGATCATGCGCGAGGTCCATCCGGTGCGCGACCCCGAGACCAAACAGGTCATCGGCGCGCTGAGCGTGGAGGCCAACGCCCTGGCCTATGAGCGCCACCGCCGCCGCAGCCGCTCCTTCCAGCGGGCGGTGCGGCTGCTGCACAAGACGATGCTGCGCGGCGAGCTGCGCAACGCCGAGGGGCTTTCGCCCTTTGGCGAGCACGACGGCATCTATTACGTGGATACCCAGCGCCGCTTTCAGTACATCAATGGCATCGCGCTCAACTTTTTCCGGCGGCTGGGCTACATGGGCAAGCTGGTGGGGCGCCGGCTGGACTCGCTCTCCACGGCGGATGACGCCCTGGCGGAGCAGGCGCTCCGCGAGCAGGGCTGCACCGAGCGGGAGGACCAAGAGCAGGGGCTCACCTGGATCCGCAAGGCGATCCCGGTCCGCGCCATGGACGATTGGGGCCGCTATAACGCCCCGGTGCGGCTGCCCGGGCTGCGGCGGCGCGGCTCCTACCCCGCCGGCGTGCTGGTGACCATTCGCGACGACACGGAGGCGCGGCGGCGCGAGCAAGAGCTCAAGGTCAAGATGGCCCTCATCCAGGAGGTCCATCACCGGGTCAAGAACAACTTGCAGACCATCGCCTCGCTGCTGCGGCTGCAGAGCCGCCGGGCCAAGGGCGAAGAGGTGCGGACGATCCTGCAAGAGAGCATCAACCGCATCCTGAGCGTGGCGGTGGTGCACGAGTTCCTCTCCAAGGGCGGGAGCTCGGCGATCAACGTCAAGGAGATCGGGCGGCGCATCATCGGGCAGATGCGCGAGAGCCTGTTGGAGCCTGGCCGGGAGATCCGCTTCACGCTGGAGGGCCCGAACGTCTATTTGCCCTCGCGGCAGGCCACGGCCTGCGCGCTGGTCATCAACGAGCTGCTGCAGAACGCGGTGGAGCACGGCTTTCAGGACCGCAGCCAGGGGCTCGTGCAGATGGCGCTGGTGGACGAGGGCGACATTGTGCGAATCGAGATCGAGGACGATGGGCAGGGGCTGCCCGAGGGGTTCGAGCTGGAGCAGAGCACCAGCTTGGGCCTGCACATCGTCCGGGCGTTGGTGACGGACGACCTGCACGGGACGCTGGCGCTTTCCCGGCGCGAGCAGGGGACGCGGGTGGACATCTCGTTCCCGAAGCAGGTGGCGGATGATGGGCAAATCTAGTGTCATGGCAAGCGCTGCGCGCCCCGCGAGGATGGGAGCTGCCCTAACCGGCGCGGGGCCATTCCAGCAGAGCTTGTGTTCCGCATATAGGAGGCCAAGTTGGAACGTGTAAGAATCGTAATCGCCGAGGACGAAGCGATCGTCCGCATGGACCTGCGCGAAATGTTGACCAACCTCGGTTACCTGGTGGTTGGCGAGGCGTCCGATGGCCGCAGCGCGGTGAACGTGACCCGCGAGCTCAAGCCGGACCTGGTGATGATGGACATCAAGATGCCGGACATGAACGGCATCGAGGCGGCCACGATCCTCACCCAGGAGCGGCTGGCGCCGGTGGTGCTGCTGACCGCCTTTAGCCAGAAGGACCTGGTGGAGCAGGCCAAGGAAGCCGGGGTGGTGGCCTATATCGTCAAGCCCTTCCGCGAGGCCGACCTGGGGCCGGCCATCGAGGTGGCGCTGGCGCGCTTTGGCGAGCTGCTGGCGCTGGAGAAAGAGGTCCACGACCTGACCGAGACGTTGGAGACCCGCAAGCTGGTGGACCGCGCCAAGGGGCTGCTGATGGACCGGCAGAACCTGAGCGAGGCCGAGGCCTTCCGCAAGATACAGAAGATGAGCATGAACACGCGCCGCCCGATGAAAGAGATCGCCGAGGCGATCATCCTCGCCCATCAGGTGGAGGAATAGGGTTGCCCAACCGGGCTCCCGATCCAGGACCCAATGGCCCCCCGCAAGGAGGGCCATTTTCGTTTTCCCCGGATGAAGATTCTGTCATGCAGCGATATGGGTATTTTAATCACACATTCATCTGGAGGGCGTAGAATGGTCCGACAGGGGTAGCATCCGCTTGCGCCCGATTCTGGCAGGGGCCACCCTTCTTCGCACCCAATGCCGTCACCCAGCCAGGCGCCAGCCGTCCCCCCAAGGGAGCCAACCATGCCCGCCCGTGCCGATGATCGCCAGATCCTCTTGCCGAACCAGTTGCTGCTGGGCGCACTTGCCGCGGCCAAGGGCAACGACTGGGCGCGCGCGCGCGAGCTGTGCGCCCAGGCGCTGGCCAGCGCGCCCGACCACGAGGACGCGCTCCTCTGGCAGGCCGTTTGGGCCGATAGCTGGGCCGCCAAGTTCCAGGCGCTGCAGCGGGTGCTGGCCAACAACCCCAAGCACGAGACGGCCAGGGTGCTGCTGAACTGGGCCCAGGGGCGCCAGTCCCGCGGGGAGCCGGTCCGCAGCGCCGTGGAGGCGGAATGCCTCACCCCCTGCCCCAAGCTGGGGACCAGGGACGACGCCGGCGCGCGTTTCACCTACGCCTGCCCGGGCAACCATTGCCACGCCGAGGCCACCCGCCGCCGCCCGCCGCGCGACGTCCCCACGGACACGCAGCAAGAGACCTGCCTGAGCGCGAACCACCTGGCCTGCCCCACCTATTGCCGAGTGCAGGCCGCCGCCCGGAACGCCGGCTACCAGCCGGAGCTGCGCGACTATTTCGACTATTTCGGGCTGGATGAGGAGCCCTTTAGCATCGTGCCGATCCCGCGCTTTTATTACCCTACGCGGCAGCACCAGGAGGCGCTCGAGACGTGCCGCCAGGTGATCCGGCACCGCCAGGGGCTGGCGCTGGTCTATGCCCACGTGGGGATGGGCAAGTCGCTGCTGCTGCGCAAGCTGCACGAGGAGCTCTTTGCCGACACCCGCTACCGGGTCGCCCTCCTCCACCACCCCAACTATGCCAGCGAGTTCGCCTTCATGGAGGCGTTGTTGCAGGCGCTGCACGAGACCCCGGCGCGCCGGCGCTCGCTGCAAGACCTGGAGCAGGCGCTGCAAGCCTATCTCAAGCAGCAGGTGCTGGAGGCGCGCAAGACCGTGGTCCTCCTCATCGACGAGGCGCACCAGATGTCGCCGCGCTGCCTGGCCCAGTTGCGTCGCGTGCTGGACTATCACGTGGGCGAGCAGCAGATGGTGCAGGTCGTGCTGGCGGGACAGCTCCCCCTGGCGCACCGGTTGGCCGCCAACCCCGCGCTGGCCGACCGGGTGGTGGCGCGTTGCGAGCTGCGGCCCCTGGGCCTCGCGGACGCCAAGGAGATGATCTCCGCGCGGCTGCACGAGGCGGGGAGCGCCAACGGCCTTTTTACCCCCGCCGCCGTCCACGCCATCGTGGAGGCCACCGAGGGGCGGCCCCGGCAGATCAACCTGGTGTGCATGAAGTGCCTGTGGGAGGCCTTTGCCGACCGCCGCCACAGCATCGACGCCGACCTGGTGGCGCGGGTGGCCCGGGGCGCTGGCCCGGCGGAGGAGCCCGCGCCCGCCGAGGACGCGAAGGCCGAGAGCGGCGTCCTGTCGCGGCTGCGGCTCCTCTGGCAGCGAGGCGGCAGCAACTAGCAAGCGTCATCAGGCGCCGCAGTCTCGTGGACTGCGGCGCTTTCGTTTGCCCATCCAGGACTTGTGCAAAGTCGCGCTCGGCGATTTGTCGCCGTGCGGGGCGGCGTGCCCACGCCATGGACGACTCTGCACAAGCCCTGTTTGCCCATCCCCCAGCGTTGACAGGCGGGGCGCTCGCCCGTATAATGGGCCTCTAGACCGATGAGGAGGCCGCGACCTTGCTTCCAGAGCCCGCCGCACCGCCGATCCCCCTGGACAACCTGAGCCAGGCTGAGCTCCAGCGCCTGCTGGCGTCCGCCGGGCTGGCCGACTGGGCCAGCGCGCGCGATATCTTGTCGCGCCTGGCCAGCACCCCCCAGGCGAGCCGCTCCCTGGCCAGCCTGATGCCCCACCTGTTGGAGGCCCTGGCCCGGGTGGCCAGCCCCGACCGCGTGCTGGTGAACCTGGAGCGGCTGGCCCGCGCCGCCGGCGATACGGAGGCCATGCTCGCCAGCCTGGCGGGGCAGCCGCGGGCGGTGGAGATCCTGGCCACCCTCTTTTCCAGCAGCCAGTTCCTCACCGAGATCCTCCTGCGCCAGCCCAGCAACCTGCGCCAACTGATGGACCACCACCAGTGGGTCCACCAGAAGGGGGCGGAGCTGCTGGCGCGCGAGGCGGCGGAGGCGGCGGCCGGCGCGGAGGACGTGGAGGGGCAACTGGGCGCGCTGCGCCGCTTGCAGCGCCGGGAGCTGCTGCGGATCGGCGTCTGCGACCTGCTGGGGCTGTTGGACCTGCCGGCGGTGACGTGGCAGCTCTCCAACCTGGCCGACGCGCTGGTGGAGGCCGCGCTGACGGGGGCCGCGCGCCAGGCCGGGATCGCCGCGCCGCCGCCGGGCCTGGCCGTCATCGCCATGGGCAAGCTGGGCGGCCAGGAGCTCAACTATAGCTCGGATATCGACCTGCTCTTCCTGAACGCCGCCGAGGCCGACTATCGCCGGGTCGGCGAGCGGCTCATCGACGCCCTCACCCGCATGACCGCCGAGGGGTTCCTCTACCGCGTGGATATGCGGCTGCGCCCCTGGGGCCAGGTGGGGGCGCTGGTCACCTCGCTGGAGGGCTACCTCGCCTACCTGCGGCAGCACGCCCGGCTCTGGGAGCGGCAGGCGCTGCTCAAGGCGCGGGTCATCGCCGGGGATAGGCCGGCCGGGGAGGCCGCGCTGCGGGCCATCGAGCCGCTGATCTATGGCGATGGCGAGGGCGCGTTGGACCCGGAGGTGGTGCGCGCCGAGGTGCACGCCATGAAGCAGCGCACCGAGAGCGACCTGCGCCAGCGGGGCCAGTCCTGGGGCGAGGTCAAGCTGGGCGAGGGGACCATCCGCGACATCGAGTTCGTGGCGCAGTACCTGCAACTGGCCTATGGCGGCGAGCTGCCCGAGCTGCGCAGCCCCACCACCCTGGACGCGCTGGGGCGGCTGGCGGCGGCGGGGCTGCTCACCGGCGAGGAGCGCCGCATCCTGGCCGACGGCTATATCCTCATGCGCACCATCGAGCACCACCTGCAGATGATGCACTACCGCCAGACCCACGCCCTCCCCAGCGACCCGCAGGCGCTGGCCCACCTGGCCAAGCGGCTCGGCTTTCAGGGACCGGAGGCCGCCGCCGCCTTTATCGCGCGCTATGACCAGTACCGCGCGGCGATCCGCGCGATCTATACGCGCTATCTAGGGAGCAGCAAAATGGCAGATCGCGAGCAACCGGAGCCCTCCCAACCGCAGATCAACCGACACCTGGCGCGCCTGGACCCCTCCTACGCCGCCGTTTTCCGCGAGAGCGACATCGCCCGCCATGCCCTCTTGGCGGAGCAGCTCGACGCCAACAACCTGGTGCAGGTGGACACGCAGCCGCTGGACGAGGGCGCCTGGCGGGTGAGCGTCATCGCCTATGACTATCCGGGCGAGCTCTCGCTCATCTGCGGGCTGCTTTTCGTCTATGGGCTGAGCATCCTCGACGGGGACGTCTTTACCTACGAGCCGCTGCCCGCCGCGCCCGAGACCGCCGCCCCCGCCCCGCGCTTTACCTACCGGCGGCCGCTGGGAGGCAGCAGCGCCGACAGCCCGGCCCGCCAAAAGATCGTCGACGTCTTTACCGTGCGCCCGGAATATGGCGAGATCACCGCCGAGACCTGGGCGCGCTACGCCGCCGACCTGGAGGGGCTGCTGCGGCTGATGCACGAGGGGCAGCGCACCGAGGCCCGCGGCTGGCTGGCCAAGCGCGTCGCCACCGCGCTGCACGGCCTGGCCGACGCCGCCCCGACGCTCTACCCCATCGAGATCGAGGTCGACAACGAGAGCTCGGAGCGGTACACCGTGCTGCACATCACCGCCGCGGACACCATCGGCTTTCTCTACGAGCTGACCAACGCGCTGGCGATGAGCCGGATGTACATCGCGCGGGTGATGGTGGACTCGGTGGGGAGCCGGGTGGAGGACACGCTCTATATCACCGACGAGAACGGGCGCAAGGTGACCGACCCCGAGCGCGAGCGCGAGCTGCGGGCGGCCATCGTGCTGACCAAACATTTCACCCACCTGCTGCCGCAGCTCCCCAACCCCGAGTCGGCGCTGCTGCACTTTCGGCAGTTCATGGCGCAGCTTTTCGAGCGCCCGGATTGGAGCAAGGAGCTGGCCTCGCTGGAGCGCCCCGAGGTGCTGCACGCCCTGGCGCGGGTGCTGGGGGTGAGCGACTTTCTCTGGGACGACTTTTTGCGGATGCAGCACGCCAACCTCTTTCCGGTGGTGCGGGACGTGGGCGCGCTGGAGACGGCCAAGACGCGGGACGAGTTGCAGCGCGAGCTGGAGCGGGAGCTGCGCCCGGTGCACGACGGGCCGCAGGCCCCCCGCGACGACGCCCCCTGGCGCGCGGCGCTCAACGCCTTCAAGGACCGCGAGATGTTCCGCATCGACATGCGCCACATCCTCGGCCACACCGTCGAGTTCTGGGATTTCGCCAGCGAGCTGACCGACCTGGCCGAGGTGGTGGTGAACGCCGCCTATCACCTGAGCCACGAGGACTTGCGCAGCGTCTATGGCGCGCCGCTCTTGGAGGACGGCCAGCCCAGCGAGATGGCCGTCTGCGCGCTGGGCAAGTGCGGCGGGCGCGAGCTGGGCTTCGCCTCGGATATCGAGCTGATGTTCATCTATGCCGGGAACGGGCGCACCGGCGGCCCGCAGGTCATCACCACCTCCGAGTTCTATGAAAAGGTGGTGGAGAGTTTCGTGAAGGCCATCGAGGCCAGGCGCGAGGGGATTTTCGAGATCGACCTGCAACTGCGGCCCTATGGCAAGGCGGGGAGCATGGCCGTGTCGCTGGAATCGTTCCGCCGCTACTTTGCGCCCGAGGGCCCGGCCTGGGCCTATGAGCGGCAGGCGCTGGTCAAGCTGCGGCCCATCGCCGGCAACCCCGGGCTGGGCGCGGAGGTGCTGCGGCTGCGGGACGAGGTCGTCTATAGCGGCCAGCCTTTCGACGTGACGGCGATGCGGGCCATGCGCGAGCGGCAGATCCGCCACCTGGTGACCGGCGGGACGTTCAACGCCAAGTACAGCCCCGGGGCGCTGGTGGACGTGGAGTACCTGGTGCAGGCGCTGCAAATCAGCCACGGGCAGGCGAATCCGGCGCTGCGGCGGACCAACATCCGCGAGGCGATGGCGGCGCTGGCGGAGGCGGGGGTCCTTTCGGCGGAGGATTACGCCCAGTTGCGGCGGGCGCACACCTTTTTGCGCTGGCTCATCGACACGCTGCGGATGGTGCGGGGGAACGCCCGCGACCTCACCGTGCCGCCGCCGGACAGCGACGAGTTCGCCTTTCTGGCGCGGCGGCTGCGCTATGGCAACGACGTGGCGCGGCTGCGGGAGGACCTGGAGCGCTACGCCGCCTCGGCGCAAGAGCTCTCCGCGCGGCTGCTGGGGTAAGAGCCGTGGCGCAAGCGGCGCCCGTAGCGCAAGCCTCTGGCTCAAGTGCCCGACAAAGAAAGAGCGCAAGAGGCGCCCAAAGGTGGGCGCCTCTTGCGCTACGGGGCGGCGCAAGCCAGAGGCTTACGCCACGCGATCTGCGATTTGCGATACGCGATATGCGATCCGCGCTAGACCGGCGACGCGGAGAGCAGACTCTCGTGCACCCAGAGGGTGCTGGCCTCGCCGGGGATGCCGATGCGGCACCATTCGCCCTGGCACTCGAAGCGATAGACCTCGGCGCCGCGCTTGACCGACTTGACCACCTGGCCGTTGGGCGCGCGGCGGATGTTGGCCGCGTCGCGGGCGTTGATGTACATGGTGGTGGGCGCCGCGGGGGCTTCCTTGGCGACGTTGGCTTCCTTGACCCAGCCCTGCACGTCGCCGCTTTTCACCTGCACGTGGCCGTCCTTGACCTCGCCCAGCTCGACGGCGGCGCCGTGGCGCAGCTTGGCCGACGCCGCACCGCCCGGCGCGCTGAACACCTCCACCTCAAAGAGCGCCACCGCGCCATCGGCCAGGCCGCTGATATAGCCCGCGGCGGCAGAAGCGGTGGGCGGGACCGGCGTGTCCGTGGGGATCGCCGTGGCGGTGGGGGTGGGCGTGGGCGGCTCCGGCGTGGCGGTGGGCAACGGCGTGATGGTCGGCGTGTCCGTGGCCGGCGGCATGGGGGTAAAGGTGGGCTTTTTGGTGCGCACGGCGGTGGGCGTGCCCTGCTGCTCAGCCCGGTCCGACCCGGCGCAGCCGGCCAGCGCCAGCAACACCACCACCGCCACCACTCCGATGCCTATCCACAACGCTCTCGCGCGATCTCTCACTATGGGCCTCCTGGGGTTCTCGTGATCACAGCCGTATAGTACCCGAAAACGGCAGGATGTCAAAGGCGAACGGGGCGAACGGGGCGAACGAGGCGAACGAGGCGAACGAGGCGAACGAGGCGAACGAGGCGAACGGGGCGAACGGGGCGAACGGGGCGAACACAAGGTTCGCCCCTACACGTGGTCTTGTAGGGGCGAACCTTGTGTTCGCCCTCCTGTGTTCGCCCTCCTGTGTTCGCCCTACGCCGCCTTGCCCAACAGACGCGCCAGGTCGGCGACCTGCGATTCATGCACCAGGGCGATGACCTCGTCCACCGGCTGCAGCACCGTGTCGCCGTGGGCCAGGATCATCTCGCCCTTGCGCAGCACGGCGATCAGGACGCACTTGGCGGGCAACTTGAGCTCGCGGATGGGCTTGCCCGCGGCCGGCGCCGTCGGGTGGACCTTTTCCTCCACGATGGAGAAGAGCCCCTTGCGCAGCTTGACCAGGGTCATCATGTCGCCCAGGGACATCTCTTCGGCGATGAGCCGCGCGATCAGGTCGGCCTGGTTCAGCGCCACGTCCACGCCCATCTCGGCGGTGTAGAGCCAGGCGTTCTTGGGGTTATTGACGCGCCCGATGATGCGCGGGACCTTGAACTCGAAGCGAGCCAGGCTGGCGGCCACCAGGTTGACCTCGTCCTCGCCGGTGACGGCGGCGACGACCTGCGCCTGGCGGATGCCGCTGGCCTCCAGCACGTTGGGGTCGGTGCCGCTGCCCCAGACCACGACGTTCTCCGGCAGCTCGCGCTTGAGCCGCGGCATCTCGTCGCCGTTCGACTCGATCACCTTGACGGAATACCCTTGCGAGATCAGCAGCGAGGCCAGATAGGTGCCGATCTTGCCCCCGCCGATCACGAGAACGGACATGGCCATGCGTCTTCCTCCTTAGCCCAGGCCCAGCAACTGGCTGATGCGGGCGGCCGAGGCCGCCAGCAGGGCCAGGTGGATCAGGTCGCCCGACTGGAACTGCGTGCCGAGGGTGGGCAAGAAGGTCTTGCCGCCGCGGCTGATGGCCACCACGTGGGCCTCGCCGGGGACCATGACGTCGCGGACGGTGCGCCCCACCAGCATCGGCGGCACGTCCACGGCCACCACATCCACGTCGCTGCCCAGGCTCATCAGCGGCTCGAACTCGGAATAGGTGAGCAGGTCGGCGATGCGGTTGATGCCCCAGGCGGTGGCCGAGATGGTCTGCAAGCCCAGCCGGTCATAGATCTCGGCCTTGCGCTGGTCATAGACCCGCGCCACGACGCGGGGGACGTGGAAGAACTGGCTGGCCAGGCGGGCCGCCACCACGTTGGCCTCGTCGCTGGCCGTCACCGCCGCCAGCCCATCGGCGCGCTCGATGCCGGCCTCGATCAGCACGTCGCGGTCAAAGCCCACGCCGATCACGGTGCGCCCCTTGAAATTGGGTCCCAGCCGCTCCAGGGCGACGGGGTCGCGGTCCACCACGACCACCGCGTGGCCGCGCAGCCCCAGCGAGTGCGCCAGGCCCGCCCCCACGCGCCCGCAGCCGATGATGATAATCCTCATGATGACCTCCTGTTCGCGCCACGCGAACGCTCACGCCATTGTACCAGGGCCTTGCGCAACTCGTCAACCAGCAGCAGCGAGGGGGTCCAGGCAAACAAGAAGAGCCAGTACTTGAGCGGAAAGCCCGCGGTCCCGATGAATCTCTGGAAGGGCGGCACATAAACGATCAGCGCGACGACCACCAGCTCGCTGAGGATGCCCAGCCAGAGGAAGCGGTTGTTAAAGAGCGGCAGGCGGAAAGCGGAGAGCTTTTCGCTCCGCTGGGCAAAGAGGTTGCCGATCTGTGTCGCCACCACGGCGGCGAGCGCCATGGCCGTGGCCGCGCGATAGATCCAGCCCGTATCGGGCAGGTCGATCCACTGGCCGGCGTAGCCGTTGGTCCAGTAGAGGAAATAGAAGGCGGCCATGGCGGCCACGCTCTGCACGGCGCCGAGGATCAGGTAGGCCCGCACCAGCAGCGAGCGGGTGATCAGGTGATCCTTCAGGTTGCGCGGCGGCGCGGCCATCACCCCCGGCTCGGGGGGCTCGGCGCCCAGCGCCAGCGCGGGGACGATGTCGGTACCCAGGTCGATGGCCAGGATGTGCATCACGTTCAGGGCCAGGGGAATCCGCCCAGCGGTAAAGGCGTAAAGGACAAAGGGGACCGCCTCGGGCGCGTTGCTGGTAAAGATATAAGTGGTGAACTTTTTGATATTGGCATAGACGGCGCGGCCCTCCTCCACGGCGTTGACGATGGAGGCAAAGTTGTCGTCGGTGAGGATCATGTTGGCGGCTTCTTTGGCCACGTCGGTGCCGCCGATGCCCATGGCCACGCCGATATCGGCCTTTTTCAGCGCGGGGGCGTCGTTCACGCCGTCGCCGGTGACCGCCACCACGTGGCCCAGCTCTTGCAGCGCGGTGACGACGCGGAGCTTGTGCTCCGGGGCGACGCGGGCAAAGATGACCTCGTCTTGCAGGGCGGCCTTGAGCGCCGCGCCGTCCATGGTCTCCAGCTCGACGCCGGTGACGATGCGCGGGCGCTCGCCGCGGACGATGCCGACGCGGCGGGCGATGGATTCCGCGGTCAGGCCATAGTCGCCGGTGATCATGATGATGCGGATGCCGGCCTGGTGGCACTTGCCCACGGCCTCGGCCACCTCCGGGCGCGGCGGGTCCATCATGGCCATCAGGCCCAGGAAGGTGAGGTCGCGCTCCACCAGGTCGGAGGAGCAGGCGGAGAGGCTGCCGCCTAGGTCGCAGGAGTCGTCCAGGCGGCGCGCGGCCATGGCCAGCACGCGCAGGCCGTTGCGGGCGTAATCGTCGTTGGCCTGGGTGATGCGGGCGCGCAGCGCCTCGTCCAGCGGCGCGTCGGCGCCGGCCAGCCGGGCGCGGGTGCAGAGGGCCAGCACCTCGCGGGGCGCGCCCTTGACGTAGGCGATGGGGCCGCCCTCGGCCTGGCGGATGGAGGTCATGCGCTTGCGGCGGGACTCGAAGGGGATCTCGCGGAGGCAGGCGGACTGGGCGGCGACGCCGTCCAGGTCGAGCCCGGCCTTGGCGGCGACGACCTTGAGCGCGGCCTCGGTGGGGTCGCCCAGCACGGTCCAGCGGTCGGAATCGCCGTCGGGCGGGAGCAGCCGCGAGTTATTGCAGAGCCCCCCGGCCAGCAGCAGCTCGCGCAGGTCGCCCTGGGCGGGGACCGCGGCGGCGCGGCCAGATTCGTCCCGAATCTCGCCCTCGGGGGCATAGCCCACCCCGGCGACGGCGAGGCTTTGGCCGCCGAGCCAGATCTGGCGGACGGTCATCTCGTTCTGGGTGAGGGTGCCGGTCTTGTCGGTGCAGATCACCGTGGTGCAGCCCAGCGTCTCCACGGCGGAGAGCTTTTTGATCAGGGCGTGGCGCTTGGCCATGCGCTGCACCCCCATGGCCAGGGCCAGGGTCACGGTGGGGAGCAACCCTTCCGGGACGAAAGCGACGATCATGCCCAGGCCAAAGATAAAGCCCTTGGCCAGGTCCATCCCCGCCAGGGCCACGGCCAGGATGAAAAAGATGACGCCCATGGCCACGGCGATGACCGTGACGGTCTTGGTGACGCTGACGATCTCGCGCTGCAAGGGGCTGAGCTCCTCGCCCAGCGCCTGGGTCAGGTGGGCGATCTTGCCGAACTCGGTCTCCATGCCGGTGGCAAAGACGACGGCTTTGGCCGTGCCCGCCGCCACGTTGGTCCCGGCAAAGATCAGGTCCGGCAGCTCGGAGCGGGAGAGGTCCGCGCGCAACACCGCGTCGGCCAGCTTGTTCACCGGGTGGGACTCGCCGGTGAGGGTGGACTGGTCCACGCGCAGCTCGCTCTCCTGGACGATGCGGGCATCCGCCGAGATGCGGTCGCCCTCGGCAAGGAGGATGACGTCGCCGGGGACCAGCTCGGAGGCCAGGACGCGCTGCTCGTGGGCGTCGCGGAGGACGCGGGCATAGGCGGGGAGCATGTTGCGCAGCGCCTCGATGGCCTTGCCCGCGCGGAACTCTTGCCAAAAGCTAAAGGCGCCGTTGATGACGTTGACCATCCAGACGGCGATGGCGAGCTGGGGCATCTGGGCAAAGATGGCGGCGATGCCGGCCACCCAGATGAGCAGGGCCATCAGGTGGGTAAAGTTGCCCAGGAATCGGCGGTATAAGGGGACGCCTTTTTCCTCGCGGAGGGCGTTGGGGCCGTATTGTAACAGCCGGCGGGCTGCCTCGGTCGTGGAGAGGCCCTGCGGGTCGGAGGCCAAAGCCTCGTAGACCTGCCCGACGGGCAGGGTGTGGACGGTGGCGATGCGGTCTGGCGCATCTATGCGGTTCATGGGATCTGGCCTGCGCTTTTCTCCGAAACCCGAATCCGTGGCCGGGGAGGCGGTTTCCCCCGACACACAAGCGGGCGCCCTGGTTTCCGAGGCGCCCGAAATGGACGATCGCGTCACGTTTCCGCGGGAATTCTACACCCGTACCGGCGCGCGGTCAAGTTTGGGCCTGCGCCGCGAGCAAGCCGGCCGGGAGCGCCGCGGGATCGGGCGCGACCACGTCGGCGCAACCGTTGAAAGCGGCGAACTCGCGCAGCCGGGCCGCCAGCGCCGCCCAGAGCGCGTCATCGCCCGCCACGTCCGGCTCCATATCCAGCCGCCGCAGCACCAGCGTCTTGGCCTTGCGCTCGGCCTTGGCGTCCAGCCGCCCGACGAACTGCTCGCCCCAGAGGATGGGGAGGGAAAAGTAGCCGTATTTGCGCTTCCCGGCGGGGACGTAGCATTCCAGGGTATAGTCAAAGCCAAAGAGCCGCCGGAGCCGCGCCCGCCAGATCACGGCATTGTCAAAGGGGGAGAGGATATGGGCCTGCGGCTGCGGGACAGGCGCCGCCTGTCCCAGGCGCGCCGCCTGCTCCAGGCGCGCCGCCAGGGCGAAATAGGTACGGCCGTCCAGCCCCTCCACCTCCACCGGCAGCGCCTCGCCGGATTCGACCAGCTCGGCCATGGACTGCTGAAAGGCGGCGGGGGCCACCTGCCCGCGCAGCACGTCGCCAGCGGCAGAGCTCGCCAGGCCGTGCGCCCGCAGCACCTGGCGGGAGGCGAAGCGGCGGGCCTCGTCGGGGGTCGGCTCGGATGTGTCGGTCCCCGGCGGGAGGACCCGCTCGGCCAGGTCGTAGAGGCGCTGAAAGCCGCGCCGCGCGCTGACCATCAGCACGCCGGCGTCAAAGAGGTACTCCAGCGCGCGCTTGGCGGGGGTCCACTGCCACCAGCTCCCGCGGGCGAAATCGGGCGGCGGCTGAAAGGCGGCGGAGCCGAGCGGCCCCTCGGCGCGGATGCGGTCCAGCACCTCCTGGATGACCTGGGCGTTGGCGCGCATCCAGGTGAGCTCGGGGGGGCGCTGGGCGCGGGCGCGCATGCGGGGGAGCGCGTAGCGATAGTGGGCCATGGGCAGATAGGCGGCGGCGTGGGCCCAATACTCGAACACGCGGCGGTCCACCGCCAGCAGCTCGTCCAGTTGGTCGGGGCGGTAACCGGCGTGGCGGGACCAGAGGGTGTGGTGGTGGGCGCGCTGGACCACCGAGATGGTGTCTATCTGCACATAGCCGAGGCGCTCGATGACCTGGGCGGCCCCTTCCTTGCCGGGCGCGGGCTGCCAGCCGCCATCGAGGCCCTGGGCCTGGAGCGCCAGCCGGCGGGCGTGGGCGAGCGAGATGCGCATGATGGTCCCCTCCGCGAACAGATGTTCGCTGGATTATAGTGCGGGCGGGGGAGGGTGTCAAACAGGGCTTGTGCAAAGCCGCGCTCGGCGATCGATGCGACGTGGAGTGCCGCGGAGGCTCCAGAAGCCCGATTCTGTCGGGCGCCGCGGCGTAATATGGCCTTGGGGCCGAGTTCCTGAGCCACCAACCGAGTCGCCTCGTCTCATCCTGGGACCACACCTGTCCCCTTCGGTTTGACATCCGCGCGAATCGGGCTAACCTTGCTTATTCCATGCGCATCGGAGGCAACCATGAGCGCGAAAACCGAATACCGCTACAACCAACTGACCTGGCCCGAGATGAACGAGGCCATCGCGATGCAAAAGGTGGTGCTGCTCCCCGTGGGTTCCACGGAGCAACACGGCCCCCACCTGCCGCTAGAGACCGACATCTATCTCGCCGAGCAGGTCTGCCTGGAGGCGGGGCGCCGCGCCCCCGAGCGCACCCTGGTGCTCCCGCCGGTCTCTTACGGGCTTAACCTGCACCACATCGATTTCCCCGGCACCATCCACATCGAGCCGGAGGTGTTCATCGCCTTTTGCCTGAACATCACCAAGAGCGTCGCCTATCACGGCTTCCAAAAGATGATGGTGGTGAACGGCCACGGCTCCAACTCGCCGCTGGCGGACCTGGTGGCGCGCAAGACGACGCTGCAGACGGGGTCGCTCTGCGCGGCGGTGAACTATTTCTCCTTCGCCGGGGAGGCCTACGAGGGGCTGCGCGAGAGCGACATCCTGGCCCATGCCGACGAGTTCGAGACGTCGCTTTACCTGCACCTGGCGCCGGAGCGGGTGCGCTGGGACCAGGCCGCCAACGGCAACGACGTGGAAGGGCAGTACGTCAGCTCGGATAGCACCTCCAACTATCCGCTGCGCTTCTCCGATTACTGGGGGCGCTGGACCAAGCGGGGGGTGCATGGCGAGCCGACCAAGGCCACCGCGGAAAAGGGGCGCGTCCTCTGGGAGGCGGCGGTGGCGGGGTTGGTGGGGGCGGTGGCGGAGTGGCAAAAGTGGCCCATCGCCCCGCGCTCGGACCAGCACGCCGGGCCGGTGCAGAGCGGGATACGGTGGTAGGCCGCAGCCGCAGGCTCAATGCGCGATGGAATCGCGTTGCGGCTAATTGGCTCAAGCCTGCTGGAAGCAGGCTCGGATGGCTAGTTGCGGGGTAGGGCCCGCAGCCCAGAAAAGCTCTTGGGAACAGGGATATCGCGATGGCCTATTGGCGGCTCTACTATCACATCGTCTTTGCCACCAAGAACCGGTTGCCATTGATGACGCCCGAGATCGAGACGCAGCTACATGCTTACCTGGCGGGCAAGGCCGCCGAGTTGGGCGCGATCGTGCACGCCGTGGGCGGCGTCGCAGATCATGCGCACATGGTGGCCTCCATACCGCCCAAGGTGGCCGTGGCGACGTTCGTTGGTCGAATCAAGGGGGCTTCCGCCCATTACCTCAACCACCTGCCCGGGCGCGAGGATACGGTCTTTGAGTGGCAGCGCGGGTATGGCGTGCTGTCGCTGGGGCGAAAGAACCTCCCTGGGGTGGTCGAGTACGTGCGAGGGCAGCACGAACACCACGAGCGAGGGACAGTGCTACACGAGATCGAGCTCGTGGAGGGGGACGAGGTCTAGCCCTTGGCCTGGCGCCTCGGCGCTCGGCCAGGTCTGAAAAGTCCCCGCAGGGTAAACCCTGCGGCTAATCGGCCCAAGCCCGCTCAAGCGGGCTGCGAAAGGTAAAAGACGCCTCCGCAACGCTCTAGAGCCTGCTTTCAGCAGGCTTGGCAGGATTGGCCGCAGGCTTGAGCCTGCGGCACGACGGCGACGCGTTTGGATTCACACCAATACATCATAAGGAGCGAAACAAGTATGTACACCAGTTTGGGCTTGGGACCGTTGGGCATCCGCGCCACCTTTGAGGAGGGGCTGGCCCTCGCCAAGGCGGCGGGCTTTGAGGGGCTGGACCTGGACATCCAGGAGGCGACCAAGATCGCCAAGCGCCACGGCGCGGGCTATATGCTGGACCTTTTCGCCCAGTATGGGGTGCGCCCCGGCTATTGGGACCCGCCCATCGAGTTCCGCGCGGACGAGGCGACCTGGAAAGCGGGGCTGAAAAAGCTGCCGCGCTGGGCCAAGACGGCGCAGGCGCTGGGCTGCCTACGCACCGCCACCTGGATCGTCCCCTTTTCCGAGGAGCGGACCTATGCGGAGAACATGGCCTTTCACGTGGCGCGGCTGCGCCCCATCGCCGATATCCTGGGCGAGCATGGCGTCAAGCTGGGGCTCGAGTACGTGGGCCCGGCCTCGCTGCGGCGCGGCCACGCCCACGAGTTCATCCACGACCTGGCGGGGTGGCGGGAGCTGTGCGCCGAGATCGGCGCGCCCAACCTGGGGCTGCTGCTGGACGCCTACCACTGGTACACCTCGGGCGGGCCGGCGGAGGAGCTGCTGACCCTGCGCAACGAGGACATCGTGCTGGTGCACATGAACGACGGCATCGCCGGCGTCGAGCGCGACGAGCAGCTCGACCTGGTGCGCTGCCTCCCCGGCGAGAGCGGCGTCATCGACCTGGACACCTTCTTGCGCGCCCTGCAGCGGATCGGCTACGACGGCCCCATGACGGTGGAGCCGTTCAGCGACCGCATCCGCGCCCTGCCCCCGCTGGAGGCGGCGCGGGAGACCTTCCAGGCGCTGCAAGCGGCGCTGGTCAAGGCGGGGGTGAGGTAGCGGAGGGCCAGCCCCGCACGGCGATAAATCGCCGTGCTACGCCACCGCGCCCGATAGAATCGGGCTGCTGGGGCCGCGGCATAAAATGCCGGGCGGACTTGCCAGAGTGAGCCAGTGAATTCCATTCACTGGGAGTACACACAGAGACCTCCGAGGTTTTCCCAAACCTCGGAGGTCTTGTCTTGTCGTCTAGATTCGGCCGGCGAACTGGGGCAGCCATTGGGCCGTGGCGCGCAGCAGCCGCAGGCCCATCTCGCGCACCTGCGACCAGGTCAGGTGGGCGCAGAGCGGGTCCAGCGCCAGCGCGGCCAGCGCCTGCTCCAGGTCGCCCGAGAGCGCGGCCTGGGTGGTCGCTTCTTGCACGTTGGCGCAGCGCTCCACCCACGTCCGCGCCGGCTCGGGGAGCTCGCCCATGGCGACGGCGTCGAAACCGGAGGGGGTCACCACCACCGGCGTCTCCACCACCACGCCGCGCGGCAGGTTGGCGACCTGGCCGGCGTTCGGCAGGTTGCCCACGTCGATAAAGGGCCGCCCGGTGGCGATGGCGCTCATGATGTCCGCCGCCGTCTCGCGGGAGCGCTGGCGATAGCGCTCAGGGATGCCCCCCGCTGTCATCTCTTCGATGGCCGACTCGGCGCGCCGCAGGCTTTCTTGGCGGTCGGCGATGGAGGTGCGCTTGATCCGGTAGCGCTCCAGGTTGGCCGCCGAGGTGAGGTAGGGTGAGAAGAACTCGCTGGTGTGGCGGTCGGCCAGGTAGGGGATCAGGCCGGTGGCGCGGTAGAGCTCGTCGGCGACGTAGGAGTTGACCACGCCCGGCTCGGCGGCGGCGCGCAACTCGGGGAGCGTCTGGCTCTCCAGCTTATGCCGGAGCCAGGCGAGCCCATCCTCGCCGCGAACGGTGAGGCCGGTGATCCAGAAAAAGTGGTTCAGCCCGGCATAGCGCACCGACATCTCGTCCTCGCTAGCCAGGCCGAAAAACCCCTTCAGGAACTCCAGGTTCTCGAACAGCCCGTGGCAGAGCCCCACCACCGGCCGCGCGCACCGGAGCCCCAGCGCCCGGGTGAGCTGCGCCATGGGGTTGGTATAGTTGAGCACATAGGCGCGAGGCGCCAGGCGGTTGATCCGCTCGGCCAGCTCGACAAAGACGGGCACGTTGCGCAGCGTCCGCGACCAGCCGCCGGGGCCGATGGAGTCGCCGACGGTGTGATAGACGCCGTAGGCTTCCGGGACGGCCAGGTCGTGGGCCATGGACTCCAGCCCCCCGGTCGAGATGGTGATGAGCACGTAATCGGCGCCGGCCAGGGCCCGCTCGGGATCGGTCTCCATCTCGATCTGGGCGCCGACGCCCAGCGTCCGCGCCAGCTTGGTGGCAAAGCGGCCGATGCGCGAGAGGTTGGGCTCGCTCAGGTCGTGCAGGACGTAGGTCTGGTCGGCCAGCGCCGGGGTCAGCATCAGGTCCGCCAGGAGCTTGGGGCTCCAGTGGCTGCTGCCGCCGCCCACGATGACGATCCGTTTGGACATGGCTGAACCTCCTGAATAAAAAAGCAGGGGCGGTTCGTGACCGCCCCTGCCGGTGAGAACGCTAGGACATCTCCCCGCTATAGAGGACCTCGGGGTCCATCGCCGCGAGGTTCTTGTAGAGGTTGTAGCGATAGGCGATATCGGCCTTGGCCTCGGCCAGGAGCTGCGCCGCCACCTCGGGGGAGGCCTGCCGCAGCATGCGGAAGCGGGTCTCGGCGTACATGTACTCGGCCAGGTCGCCCTTGGGCGCCTTGGAGTCCAGCGCCAGCGGGTTCTTGCCTTCCTTGATCAGCGCCGGGTTGTAGCGGAACAGGAGCCAGGCGCCGGAATCCACGGCGCGCTGCTGCTGCACCAGGCCGTCGCCGGGGCCGATGCCCTGGCCGGTGATGCAGTGCGAGTAGGCGATGATCAGCGAGGGGCCGTCGTAGGCCTCGGCCTCGGCAAAGGCGCGCACGGTCTGGTTCGGGTTGGCGCCCATGGCGATCTGGGCCACATAGACGCTGCCATAGTTCATGGCCATCATGCCCAGGTCCTTGCGCGGGCGGCGCTTGCCGGCGGCGGCGAACTTGGCCACCGCGCCCAGCGGCGTGGCCTTGGACATCTGGCCGCCGGTGTTGGAATAGACGCCGGTATCCATGACCAGGATGTTGACCTTGCGCCCGGAGGCGATGACGTGGTCCAGGCCGCCGTAGCCGATGTCATAGGCCCAGCCGTCGCCGCCCAGCACCCAGACCGACTTGTTGACGAAATAGTCGGCCAGGGAGAGGAGCTGCTTGGCGTCCGCCGAGCCGCAGGCGGCGAGGATCTCTTTGAGCTGGTCCACGCGGCCGCGCTGCGCCTCGATGCCGTCCTGGGTGGACTGGTCCGCGTTCTTGATGGCGTCGAACAGGTCGTGGTTGTCCTTGCAGTCGCTGCACTCGCAGGCGTACATCCGCTCCAGCAGCTCGCGGGCGTACTCGGTGTGCTTGTCCACGGTGAGGCGCATGCCCATGCCGAACTCGGCGGCGTCCTCAAAGAGCGAGTTGGACCAGGTGGGGCCGCGGCCGTCGTCGCGCTTGGTATAGGGCGTGGTGGGCAGGTTGCCGCCATAGATGGAGGAGCAGCCGGTGGCGTTGGCGATGATCAGCCGGTCGCCGACGAGCTGGCTCAGCAGGCGGACGTAGGGGGTCTCGCCGCAGCCGGCGCAGGCGCCGGAGAACTCGAAGAGCGGGCGGATGAACTGCGAGCCCTTCATGGTGTCGCGGCGATAGAGCTTGGGGTCGGTGTCCGGGATGCCCAGGAAGTAGGCCCAGTTGGCCGCTTCCGGCTCGCGGAGCGGGATCTGGTCGCCCAGGTTGATGGCGTGGATCGGGTTGCCCTGCTCGTCGGTCTTGTTGACGGGGCACTTGCCCACGCACAGGCCGCAGCCGGTGCAGTCTTCCGGGGCCACCTGGACGGTGAACTTTTTCCCGGCGAAATCGCGGCCGCGGGCGTCGGCGGACTTGAAGGTCGCCGGGGCGCCCTCCAGGTGCTTCGGGTCGTACGCCTTGATGCGGATGGTGGCGTGCGGGCAGACCATGGCGCAGGTGCCGCACTGGATGCACAGGTCGGGCCGCCAGACCGGGATCTCGGTGGCGACGTTGCGCTTCTCGAATTGGGTCGTGCCGGTGGGATAGGTGCCGTCATCGGGCAGCTTGGAGACGGGGAGCTGGTCGCCGCGCATGGCGATCATCTCGCCCAGGACCTCCTTGACGAACTCGGGGGCGTCCTCGGGCACCGGCGGGCGCATGGGGATCGTGCTGGTCACCTTGTGGGGGTACTGGACCTCCTTCAGGTTGGCCACGGTGGTATCCACGGCGCGGAAGTTCATGTCGATGATCTTTTGGCCGCGCTTGCCGTAGGACTTGACGATGGCGTCCTTGATGAGCTGGATCGCCTCGTCCTTTTCCAACACGCCCGAGATCACGAAAAAGGCGGTCTGCATGATGGTGTTGATGCGCGCGCCGAGGCCCACTTCCTTGGCCAGCCGCACGGCGTCGATGGTGTAGAACTTGGCCTTTTTGTCGATGATCTGCTGCTGCACCTGGGCCGGGAGGTTGTCCCAGACCTGGGTCTCGTCATAGGGGCTGGCCAGCAAGAAGGTGCCGCCCGGGGTCAGGTAGCGCAGCATGTCGATGCGCTCCAGGAAGGAAAAGTTGTGGCAGGCGACAAAGGTGGTGCGGTTCAGCAGATAGCTGCTGCGGATCGGCTCCTTGCCGAAGCGCAGGTGCGAGACGGTGACGCCGCCGGCCTTTTTCGAGTCATAGTAGAAATAGCCCTGGGCATAGTTGTCGGTGTGGTCGCCGATGATCTTGATCGAGTTCTTGTTGGCCGAGACGGTGCCGTCGGAGCCCAGGCCAAAGAACATGGCGCGATGGACGCCCTTGGGCTCGCTGGAGTAGGACTCGTCCCAGGGGAGGTTGGTGAAGGTCACGTCGTCGACGATGCCCACGGTAAAGTGGTTCTTGGGCTCGGCGAGCTTCAAGTTATCCAGCACGGACTTGGCCATGCCGGCGGTGAACTCGAAGGAGCCGAGGCCATAGCGCCCGCCGACGATGGTGGGCTTGGTCAGCCAGCAGCCGCCGACGCAGAGCTCGGCCACGGCCGCGCAGACGTCCACATAGAGCGGCTCGCCCAGGGAGCCCGGCTCCTTGGTGCGGTCCAGCACGGCGATGGATTTGACCGTGGTGGGGACGGCGGCGATGAGGGCCTTGGCGTCGAAGGGACGGAAGAGGCGGACCTTGACCAGGCCGACCTTTTCGCCCTGGGCCACCAGGTGCTCCACCACTTCGTGCATGGTCTCGGCGCCCGAGCCCATCATGATCACCACGCGCTCGGCGTCCGGCGCGCCCACGTAATCAAAGAGGTGATACTGGCGACCCACCACCTGGGCCAGGCGGTCCATGGCCCGCTGCACGATCTCGGGGGTGGCGGCGTAATACTTGTTGCCGGTCTCGCGGCCGGCGAAATAGACGTCGGGGTTCTGGGCGGTGCCGCGCAGCACCGGCGCGTCCGGGGTCATGCGGCGGGCGCGGTGGGCCAGCACGAACTGGTCGTCGATCATGGCGCGCACCTGGTCCTTGGAGATCATCTCGACCTTTTGGACCTCATGGGAGGTGCGGAAGCCGTCGAAAAAGTGCAGGAAGGGGACGCGGGCTTCCAGCGTGGCCGCGTGGGCCACCAGGGCCATGTCGCCGACTTCTTGGACGCTGTTGGAGGCCAAGAGAGCAAAGCCGGTGGAGCGCACGGCCATCACGTCCGAGTGGTCGCCAAAGATGGAGAGGGCCTGGGCCGCCAGCGCGCGGGCCGACACGTGGAACACGGTGGGGATCAGCTCGCCGGCGATCTTGAACATGTTGGGGACCATCAGCAGGAGGCCCTGGGAGGCGGTGAAGGTGGTCACCAGCGCGCCGGTGCTGAGCGCGCCGTGGACGGCGCCCGCCGCGCCCGCCTCGGACTGCATTTCCGTGACCTGAGGCACGGTGCCCCAGATGTTGGTCTCGCCCTTGGCCGAAAGCTCGTCGGCCGTCTCGCCCATGGGGGACGAGGGGGTGATGGGATAGATGGCGATGACCTCGCTGGCGGCATGGGCGACGGACGCTGCCGCGGTGTTGCCGTCGATGGTATCCATTTCGTGACGTGGCATGAGACAACTCCTTTTTTTCTGCCGTTTGGCTGATGCAGAGCTAAGCATCGGGGGGCCAAACCAGGCCGGGGCCCGGCGGCGGGATGCTGTTGTTTTAACAGGTCAATTATAGCACGCATTGGGGAAAAGGTGAAAAAACGCGGTTTGGGGGAGCGCGGCGGGGCGAGCGGCGCGGGCCAGCTCGGGCGCCGATTTGGTACGAATTTCGTCGCGAGCGGGCGGGACGCTTGCGGGTCGCGGACGGCGGAGGCGCGTTCCGCCACGGTTGCCGCGCGCTCCCGCGAGCGCGCCGCTTTTGTGCGGATGGGGGGCTTGTGCTAGACTGGGGCGAGTTGCCCAAGGACGCGACTCACTAGCGCCGATGGAATAGGCCACAGGCAAACGCAGATGGGCACGGATTCCAGGATAGAGCATTCCTGATCCGCGCGATCCGTGGAATCCGTGTACCATGCTCGGACAGGATGGAGGCAAGAGCGTGCGCACCGCGCGGCAGGCGCTGGGGCAGGCGGGGGAGGAGCTGGCCGCCCGCCACCTGGCGGAGCAAGGCTACCGCATCGTCGAGCGCAACTATCGCTGCGCCGTGGGCGAGCTGGACATCGTGGCGCGGGAGGGGGAGCGCTGGGCCTTTGTGGAGGTGCGCACCCGCCGCGGGCGCAGCCACGGCACGCCGGAGGAATCCATCACCCCGGCCAAGCAGCGCAAACTGATCGAGGTCGCCAGCACCTACTTGCAGGAAAAGGGGCTGCGCGACGTGGATTGGCGCATCGACGTGGTGGCCATCGAGCACAACGCGGATGGCCGCCCCCCGCGGGTGAACCTGATCCGCGGCGCGGTGGGAGAACAGACCACCTGACAGGTCCCCGTCGGGCCAGACTTGACGAGGCGCTTCGCTGCTGACGGGTATAATGCGCCAGCCAGACGGCTCGCTGGGACCTGTCAGGTGGATTTTACGACAAGGAGCATACCATGAACTCGAAGCAGCGCGTGCAGGCCGCCATCGCCCGCCAGCCGGTGGACATGGTGCCGTTGGGGTTTTATGCGGTGGACCACGACACCGTGGAGCGGGTGGTCGGCCACCCCACCTATGTGCGCAACAAGATCGGCATCCAGATCGCCCTCTGGGAGGGACGCCGCGCCGAGGTGGCGGAGAGCCTGAAAAAGGACACCGTCGCCTTTTACCGGCAGATCGATTGCGCCGACATCCTCTTGCCCAAGGAGGCGCAGATCCTCCCACCCGCGGATTACGAGCCCGACCCGCCCCGCCGCATCGCCGAGGACCGCTGGGAGGACCGCCGCGGGCGCATCTATCAGGCGGTGGAGCACGCCAACGAGATCCAGTGCGTCTATGACCCGACGGAGGGGCAAGAGACCTTTACCGCCGCGCAGTTCGAGGGGCCGGTGGAGGCGACGCCGCCCGACCCGTCCATCTTTGAGGTCTTTGATTATGTCGTGCGGGAGCTGGGCGAGGAGCGCTATATCGCCGGGACCACCGGCGGCGTGACCGCCCTCACCCGGCTGGGCGGCACCGAGCAGGGGCTGATGATGTACGCGCTGGAGCCCGAGGTGGTGCTGGCGGCCAACCGACACTCCGTCGCCGCGCAGAACGCCCGGGACGAATATTACATCCGGGGCGGCGTGCCCGGCGTGCTGATGGAGCAGGACATGGCCGGGACCAACGCGCCGCTCATCTCGCCCAAGATGTTCCGCGAGATGTGCCTCCCCTTCCTGCGGGAGCGCATCGCCCACGTCAAGCGGTTCGTCCCCCAGGTGATCTTTCACAACTGCGGCAACAATATCCCGCTGATGGAGATGTTTATCGAGGCGGGGGTGGATTGCTACCAGTCGTTGCAGACCACGGCGGGGATGGAGGTCGGCTGGCTGAAGGAGCGCTACGGCGACCGGCTGGCCTTTTGGGGCGGCGTGCCGGTGGAGGCGCTGATCGCGGGGACGCCGGAGGAGGTGCGGCAGGCGGTGCGCACCGCTATGGAGCGCGGCGCGCCGGGGGGCGGCTTTATCCTGGGCCCCAGCCACTCCATCGCCAAGAACACCCGCTATGAGAATTTCATGGCGCTCTTGGACGAGTTCGTCAAGCTCCGCGTCAGGTACGCCGGATGAGCGCGGAGACGCTGCCGCCGCTGGTGGCCCTCGTCGGGCCCACCGCCGTGGGCAAGACCGACCTGGCGCTGGCGCTGGCCGAGCGCCTCCCCGTGGAGGTGGTCTCGGCGGATTCGCGCCAGGTCTACCGCGGCATGGACATCGGCACGGCCAAGCCCAGCCGCGAGGAGCTGGCGAGACTGCCCCACCACCTCGTGGACATCGTGGAGCCGGACGAGCCCTTTACCCTGGCGCAGTACCAGGAGCGCGCGTATGCCGCCATCGCCGACGTGTTGCGCCGGGGCCGGCTGCCGCTGCTGGTCGGCGGGACGGGGCTCTATATCCGCGCGGTGATGGAGGGGCTCAAGATCCCCGCGGTGCCGCCGGACGAGGCGCTGCGCGCCGCGCTCTTTGCCGAGGCGGAGCGGCTGGGCGCCGAGGCGCTGCACGCGCGGCTGCGCCAGGTGGACCCCCTGGCGGCGGAGCGGATCGACCATCGCAACGTCCGCCGGGTGGTCCGCGCGCTGGAGGTGCACGCCGTCACCGGCCAGCCGATCAGCGCGCTGCAAGAGCGCCAGCCCCCGCCCTACCGCCTGCTCACCGTGGGGCTGACCATGCCGCGCCCGCAGCTTTACGAGCGGGTGGACGCGCGGGTGGACCGCATGGTGGCGGCGGGGCTGGTGGAGGAGGTGCGCGGGCTGCTGGCGCGGGGCTATGGGCCGGAGCTGCCGTCCATGTCCGGGCTGGGCTACCGGGAGATCGGGCTGCACTTGCGCGGCGAGCTGAGCCTGGAGGCGGCGGTGGCCCTGGTCAAGAGCGACACGCGCAAGTTCATCCGCCACCAGTATAATTGGTTCTCCCCCACCAGCGCGGCGATCCGTTGGTTCGACCTGGCGGCGGGCGGCGCGGCCCCGGCGCGCGAGGCGATCGCGTCGTTTTGCGCCCCGTCTTGACCGTGGTATACTCTGCCCAACCAGGCGGCCCCCCAGCGAGGCCTGGCGAAGGAGCAACGGACCATGGTGCTGCGTCCCGGCGACGTGCTGGCCGCAAAATACGAGATCGTCTCCGAGATCGGCGAGGGCGGCTTTGGCAAGGTCTACCTCGGCCACGACCTGGGCATGGACCGGCCCGTGGCGATCAAAGAGTTGCTCCATTCGGAGGCCGAGGAGAACCCGGTAGAATTCGCCGAGTACGAGGAGCGCTTTCGCAAAGAGGCGCGCATCGTCAGCAAGTTCTCGCACCCCAACGTGGTCTCGGCGTATGCGCTCGAGACCGACGAGCACGGCAACCTCTACCTCATCACGGAATACGTCGGCGGCGGCAGCCTCCGGAATATCCAGGAAGCCGGGCAACTGCTGGATAACGAGCAGGTCATCGCCCTGGGCATCGATATCTGCAACGCCATCGAGGCGATCTATCGCCGCGACATCGTCCACCGCGACATCAAGCCGAGCAACATCCTGGTCACCGAGGACGGCACGGCCAAGCTGACCGATTTCGGCGTGGCGCAGCTCGGCCACGAGACCCGCCGCACCCAGACGGCGCACGGCCACCCCGGCACCCCCGCCTACAAGTCGCCGGAGCAGGCCAACAGCACCGGCTACCTGGACGAGCGCTCCGACCTCTATTCCCTGGGGCTGGTGCTGTACGAGATGCTCACGGGCAAGCTCTACGTGCGCAATTACGTGCCGCCCGAGGCTTTCAACCCCAACGTGTCGCCGCTGCTGAGCCGCGTGGTGATGAAGGCGGTGGAAGAGGACCCCATCAACCGCTACCAGTCCGCCGCCGAGATGCGCGACGAGCTGCTGCGGCTGCAAGAAAAGGGCGTGGGGAACCAGGTGCGCTCGCTGGCGGCCCGGGCGGGCGATTGGCCGGGGCTGCGGGTGCTGGCGCCGCTGGCGCTGATGGTCCTCTTGGGGCTGGCGCTGTGGGGCGGCATCCGCCTGCTCAGCGGCGGCAACGCCTTTCGCGCCCCCACCCCCACCGCGCCGGTGGTGGCCGTCTCCACGCCGCGGCCCACCTGGACCGCCACGCCGTCGGCCACCCACACCGCCACCACCGCGCCCAGCGAGACGGCGGTCCCCACCGGCACCCACACGCCCACCGAGACGCGGACGCTCACGGCGACGCCGACGAACACGCTCAACCCCTCGGAGACGCCGGCGCTGGCCGACCAGTTCGAGCCCAACGACGTCAACCCCTCGCTGATCGCCGTGGGCGAGACGCAGACGCATAACTTTTACCCGCAAGGCGACGTGGACAAGGTCACCTTCCGCGCCAAGGCCGGGCGCTGGTACACCGCCAGCACCGGCAACCTGTCGGTGGGCGTGGACACGCGCATCGAGCTGTGGGTGGCGGGCGAGCGCTACGACAACGACGACGCCGTCCCCGGGCAGTTGTCCTCGGCGGTCCAGTTCCGCGCCCCCGGCGAGGTGATGGTGGTGGTGACGATCACCAACCTGGACCAGTTCGGGGCGGAGCGCTTCTATGACATCAGCATCGTGGAGGTGCCGCCCACGCTGACCCCCACGGAGACCCACACCCCCACGCCGACCCAGACCGGCACGGCGACGCAGACGCCGACCCACACGCCCACCTTTACGGCGACGCCCACGGACACCTGGACGCCCACCGTCACCCTGACCCACACGCCGACGGTCACCGAGACCTGGACGCCGACGCCGACGATCACGCCGACCGAGACGCCCACGGCCACCGAGTCGCCGACCAGCCCGCCGGCCGGATAACCCCGCGAGAGGGGAGCACGTGATCGAGATTCGCGACCTGACGGTGCGCTACGGGGACGCCGTGGCGTTGGACCGCCTCTCGCTGCGGGTGCGGGCGGGGGAGTACCTCCTCGTCGCCGGGCCCTCCGGCGGCGGCAAAAGCACCCTGGCGCTCTGCCTGGGCGGCTTGATCCCCCATCTGGTGCGCGCCGAGGCCGCGGGCGAGATCCTGGTGGGCGGGGTGGACCCGCGCCAGCACGACCCCGCCCAATGGGCCCGCCAGGTGGGGCTCGTCTACCAGAACCCCAGCACCCAGCTTTTCAACGAGTTCGTCGCCGACGAGGTCGCCTTTGGCCCGCGCAACCTGGGCCTGCCCGAGCGCGAGATCGCCGCGCGCGTCGCCGAGGCGCTGGAGGCGGCGGGGATCGCGCACCTGGCGGCGCGGCCGCTGCGGCAGCTCTCCGGCGGGGAGCAGCAGCGGGTCGCCATCGCCGCGGTGCTGGCCATGCGCCCGCGCCTGCTGGTGCTGGACGAGCCGCTGGCGAACCTGGACGCGCAGGGCGTGGCCCAGGTGCTGGACGCGCTGGACCGGCTGCACCGGCAAGGGATCACCCTGGTCGTCATCGAGCACCGGCTGGCCGCCGTGGCCGCGCGGGCGACGCGCCTGGCGCTGCTGGAGGCGGGCCGCGTCGTGGCGGACAGCGGCGCTGCGGACAGCGGCGCTGCGGACAGCGGCGCTGCGGACAGCGGCGCTGCGGACAGCGGCGCTGCGGACAGCGGCGCTGCCGAATTGCTGGCCCGGCCGGGGCTGCTGGAGGGGCTGGGGTTGCGCCACCCCTACCCGCCCCGCCCCGCCCCCACCCCTGGCCCCGCGCTGGTGGCGCTGGAGGAGGTGAGCGCGGGGTATGGGCCGCGGCGGGTGCTGGACGGGGCCAGCCTGGAGGTGCGCCAGGGGGAGCTGCTGGCGCTGGTCGGCCCCAACGGCTCGGGCAAGACCACCGTGGCGCGGGTGCTGGCGGGGCTGCTGCGGCCGCGCCGGGGACGGGTCCGCTGGGCGGCGCCGTTGCGGGGGCTCCCCGGCTATCGCCGCGCGGGGATGCTCTTTCAGCAGCCGCGCCACCAGGCGCTCTTGGAGCGGGTGGAAGACGAGGTGGCCTATGGGCCGGAGAACCTGGGCCGCGAAAGGGCAGAGGTGGAGCCGCTCTTGGCCGCCGCCGATCTCTTGGCGCTGCGCGAGCGCTCGCCCTGGTCGCTGAGCGCGGGGCAGCTCCAGCGGACGGCGCTGGCCGCCGCGGCGGCGCTGGCGCCGGCGCTGCTGATCCTGGACGAGCCGACATTGGGCCAGGACGAGGCGCACCTGGCGCGACTGATGGCGCTGGCGCGGGAGCAGTGCGCCGGGGGGCGCGCGGCGCTGCTGATCACCCACGACGAGGGGCTGGTGGCCGCCGTGGCCGACCGGGTGCTGGCGCTGGAGGGGGGCAAGGTACGGGAGGTGGCGTCATGAAGTGGTCGCTGCGCGATTGGGTCTATATCGCCGTCTTTGGCGCGCTGTGGGGCGTGGTGGAGGTGGGGCTGGGCTCCTACCTGCACGTCATCTTCCCCTCGCTGGGGAACACCTTTTTCACCGGGCTGACCCTGGCGGCGCTGGGGATCATGCTGGCGCTGGTGGGGCGCTCCTTCGTCCCCCACCGCGGCGCCGTGCTGATGATCGCCGTGATCACGGCGCTGCTCAAGCTGCTAAGCCCCGGCGGCGTCAAGCTAGGGCCGATGCTGGCCATCGTTGCCGAGGGGCTGCTGATGGAGCTGGGGCTGCTCTGGCGCGGCGGCAAGGTTCGCCCGGCCTATGCGCTGGCCGGGGCGCTGGCGCTTGCCTGGAACGCCGTCCACCCCCTGATCATGCTGCCGGTCCTGTTCGGGCGCACCCTGGCCGAGTCCTGGACCAAGATCGCCAAGGACGGCTCGGCGATCCTGGGGCTCGACGCGAGCCAGGCGCTATTGATCCTGGGGCTGCTGCTGGTGATCCGCTGGGCCATCGGCGCGGCGGCGGGGTGGTTGGCATGGGACATCGCCAGGGCGGCGCGCCGACGCGCGGGTTAGGGCCCCTGAGCCCCTGGGGGCGGCTGGCGCTGCTGGCCTGGAGCTGGGCGGCGGCGATGCTGGCGCCGGACCGGCGGTTGCCGGCTGTGTGGGCGGTGTTGCTGCTGGCGGGCTGGCTGTGGGGCCGCGAGGGGCTGCGGCTTTGGCGGAGCCGCGGGGCCTGGCTGATCGCCGGGGCGGCGCTGGCGGCGGGAGCCTTTTGGCTGGACCCGCCCGACCGCTGGATCGGGGGGATCGGCTGGTCCGGCGCGGGGCTGGTCCAGGGGGCCTGGATGGCCGCGCGGGCGCTGGCGCTCCTGGCGGGGACGGCGGCCGCCGCCGGGGGGATGTCCGTCTCGGGCTGGGCGGGGCTCTTGGGGGCCTGGGGGCTGCCGGGTCTCGGCTTTGCCCTGGGAGTGGCCTTCAACCTGCTCCCCACCCTGCGCGAGCTGGGCGAGTCGGCCTACCACAGCATCCGGCTGCGCGGCGGGCTGCGGCGCCCGGGGCTGGCGCTGCGGCTCTTTTTGCTGGCGCTGGTGGCCAACGGCGTGCGCTATGGCGACGAGGTGGTCAAGGCGGCCACTTCCCGCGCCTTTGACCCGAGCCGCCCCGCCGGGCCCGCGCCGCGGCTGGAGCCCGCCGACGGGTGGCTATTGGGATTGTTGTTGTTGGGGACCGTGGGAGTGCTCTGGCGTTGAGCTGGATGGAGAAGGCCATGCCGAGATTCGATCACTTCAGTTGGCTGGCGCCGCATTACGACCGGGCCTTTCGGGCGCCGGACCTCGCGCGGCTCGATGAGCTGCTGGCGCTGCCCGCGCCGGGGCGGCTGCTGGACGTGGGCGGCGGCACGGGGAGGATCAGCCAGCACCTGCGGGACCGGGCGGGGCAGGTGATCGTGCTGGACGAGTCGGAGGGGATGCTGCGCGAGGCGCGAGCCAAGGGTCTGCCCGTCACGCGGGCCCACGCCGAGCGGCTCCCCTTCCCCGACGGGTCCATGGACCGGGTGCTGATGGTGGACGCCTTCCACCACCTGGCGGACGCGCCGCAGGCGCTGTCCGAGTTGTGCCGCATCCTGGCCGCGCCGGATGGCGACGGGCGCCCCGGCGGGCGACTGGTGATCGAGGAGCCGGACATCGCCGGGTGGCGGATCAAGGGGATCGCGCTGGCGGAGCGGCTCTTGGGGATGCGCAGCCGCTTTTACCGCGCCGAGGAGCTGGTGCGGCTGCTGGGCCATTGCCCCGTCCGCGTGGAGGTCCGGCGCGCGGGCGAGAACTTTTGGGTCATCGCCGATCGAGAGGGATAAAAGGACCGGCGAGGAGATCCCCCCTGGCCCCCCTTATGAAGGGGGGCAGGAGGGATTCCCGGCCGGTGGCGGTTCTTTCAGAACGGCGCCCCCAAGGACGGGCGCTACTTTTTCGGCTTCCAGACCTTCCAGACGTTGCCGACCAGGTCCGGGCCCGGCTTGAGGGTGGGATCGCCGGGGTGCCAATCGGCGGGCATGACTTCGGCGCCGCCGGTGGCGCGGACGTGCTGGTAGGCCTTGACTTGGCGGATGAACTCGTTGATATTGCGGCCCACGGGCGGGGTCATGACTTCCATCGCCACGATCACGCCATCGGGATCGACCAGGAAGCGGCCGCGGATGTTCACGCCGGCCTCTTCGTCATGGACCCCATAGGCGGTGCCAATGGCGCCGGTCTGATCGGAGCCCATGGCCCAGGGGATGCCGCCTTCGACCATCTTGCTCAGCTCGGTTTCGTTCCAGATCTTGTGGGAGAACTGGCTATCGGTGCTCAGGGAGATCACCTGGACGTCCAGCGCTTGCAGCTCATCATAGTGTACGGCGACCGCCGACAGTTCGGTCGGTCAGACAAAGGTGAAATCACCCGGATAGAAGCACACCATCACCCAATGCCCACGAAAATCGGATAGCTTGACCTTCCCGAACTTGCCGCCCTTGTAGCAATTCGCCACGAAATCCGGGGCGGGCTTGCCCACGCGCGCCAATGGCGCCATCTTGACCTCCTGTTTGGTTTCTGGTGCGGCCGCGGCGGGCGCTGCCTTTTCGACCAGGCCGCCTGCCGGTTGGACGCACTTGACCGGTTGCTCGCTCATAGACAATCCTCCTTTGGCGTGTCCCCCGTTCCGGCGCGGGCCGAGCACCCGCGCGAGAACTGACTACGGGACCAGTATAGCGTAACCGGTGAGTAATGTCAATTCATGGATCGCGAGATAAGCGACTTGACAAGATGTTTGGTTCGTGATACCATCCTGCCAAACCCGTCAGGGAAAAGGGAGGTAAGGTAGGATGGCGAACATTATCGAGGCCGCACGGCCGCTGGCAGAGATGCAACCCAAGCACAAGTTTTTCGTCGGCATCGACTCGGATGGGTGTGCCTTCGACACCATGGAGATCAAGCACAAGGAATGCTTCACCCCCAACATTATCAACATCTGGGGGCTGCAAGCGGTCTCCAAGTACGCCCGCGAGGCATCGGAATTCGTCAACCTGTATAGCAAGTTCCGCGGCATCAACCGCTGGCCGGCGCTGGTGATGGTCTTTGACTTGCTGCGCGAGCGCAAAGAGGTCCAGGGCCGCCACGTCGCCATCCCCGAGGCGAACAAGATCCGCGCGTTTATGAAGTCGGGCTTCCCCACCAGCAACGACGGGCTGGTCGCCTACATGAAGCAGAACCCGGACCCGGAGCTGGAGCGGGCGCTCAAGTGGAGCGAGGCCGTGAACGCCACCATCGCCGACATGGTCCACGGCGTCCCGCCGTTCCCCTACGTCACCGAGAGCCTGCAGTTCCTGCAAAAGACGGCCGATGTGATCGTGGTCTCCGCCACCCCCACCGAGGCGCTCAACCGCGAGTGGGTGGAGCACGGCATCGACAAGTATGTGGGGATCATCGCCGGGCAAGAGATGGGCACCAAGGCCGAGCACCTGGGCCTGGCCGCCAAGAACAAGTACGAGTCCACCCATATCCTGATGGTGGGCGATGCCCCGGGCGATTTCAAGGCCGCGCGGGCCAATAACGCCCTGTTCTTCCCCATCAACCCCGGGCACGAAGAGGAGAGCTGGCAGCGGTTCTATGAGGAAGCGATGCATCGGTTCCTCAACGAGACCTACGCCGGCGCGTACGAGGCGGGCTTGATCGCCGAGTTCGACAAGCTCCTCCCCGAGACGCCGCCCTGGAAAAAGTAACCCTGACCCACTGGCGGGTCATGGCCATCGGGCCATGGCCCGCTATCTGTGTGCCGCGCAAGAGCCCCCACCCCCCTCGCCGACATTCCATGTCGCCCCCTCCCCCAAGGCATTGGGGGAGAGGGGGCGGATTTGACGGCAAGGGCCACGTTGTGCCATAATGGAGGCGTGGTGTTTTCGGCGATGCTCGCCCTTCCCCACGGGGAGCGGCTAAACATGAACGAACAAAGGAGAGTGTAGAATGGCAGCGAAAGCGGATATCGGCCTGATCGGCATGGCCGTGATGGGCCAGAACCTGGCGCTCAACATGAATGACCACGGCTACACCGTGGCGGTCTGGAACCGGACCACCTCCCGCGTGGACGAGTTCCTCGCGGGCCCGGCCAAGGGCACCAAGATCGTCCCCACCCACACCATGGAAGAGCTGGCCGCCGCCCTGAAAAAGCCCCGCCGCATCATGATGATGGTGCAGGCCGGCAAGGCGGTGGACGAGACCATCGAGGCGCTGCTGCCCCATCTGGAGGCGGGCGATATCCTCATCGACGGCGGCAACTCGAACTATGACGACACCATCCGCCGCACCGCTTATGTCGAGTCCAAGGGCCTGCTCTACATCGGCACCGGCGTCTCCGGCGGCGAAGAGGGCGCGCGCACCGGCCCCGCCATCATGCCCGGCGGCTCCCCGGCGGCCTGGCCGCACGTCAAGAGCATCCTCCAGGACATCTCGGCCAAGGTCGAGGGCGTGCCCTGCTGCGATTGGATCGGCGAGAACGGCGCCGGCCACTATGTCAAGATGGTCCACAACGGCATCGAGTACGGCGACATGCAGCTCATCTGCGAGTCCTACCAGCTCATGAAGGAAGCGCTGGGCATGTCCCACGACGAGATGCAAAAGACCTTTGCCAAGTGGAACAAGGGCAAGCTGGATTCCTACCTGATCGAGATCACCGCCGACATTTTGGGGATGAAGGACGAGGACGGCAGCCCGTTGGTGGAAAAGATCCTGGACACCGCCGGCCAAAAGGGCACCGGCAAGTGGACCGCCATCTCGGCGCTGGACATGGGCATCCCCCTCACCCTGATCGCGGAGGCGGTTTTCGCCCGTTGCCTCTCCAGCCTGAAGGACGAGCGCGTGGCGGCCAGCAAGGTCCTGAGCGGCCCCTCGGGCACGATCACCCGCGGCAAGCGGGCCTTCCTCCAGGACATCCACGACGCCCTCTATGCCTCCAAGATCTGCTCCTACGCCCAGGGCTACATGCTGATGCGCGCGGCGGCCAAAGAGTACAAGTGGAACCTCAACTATGGCGGCGTGGCGACCATTTGGCGCGGCGGCTGCATCATCCGCTCCGTCTTTTTGGGCAAGATCAAGGAAGCCTACGACAAGAACCCCGCCCTCAGCAACCTGCTGGTGGACGACTATTTCAAGGGCGAGGTGGAGAACGCGCAGGCGGCCTGGCGGCGGGTCATCGCCAGGGCCGTAGAGCTGGGCATCCCCGTCCCGACCATGTCCAGCGCGCTGGCCTTCTTTGACGGCTATCGGCGCGAGAGCCTGCCGCAGAACCTGCTCCAGGCGCAGCGCGACTATTTCGGCGCCCACACCTACGAGCGCGTGGACAAGCCCCGCGGCCAGTTCTTCCACACCAACTGGACCGGCACCGGCGGCGATGTGACCGCGCACACGTATACGGTCTAGGAAGAAAACCAGACCCTAAAGGTTTCGGAAAACCTTTAGGGTCTCTTGTTCACGACAGGAGGAACCTATGGCAAGACCCAAGAACGTCGTCGTCGCGCAGTCGGGCGGCCCTTCGCCGGTGATCAACAGCTCGCTGCGTGGCGTGGTGGAGACCTGCCGCGAGATGCCGGACAAGTTCGGCAAGGTCTACGCGGGCTATCATGGCATCGAGGGCGTGCTCCGGGAGGAGCTGCTGGACCTCTCCGGCCAGAACCCGGAAGAGATCGCCCTCTTGCGCAACACCCCGGCCGCCGGCTCCATCGGCACCTGCCGGTACAAGCTCAAGCCGAACCAGACCAGAGATTTCGACCGGGTCATGGACGTGCTGCGGGCCCACGATGTCGGCTATTTCTTCTACATTGGCGGGAACGACTCGATGGACACCGCCGCCAAGGTCGCCAAGCTGGGCCAGGAGCGCGGGCTCGAGCTGGTGGGCGTCGGCGTGCCCAAGACCATCGATAACGATGTGGGCGATAGCGAGTTCAAGATCATCGACCACACCCCCGGCTATGGCAGCGTGGCCCGCTATTGGGCCTACATGGTCCAGAACGCCAACGAGGAGAACGCCGGCTCCAGCCCCGCCGACCCGGTGCTGGTGCTGCAAGCGATGGGCCGCAAGATCGGCTTTATCCCCGCGGCGGCCCGGCTGGGCGACCCCAACCGCGAGATGCCGCTGTTGATCCTCACCCGCGAGTCGGGGCTGACGCTGGAAGCGGTGGCCGATCACGTGAACGGCCTGCTCAAGAGCCGCGGCCGCGCCATCGTGGTGATCAGCGAGGGCTTTGACGTGGGCGACATCGGCGAGCGCAAGGACTCGTTCGGGCACACCATGTTCTCGGCCAGCGAGAGCACGGTGGAGCAGATCGTGGTCAATTACCTGAACAGCGTGGGCCTGGCCGCCAGGGGCTCGGCGCGGGGCAACGTGCCCGGCACCGATCAGCGCCACAACATGATCTATGCCTCCACGGTGGACCTGGACGAGGCGTACCTGGTGGGCCGGCAGGCGGTGAGCATCGCCGCGACGGAGGGGTCGGGCTATATGGCCACGATCCTGCGCGAGCCGGGGAGCTGCTACCGCGTACGTTATGACAAGGTCCCGCTGGAGCTGGTGGCCAACTCGGAGCGCACCTTCCCCAAGGCGTGGATCACGCCGGACAAGGTGGACGTCACCGACGATTTCGTGCGCTATGCCATGCCGCTCATCGGCAACGACTGGCCCAGCATCCCGCTCATCGGCGGCCTGCAGCGCTATGCCCGGCTCGAGATGAAATTCGCCGAGCAAAAGCTGCCCAAGTACGAGCCGCAGGCCTACTAGGGGCATAAAGGAGATTCACATGGTCATCGGATACGGCAGCAACAAGATCGCGCTTTCGGAGAGCAAGGCGAGAAGCATCATGGCCAAGGCGCTGGCCACCCTTCCGGTGGACGGCAAAAAGGTCTTGATCCTGATCCCGGACCGCACCCGCACCGCGCCCATGCCGCTGTTCTTCAAGCTCTTTTACGAGCTGCTGGGCGACCGCGTCGCCAAGCTCGACTATCTGGTGGCGCTGGGCACCCACTCGCCGCTGGACGAGGCCGGGATGACCGCGCTGGTGGGCGTCGGCGAGGCCGAGCGCAAGGCCAAGTACCCCAAGGTCACGCTGCACAACCACCGCTGGGACCTGCCCGACACCTTTAAGCGGATCGGCGTCATCTCCAAGGCCCAGACGAACAAGGTCACCGGCGGGCTCCTTTCGGCGGACGTGCCGGTGGAGCTGAACAAGTTGATCTTTGAGTACGACCAGCTCATCATCTGCGGCCCCACCTTTCCGCACGAGGTGGTGGGCTTTTCCGGGGGCTACAAGTACCTCTTCCCCGGCATCGCCGGCCCGGATATCATCAACTTTTTCCACTGGCTGGGCGCGCTGCTCACCAGCACCAAGATCATCGGCCACAAGGTCACGCCGGTGCGCGATGTGCTCAACATCGCCGCCGAGTTCATCACGGTGCCCACCTACTGCTTCAGCTTTGCCATGAAGGGCAACAAGATGATGGGGCTCTTTGCCGGGCACCCCAAGGAGACCTATGACAAGGCGGCGGACCTCTCCGCCGAGCTGAACGTGATCTATGTGGACAAGCCGTTCAAGAAGGTGCTGTCCATGGCCGCCGAGATGTACGACGACATCTGGACCGCCGCCAAGGCGATGTACAAGCTGGAGCCGGCGGTGGAGGATGGCGGCGAGCTGATCATCTATGCGCCGCACGTCACCGAGATCTCGTACACCCACGGCAAGGTGCTGGATCAGGTCGGCTACCACTGCATCGACTTTTTCCTGAAGCAGTGGGACAAATACTGTGGCTTCCCCGGCGGCGTGCTGGCCCATTCCACCCACGTCAAGGGGAGCGGGACCTACGAGAATGGCATGGAAAAGCCGCGCATCCACGTCTCGCTGGCCACCAACATCCCGGAAGAGCGCGTCCGCAAGATCAACCTGGGCTACGTGGACCCCAAGACCATCAACGTGGCCGAGTGGGAAGGGCGCGAGGACGAGGGGATCGTGGTGATCCACCACGCCGGCGAGATGCTCTATCGCCTCAGCTCGGAAAAGGGGAAATAGGGGCCGCGGCGCGAACCGCTGGCGAACCCAAGACAGTGAAGCGGGGCGGCCCGGTGGCCGCCCCGCTTTTTTCGTCTCAGCGGCCCAGCCAGGGCAGGTACTGGCGGAACCAAACCGGAGTGGCCGTGGGCGTGGCCGTCGGGGTGGTGGTGGCCGTCGCGGTGTGGGTGTCCGTCGCCGTCCACGTCGGCGAAGGTGTCGCCGTCCCCGTGGCGGTGGCCGTCCAAGTCGGTGTGGCCGACGGCGTCGCCGTGGCCGTCCCAGTCGCTGAAGGTGTCGCCGTGCCCGTGGCGGTGGCCGTCCAAGTCGCAGAAGGCGTCCAAGTCGGCGAAGCCGACGACGTCGGCGTAGGCGACGACGTCGGCGTAGGCGACGACGTCGGCGTCGCGGGCAGGGCGTAGCTGATCTCCAGCACCGGGCGGAGGTCCGTTTCCGCGGCGTCGCTGCTATAGAAGCGATAGCTGGCCGGGCCCGCGCCGACCAGCAGCAAGCCGGGGTTGGCCGCGGGGTCGGCCGCCCACCCCGCCAGCATGTCGGTCACGTCGAAGCGGGCCCAGCCGGTGGCGATGCGCAGGGTGGCGGTATAGGCGGGCTCGGCGGCGCGGTCGGGGTCGGCGCCGAGCCCATTGGCGCCGGGGTGCGCCCACGGCTCGCCCGCCAGGGCCAGGTTCCAGGTGGCCTCGCGCTCCCTCCAGGGGCGGCGGACCTCGTAGGCGCGGGCCGCGGTGGCGCCGCCATCGGAGAACTCGACATAGAGCGAGAGGGTGGCGTGGTAGCCCTGCCAGTTGGGCGGCAGCGCGGAGAGGTCGAAGGCCAGCAGCGGCCGCTTGACCCCCGACTTGTGCAGCTCCAGCCGCCCCTCGGCGCCGTGGGCCGTATTGGCGGCCCAGGCATCCAGAAAGGCATCCGCGGCGCCGGCATAGCCCTCCAGGCCGTCTTGCAGCACCAGCAGGCGCGGCGCGGTCCCGCTAAAGACGAGATCGCCGAAATCGGCGGCGCCGTCCAGCGCGCTGGGCCCTTCCCAGACCAGCCGGGCGTCATAGGCCCCGCCGTCGTCGTCGTCCACCAGCCCCACGGTCAAGCCCATCCGGGTCCCGGCGGCCACGGCCCCGGCGGTTAGGTCGGAGAGGGGCACGGCCAGCTCGATGGTGTAGCCATCGGTGGCCAGCCGCCGCGCCGCCAGCGCGCGCTGGATGACGATGCCCTTATCGAACACGCGGCCATCGGCGCCGACGATATACTCGTGATCGTCGGCGCCCCAGGGGTCGCGGTCGCGCGCGCCGTCCAGGCCGATCTCGACCCGGTCGTCGTCCCAGTCGTTGGGGCCGTCGGCGGGGTGGACCGCGTCGTCCCACACGCGAATGGCGAAATAGAGGTAGCGGGCGTCCCAGGCGCTGCGGACCTCGGCGGAGAGGTCGCTGGCGGCCAGGGGCGTGGCGGGGCGCATGTCGGAGGCGGCCCAGTCCACGGTGAGGGCGTTTCCGGCGGGCCAATCGGAGAGGTCGCCATCGACCATCAGCGGGGCGGCCAGGGCCAGGGAGGCTGCCTCGCGCGGGGCAACGGGCGGGGCGGCCCACGCGGCGGGGCCGGCGAGGACGGCGGCCATCAGGAGCGCGGCCAAGAGGCTCAGCCAGCGAAGCGAAGGGGTGTGCGACATCTCGTCCCTCCTGCACGGGCGGTCTCGTGCGGCGAACACGCGCGGGGCAAGGGCTGTACGGCAAGACGGAACCACGAAACACACGAAGTACACGAAAAAGGCCGCGGGCGGACCCTCTCCCCCTGCCCCCTCCCCCAAGGCGTTGGGGGAGGGGGTGGAATGCGGCATTCCATGCCGCGGCATTCCATGCCGCGACATGGAATGTCGGCGCCACTACATCCTGCGATACGCGATCCGCGATTCGCGATTCCCGCGACGGGGCGGCGCAAGCCAGAGGCTTACGCCACGCGATACGCGATCAGCTCCCCCGCGTCCAGGCCGGGGCCGGGGGGATGTCCACCGGCTGGCCGCCGTGGCGCATGGATTCGGCGGCGGCGCAGCCCGTGGCGACGCTCATGCGGCCGGCCAGCGGGGTCGCCAGCGGCTCCTTGCCCTCCAAGACCATGTCCAGGAAATCGGCGCAGATGACGGGGTCGGCGCCGCCGTGGCCGCCGACGGCCTTTTTGACCTCATAGGTGCGGTCGGCCAGCTCTTTCCAATGGTTGGTCCAGCGGGTCTTGACCCAGACCTTGCCCTCGGGCTCCGAGTTTTCCACCCGCCCCTCGGTGCCGATAAAGGTATAGTTGCGGTGATAGTCGGGGGTAAAGTGGCACTGGAGGTAGGAGGCCTTGATGCCGCCCTCCAGCTCCATGATCACCATGTTGTTGTCCTCGACGTCCACCTCTTGGCGGAAGCAGCACTGGGTGCGCGTGGCAAAGAGCGCCTCGGGGCAGGTGTTCTTGTCGGGGCAGGTGGGGCAGGTGAGGTCGTTGGGCCGGTCGCCGCCGAAAAAGTCCAGGCTGCCAAAGGCGGCGACGCGCTTGGTGTATTGGCCGGTGATCCAGTGGATCACGTCGATGTCGTGGGAGCCCTTTTGCAGCAGGAGCGAGGTGGCGTTGGCGCGGGTGGCGTGCCAATCGTGATAGTAAAAGTCGCCGCCCATGCCCACAAAGTGGCGCACCCAGACGGCCTTGAGCTCGCCGATAACGCCGCTATCCACGATCTCTTTCATGGTGCGGAACATGTTCATGTAGCGCATGTTAAAGCCGACCATGAGATGCTTGCCGGAGCGGCGCCAGGCCTCCAGGATGCGGTCGCAGCCGGCGGTGGTGATGGCGAGGGGCTTTTCGCAAAAGACGTGCTTGCCGGCCTCCAGCGCGGCCACGGCGTAGGTCTCGTGGGTAAAGTCCGGCGAGGTGACGGCGACGGCGTCGATGTCCTGCTCCAGCAGCCGCCGATAGTCGGTGGTGACGAAAGCGTTAGGGTTGAGGCGCTGCCGAAAGTCGGCCAGGTGCGCCTCGTTGATATCGGCGCCGGCGACCACCACCGCGCGCCCCTGGGGGTCCTCTTGCCAGTGCCGGGCGATGCCGCCCCGGCCGCTCACGCCAATGACGCCGATCCGAATGGGTTTCATGCGCTCGTCTCCCTTGAGGAAATAGTACACGGATTTGCACGGATCGCACGGATCAGGATCAAACCTATCAGGAGAATCTGTGTCGATCCGTCCGATCCGTGTCCCGATGTCTTGGACTCTCGCTCGCAGCGCCGGAGCTTGCCCGAGATGGCGCAGGGTAGCACAAAAGCGCCCCAGGTGTCAAACCTGGGGCGGGAAATGACAAGGGGTAACGTCGGCCGCGAAACCGGCCAAGTTACCCCTTGTGAACCCCTCTGGCACAGTTATAGCACGTCCAGGACGAAAAGTCCATGGACAGCCGCCCCATTTGGCGCCGTGCCCTTCCCAAAAAGACGGGCGAGGCTAAAAGCTCACGTCCACGATGCCAAGGTCCACGGCAAAGCGGACCAGCCCCGCGTCGTCGTTGATGTTCAGGTTGTGCATCAGGTCCTCGCGGTGGCGCGAGACGGTCTTGGGGCTGATGCCGAGCATCTTGGCGATCTCGCGGCGGGTGCGCCCCTCGGCGATGAGCTGGAGCAGCTCGCGCTGGCGAGGGGTCAGGCTCTCGTAGGCCATCTCTTTTTCCCGCACCACCACGTTGGTGACGTACCCCTCCACCACCATGGTCGAGATGGACGGGCTGAGGTAGGTCTCGCCGCGCGCCGTGGTCTGGATCGCCTGCTTGAGCTCTTCATAGGCCGCGCTTTTGAGCACATAGCCGTTGGCGCCCACCCGCAGCGCCGAGCTGACATAGCTGGCCTCGTTGTGGATGGAGAGCACGACGATCTTGATCTGCGGCTTTTGGGCGCGAATCTGCCGAGCCGCCTCCAGCCCGTTCAAGACGGGCATGCTGATGTCCATCACCACCACATCCGGCTCCAGCTCCAGGGCCAGCCGCAGAGCCTCCCGGCCGTCCTGGGCCTGCCCGACCAGGTCGAGATCCGAGTCGGATTGTAGCAGGCTGACCAGCCCTTCCCTGACGATGGTATGATCGTCGGCGATCAGGACACGGATTGCTGCCATTTTTGCACTCCTCTTCTATGCTGTGATCGGTATATCTATCACGACACTGGTTCCCAAGCCAGGCTCGGATTCGATATCGAGGGTCCCGCCCAACAGGCGCGCCCGCTCCGAGATGCCCACCAGCCCGAGGTGGCCATCCTGCACGGCGCGGCTGAGCGTGGCCTTGGCGTCAAAGCTGACGCCGTTATCCTGGATGACGAGGCGCACGTGGGTGGGGCTATAGAGCAGTTGCAGGTTCACCTGGGAGGCGCGGGCGTGCCGAGCGACGTTGGTCAGCGACTCTTGGGCGATGCGATAGAGCGCCAGCCCGGCCTCGCTGGAGAGCCGCGTCTCCGGCCCGCTGCTCCAAAAGCGCGTGGGGATGCTGCTCATGCGCTCGAAATTGACGGCCAGCTCGCGCAGCACCGCCGGCAGCCCCAGCTCGTCCAGGGCGGGGGCGCGCAGCCCCGCCGCCAGGTAGCGGACGCGGCTGATGGTCTCGTCCACCAGGTGGATGTGGCGCTGCAGGGCCTCCGAGAGCTGCGCCTGTTCCTTGCCGAGCTTGCCGCGGGTCATTTGCAGCCCCAGCTTGATCGCCGTGAGCGATTGGCCCAGTTGGTCATGCAGCTCGCGGGAGAGGTTGGCGCGCTCCAGCTCGAGCGTCTCGTCCAGCTTGGCGGAAAAGGCCCCCGCCTGCTCGTGGGCCGCCTGCAGCTCGGCGTAGAGCATCCCGTTGTGGATGTTGGGCCCGACCTGCGCGCCGATGGCGGCGAGGAGGTCGATCTCATGCGGGGGGAACTCGCGCTCCTCGCGGCTGGCGACGGAGAGCACGCCGATCACCTGACCGCGCGAGATCAGCGGCACGGCCACGCCGCCGACGATGCCTTGCTGGTGCAGCCGCTGCACCCAAGGCTCGTCCAAATGCTCGCGGATTCGCAGGGTCGCGGGGCGGCGCGTGGTCACACATTCGCCCGCGGGGCCCTGGTCCATGGGCAGCCACAGCGTCCGCTCGTCCCCTTCAGGCGTGCCGCGGAAGGCCACGCGGCGCAGCAGGCCCCGCTCCTCATCCACCAGATAAATGGCGCCAACGTTCAGGCGCAGGGCTTCCTGGGAGAGCACCAGCGCCTGGTCCAGCACCGTTTGCAGGTCCAGCGAGGCAGAAAGGGCGGCGCCGATCTGGTTGAGCATGGCCAGGTCGGCAGCGCGGCGGCTCCGCTCCTGCTCCACCTGCTTGCGCTCGGTGATATCCCGCACCAAGGCCAGCACCTCGTTCGGCCCGGCGGGGATGCAGCGCGCCTCCTCGGCGCGCAATTGCCCCTCCCGCATCAGGGTATACTCGCGGATGACGATCCCGCCGCTGTCCAAAGCCTCGGCGATGGCCTCCTTGAGCATCGGGGCGAGCTCGGGGACGACCTCATCGAGGGTCTTGCCCACCATCTGGGAGGGGGGCAGGATGGGATCCCACTCGTGGGCCGGGCGGAACTCTAGATATTTGCCCGCCCGGTCAAGGCGGCAGAGCAGGTCCGGGATGGCGCTGACGATCACCTGGTTGCGGCGCTCGCTCTCGCGGAGCGCGTCTTCCATGGCCCGCCGGGCCGTGATGTCGCGCGCGATGCTGATCAGCCCAATGGGCCGGCCGTCCGCATCCGTGGCCAGGGAGATAAGGCAATCGGCCCGAAAAACGGAGCCGTCCTTGCGCACGTTGCGGTGTTCCCCCGTCCACAGCCCCGTCTTTTGCAGCAACTGGATGTGCTCCAGCTCGGCCAGGTGCTTCTCCGGGGGGGTCAGGAGCTGGGCCGACTTGCCCAGCATCTCGGCGGCGGTGTAGCCATAGAGCGCCTCGGCGCCGCGGCCCCAATAGACCACCCGGGTCTCCAGGTCGGTGGCGACGACGGACTCACGCACCGAGTCCAGCAGGAGGGCCTGAAAGCGCAGGCGCTGCTCGGCGCGGCCGCGCTGCAGCGCGCCGGCCATGATGTCGCCGATGGTCCGCAGGAGGCCGATATCCTCCTCGGACCAGGTGCGGGGCTGCCGGATGGCGTCCAGGCCCAAGGCGCCCACCAGCCGGTCCTCGTAGACCAGCGGCAGGCAGACCAGGGATTGGACCCCGGCCCGCAGGAGCGCCTCCCTGACCGCCGCGGTATTCGCGGGCAGGTCGGCCACCCGCGGGATGTGGATGGGCCGCAGGTGGATCAGCGACTCGACCCACCAGCCATACTCGGCCGCAGGCAAGCCCTTGAGCTTGAGCAGGTTGCTTTCCACGCCCTCGACCCGCCACTCGTGGGTATTGGAGATGCGCTCCCCTTCCAGCATAAAGAGGTAGGCCCGCTCCACGCCACAGAACTCGCCGACCTGGCGCAGCGCCTCCTGCACGGCCAGGTCGGTCTCGCGGGCAGGGCGGGCGATGAACTTGGCCGAGATGCCGGCGATGAGCTGCTCGAAGGCGACGCGGTGCCGCAGCGCGGCGGTGACCTGCTCCAGCCGGCGCATCTGCTCACCCAGATCGGCGGTGCGCTCCTGGACCCGCCGCTCCATCTCGCCATAGAGCCGGGCATTCTCCACGGCCACGGCGGCCTCGTTGGCCACGGCGGTAAAGAGCTCCAGGTGGTCGGAGGTGAAATAGAGGGGCATGGCTTTGTGGGCCGAAAGGAGCCCCACCACGCGGTCCGCGAGCACCAGCGGCACCACCATCAGCGAGTCGGCGCCGTTCGGCGGCCGGATTTGCCCTCGCCTGGTCTCGCGGGCGATGCTGGCCAGGCCGTCCCGCAGGGCGCTCTGCACGGCCAGGTCGGCCTCGCGCTCGGTGGCGAACTCGCGAAAGAGCTTGCGAAAGACCGTGCGCCCATCCTCGTCAAAGACCACCAGGCCCACGCGGTCGGCGCCGCTGTGCTCCAGGATGAACTCGGAGAGCCGGGCGAGCAGCGTGGGGAGGGTCAGCCCCTTGTTCAGCTCCTGGCCGACCTTGTAGAGGAGCTCCAGGTAGGCTGTCTCGGTGCGGGCCTGGACCGCCTCCCCCGCCCTTTGCAGGGGCGAGGCCAGCATCTGGCCGATGAAATCCACGGCGCGCAGCTCGGCGGAGGAAAAGGCCTGGTCAGGGCTGGCCGCGGTGATCACAAAGCCCAGAAGCTGCCCATCCGCGCGGACGGGGACAAAGACCGAGGAGAAAAGGTAGGGGGAAAAGTCGCTGGAAGTGACCTCGATCTGCGCCACCTGCTCGGGGCGGAGGCTCACCGGCGCCGCCTCCTGAACGAGCTGGCTCCAGGGGAGCGCGTCCAGCGCCACCGAGTAGGGAAAGCCCACCTTGCCGCGGTCGCCGGCGGTCGCGGCCATGCTGGCGCGATCCGGGTGGTCGGCCTCCACCAAATACGCGACGGCCAAGTCCACCGTCAGCGTGGCGCGAATATGCCGGAGCGTGGCGCGCAGAAACGCGCGAATATCGGGCAGGCCGACCTGCGCCCCTGGCCCAGGTTGGCCTGAAAGCGCAGCCGCAGTTGCTTCAGGCATGAGGCCCCTCCCCACGAACAGCATGGCGGATCGGTAATGCTAGGCCGTTCCCATATGGGAATTCTATACCAGGATATAGACTTGTCAAGTTCCCAGTTCGATTTTTCGCTCTTGACAAAACCGCGCATCTACGGTAGAATGAAAGCAACTGATATGCCGATTTTTTCTCGCAACTTGTAT
>Ga0123330_1000457_pt1 | contig 46541 bp, 48 predicted proteins | sample BioC13SIPDNA_2_FD_89704 | JGI IMG/M metagenome (GOLD analysis project Ga0123330, IMG submission 89704) | Anaerobic biogas reactor microbial communites from Washington, USA - Biogas_R2_A C13 SIP DNA | ecosystem: Engineered > Bioreactor > Anaerobic > Unclassified | place: Washington, USA... | reverse complement strand
TGGACGATGTCATCGACTGGCAGAATAGAATCAAACCTCATGCCAGTTTGGACTATAAGGTGCCCGAAACGGTCTTCGTTGAACGATTGCCGCCGGAACGGATCTTCGGGTACGCACAGAGGTTGTTGTGTGAGTGAAATGATTCCGAGATCCTACACCGTGGTCTACCCGCGACAAGGTTTTTTACCCGACTGCATGAACCATACCACACATGTACAGCCCGAACGGCGCGGTCCCCGGTCCCGGAGAGATCGCGGTCACGGAGGACGTGGTTGCCTACGTGAACGAGCGCGGAGCGGACTTCCGCGTCTGCACCTCGTGCGGAGGCCCCGTGCTCCTCCCGGTCTCGGTCAAGGCCCCGAAACCGACCGATATCGCGGTCAGGGCAGGAGACCACACGATCTACGTCTCGATCTACCAGGCCCGCCATCTCTCCAGGATCCACCGGGGGATGATACCATTCTTCACGATGCGTCCGCGGTCCCCGGTCGGCAATGAGTATTGAGGAGCTCGAGCACACCGCGGACCTCCGCTTCCGGGTCGGAGCCCCGACCCTCCCGGAGCTCTTCGCCGAGGCCACGCGGGCGTTGATGCTGGTGATGTACGGCGAGACGTCCGGCCCCGTGACGGAGGCCCGCCGCGTCGCGGTCACGGCCGGCGATCGCGAGGCCCTGCTCCGGGACTACCTCTCCGAGGTGCTCTGGCTCGCCGAGACCGGGAACCTGGTCTTCTCCGCCGCTGAGCTGGCGGTGGCCGAGAAGCCCGAACCGTCGGTGGAGGGGACGCTCCGGGGAACACCGTTCGATCCGGCCCGCCACGCGGGCGGGGCCGGAGTGAAGGGGATCTCGTACTGCGACCTCGCGATCGTCGAGGCGGACGAGGGGCTCTCCCTCGAGGTCGTCTTCGATGTCTGATACGCTCCGGTCCGCAGAGCGGAGAGGGCCGTTCGAGTGGGAGCTCCCCGTCGGCGCCGTCCCGGGGATGCGCGTCCCCGGGCGGTACTTCCTCTCCGAGTCCCTCGCCGCGACCCTCGAGGAGGGAGCCCTCCGGCAGCTCGCCAACGTCGCCACCCTGCCCGGCATCGTTCGCTGCTCGCTCGCGATGCCGGACATCCACTGGGGCTACGGCTTCCCGATCGGCGGTGTCGCCGCATTCGACCAGGACGAGGGCGTGGTCTCGCCCGGCGGGGTCGGCTTCGACATCAACTGCGGGGTCCGCCTCCTCGCGACCCCCCTCGCCGAGGGAGACCTGGGAGAGAAGGCCGGGGTGATAGAAGACCTCTACCGCGCGGTCCCGGTCGGGGTCGGGGCACGGTCTCCGGAGCGGCTCGGGAAGGCTGAGCTCCGGGGGATGCTCGAGGACGGGGCGGCGTCCGCCGTCTCGCGGGGCCTCGGGCTCGAGCGCGACCTGGAGCGGTGCGAGGGGCGTGGCCGGATGGAGGAGGCCGACCCTACGGCGGTCTCGGAGAAGGCACTCGCCCGGGGTCTGCCGCAGGCGGGCACGCTCGGGGCCGGCAACCACTTCCTCGAGCTCCAGGTCGTGGACGAGGTCTACGACCCGGTCGCGGCGGCCGCGTTCGGCATCGAGGCCGGCACGGTCGCGGTGATGATCCATTGCGGCTCGCGCGGCCTGGGTCACCAGGTCTGCACCGATTACGTCCGGACCCTCGAGTCGGCCGCGAGACGCTACGGGATCGCGCTCCCCGATCGGCAGCTCGCCTGCGCCCCCATCGCCAGCCCGGAGGGGCGGGCTTACTTCGGGGCGATGGCCGCGGCCGCCAACTACGCCTGGGCGAACCGGCAGACGATCACGCACCACGTCCGCGAGGTGCTCGGACAGCGGTTCGGCCTCGCGCCCGAGGACCTGCCGCTCGTCTACGACGTCGCGCACAACATCGCGAAGTTCGAGGAACACGACGTGGACGGGCAGCGGGGCCCCGTCTGCGTCCACAGGAAGGGGGCGACGCGGGCCTTCGGGCCTGGCACTCCCGGCCTGCCGCCGGGGCTCGATCGCGTCGGCCAGCCCGTGATCATCCCGGGTTCGATGGGGACGCCGTCGTACGTCCTCCGGGGGACGGAAGAGGCGATGCGGCTCTCGTTCGGATCCACCTGCCACGGGGCGGGGCGGGTCCTCTCACGGTCGGGCGCGAAGAGGCGCTTCGCCGGAAAGGCCGTGCGCGAGGACCTCCAGCGCAGGGGGATTCTGGTCCGTGCCCCGAGCGACGCCGCGATTGCCGAGGAGGCACCGGGGGTCTACAAGCCGAGCGGGGAGGTGGTCCGGGTCGTCGACGCGGTCGGGCTCGGCCGGCTCGTGACCCGCCTCCGCCCGATCGGGGTGATCAAGGGGTGAGACGGTGAAGAACGCGCTGCTCTGGGACGCCCCGAACACCTTTCAGCGGTTCATCGAGCACTGGGGGGGGTGCTGCGAGCTGGTGACGCCCCAGCTCTGCGCGACCCCGTTCTTCAGGGGGTCGTTCTCGCTCCTGGTCGTCCCGACGGGGTTCGCAAACCCCGCCTACTCGCGGACCCTGGTCGCCCTCCGGGCATCGGCCGACCGGGTCGAGCGCTTCCTGGAGCGGGGCGGAACCCTGCTGGTCTTCGGGGCCGCGATCGACCGGGAGGACGCCTATGACTGGCTTCCCTTCCGGCTCACCTACCGGTTCCGGAGCGGCCCCCGACGGGTCGAGCCGGTGGAACCGGTTCTCTTCGACGCCCTCTTCGGCGACTACGACGCCGCGGCGCTCGAGTGCGACGGCGGCTTTATCGAGGCGGACGCCGCCGTGATCGCGACTGCCGCGGGAGAACCGGTCGTGGTCTCCCGGGGGGTCGGCGACGGCCTCGTCCTGGCCACAACGGTCCACGAGTACCCGTCCCGCCGCCTCTTTGAGTTCCTCGAGGCATCGGCCCTCGAGGCCCCCTTCTGAACCCGGTCGAGGGCGGAACCGGGAGGGGGGAGACCGGGATCGATGGGTTTTTGGAGCTAGCGTCGGCCGGGAGGCCGGATCCGGGTGGGCAAGCCTTATCTGAAGGGTGCGTCAACGGATCGTTGTGAGGTGACCCGATGGAGACGTACGAGATCTCCGCAGCGGCCGATGCCCGCGCGTTCGAACCGATCATGCTGGGGCTCCACGAGCTCCTCAACCGCCTGCCCGTGACCGCCCGTTCGCTCGAGCGCCGGGGACTCCGGATCGAGAACGGGGGCGTCGTGGACGCGGACTACTCGGGCCCGGTGCTCGAGGAGGTGCTGGCCGCGAACGAGACCCGGCGCGTGACCCCCTCCACGGGGACGTACCGCGGGACCCCCGTGGTGGTCACCCCAGTGCGGGACTCGGCGGGTAGGGCGATCGCTGCCATCGGCGTGGTGGACGTCACTGGCCTCTTCGAGCTGGCCGACCTGATGGACCACCAGTGGGCGATCAACCGGGAGGTCTGCGGCACCGACACCTGCCCGGTCGAGGGTCCGAGGGGGACACCGGGGACATGAAGGAGTCGCTCTACCGGACCCTCCAGCTGCTCGAGGAGGCGGACGGCCCGGTCTCCGGGGAGGTCATGGCCGGGCGGCTCGGGATCACCCGGTCCGCGGTCTGGAAGCAAATCCGGGAGCTCCGCGACCAGGGCTACGGGATCGAGTCGTCCCAGAAAGAGGGGTACCGCCTGGTCTCTCCGAGCCGCCGCCTCCTCCCGTACTCGATCAGGAAACACCTCAAAACCCGCGTGATCGGCCAGCGGATGCTCTACCTCCCGACCACGCCGTCCACGAACGACGTCGCGCGTTGGCTCACGACCGGGGGCGACCTGGATCGCCTCCACGGCACGATCGTGATCGCCGAGGAGCAGACCGGCGGGGTCGGCCGGCTCGGGCGGGCCTGGGTCTCGCCCGAGGGCGGGATCTGGACCACGATCGTCCTCACCCCGACCATCCCGATCGACCACGTCTTCATGGTCACGATGGCCGGGGCGATCGCGATCGCCCGCGCGATCCGGCGCGAGTTCGGTCTCGGCGCGATGATCAAGTGGCCGAACGACGTCCTGATCGGCGACAAGAAGGTGGCCGGCCTCCTGCTCGAGCTCGACGCCGAGGCGGACCGGATCAACTTTTGCCTCCTCGGGATAGGGATCGACGCCAACTTCGACCCGTCCGTCCTCTCGCCCGAGCTCCAGCAGGGGATCACCACCCTCCGGGCCGAGCTCGATGAGGAGGTCGACCGGGCCCGCCTCCTGGCCCGGGTGCTCCGCGAGTTCGAGCGCCACTACGACCTGCTCGAGGCGCAGGAGTACGAGGCGATCGTCCGCGAGTGGCGGTCGCTCTCGTCGACGCTCGACCACCACGTCCGCGTCCGCACGCTCATGAAGTCGTTCGACGGGGAGGCGATCGACATCGACGAGTACGGCGCCCTTCTCGTCCGGAAAGAGAACGGGCGGATCGAGCGCGTCATCGCGGGAGACCTCTTCCACACCTGAGGCTCGCCCTCGCCTCCCCGGCGCCGGGGCGGATGCCTTCTTCTCCTTCGTCAACGTACATCTGGATGGAGGTTGACGATGTACGGCGACACGGCGCGGGCCGAGCGGGCGGCACTGACCGCGACCCTGGTGGCCCTCATCGGGGCGGGCGCCTGGGTCGCAATCCCGTTCGTGCCGGTGCCGCTCACCCTCCAGACCCTCTTCGTCCTCCTCTCGGGAGTCCTACTCCGGCGCTGGGGCTTCCTGCCGCCGCTCTGCTACCTCCTCCTCGGCGTGTTCGGCCTCCCGGTCTTCCACAACGGGCTCGCCGGGACAGGGGTTCTCCTCGGCCCCACCGGCGGCTACGTCGCGGGGTTCGTTGCCGGCGGTCTGCTGGCCGGGCTCGCGTACGAGTGCCGGGAGCGCCCCGTCCGGCTCGCCGGGCTCGTCGTCGCCGACCTCGCGATCTACGCCTGCGGGGCCGGGTGGCTCGCGCTCTCCGCCGGAGCGTCGCTCCCGGCCGCCGTCGGCGTCGGGGTGCTCCCGTTCCTCCCCGGGGACGCGCTCAAGACAGCAGCCGCGTACGCGCTCGGGGAACGGCTGGAGGCGCGGTGATCGCGCTCTCGGGCGTCCGGGCCCGCACCCTCTCGATCGACTCCCTCGCAATTCCCCCGGGCCTGACGGCCGTCGTCGGCCTGAACGGGACGGGCAAGACGACCCTGCTCGAGGCCTGCACCGGCCTCCTCCTCCCCGACGAGGGCACGATCCTGGTCGACGGCCTCCCTCCCCGAGAGGTGGACGCAGGCTGGGTCTCCGCCTCGCCCGACCGCTCCCTCCTCTTCTCCCGGGTCGACGACGAGCTCGCCTCGCCCGGGCGGTTCGCCGGGCTCTCGCCGATCGAGACGGCCGCCCGCGCCACGGGAGCGGCCGAGAGGGCCGGGGCCGTCCGCCACCTCAGCCGCTCCGTCAGGACCCTCTCGGGCGGAGAGCGGGGCGTGGTCGCGCTGGCGGCCGCGCTGGCCTCCCAACCGACCGTCCTGGCGCTCGACGAGTTCGACGGGTTCCTGGACCGGGAGACCCTGGACGACCTCATCCCCGCCGCCCGCGACTCGGGCGCGCGCTTCGTGCTCTGGTCCACGCACGACCGCGAGCTCACCCGGGCGGCCGATCACGCGATCGCGCTCGGTGGGGGCGGCGTCGCGGGGACGGGGGCGGCGGCCCTCGCCCTCTTCGACGCCTGGGAGCGGGCGGCATGACCGCCATCATCCTCGAACGGGTCGTAATCGAGCGCGGCCCGCTCCGGCTCGAGGGCGACCTCCGGCTCGGTCCCGGCCTCCACGCCGTGACAGGCCGGGTCGGGTCGGGCAAGTCGACCCTGGCCCTCGCGCTCGCGGGGGGGATCCGGCCGGCGGCCGGGACCGTCCGGCTCGAGGGGATCGGGAGGCGCCTCTGGGTCGGGCACGACCCCGTCGTCCACCTCACCGGCGGGACCGTGGCGGCCGAGGTCGCGTCCTGGAGGGTGGAGCCGGACTCCCTCCTCTCCTCGCTCGGTCTCGCGGATCGTGCCCGCGACGACCCGTTCCATCTCTCTCTCGGGATGCAGAAGCGTCTGGTCCTGGGGTGCGCGCTCGCGGCGCGGGCCGACCTGCTCGTCCTCGACGAGCCCTTCGCCTCTCTCGACCTCCCCGCCCGAGCCCGGCTCGAGCGGGCGCTCACCGCGCGGGACGGCACGACGGTCGTCATGACACACGCGGACCGCCACCTGCCGCCGGGGACCACCCGGTGGCGGATCGAGGGCGGGCGTGTGCGGCCGGAGGGGCCATGAAGGACCCCCGCCTGCGCCTCCTCGCGGTCGCCGCCCTCTCGGTGGCCGCGTTCCACTCGGTCCCGGGCGCGCTTTTCGCCCTCCTCTGGTGGCTCGTCTTCGGGCGGAGGACCGCCGTCCCGCCGGCGGTCGCGCTCTTTCTCGGGGTCACCACCGTCCTCGCCGCGCTCGCAGCATCGGCCTCGGGTGGAGACGGCCCGTCGTACCTGGTCCGGTGCGGGGCCGTCTTCGTGATCGCGGCCCATGCCCACGCCGCGCAGCGGGACGGCGACCTCCTCGACCTCGGGGCCTGGCTCGGGAACCGGGCCGGGTGCCCCCGCGCCGGGTTCGATCTCGGCCTGGTCGGCGAACTCGCGCTCGGGTCTATCGCCGCGGCCGCAGACGACCTGGAGCGGATACGATTCGCTGCCGAACAGAAGGGGTCCGGGCCCGTCTCGCGCTGGGTCGCTGTCGGGACCGCCCTCCTCTTCGCCGAGCTCCGGAGGAGCCGGGACCTCGCCCGGAACCTCGCCGTCCGCGGATACCACGGGGGAGGGAGGCACGACCCCGTCTTTTCGTCCCCGATTGCCGATCTCCCGGCAGCGGTCGCCGCGATCTCGGTGCTTATCGCCGCGATTCTCGCTCCGCACGAATTTTTTATACTTTCACTGTGAACAGCTCTCCGGCTTTTATCCCGACATCAGCCGGCGAGGTGAGCGATGAGTAACGCGATTTCAAAACAACGACTCCACGTGACCGACACGACCCTGCGGGACGCCCACCAGTCGCTCATCGCCACCAGGCTCAGGACCGAGGACATGCTCCCGCTCGCCCGCATGCTCGACCGGGCAGGGTTCTGGTCGGTCGAGGCCTGGGGCGGCGCAACCTTCGACTCGTGCATCCGCTACCTGGCCGAGGACCCCTGGGAGCGGCTCCGCCGGATCAAGGACGCGATGCCGAACACCCGGATCCAGATGCTGCTCCGGGGCCAGAACCTGGTCGGCTACCGGCACTATCCCGACGACGTGGTCGACCGCTTCGTCGTCGCTGCGCACGAGAACGGCGTCGACGTCTTCAGGGTCTTCGATGCCCTCAACGATATCAGGAACCTGGAGCGGTCGATGCTGGCCGTCCGGGAGACCGGCGCCCATCTCCAGGGCGCGATCTCCTACACCACCTCGCCCGTCCACTCGGTCGATGGGTTCGTCGAGATCGCCGGCGAGCTCGCGGCCCGCGGGGCGGACTCGATCTGCATCAAGGACATGGCCGGCCTGATCATGCCTGCCGCCGCACGGGACCTGGTGATCGGGATCAAGGACGCGACCGGCCTCCCGGTCTGTCTCCACTCTCACTCGACCTCGGGGATCGCCTCGATGTCGTACCAGGCGGCGATCGACGCCGGGGTCGATATTGTGGACACGGCCATGTCCCCGTTCGCCCTCGGGACCTCGCAGCCCCCGACCGAGTCGGTCGTCGCCTCGATCGCCGGAACCCCGCGGGACACGGGGATCGATCTGCTCGTCCTCCGCGAGGCCAGGAACGCCTGTCTCGCCCTCCGGGACCGGTACGGCGGGCTCGTCGACCCGATCTCGGAGCGGGTCGACTCGGACGTCCTGATCTACCAGCTCCCGGGGGGAATGATCTCGAACCTGGTCAGCCAGCTCAAGCAGCAGGACGCCCTGGACCGGCTCGACGAGGTCTTCGCCGAGGTCCCCAGCGTCCGCAGGGACCTGGGCTACCCGCCGCTCGTCACCCCCTCCTCCCAGATCGTCGGGACCCAGGCGGTGATGAACGTCCTGCACGGTGAGCGGTATCATAACGTCTCGAAAGAGGTCAAGGACTACGTCCGCGGGCTCTACGGGCGCCCGCCGGCCCCGGTGGATCCCTCGGTCGCCGCCCGGATACTGGCCGACGGCGAGGAGTGCGTCACCTGCCGCCCGGCAGACCTGCTCGAACCGGTCTACGAGCGGATCCGGGACGAGGTCACCGGGCAGGGGCTGGTCCGGTGCGAGGACGATGTCCTGACCTGCATCCTCTACCCGGCCATCGCCCCCTCGTTCCTGAAGGGCGAGCGAAAACCCGAGGCGATACCGGCCGCGCGCGTCGAGGGAGCGGCGCAGGCGCCCGCAGTCCCGTCCATGATGGAGGTCGAGGTCGACGGGGAGGTCTTCGCGGTCCGGATCCTTTCGGTCGAGGGATCCGCGACCACCGCGAGGATCGAGACGGCTGCCCCCCGCGCGCCGCGCGGAGACATCGAGAACGGGGTCAAGGCGAACTTGCAGGGAATGGTCCTGGAGGTCCGCGCGAGCCAGGGTTCCGCCGTCAGGAAGGGCGACACGCTCATCGTCCTCGAGGCGATGAAGATGGAAAACCCGATTCACAGCCCCCGCGACGGAGTCGTGAAGGAGGTCTTCGTCGAGGCCGGCGACGTCGTCCAGGCCGGCGACGTCCTCCTGGTGGTGGAATGACCTACTTCGAGAAGATCCTGGTCGCGAACCGGGGCGAGGTCGCGATCCGGGTGATGCGGGCCTGCCGCGAGACGGGGATCGGGACGGTCGCGATCTACTCGGAGGCGGACAGGAACGCACTCCACGTCCGGTACGCGGACGAGGCCCTCTCCGTCGGCCCGGCGCCGTCGGCGAAGTCCTACCTCAACATCGAGCGGATCCTGGACGTCGCCGTGAAGACAGGCGCCGAGGCCGTCCACCCCGGGTACGGCTTCCTCGCCGAGAACCCGGTCTTCGCGAAGGCCTGCGACGAGGCCGATGTCGTGTTCATCGGGCCCTCCTGGAAGACGATCGAGGCGATGGGCTCGAAGATCGGGTCGAAGCGGCTGATGCAGTCGGCCGGCGTGCCCGTCCTGCCCGGCACCCCGGACGGGATCGACGACCCCGAAGCGGCGCAGGAGATCGCACGGGAGATCGGCTACCCGGTGATCGTCAAGGCGTCGGCCGGCGGCGGTGGGATCGGGATGCAGATCGTCGAGGACGAGCCCGCGCTCGCCGGGGCGATCGAGGCGACACAGCGGCACGCAGCCTCCTCGTTCGGCGACCCGACGGTCATGCTCGAGAAGTACCTGGTCAAGCCCCGCCACATCGAGGTCCAGGTCTTCGGAGACGACCACGGCCACACCGTCCACCTCTTCGAACGCGAGTGCTCGATCCAGCGGAGGCACCAGAAGCTGGTCGAGGAGTCGCCCTGTCCCATCATGACCCCGGAGCTCCGCGAGCGCATGACGGCCTCCGCCGTCGCCGCCGCCCGCGCCTGCGACTATGTGAACGCCGGCACGGTCGAGTTCCTGTACGCCGATGGCGAGTACTACTTCATGGAGATGAACACCCGGCTCCAGGTCGAGCATACCATCACCGAGCTGGTGACCGGCGTCGATATCGTCCGCCAGCAGCTCGCGGTGGCCGCAGGGGACCCCTTCGAGTTCGGCCAGGACGACCTCGCGATCCGGGGTCACGCGATCGAGTGCCGGATCAATGCCGAGGACCCGCTCAACAACTTCCAGGCGACCCCGGGCAAGATCCTCCGTTACCGCTCGCCCGGCGGGCCAGGTGTCCGGCTCGACTCCGGGGTTCACCAGGGCTACTCGATCTCGCCCTACTACGACTCGATGATCTCGAAGCTCTGCACCTGGGGGATGAGCCGGGACAAGGCGATCGAGCGGATGCGTCGGGCGATCTCGGAGTACGTGATCCTGGGGGTCAAGACCACGCTCCCGCTCCACTACGCCCTGATGGTGAACCGCCACTTCGTCGCGGGCGAGACCCACACCCACTTCCTCTCCGAGCCGCACATCCAGAAGAGCCTCCTCCCGGCGCTCCGCGAGGAGGAGGCCAGGATGCAGACCCTCGCATCCTCGCTCCGGCAGCCCAAGGAGGTCGCCGCGATATCGGCGGCGCTCGGGGCATACCTGGGGACGAGACCCCCGGGATAGACCGATCGGCGACTGCTCCCTTTTTTTCCCTGCCGGGCCAAACACTCCTCGCAGTGACCGCCAGAGTCATCGGACGGCTCTTCGTCGCCCTCGCCCTCGTCCTGCTCCTGGCCGGCCCCGCATCGGCTGCGGACGACGAGTACGCGATCATGCACCCGGACGCGACGCAGCTCGCGGGTTGGAACGCGGCCTACGGGCGCGCCCCGGCAGTCGAGGTCGGGCCGCTCCACCTCCGGGGCGAGACGGTGGCGAACGGGTCGCAGGACCTCCTCGCGTTTCTCGATTATCTCCCTGCCGAGCGTGACCAGGGGCGCGCCGGCAACTGCTGGGCCTGGGCCGGCACGGGGGCGCTCGAGATCGCCCACGCCGTCACGCGAGGGGTGCGAGACCGGCTCTCCATCGAGTACCTCGACGCGAACTACCGTCCCGCGTCGCCGGAGTACCGCTGGGCCGGCGACGGAGGCTTCCTGGATGACTTCGCGACCTTCTACACCGCGACCGGGATGGCCGTCCCCTGGTCGAACCCGAACGCGGATTACCGCGACGGCGGCTGGTGGTGTGCCGAGAACGGCCGGTCCCTCGTCCCGGCCTACGCGATCGCGACCAACCCGCACTATCGGATCGCCTCGATCGAGGCGGAGCGGATTGTGACCCGCCACGTCGGGCGCGAGCAGGCGATCGCGAACATCAAGGCTGTCCTCGACCATGACCGGGCGGTCTGGGTCGCGTTCTACCTCCCGAACTCGACCGCGTGGCAGGCCTTCTACAATTACTGGGGGAGCGGGACCGAGGACGGGGCTTCCTGGAACCCGGACATCTGGGTCAACGCCCCGTACGAGGAGGACGCCGGAGGTGGCGGGCACGCGGTTCTCTGCGTCGGGTACGACGACACCGACCCGGACGACCGTTACTGGGTCATGCTCAACTCCTGGGGGATCCGGCCGGGTCGGCCGAACGGCCTCTTCAGGGTCTCGATGGACCTCGACTACGATGCGACGGTGGACCTCTTCGACCAGGACGCGGCCGCCATCCTCTGGATGACGGAGGAGGTCGTTTTCTCACCGTCGGCGGCGCCGACGCCGAGAGCGATCGACGCCCTCCCCTGCGTGATCACGGAGCCGGGCAGCTACTACCTGGTGCGGGACCAGGCCGGTCTCATGGCCCCGTGCGGAGTCGAGATCCGGGCACCTGACGTTACCCTGGACGGGGGCGGTCGCACGGTCAGTTCCGCCCCCGGCACCGGGCAGCACGGGGTGCTCGCCTTCGCCCCGGGAGGGCTCGAGAACGTGACCGTCACGAACCTCTCGCTCACGGGCTGGGACGAGGGGCTCGCGTTCTACGGGGTCGACGGCGGGAGGATCGACGGGTGCACGGTGGCGGGCTCGGGATTCGCCGGGATCTCGCTCGATGGCGGGACGCGGAACGTCTCGGTCCGCGACTGCGGGCTCGCACGGAACGGCCTGGGGGTGTTCATCCGGAACTCCCACAACGCGAACATCGAGCGAACCGGGATCACGGACTCGGCAACGGCCGGGATCTCCCTGTACTCCTCCGGCGGCAACCGGATCGCCGACAACCGCCTTGTCAACCGCGTCAACGTCCGGTTCGACGGCGGAATCCTCCCGAACACCTGGAACGAAACGAAGATGGCGGGGTCGAACGTGGTCGGCGGGCCGTTCACGGGCGGGAACTACTGGGGCAGGCCCGACAGGACGGGGTGGTCGGACACGTACTGGGACGAGGACCGCGATGGTTTCGCGGACGGGCCGTACGATCTCAGGGGCGACGGCTCGAACACGGATTATCTCCCCCTGGTCCACTACGTGCCGGCGGCACCGCCGGTGATCCCGGGCGGCATGGGCCGGCCGGCGGACCTCGATGGCGACGGCTTCTGCGAGGATGTCAACGGCAACGGCCGGGCCGACTTCGCCGACGTCACCCTCTTATTCGGGCAGATGGACTGGATCGGGGCCAACGAGCCGCTCCCGCTCTTCGACCTCAACGGCAGCGGCCGGATCGACTTCCAGGACGTCCTCCTCCTCTTCTACCTGCTCTAGCGGTCCCGGCGGCGGCGCCGGCCGCCTTGCACGGCCATGACCACGGCGACGCCCGAGATCGCAAGCCCGGCGAGCAGTACGGCCGGGTCGAGCTGGGACATCAGGCCGAGCGAGGTCGCGATACCGACGAGCGGAAGGACGGGTACCCCGCGGATCGCGACCGGAACCCGGAACGGCCGCCGCGCTTCGGGCTCGGCCCGCCGCAGCAGCACGACGCTCAGGTTCACGGCGATGAAGGTGACGAAGATGAGGAAGTTCGTCGCGCTCGCGAGGAACTCGATCTCCCCGGGCACGGTCAGGACGGCCGAGACCGCGGCGATGACGACCACGGCGATCCAGGGGGTCCGGCGGCGGGCGTGGACCCGCCCGAGCACGCGCGGGGCCGCCCCGCTGCGGGCCATTCCGTACAGGATCCGGGACGCGGCCAGGATCTCGATCAGGACCGTGTTCGCCGTAGCGGTCAGGGCCGTCAGCGAGACGAGGACGGCGGCCGCGCCGCCGAACGCGACCCCGATCGCCGCCGCGAACGGGGCATCGGTCGCGCTCGTTCCCTCCCAGCCGAGAAGGGAGATGCACGCGACGGCGACGAGCATGTAGAGCAGGGTCGAGCCGGCGACCGAGATCAGCAGGGCGAGGGGGATGGTCCGGCCTGGATCCTTCGCTTCCTCGGAGAGCTTCACGAGCTGTTCGAACCCGATGAAGGCGAAGAAGACGAGCGCGGCGGCCTCGAGGAGCCCCCCCGTCCCGGCGGGAGAGAGTTCGAGCAGGTCGACGCCGCCGACGCGGGGCAGGCCCGCGACGATCACGGTCACGAGCCCGCCGACCTCGACGAGGGTCAGCAGGACCGCGGCCCCCGCCGTCTCGCGGACGCCGAGGGCGACCAGAAGCGAGAGGATGCCGATCAGGACGACCGCGACCGCGACCGGGGGGAGTGGCAGGAACGTCCTGAAGTACGCGGCGAAGCCGAGGGCCACGGCCGATGCCGAGATGAGCGTGGCGGCGATCACGAGCCAGCCGATCGCGACCCCGATCCCCTCACCGAGCGCCCGGCCCGCGTAATCGTACTCGGCCCCGGCCGTGGGGAACATGGAGGAGAGCTCGGCGTACGAGAGGCCGCTGACCACCGCGACTGCCGCCGCGATCAGGAAGGATGCCCAGACTGCATTCCCGGCGAGGGCTGCCGCGGGCGCGAGCAGGGCGTAGATACCGGCGCCGAGGATGATCCCGGTCCCGGCGAGGGAGAGCTGCCAGAGCCCGAGCGCACGCTGGAGGCCCGGAGTTCCGGGTCCCTCCGCCCCGGTGCCGTCGCTCTCGGTGGACTGCATCAACCTCCCCCCGTTCTGGCCCTGAACCTGGAGATGACGAAGGATACCGGTTGCGCCGGTCGGTTCTCCACCGATCCCAATCCGGCGGTGGAGCGACCCCGGGGGGGGATCGCCCGGGTAAGCGCCGGGAACCATGTGCCGGGTCCGTTCAGGGGCCCTGCGCATGCAGGACCGGAGGCAACCGCTCCGGGGAGACGGACAGCCGGGCCGGGACTCGCCCTTGTTCTCCCGCGCGGCGGAGTCCCGGTCGCGCATCCTCCCGGTTGAATCTGAAGGGCCGACCCCGGGGGCCGCCGAGAAGCGTTTCGCGCTGGCCGTTCCTCCCTGCGCGGCATGTACCGTCTCTCCAGGCCCGGGACGGATGTGCCGGGCCGTATCAGGCAGTCCCTTTCCCGCTGTGGAAGGTCACTCGAACAGGTCATGCAGGTGAAACAGGAACGGCCCGAGCCTCCCGTCGAAGTTGGACGCACCGATCGCGGACACCCCGCCCGACCCCGCTGCCGCGAGAACGGCCGCCTTCATGGCTGCCCTGACGGCGGTCTCGTCGAGGCCGTTCACGACGACCTCGTACACGGCCCCCACGCCGTCCGGTACCCGGGAGTCATCGACGATTCCCCTGAGCGTCGGGCACCAGGCGTGGTTGGTGCTCGCCGGCATGGGGAAGCGGTAATTCCTGCACCCTACCTTCGAGCCGCTCGCGACGATGCCGCCCGCGAAACTGGTGATCACGCCGGCCATTTCGGCGATCGCGTCGACGGCGGCTTCCGCCCCGGCGAGGGCCGACGGCGCGCCGTCTCCCATGACGAGGATGTTGCCGCCGGCGATCCCCCCGACGACCCCGAACCGTTCCTCGCCGACGTAGGTGCCCTCCATGACCGGGATCCTCCAGCAGTCCCGGCCTCCCACCCGACACCGCTCCTCGTAGGCGTCGCCGAAGTAGTGCATGCGCGTGTAGAACCGGTCCGAGACGCCGGGAAACCCGTCGTAGGCGGATGCCGTGGGCGCGGGCAGGATGCACTGGGCGATCCGGGCGGCGACATTCTCCCGCAGGTTCTTCTTCTCCGAGCAGACCAGGACCGCGACGCCGGGCCGGCCGTCCGGGGTCTCGCCGGGCACGAGGCGGCGCTCAATGCCGGCCTCGCAGGGACATCCGATCTTCGACGTCGCGAACCCCGCGGCCTCGTTCGCCGCCGCGAGCGCCCAGCGCTCCGACGCGCCCGTCACGATCACCCGCGCGAGCCAGGTCGGAAACGCCTCGGCGTAGGTATCAAGTATCTCCGTGCCGTCGATCTCCATCGCTGCCTCCGCGGGAATACACGACCCCGTCCTCGGTGACGATGCAGTCCATGCGGACATCGTTCTCATCGACCGGCAGTGCGTCGCAATCCTGGAGGGCGAAGGCGATACCGATCTTCCGAAGGTGCGGATACCGCTCCAGGAACCGGTCGTAATAACCGGCGCCGTAGCCGATCCGTCCGCCCTTCCTATCGAACCCGAGCATGGGCAGGACGATCGTGTCCACGTCGTCTCCCGATGCGGGGATCTCGCTCCCGATCGGCTCGGGCACACCGAAGGTGCTCGGAACGAGGACCGCGTTGTCCCGGAGGTACGAGAGCCGTAGGCTGACGTCCTCTTTCACGATGATGGGGACGACCACCGGGTTGCCTCGCTCGAGGAGCCAGGCGATGAGGGGTTCCGTGTTGACCTCCGTCTCTTTCGAGCTGTACACCATCACCGTCTCGCCGTCCTGGACCAGTTCGGTAAGATGGGCGCAGATCCGGTGGCTCTTCTCGAACCGCTCGTGGGGCGTCATCACGCTCTTCCGCGCGCGCAGGAGATCCCTGACGAGCCGCTTTCTCTCCCTCATGGGCAAGTAGTGCTGCGCGGACGTATTTATTGCTGTGTCCAGGAGGGTACAGCAACTGATCCCGATAGACCCGGATGCCGGCGCTCCTGCCTGTCCATCGTGGTGTTCCGCCAACGTCAGAATGGCGTTCCACTCCTCTCCGATGGCGCACCGATCTTCGTCCGGAGGCCCGGTTGCGTAAGGGCTCTCCTCGAAAACCTCCCGCCTGCCGTGCGGTTCCCGGCCTCTCGACCGGGCGAAGCGCCCACGGGAGCTCGGGAGGGGCCGGCCGGATTCCCCGGGTTGCTGGCGCGAGCAGCCCTGCCCTCGAGGCTCGTTTTGTGACCATACCGCGCCCGAACAGAATCTTTATCAATTTCTCCTGCGTTTTTATTATGCACAACGTGCGGGCTGCGGTGGCCTAGCCGGTTAAGGCGCCAGACTCATAGGGTTTGATTCGTAACGAGGCGCCGTTCCTGGGACATCTGGAGATCGAGGGTTCGGATCCCTCCCGCAGCATTCCATTCTGAGGTCGGATGCCCCGTCAAACATAAGAACGGGGACGACACGATTTTGAGCGTGCAGAACGCTCCGATTGACCGACGGGTGCCAACGAAGTTCGATCGCAGTTTTCACCACGATCGCCCAGATAACGCCGAAAACACCATCCTCGCGCACATCGCCGAGGGCACCATGACGCCCGAGGACGGCCGGCCGATCCGTGCGTTCGTGGGTGAATGGAAGGTCCCAAGGAACCTCTGGTTGGCGCTTACGAATACCGTTCGCCAGGAATATGTCTGCAGGAGGTCAGTGTCGACGGAGTCGCGAAGCGACCGGAGCTGCCGACGAAACCTGGATCGAGGCCTCGAGAACCGCACGACCACCGACCAAGGAGCCGGCGACGCCGCGTGATCAGCGACAGGGACGCGGAGGTCTGCTCTCATGGGTCCTGCGTCACCCGCTCCACGTCCACCACGAGGGCGACGTGATGGGACATCGTCTCCCTCCCTGCCCGGGCCAGGACAGTCCCGTATTCGTTCCGTACCTGGCGCCGAGAACACGGAAGAGGGGGGGAAGAATGCATGATCGATCTGCTTGCCTGCCGTCCATCGAGGGTCCGCCACTCCGAACCGTCCGTCTTCCAGGTGCGCTCGCCGCGGTGCGCCCGCTCGTATATGGGATCGGGGTGGAGATCGCCGAGGATGACAGATGCGTGCGCTCCCATCTCCCGGGAGACGGACAGGACCCAGTATCGGACCTTGCGCTGGAAGGGGGCGGAGAGCTTGGGGGATGCAGATACCGAGGACGTCCCGGTCGCCGGCAGTCACGTTCAGCAGGTTCGAAGGGACCGCCGGTGGCGATCCCGAGGTCGAGGACGGACTTGCCGCTTTCGATGGACGGGAACACGAGTCCGACTGCCTCTGCAGGGCAGGACCAGCCGGTGGTCCCGGATTCGGCGTCGAGCGGTCGGCACTTGTGCCGTTCCGGTCGGTCACGGTGATCCGTCGTTTCAACGGGCAGGGCATGCCGGCACCCGCATCGCGGTACGATCGTCCTGCTCGAGATCATCTTTGCTCGAACGAGGGACGGGTGCCGGAGACCGAGACGACGGGCGAGATCGTCGTCATGTGGTCCTGGAGAGCCCCGTTGCCGGTGGACTTGTGTCAGGGCGCGATCAGGATGGGAAACGGGTGACCGTACCCCGCGAATAGTGGTTGAGCGGTGAAGCCGGCGTCCCGTCCCTGGAGAGCGGCGCCCGGGCTGAGACGTACGCGCCGGCAAACAGGGGAGTCACGCCAGACGGCGGACCCCGGTCAAGGGAGAGACGGCCGATCGAACCGGGCCGCCCAAGATCAATTCCTGCGGGAGTGCGCGCGGCCTGGACGTTTTCGGGATCCTGCGTGCGGCGAGGGGGCCGGATCACAGCGTGTGCGTGCTGCACCACGACCGTCGCACACCCCTCGTGACAGGGCCCTCCTGCCGACCACTCTCCCGTGACACGCGTCCAACTTCTCGTCGCGACGAAGTATTCCGGCCACGATAGTCCGGCTACCGCTGACCGCCCTCGGATCGCTCTCGGGGCATGACTCGATCGAGCGGAGTGCCTGGCCGGTTGCCGGCGCATCTCCTCGCACCGTGCCCCTGGCATCCGGTGTGAACCGCCCGGGTGGCAGCGACGGGGGCCTGGCGATAGCGCGGCTTCTTGAGCGGAGGACGTCTCGATGCCTTGCACCGTGACGGCGGATAGCGACCGACCGGTTCGAACCGCTGCCCCCGAAGAACCTCAAACCCGGTCGTCAGGAGAAAAGGTCGTTCACCGTCCTTCCTGGCGGGAGAGGGCGACCTTGCGGACCCCTGTCATCTGCTGGAACGTCGCTCCCTGGGCCACCTGATCCCGTACTACAGGTTCGTCCAGGACGCGCGAGCCGGCGATGATGTGTGCGCCGTGCTCGAACAACACCGGGGAGAGCGGGGTGCTCGGCCCGAGGATCATCACCAGCGCCCCGGGACGGCAGAGTTCCAGGAGCCCGTCGAGGGAGTGGTTGATCAGCGCACTCCCGGTGATGGCGACGACATCCGCTCTGGGAATCAGATCGCGTGCGGAATCCTCCGGATAGTCGTCTCCGGAGGGTCTCTGCTCGATCACCCAGAGATGACCAGCCGTCTTCCGGAGTCGGGGGATGAAGGGGAAATGACCCACCAGCGCGACCCTCTTACCACGTCCCCGCTCCGCCAGCACATCGGCGGCATTGATGTCAACCGCAATCCCTTCGTCGATCTCCAGGAGTGAATTGATCGCGGCGACACCGATACTGGCCTCGATCGGGTTAGGGGAGAGGGCGTACTCTGCCAGCTCGAGGGCGCTTTTACGGTGCAGGGATCCCGCTTCACGCACCGGGATCAGCGTATCGTGAGGGGTGCAGGGATTGATGGTCGTGGCAAGGCCGCAGTACCGGCTGCAGGCCATCGTCCAGTGCGCACCCACCAGCACGGACCGTGCGGGTGCGTCGTCAGGGAGACTGGCCAGCAGATCTCTGATGATGGTCAGGTCGAGCCCCCCATACCGCCCCGGCCCCCCTGACCGGGATGGCCGTCTCCACCGATCGGTTCTTCGCTCCTGCGCTTGGCCATCTTCGTCGGAACCTCCAGGGCAACTCCGGCACCCCTGCATCGTAAAGAATACTCCATGATCCTGGCGATTCGCCGGGGGCACCCGCCACTGTATCTTCGCCGTGTTCACGGATAAGTCGTGCGCCCGGCGTGAGTTCTCACAGGCCCGTCGGCCGGGCCCGGGACAGAAGAGACGGGGACCCGTTCCCGTTCTCGATACGTCCCTCCGTTTCACGCCGACGGCGCGGGGAGTCCAGGCCCGACCGCGATACCCCGGATACCCGGCACCCGGGTCGAGCGGGAACGGGGTGTAAACGTTGACTCCGGCGGTGCGGTCGAACGGCCCTCCTTCACGCCGTCGTCCCTCCTGATCCGGCACCCCGAGCCCGTCGAGGCACCCGGAGCCCGGTTCAGCGTGGATCGGGGAGCAGCCCGGGCGATCCACGGCGAAGAGCCGGGTCGGCGACCCCTCGCCGGCAGGGATGACCTGCCGCGGTGCTCCTGCGTCGACGTCCCCCGGGCAATCGCTCCCTCGCCGACCGTCGCCTCCTGCCCAGTACGGGGCCGGGCGTGTCGTGCGTGCTGCCGACCACACCGCACGCACACCGTTCGAGCGGGGACGCGGAGCGGCAAGGAACCCGTGATCCCACGATGGATCCCGGTATCCCTGGGACAACCCACACCCGACGAAGCCCGTGCGGGGTGACGGAAGACCGGTCACCGACGACGATGCTCTGAGCAGGTGGTCTCCGTGCACGAGGGGGCCTCCGCTCACGTCACCCGTGGGGGGGGCTCATCCACGCGCGGGGCAGTTCCCGGGGAACTGGCAGGACTGGCACCGTCGAGGCCGGACAGGGCCGGTAGCCGGCGGTCGATCGAACGGGTGTCCGGGAGATCGACCGGTGGATCGGGGCCGCTTTCACCACGATCGTCATCGTCGACCGGGAGAACGGGGTCCCATCGTGCCGGCAAAGGCGACATGGACCGTGCGAGGGTCCTTGCTGTGCGGGTGCCTCCCGAACTGACCGCCGTGGGCCCCCGGGGCATGCGAGTGCGCGTCTCCAATTCGGGACCTCGGGGTCCTTGAACAACCATACCTTTTTGTATCGGTTCGATTACAGGTAATGCGATTGTCGACCGCTGCGCCCCAGGGTATCAGGTACTCCGTCACCAGGAATCCGGTGATCGTGATCGACGCCTTCGAACGGCCCGTCCTTATCAGCCCCGACCTCAGGGTAGCGCTGGGCCTCCGTCCCGAGGACCCGATCCCCGGATCGCTCCGCGAGATCATGGACGATTCCTCTGCCCAGCGCGTCCATTTCGCCCTGCTCAACCGTAACGCGGGCGACAGCGGGACGCTACCCATCCGGCTCGCATGCAGGGCCGCCGGGTTTCACGACGCAGCGGCGGAGGTGCTCCCGACCACCGGGGGCGGGGCCGTCCTGGTCGTCTCGCTCCCGCCGGGGCCGTGGTCAACGGAGGACACGTCCCGGTTCCTCGAACAGAGCCGTGACCTGGTCTTCTCCGTTCTCATCCACCCGGCCGTCACTGTACGGTACGTCAATGCTGCGTTCAGATCCCTGACCGGCCACGAGCCGGAGACCTTCTACAACGAGCCGTTGCGTCTCCTGGAGTCGGTCCACCCGGACGATCGGACAGATGTCTGCTCCGCGTTCCAGACTCTCGAGCGCTTCGAGTCCCCTGTTACCTTCCGCTTCCGCCACCTGAACGGCGAGTGGCGCCGGCTCGAGGTCGTCGCAACCCCCACGATCGACGACGGGGGGCGGGTGGTCGCCGTAGACGGCATCACGAGGGATATCACGGCCCGAGCCCGGACAGACGAACAGTTCCACCTGTTCGCCGAACGTTGTCCCGACATGATCTTCCGCGTCGGCCTGCACCCGTCCCTCAGGACCGAGTACGTAAACCCAGCCTGCCGGGCGGTGACCGGGTGGACGGCAGACGAGCTGAACGCCGACCCGTTGGTCCTGCTCCGTCATGTCCACCCCGACGACCGGACGATCCTCGAGGAATTCTGGGCTCGGCCTGGAGAGTCCCGCGACGGCCCGCTCCGTTTCAGGATCCTCGACCCTCACGGCAACCCGCGCCTTATCGAGCAGTCCGTCGTCCCGGTGAACGATGACTCCGGCAGGCTGATCGCGATCGAGGGCGTCTGCCGCGACATCACCGACCAGCAGGCGGTCGAGGATTCGCTCCGGTGCATGAACCGCCGGATAGGACTGCTCTCGTCCATCACCCGCCACGACATCCTGAACCAGCTGACGGTCCTGCAGGGGGCGCTCGAGCTTGCCGATATGGGCGAGAAGGATCCCGAGCTCTCGTGGTTCCTGGCCAGATCGCGGGAGGCCGCGAACTTGATCCAGCGCCTGGTCGAATTCACGCGGGACTGCCAGGAGGTCGGGCAGGCGGGTCCGGCCTGGTTGTCGATCGGGGCGACTATCCGGCGAGCGGCATCCTCGTTCGCCGGAGAGGATGTCGAGATCGTCGTCCCGGAGGACGGTGGCGAGATCCTGGCTGAACCGCTGATCGAGAAGGTCTTCTTCACACTCATCGATAATGCGCTCCGCCACGGCGACGGGGTCGAGACGATCCGGTTCCGGGTCGAGGGCCTCCCGGACGGGACGGGCCTGATCGTCTGCCAGGACGACGGCTCGGGTGTGCCGGCGGACCAGAAGGACCGGATATTCGAGCGGGGCATCGGCCGGAACACGGGCCTGGGTCTCTACCTGGCCCGCGAGATCCTCGGGATCGCCGGGATAAAAATTACGGAGACGGGGGAGATCGGCGAGGGTGCGCGCTTCGAACTCCGTGTACCCGCCTGCGCATACCGTTCCCCGGACCGCGATCGGCCCCGGATGCACCAGGCGACCTGAACCCCGGTGGCAGCACCCGTCGGGAGGGCCCCATTCCCCGGCGTCAACCGGTCTCAGCCTGGTCTGCCGGGCAATAATTGCAGATCGAGAACCAGAGGTCCCCCTCCTTCTCACGGATCGGGCAGAGGAACGCTCCGCGCCGTTCCTCGACGCGGAACCCCCCGGGGAACGGCGTGCCGACGGGGTGGCCCGGGCGCTCGAGGACGAACATCGAGAACCCGGCCAGGAGGTAGTAGAAGAGACGGTGTCGGGGAGAATTGAAGTGTGCGTGGCGGTCGGGCAGCTCGTCTCGCTCGAGGCACCCCCGGGGTACCATCGCCCAGAACTCCAGGCATCGCCCCGGGTGCGTGATCGGAGCCGTCAGCCGCTCGAATGCTCCGGCGCGGTGCATCCGGAGGAGATCGTGGTGGGCCCCGAAGACCTGCGCCACGAAGTACGGCCGGATCGCCTCCCGGTAGGGCGAGGGGAGGCGATCGACCTCGTTCCTGAGGTGGGCGCCGATCACCTGGAGGTCGATGGGCGGGAACCGGGTCACGGCACCCGCGATCGCGGTACCGAGCGCCCCCCTCGTCCTGGCTGCCGCGCACCGTTCGCAGACGGCCACCGGATCCATGCAGACATCTCGGCGTGGAACCGGTTGAAGCTGGCGCCCGTCCCCTGCCGAGCTACACCTCGCACCGGCGCCGCGCCCTCCCCGGGGCGCCGCGTCCCCGGGCGACCGGCACGTTTTTCGGGTCGTCTGGTGTACCTGAGGAGGGGAATTCAAGTGAGCGTGAAAACGGAAGTGATGACCCAGATAGCGGCCCTCGTGACGGCCGCGTTCGGACTGGTGGCCGCCCTCGCATGGAACGGAGCGATACAGGCGATCTTCAAGGAAGTATTCGGGACGACCGATACGATCACGGGAAACCTGGTCTACGCGGTCGTCGTGACGATCGTCGCGGTGATCGCGACGATGCTGATCGCCCGCTCGGTCGCGACGTCCAAGACCGTGAGCTAGACGCGGCCTCTCTCCCTTTTTCCTTCCCCGCCGGACTCGGACCGGCGTGTGTGTTCTGCCCCGCCCCGCGGGGTCGGCCGGGGTGCTTCAGCTCCCCTGCCTGCTGGCGGACCAGTGGGCGGCGACGAAGAGCCGGACCACCTCGGCCGCGACGGCAGCGGTCTGGCCGTCGTCGATGGGGCAGACCTCGACGTAGTCGAATCCGGACGCGAGCGGAGCCAGCCGTTCGACCGCTGTCCTGACGTCGTACGGGGTGAGCCCGAACGGCTCGGGCGTGCCGAGCCCCGGCGTCAGGCAGCAGTCGATCGCGTCAGCATCGATCGAGAGGTAGAGGGATCGGCGCCCGATCGCCTCCTCGACCTCGGTGAGGACTGCACCGATACCGGCCCGGCGCACCTCGTCGGCGGAGAAGCAGAGCAAGTCCCCGGCGAACCGGTACTGCTCGCGGTCCCCCGAGCGGGCGCCGATGATGACGACCTTGTCCGTCGTTTCCTCGCTGACGACCCGGTTCGTGCAGGCGTGGTTGAACCTGGTCCCCCGGTACTCGCTCCGGAGGTCGAGATGGGCGTCGAGCACGACGTACCACTCCGGGCGGACAGCCGCCGCCGCCCCGATCGTCAGGGTGTGCTCGCCCCCGAGCAGGACCGGGACCTTGCCGTCGCGGACGATACCACTCACGGCCCCCCGGACCTCTTCGACCATCTCGCCGGGGAGGACGGGCACCTCGAGGTCGCCCAGGTCGCAGAGAGGGACCTGGTTCATGTCCAGGTCGAACGCCGGGACGTACGGTTCAAAATTGTAGGTGACCTCCCGGATCGCCCGGGGGCCGAAGCGGGTACCGGGACGATACGACGTGGTATTGTCGAACGGGACGCCGAGGAGCACGTATCGGGCGTCCTCGTAGCTCGCCAGGGCGTCGGCGAAGCGAAAACTCTGAACCTCGGGCATACCCATCAGGTGTGCCGCGGCCCATATCGAGCTTTCTCCGTCGTTCCGGCAGCTCAGACTCGCAGGGAGGTTCAGTCCAGTTTACGCTTGCCCATGGACTCGATGTACATGATCTCCTTGCCCGGCTGGATCTCCCCCTGCTTCTCGGCCGGGATCTCGATCTCGAAGTTGGCGAAGTCCTTCATGTCCATCATCTGGGCGGTTGTCCCGGCGACCGAGAGGACCTGCGCAGACTTTCGTTCGACGATCGGCACGTAGGTCTTCGCTCCGACAGGCTGCACGATCGAACGCTTGACCCCGTCGAAGAGGCCCATCACCTCTATCCGGGCCTTCGCCGCGCCGTGCTTGCCGGGTTTCGAGATCGATATCGAGAGGATCTTCGATGGCTCGTCATCGACCACGACGTACCGCCCTTCCTTCAGCTTGCCGACTTCCGTCTGCTCTTTCATTCTGTAACACCGTCACCTGCGAAAATGCAGTAGTAATTTATCTTGATTGGGCTACATAAATGACTCGGAGTTGCCACGGGTCCCCGGCGTTTTCAACGGGAGTGTTGCGCCGATTGGAGCCCGGAACGGCGACCTTTCGAGGGGTGTCATGGAGTTCTGCCAGGCATGCGAGGCGATCGCGGCGGCGGTTGAAGAGGTTGCCCTGCCGCTCGTGAACACGAGGGAGGGCGGGACGTCCGTGGGGATCGGCGCGGCGCAGTCCGAGACCAAGCTGCTCGATAAGGTGGCCGAGGACGCGGTGATCGAGCTCCTGCGCGAGTTTGGCCTCTGCAGGACGCTCATCTCCGAGGAGTGCGGACGGATCGAGATCGGTGGGGACGCCGGGACCATCTTCCTGGACCCGATCGACGGCACCTACAACGCGCTCTCCGGTATCCCCTTCTTCGCCCTCTCGATCGCCTACGCCGAGAACGGCCAGGTGATCCGGGGTTACGTCCGAGATCTCGCGAACCGCGAGACCTTCACTGCCGAGCGGGGACACGGGGCCAGGCTGAACGGGGCGCCGATCACCTCGTCGAGGACGGACCTGCTCGAGGAATCGGCGATGTCGATCTACGGGCGGAAGTTCGATCCGGCGAACGTGATGGACCTGGGACGCACCGTCCGCCGGTGGCGCCTGCTCGGAGCCTCTGCCCTGGAGCTCTGCTACGTCGGTGCCGGTCGGCTCGACGGATTCATCGACCTGCGGGGAACTCTCCGCGTCACCGATGCGGCCGCCGGGATGCTGGTCTGCAGCGAGGCCGGCGGCATCGTGACCGACCGGGACGGCAGCATCCTCCGCTTCCCCGACGAGGTCAGGATCGGGCGCTGCCTGGTGGCAACGAACGGCCCCCTCCACCGGAAGGTCGTCGAGTACCTGCGCTGACCCATGAAGGCCCTCTTCCGTTCACGTATCGATATGCCGACGGCCCTCGAGATGACGCGGGGGCTCGCCGAAGGGCTCGCCGCCCGCGGCATCGAGGTCGTGTACGATGCCGGCACGGGTGCCGCGCTCGGTGCTCCCGGCGAGCCGATCGCGTCGACCGACGCGAACGTCGTGGTCTGCGTCGGCGGGGATGGCACGATCCTGCTCGCGGTCCAGGAGATGGGGCGTCAGCGCCCCCTGATCGGCATCAACTGCGGGGAGGTCGGTTTTCTCGCCGATCTGGAGCCGGGCGACGCCATGACCGCGCTCGCACGGATCGCGGAAGGTTTCGAGGTCGAGCGGCGGATGCGGATCACGCTCTCGCTCGAAGGAGCCCCGATCGGGACGGCCCTGAACGAGGCCGTGATCATGACCAGCCGTCCGGCAAAGATGCTCAGGTTCTCGGTGATCTACGACGATCAGCCCTCCGAGCGGTTCCGCGCCGACGGGCTGCTCGTCGCGACCCCCACGGGTTCGACCGCCTACGCGATGTCGGCCGGCGGCCCGCTCGTCGACCCGAGGATCGAGGGGTTCCTCCTCGTGCCGCTCGCACCGTACATGCTCTCGTCCCGACCCCACCTCATCTCGAGCGACCGGACGGTCGAGTTCGCGCTCGAGTCCGCGAAGCCCGCCCACCTGGTGATCGACGGGCAGGTGCAGATCGAACTCGACCCGCACGCCCGGCTCAGGGTCGAGCGGGCGAGCGATCCCGCGCTCTTCATTGACGTAGGCCGGAACTTCTTCGAGAAGGTCGAGCGCAAGCTCCGGCGGCTCTAGCGCCTCCCCCCGCGGCTCTGGCCCCGACGCCTTTATGCCGCTCGGCGACGAGGACTCTCTTATGACAGATGCTGCCTGTGACTACGTCGCCCTGTCCTCGATCCTCAAGACCTATCTCGGGCTCGAGGGCTCGCCGGTCGCTTTCGGGTTCGCGCACACCAGGGAGGAGATCCCCGCCGGGATGGAGGAGGTCTCCGAATCCTTCCGCCACTGCAAGATGGTCTCGATCGCCCGTCACGAGGGGAAGGCCTTCTACGCGACGGTCGGAAAGCACCTCTGCAACGGGGGCGCCTGGGCGCTCGGGCTCAAGCCGCTCACCGAGTCCCTCAGGACCGGCGACTTTTACTACCGGCTCGGCAAGTTCTCGTCCCGCGCCGCCTGTCGCCGGACCATCGACCGGATCCCGCACCTCGTGGAGAACGAGACCTATGCCACGATGTACGCACCGCTCGAAGCGGCCCCGTTCGAACCCGAGATCGTGCTGATCGTGACGAAACCCATCGCGATGCTCAAGCTAGCCCAGGCCTCGCTCCACCACCTGGGCGGGCGCATCGAGGCGAACTTCGCCGGGATCCAGTCGATCTGCGCGGACTCGACCGCCCAGACCTTCCTCACAGGCCGGCCCAACTTCTCGCTCGGGTGCGACGGCTCGCGCAAGTTCTCGGGGATCCAGGAGCACGAGATGGTGATGGGCTTCCCCGCCGAGCTTCTGCCCGAACTCGCAGACGCCGTCGCCTGCGTCACGGAGGCCCCCGGCTCGGTCACGAAGCACTGATCAGAACACACACGACGGGCCGATTACGGGAAGGGCATCCGCCCGACCAGCGGCTGGGCGTCGTTCCGCGTGCGTCGGCCCCGGGCCCCGCGAGGGTGCGGGACCGGCATCCTACTCTTTCTTGCCCCCGAGGAAGTCCGCGATGTCCGAGAGGATCCCGCTGCTCTTCTTCTCCTCGTTGGGCCGCGCCTTCCCCTCGAGGTCCAGTATCCGGCCGTAGAGCTCGCGCTCCTCGTCGGAGAGGTGGCGGGGGACGACGAGCCGGACCCGGACCAGCAGGTCGCCGGGGCGTCCTCGCCGCTTCACGCCCTCGCCCGGGATCCGGAGGGCGGTGTTGTGCTGGATCCCGGCCGGAACCTTGAGGTCGACCGCCCGCCCGTCGATCGTCTTGACCTCGACCGTCGACCCGAGCGCTGCCTGTGCCGGGGAGATCTCGACCGCGCTCTCGAGGTTGTCGCCCTGACGGGTGAACCCCTTGTGAGGGAGCACCCTGATCTCGATGTACAGGTCCCCGTTCGCCGCCCCGTACTCACCGGCCTCGCCGTAGCCCTCGACCCGCAGGCGCATGCCGTGCTCGATCCCGGGCGGTATCCGGATTGAGACCTTTCGCTTGACCCGGTGGGTGCCCGCCCCCGCACAGGTCCGGCATGGTTTCTCCGGCACACGCCCCCGCCCCCCGCACCGGGGACAGGTCGACATCCGCACCATCTGGCCGAAGATCGACTGGGTCGCCTGGCGGATCTGGCCGGTCCCGCCGCACTGGGAGCACGTGACGACCTTCTTCGTGTCGCTCCCCGTGCCGTCGCACGTCGTGCAGGGCTCGGTGTGCCAGACCTCGACATCGCGTTCGGCCCCGGCGACGGCATCCTCAAGCGGGATCTGGAGCCGCATCAGCAGGTCTCCGCCGCGCTGGGGGCCGCGGGCCTGGTACCCCCGCGCGCCGCCGAAGAACGCGTCGAAGATATCGCCGAACCCGGCGAAATCGGACGAGAAGCCGCCCTCGAACCCCCCGCCGGCGTAGGACCCCTTCGAGGCGTGGGTGAAGGTCTCGTGGCCCATCCGGTCGTACTGCGCCCGCTTCGCGGGGTCTGAGAGGGTGGCGTAGGCCTCGTTGATCTCCTTGAACCGTTCCTCGGCCCCCTCCTCCTTGCAGACATCGGGGTGGTACTGCCGCGCGAGGTTTCGGTACGCCTTTCGGATCTCCTTCTCGTCCGCCGTCCGGGGGATCCCCAGGCGCTCATAGTAGTCTCGTGCGGCCATCCTGCGAGCGCCCCTCACTCTTTGACGTCGTAGTCCGCGTCGACGACCGTGTCGCCCTCAGGGGGGGCATCGGCTGCTTCTGCGTCCCCGTCCGCCTGCTGGGAAGCGGACGCCTCTGCCTGAGCCTTCTGGTAGAGCTTGGTCGTCGCCGCGTAGAGGGCCTCGGAGAGGGACTCCATCTCGCGCTTCATCGCCTCGAGGTCGTCGTCTCCGAGCGCCTTCTTGAGCCGGCCGGCGGCCTCCTCGACCTTCGTGCGGTCCTCGGCGTCGAGCTTGTCGCCGCTCTCCTTGAGCATCCGCTCCGCCGAGAAGACCGCGGTGTCCGCCTGGTTCCGGATCTCGATCTCCTCTTTCTTCTTCGAGTCCTCGTCCTCGTAGGCCTTCGCCTCGTCGACCATTTTCTTGATCTCGTCGTCCGAGAGCCGCTTGGAGCCCTTGATCGAGATCGCCTGCTCGTTCCCCGTGCCGAGGTCCTTGGCCGAGACGTGGATGATCCCGTTCGAGTCGATGTCGAACGTGACCTCGATCTGCGGGATCCCGCGAGGAGCCGGCGGGATGCCGGTGAGCATGAACCGGCCGAGCGTGAAGTTGTCTTTCGCGAGCGCCCGCTCGCCCTGCACCACGTGGATCTCGACCGAGGTCTGGCCATCGGCCGCGGTCGAGAAGATCTGGGACCTGCGGGTCGGGATGGTGGTGTTCCGCTCGATCAGCTTGGTCGCGATCCCGCCGAGGGTCTCGATCCCGAGCGTGAGCGGGGTCACGTCAAGGAGCACGATGTCCTTGGCCTCCCCGGTCAGGACGGCGGCCTGGATAGCGGCGCCGAGGGCGACGACCTCGTCGGGATTGACGCTTTTGTCGGGGTCCTTGCCCATGACCTTCCTGACGGTCTCCTGGACGAGCGGGGTCCGCGTCTGGCCCCCGACGAGGAGGACGTGGTCGATCTGGTCGGGCGTGAGCTTGGCGTCCGCGAGCGCCTGCTTGACCGGGCCGATCGTGGAGTCAACCAGCCCGCCGACCAGCTGCTCGAACCTGGACCGGGTCAGGTCGATGTCCAGGAACTTCGGTCCCGTCGCGTCGGTCGTGATGTACGGCAGGTTGATGTTCGTCTTCTGGACCGTCGAGAGCTCGATCTTCGCGTTCTCGGCTGCGTCGCGGAGACGCTGCATCGCGATCAGGTCGTTCTTGAGGTCGATCCCGGACGACTTCCTGAACTCCTCGACCAGGTACTCGATTATCTTCTGGTCGAAGTCGTCGCCGCCAAGCCGGTTATTGCCCGCGGTCGACTTGACCTCGAAGACGCCGTCGCCGAGCGTCAGGATCGAGACGTCGAAGGTGCCCCCGCCCAGGTCATAGACCAGGACCGTCGCGTCGTTCTCCTTGTCGATCCCGTAGGCGAGCGCGGACGCGGTCGGCTCGTTGATGATCCTGAGGACCTCGAGGCCAGCGATCTTGCCGGCGTCCTTGGTCGCCTGCCGCTGCGCGTCGTTGAAGTAGGCCGGGACGGTGATCACGGCCTTGAGGATCGTCTCACCGAGATAGGCCTCCGCGTCCAGCTTCATCTTCTGCAGGACCATCGCGGAGATCTCCTGGGGCGTGAACGACCGGTCGTCGATCGCGACCTTCTCCGAGGTCCCCATCCGCCGCTTGATCGAGATGACTGTCCGCTGCGGGTTCGTGACCGACTGGCGCTTCGCGAGCGACCCGACCAGCCGTTCGCCCTCCTTGGTGAACGCGACCACCGACGGGGTGGTGCGGCTCCCCTCCGCGTTCGGGATCACGGTGGGCTGGCCGCCTTCCATGATCGCCATGCACGAGTTCGTGGTACCGAGGTCGATACCGAGCACCTTTTCTTTTGCCATATTGTTCACTCCGTGTTCTTGGATACTGCGACCTTTGCGTACCGGATGACCTGGCCGTTCATGCAGTAGCCCCGCGTGATCTCGTCGATCACCGTCCCGTCAGGCTCATCGGACGGTACCGTCGCGATGGCTTCGTGGAAGGCGGGGTCGAACTGTTGGTTGAGGCAGACGATCGGGGTCACGCCGCGCCGCTCGAGGAGAGCGCCGAAGAGCTTCCGGATCTGCGAGAGTCCCGTCCGGAGCCCTCCGTCGTTTGCCTGCTCGGCCCTTTCCAGGTTGTCGTAGACCTCGAGCATCTCGCAGATCACCTGCTGGACGGCGGCGATGACCCGGTCCGCCTGGTCCCTCGCGGACCGCTTCTTGTAGTTCTCGAAGTCAGCGGCGAGCCGGAGATGCCGTTCGTTCAGCTCCTCGTAGGCCGACCGGAGCGCGGCGAGGGTCTCTTCCGGGGATTCGGCGGAATCGGACCCGCCCGGGCTCTGTTCTGGTAATTCCTCGTCGGTCGTCATACGTGGTCCGAGAATATGTTGTATTGTGGTTCTATATAAACTTTGACTATCGGGATCACCCCGAGCGGCGGCGGAAAATCTCCAGATGGATGATTAAAGACCGGAAATCGCTTTTCTTTGCGATTCGGGGCCAGCCTGCCTCCGGGCAGACCATCCTTTTTTATGACCGGCGCCAAACTGAAGCACCATGTCGACCGCACTCCTCTCGGTCTGGGACAAGACCGGGCTCGTCGATCTCGCCGGCCAGCTGGTCAGACACGGCTTCCGCATCCTCTCGTCGGGCGGCACCGGAACGGCGCTCAAAGAGGCCGGGATCCCCTTCACCGAGGTCTCCGCCTATACCGGCGCCCCGGAGATGATGGACGGACGGGTCAAGACCCTCCACCCCCGCATCCATGGAGGCCTGCTGGGGAGGCGGGGGATCGACGACGCGGTCATGCAGGCGAACGGGATCGAGCCGATCGACCTGCTCGTCGTCAACCTCTATCCGTTCGAGGCGATGCGGGACCGGGAGCTCCCGCTCTACGAGCTGATCGAGTTCATCGACGTCGGTGGCCCCGCGATGATCAGGGCCGCTGCGAAGAATTATCGCGACGTCGCCGTGGTGGTCGACCCCTCCCAGTACGGCCGGGTCCTCGAGGCGCTCGGGCGCGGCGGCTTCTCGGATGGCGATCGACTCGCCCTGGCCCGGACGGCCTTTGCCCGCACCGCCGCCTACGACGCGGCGATCAGCAATCACCTCCAGGCACCGGACGGCGGGTTCCCCCCCGTCCTCACCCGGCAGTGGACCGGTGGGCGCCCCCTCCGCTACGGCGAGAACCCGCACCAGCAGGCCGCCGTCTACGGCGAGGGGGGGATCGCCGGCGCCGTGCCCCTGCAGGGGCGCGAGATGAGCTACAACAACTACCTGGACACCCACGCCGCAGTCGGGCTGGTCCGGGAGTTCGAGGAGTGTGCCGCCGTGGTCGTCAAGCACAACAACCCGTGCGGCGCCGCGCTCGGTTCCGACCCGCTGGAGGCCTACGTCGCGGCCCGCGAGGTCGACCCGCTCTCGGCCTACGGCGGCGTGGTCGCGCTGAACCGCCCGGTCGACGTAGCCCTCGCGGGGGAGATCGTCTCGACTTTCATCGAGGTGCTCGCCGCTCCTGAGATCTCGGGGGAGGCGCTTGGCATCCTCGCCGCGAAGCCGAACCTCCGCGTGATCCGAATCGGCACGCCGGTCCCCGGCGACGAGATTCGCACGATCGACGGTGGCGTCATGGTGCAGAGGACGCCGCCGTTCTCGGAGGACTGGGACGTGGTCACGAAGCGCGCCCCAACGCCCGGCGAGGAGGCAGGACTCCGCTTCGGGCTTCGGGTGGCGGCCCACGCGAAGTCCAACACCGTCGTATTTGCGAACGCGCGGCAGGTGCTCGGGATCGGGGCCGGGCAGGTGAGCCGGGTCGACGCGGCGAGGATCGCCGTCGAGAAGGCCCGCCTTTCTCTCGTCGGCTCGTCCGTCGCCTCGGACGGGTTCCTCCCGTTCCCGGACACGCTGGAGCTGGCCTCCGGGGCCGGCGCCACCGCGCTCGCCCAGCCCGGGGGCTCGATCCGCGATGACGAGGTGATCGATGCGGCCGACCGGCTCGGCGTGGCGATGGTCTTCACAGGAGTCCGGCACTTCCGGCACTGAAAAAAGGGGGACTGCAGGAGAGTCAGGCGATACGGTCGCCTGCACCGGCGCCGGGTGTGCAGGAGTAGACCTCCTCGACCGTCAGGATCAAGAGGGACTTGGCCGGGTAGGTCTCCTTCTTTGCCCGGATCTTTGCTCGCACCTGCTTGTACTCGGGCCCCTCCGTCCTGACGTCGACCCGGCCCTTGACCTGGAAACACTGCTTCGAATCGGGATCGTAGGCGAAGATCGCCATCCTCGGGTTCTCCAGGACGTTCGCGAGCGTCTTCTTCATGTAGTTGTCCCCGATCCAGATCTGGTCGTTCTCCTTGATCTCGACGAACGCGATCGGGACGACGTTCGGCGTCCCGTCCCGCCCCGCAGTCGCGACCGAGAAGACCCTGTTCTTCTCGAAGACCGCCTTTACCTCGTCGCTGATGAGCACCATTGTCTCTCGTCTCCGCGCCCTCGGGCGCCGTGTCTTTCATGATCGTCGCGGGTAAAATCTTTTTTCCTCGCCGGGGTCCCGCGGGTATCCTTAAATCGGCTCTCCGATCATAACTGATATCACGGGGGAGGTATACGTGGATTATGGCTCTCTGCTGGAAAACTCGGGCGGTTTCGTGCTCGCCTCGATGGCGGACGCGCCCCGGCGGGGGCTCGCGCTGGTCCTGCTCTTCTTCCTCGCCACCTCGTCCTTCTGGGCGCTGCCGTTCGCCATTCCGATCGACGGCCCCGTCCGGTTCGTCTCGGTCGTCGGCATCGTCGCCGCCTCGTTCGCCTCCTGGCTCGTGCTGTCCGGGTACCTCCATCGCATCCTCCTCCACCCTCGCGCCCCGCCGACGCTCGAGGATTTCGCAGGGCTTGCGCTCTCCGGGGCACGGCTCTTCGCGGTCGCCATCGCCTACCTTTTCCCGCTCCTCGTTGTCCTGGCCGTCTTCGGAGGGATTGGGGTCGCCGGGATCCTGGCGAGCGGCCGGTCGCAGGACATGATAGGCCTCCTCTCCTCGATCACGACCCTGGGGCTCGGCGTACTGCTGGCCCTGATCATCTGGGTCGTGGTGGGGCTTGCCGGCTCGATCGGTCTCGTCCGCAGCGCGCGGGCCGGGGGGTTCCGGGCCGGGTTCGACCTCCCCGCCATCCTCGAGCATATCGGCCGGATCGGATGGGCCGATTACGTGGTCGCCCTGGTCCTCTTCTGGGGGGTGCTCGGGTGCACCGTCGCGGGTATTGGGCTCCTCTCCGGCCTCCCGGTGGTCGGCGGGGTCGCGGCAGTCCTGGTCGGACCCGCGTGCCTGCTCTTCTCCGCCAGGTACCTCTCGCTCCTCTTCGACAGCGCCCCCGCTCTCTAGGTCCCGGCCAGGTATCGCGCGAAGACCCGGGCCCGGTCCAGGTCGCGCTCGTCAGGCCGTCCCCGGTTGATCCCACCGATCAGGCCGAAGATCGCGTAGGTGTCGTGCCCGCACAGACAGAGCTCCCCCGCCACCGGGAGGCCCCGCTCCTCGAGTGTGCGGCGGAGCGAGCGGTGAGAAAACCCGGAGAGGAACGCGACTCCCGCCGTCGAGAAGACGAAGGCCCGGGCTCCAGGTTCCACCTTCATCCGGGCGGCGTACGCGATGATGTCGGGGTGATGCCGCAAGCGGTAGATCCCGGACCCGAGCCCGACCAGGCTGTACCCCCGAAGGTCGGCCTTCCGCCGGTCACGCAGGTGAACCAGGTCAGCGCCGATCGCGTCCGCCATCGCCTCGGCGACGCGCTTCGTGTTTCCGTGGTGGAGTGACTCGTACACGATCACGGCCCGCATCAGGATCACCAGACAGGTACATCAACCTTCGACACGAAACGCTATCAAGATGATCGGAGACCCCGGGCAGGACAGCCCCTCGATCGGGATCGTGCTGGTGAACTGGAACGGCTGGCGTGACACGGTCGAGTGCCTGGAGTCCCTGCTCCGGTGCCCGCACCGCTCCTGGTTCGCGGTCTGCGTCGACAACGGCTCGGCGGACGGTTCGACCGAACGGATCGAGGCGTACTGCGCGGGAGACCTCCCCGCCACGTCCCCGTTCTTCGAGTACGACCCCTCCACGAAACCGGTGGCGTTCATGCGCGTATCCGGGCGGGACGCCTTATCACGGGCGCGGACGGGGCTGCCGGTCCCTGACCGGTCGGTGGTCGTGATCGAGAACGAGGCGAACCTCGGGTTCGCCGAGGCGAACAACCAGGGGACGCGCTTCGCGATGGCGGCACGCTCTCCCGAGTTCTGCCTCTTCCTGAACAACGACACGGTCGTCGACCCGGACCTTCTCTCCGAGTTTGTGCAGGCAGCCGCGCGCCACCCCGGGACCGGGTTCTTCGGGCCCAAGACCTACTACTACGACCACGGGGGCCGGCGAGACGTGATCAACTTCGCCGGCGGTTCGCTCGATCTCGTTCGCGGCCGGACCCTGCATATCGGCCAGAACGAGGTGGACCTGGGCCAGCACGACCGGGAGCGCGAGGTCGACTGGGTGGAGGGCTCCTGCCTGCTCGCGCGATCCCGTCTCCTGGACGAGATCGGGCTGCTCGACCCGTTCTACTTCGCCTACTTCGAGGAGAACGACCTGATCCTCCGGGGCCGCCGCGCCGGTGCGGGGGCGGTCTACGTCCCCCGGGCACGGCTCTGGCACAAGGTCTCGGCCTCGTCCAGGCGCTCCCCGACCAAGCTCTACTACCTGACCCGGAACCGGCTCTGGTTCGTCCGGCGATTCGCCACCAGGAACGAGCTCGCACGGTTCTACGCCTGGTTCTTCGGGTACCGGCTCTGGTTCCTGCTGGGCGTCTACCTGGTCCGGTACCTCAGCCGGCCCTCCGCCGGGGCGCTCCTCCGCGGCGCCCGGGACGGGCTCGGGCCGCTGCCCGACCGCCCGGCCACCTGACGCTCAACCGAGCAGCATCTGCTGGAACGAGCGTTCGTCGTACGGGCAGATGAGCTGGGCGAGCACGGCCTTCTGGACATGGAGCCGGTTCTCGGCCTCGTCCCATACCGCCGAGCGGCTCCCGTCCAGCACGCTGTCGGTGATCTCGTCGCCACGGTGGGCCGGGAGGCAGTGCATCACGATCGCGCCGCTCTTCGCGAGGTCCACGAGCGGGTCGTCGAGTCGGTACCCGGCGAACGCCTTCCGCCGCTCCGCCTCCTCCCCCTCGTCCCCCATCGAGACCCAGGCGTCGGTGAAGACGACGTCGGCACCCGTAACCGCGTCCTCCGGCGTCGCTGCGAGCGTGACCCGTCCTCCTGCGGCCCGCGCGCGGTCGAGGACCGCGGGGTCCGGGGCGTACCTGGCGGGGGAGGCGACGCGGACCTCCATCCCCGTCAGGCCCGAGGAGAGGACCAGGGAGTTGCAGACGTTGTTCCCGTCCCCGACCCAGGCGGCGACGAGCCCGTCGGTGCGGCCGAAACGCTCCCGGATCGTGAAGATATCGGCCAGGATCTGGCAGGGGTGCTCGCGGTCAGAGAGCCCGTTGATCACGGGCATGTCCGCGTGGGCCGCGAACTCCGTGATCGTCTCGTGCCGCCGGGCCCGGATCATCACGGCCGAGACGTAGCGCGACAGGACGCGCGCCGTGTCCGCGATCGTCTCGCCCCGCCTGAGCTGCAGGCTCTCCTGGTCCAGGAAGAGCGCGTGCCCGCCGAGCTCGAACATCCCGACCTCGAACGAGACCCGTGTCCGGGTCGAGGGCTTCTCGAAGATCATTGCCAGGCACCGGCCGGCGAGGAGCGGGAGACCGCACCCCTCGGCCCTCTCTGTCTTGAGCCGTGCCGCATCGGCCATCAGCCGCTCGAGGCTGGGGACCGAGACATCCAGGATGGAGATCAGGTTCTTCATCGGATCCTCCTCATGTGCTCGCAGCGCTGCTCGAGCAGGGCCCTCGTCCCGATATCGCGCCGGTGGCGGACCCCTCCCGTCACGCCCGACGCGGCCCGCTCGGCCACCTCCTCCGCCCCGTCGAGCGAGGAGGCCATCCCGACGAACGCGAGCGTGCGGGAGCGCAGGGTCCAGAGCCTGCCGTCCCGCTCCTCGACGTTGGCGTAGAAGAGCAGGGCCCCGGACGACGAGCCGATCCCGATCGGGGACGACGGCGCCGGGTTCCCCGGGTAGCCATCGGGCACCAGGTACTTGCAGACCGTGGTCCGGGCCTCGAAAACGGCGTCTCCAGCACCGAGGGTCCCGTCCGCGCACCGCCAGGCGATCGCCCCGAGGTCGGACGAGAGGAGGGGGAGGACGTTCATCGCCTCGGGGTCGCCGAACCGGGCGTTGAACTCGATAACCATCGTTCCCGTCGCAGTGTTCATGAACTGGCCGTACAGGACCCCGCGGTAGGGCACACCCTCGCCGGCCATGGCCCGGACGACCGCTTCCATGATCTCGAAAGCCCGGTCCCGGTCAGCCGGGCTGACGAACGGGAGTCCGTGATCGGCCATCGAGTACGACCCCATACCGCCCGTGTTCGGCCCGAGGTCCCCCTCGAGGGCACGCTTGTGATCCTGGACGAGGGGCATCGGGACCAGGCGGGAGCCGTCGACGAAGGCCTGGAGCGTGAACTCCTCGCCCTCGAGCCGTTCCTCGACCACCACCGGCCCGGCGAGCCCCGCGGCGTACGCGGCCGCCGCCTCGCGGTCGACCTGGTCCCCCATGACCCGGACTCCCTTGCCGCCGGTCAGGCCGGCCGGCTTGATCACGAGCTGGCCGGGGCTTTCCAGGACGTGGCGCGCGGCCTCCCGGGGGTCATGGAAGAGGGCGTGGGACGGGCACCCGGGGATCCCGTGGCGGACCAGCAGGTCACGGGCCCAGGCCTTGTCGGTCTCGATCCGGGCGGCCGCCCGGGTCGGGCCGAAGGCTGGGATGCCGATCTCGCCGAGCGCGTCGACCAGCCCCGCCTCAAGCGGGGCCTCGGGCCCGATCACCACGAGGTCGGCGCCCGTCTTGCGGGCGAACGAGACCACGCGCGGAACCTCGACCTCGGGCGCGATCAGCAGATCGTCGGCCAGCGGCGCGATCCCGGGGTTCTTCGTGGCCATGACGGCCGCGAGCCGTGCCGTCCCGTCGCGGGCGAGCGATTCCGCGATCGCGTGTTCCCGCCCTCCGCCCCCCACCAGCAGGTACTTCATAGGCGCGTCTACGTGTACAGAGGCGTTCACAAAATAAGCGGTTGCCGGTTCTTTTCAGCCGGCCAGCAGCTCCCGCGCCCGGACGAGGGCGTCGAGACGGACGCCTGCGGCGGCGAGCCGTTCCCCGGCGCCGCCCTCGCGGTCCACGATCGTGACCACGTGCTCGACATGGGCCCCGGCCCGCCGGAGCTCCTCCACGCCGTAGAGGGCCGAGCCCCCCGAGGTCGTGACGTCCTCGACAAGCAGCACCTCCCGGCCGGACACCTGGCCGATCACCAGGTCGGCGCGTCCGTGGTCCTTCGCGCCACTCCTGACGATCGCGAACGGCCTTCCGGTCACCAGTGAGACCGCGACGGCGAGCGGGACCCCGCCGACCGCTACACCGGCCACGACCTCGAAACCGGCGGTTTTCACGACCGCGCGGGCGAGGTCCGCGAGCAGGTCCGGGTCGGTCGAGGCCGTCTTGATGTCGACGTAGTATGGGCTCGTCGCCCCCGAGGCGAGCGTGAACGTTCCGAACGTGATGGCGCCGGCAGCGATCAGCCGGTCGGCAATGGGATTCCCTGTCACCATGGTTCCTCCTTGATCCCTGCCGCGTACCCGATCAGGTTCATCCCCCGGTGCAGGAGCGGCGTCAGCACGAGGACGAAGACCAGCACTGAGGGCGTGATGTTCGTCGCGATCCAGCCAGGGTCGACCAGCGCGAGCAGCGCGAACGCCCCGACGACAAGGTCGTACTGGTCCACGAGGGGCCACGCCTCACCCCGTTCCCTGCCCAGCCGCCGCTTGAAGAACGACTTCACGATGTCCCCGAGCAGGGCCCCGACCGCGAGCGCGGTCACCGAGAGGGGGGTGTGGGCCGGGAGGGGGACGGCAAGGGCGGTTCCCTGGGCGGCGATCTGGAGGGCGCCGCATCCGAGCCCGGCGATGATGCCAGCGGCGAACCCTCGCCAGGTCTTGCCGTTGCCGAGCAGCCGGTGACCGTCCCCCAGGACCCGCCCACCGTCGATCGGGCGTCCCCCGCCGAAGAGCGCCGCCACAGGGTTCGGGAGCCAGGCCGGGAGCATGATCCAGCAGGCCGCGAGCGCTGCGAGGAGAAGGGCGGCCGGCGTGAGTCCGTCGACGAGCGTCACGGGTTCAGCACGCCTCCTGCAGGCATGTAAGCATTAATGTAATGTAAGAGAAACTACTAGAAAACGTCGCCGGCAGGGCCCAAAGGCCATGTATCTGCCCGATCCCGGGAAGCTGGCCGGCGGTGGCAGCGCAGGGTGGATAGTGATGGTGGACAAGACGACGAAGAGCCTCTGCCCGTCCTGCGGGCGCGTCCTCGACGCGCGGGTCTTTGACGAGGGCGGGAAGGTCTGGATCGAGCGCGAGTGCCCCGAGCACGGTCGGATCCGTTCGCTCTACTGGTCCGACGCGGTGATGTACGACCGTTTCGACGGCTACTCCAGCATTGGCGAGGGGGTCGAGAACCCCCAGCGCGTCGTCCCCGCCGTGAACTGCCCCCACGAGTGCGGCCTCTGCTCCCAGCACCTCTCGGGGACCCTGCTCGCGAACATCGACGTGACGAACCGGTGCAACCTGAACTGCGACTTCTGTTTCGCGAACGCGCGCGCATGCGGATACGTCTACGAGCCGTCCTTCGAACAGATCGTCGGGATGATGAACCTGCTCAGGGCGCAGCGCCCCGTCCCCGTTCCGGCTGTCCAGTTCTCGGGAGGCGAGCCGACGATGCGGGACGATCTCCCCGAACTGGTCCGGTGCGCCAAGCAGCTCGGCTTCTCGCAGGTGCAGATCGCGACGAACGGCGTGCGGATCGCGAGGGAGGAAGGGTACGTCGAGTCGCTGAAAGCGGCCGGGCTCTCCACACTCTACTTCCACTTCGACGGGGTGACCCCCGAGACGAACCCGCAGATAGCGATCCACGAGCGCGCGATGGACCGGTGCGCGGCTGCGGGGATGGGCGTCGTGCTTGTCCCGACCATCATCCGGGGCCGGAACGACCACGAGGTCGGCGAGCTCATCCGGTACGCGGCGCGGCGGATCAGGGTCGTCCGCGGGGTCAATTTCCAGCCCGTCGCCTTCACCGGCGCCGCGAGCACCGACGACGTCGAGAAGGAGCGGTTCACGATCCCGGACCTTGCGACGGCGATCGAGGAACAGACGGGCGGGCTGATCCGGCAGGACGATTTTTACCCCGTCCCCTGTGTCCTGCCGATCACCCACCTGGTCGAGGCCTACACCGGCAGGCCTGCCGTGGCGTTCACGACCCACCAGCACTGCGGCGCGGCGACCTACGTCTTCGTCAACGACGGCACGATGGCCCCCGTCAACCGGCTCGTCGACGTCGACCTCTTCCTGGAATCGATCGACCGGATGGCGGACAAGTTCGCCATGGGAGGCTCCATCAACAAGTACCGGGCCCTCGTCGAGGGGCTCAACAACCTGCGGCGCGCGATGAAGAGGGACGAGACCGGCAAGTCCTCCGAGGTCTGGCGCCTCATCATGCAGGCGCTCGTCTTCCAGAACTTCGATGCGCTTCGCGACTTCCACTGGAACGCGCTCTTCATCGGCACCATGCACTTCATGGACTGCCACAACTACGACACGGAGCGGGTCCGCCGCTGCTGCATCCATTACGCGACCCCCGATGGACGCCTGATCCCGTTCTGCACCTACAACTCGGGCCCGGTCTACCGGGAACAGGTCTGGAGACAGTTCGCGCTCGCGGACCCCGTCCCGGCGGAACCCCCGTCGGGGGCGGCGGAGAGGGACGGGGCCTAGGGAAACCCGAGCTCGATCCCGGGACCGCACACCTCGAGCGCGACTTTCGCGATGGCGAGGTCCTGGATCGCCAGGCCGGTCGCGTCGAAGACCGTGACCTCGGACGCGGAGCGTCGCCCCTTCCGCCCCAGCACCACCTCGCCCAGCGTCCCCGCGAGACGGTCAGCCCCGATCTGGCCCCGGGCGATCGGCACGTTCACCTCTCCCGAGTGGACGGCCTGTTCCCGGTCGTCGACGTAGACCAGGGCACGCTCGAGCAGGGCGGGGTCCAGCTCCTGCTTCCCGGGGGCGTCGGCCCCGATCGCGTTGACGTGGGTGCCGGCGCGGACCCACTCGTTCCGGACGAGCGGCTCCCGGGACGGGGTCGTCGTGATCAGAAGGTCGCAGTCAGCGGCCCGCGCGAGCGTTCCGGCCCGAACGTCGAACGACGGGTTCTTCCGGGCGAAGGCCTCCGCCGTCGTCGCGCGCCGGCTCCAGACCCGGACGCGGTCGATCCCGAGCCAGGCGGCGGTCGCATCGAGCTGGGCCTGGGCCTGGCTGCCGGCGCCGACGAGCCCGACCTCGAGCCCGTCGCGCATCGTGCAGAGATGACGGGCGGCCACCGCCCCCGCCGCCCCCGTCCGCAGGTCGGTCAGCCTGGTCGCGTTCAGGATCGCGCGCGGCGTCCCCGTCGCCGGGTCGAGGAGGACTGTGAGCGCCATCACGGTCGGGAGGCCGCGCGCTGGGTTGCCCGGGTGGACGTTCACGACCTTTACGCCAGCGAGGCCGAGGGACGGGATGGAGGCGGGCATGGTCCGAAAGTCACCCCCCGGGAGGGCGACGTAGGTCTTGGGCGGTTGCACGACCTCGCCGCGCCCGTGCGCAGAAAAGACCTCCTCGATCCTCCTGTTGACGAGGGCGAGGTCGAGGTTCTGCTCGGGGCAGGAATGATACTGCATCGGGAGAGGCGTCTCTCCCGGACCTGTCTTCAACCTGCCTCAGGCCGTTTCGCCCCGGCGCCCAGAAGAATTCATCTTCGCCAACGCCGACCATGAAGATCCGGAGCTGGCACCGTGATTCACGTCATCCGCAAGCCGACCGACATCCCCGGAGACGACTCGACCTCGCAGGTCTGCGCCGCGCTCGATCGCCTGGGAGCCGCCTGGGAGGAGCTCGATCTCGACGACCTCGACCCGTTCGATCGCCCCCTCGAAGGGGCGCTTATCTGGGCCTGCGGCCTTCGGCAGGACGGGCACCAGTTCGAGGTCCTCCAGGCGCTCGCCCTCGTCAACCGGGTCGTGAACAGCCCGGATGCGATCGCGACCTGCGCATCGAAGGTTGCGACGACCGCGCTCCTGGTCCGGGCGGGCCTCCCCTCGCCGGCGACGGCCTTTCTCGGGTCGCGCGAACGGGCAGCGGCGTTTATCGCGGCTCGGGGGGGGCGAGCGGTCTACAAGCCGATCTACGGCTTCGACGGGCACGGGATCCGGCTTATCACGGAGGCGGACGACCTGGAGGAGCCGCCGTACTACCTTCAGGAATATGTTCCGAACGACCAGGACTTCCGGGTCTTCGTCATCGACGGCACCGCGGTGGGGGCGATACGGCGGACCTCGCCCCACCTCACCCACAATATCCACCAGGGGGGGCACGGCGAAGCCGTCCCGGTAACGCCGGGGATGGCAGGACTCGCTGTCAGGGCCGCGAGCGCCGTTGGCGCCGACTACGCGGGAGTCGACCTGCTCCCGACAGGGGGCGGGTTCACCGTGCTGGAGGTGAACGGCACCCCGAACTGGCACCGGATGTCAGCGCCGATCCCGGACCTTCTCGCCGGTTTCCTGGCCCGGTGCCACCGGGGCGGGCTGGATCACAGGTCGCCGATGAACTCCTTGAGGTAGTCGTAGAGGTGCTGCTCGATCGCCTGCGCGGTCTCGTAGTCCGCCCGGAACGCGAGCAGCTCCCGCACGTCGCCGTCCATGTTGGCGAACCGCATCGGTTGCCGCGACTCGACGAGCGTGGCATTCGGAAAGCGGTCGATGATCTCCCTGAAGAAGACCTGCGGGACCCCCGGGGGGATCACCACGTCGAAGAGTTCAGGCTCCTGCGTCTCTGTCGTCTCTGGCATTTCTGTCATCTCGTTCTCCTCACTTCCCGATAGCGATCCTCTTGGCCATGATACATCGTCCACCGCGCCGCCCGCCGAGCGGGAACTTGGGCTTGCCGAGCGAGAGCATGCACCGCCCCATCAGCGCCGCACCCCGGGCGAGCCCATCGTCGACGAAGACCAGATGGTCGTTCGCGCCGTCCGGAAAGAGGCACATCTCCTCGAGCCCCGCGAGGATGTACTCGGGTTTCCGACCCGAGATCGCTGCCCTCCCGGTGAACCCGATCGAGGCGTTCGGCGGGACCATGCCCCGCTCGGCCGAGATCCTGATCATGCGGAGCGCCATCTCCGTGCAGACACGGTCCACGACCTCGTTGAGCGTCGCGATCCCGTGGACACGGTGGCAGTCCCGCCCGATCTCCTCCAGGGCGGGCACGGACGAACCGTTCACCCCTGCGTCGCAGCCGATCAGCACGATCCCCGACGCCTCGGCGACATCGGCGCAGAGCGGTACCCGGCCGAAGCGCGACCGGTCGGAAGGCACCACGCGGATATCGATCTCCTGGTGACAGCGGTGGACGTACTCCTCCACGACACGCCTGTTCGTTCTGCTGGCGAGCTTGCCGAGAACGGTCCGGTCCGAGAAGAGGTCGAGCGCGGTCCCGGTCTTCGGCTGGACGAGCCCTGTCCCGCGTACGATCGCATCCGGGATCGCGCCCGCGAGCCCGGCAAAGTTGCCGATCGTCTTGGCGAAAGGGACATCGTCCGCATCGTCCACGTCCGACGTGATCCGGCCGTCGAGCGTCGTGCCGAAGTCGATCGAGATGCACGGGTTCCGGAAGTCAACCGGGGTCCATTTCGCTCCCTCCTTGATCCCGGCCATCGCGAGCTCGCCCTCCATCTCGTTCGCGACCATCTCGACCCCCGTGGAGCCGACCGGGGGCAGGACGCCCGCAACGGCCCCGACAAAGACCACCTTGTCCGCGAACGAGTGGGGCTGGAGCTTCGCAGACAGGTTTCCCTTCGACATCGGGGGCGTCATCTTCCGGGGAGGGACCCCCGCCTCGAGGCAGCCGTTCGCGAGCGCTATCACGAAGTCGCCGACCTGGTCGGGTGAGTCCATTGCTGCGACCACCCCCGTAGAGCGGACCACGAAGTCAAGGTCGTCCTGGATCGAGAGCCCCGCCTCACGGTGGCACTGGACCAGGGTGTCCCGGACCAGATCCGTGACGGACTCGCGGGTCAGCTCGGTCCCGTCGAGTGTCTCTCCGAAGACCTGCTCGCCCGGCTTCGGGGGCCGGACATCCCGGCTCATCGAGACCGTCTTGTTGATGACGTAGCTCCGTCCGGTCTCCAGGCTCGTTCCGGTCAGGATGCACTTCGTGGTTGTGTTTCCCATCTCGACCGAGGCCACGATGAAGTACGGCTTGGTCCGGTACTCGGGGACCTCCATCCCGGCCCCGAGGCGTATGGAGGGGGGCGGAACGCTCTCGACGATATGAGGTTTTGGGCGAAAATAACGGGAAAAAAAGCGGGCGCTCATTGATCTCTCGTTTGCCGCTGTGCGGCGATATACCTTTCGTTAGCGGTTCCCGGGGAGGAAACGGGATTTCGAGCGGATAAACCACTCCATCCCGGCTGATTTCCGTGGATGCCGTTTTCCTGCGCGAAGAGCCCCCCCCGCATTTCCCAACATAGAAATAACGGAAAGGGCAATTACATACAACCGACCGGGGCGGACGCCAGGGCGGAGAGGTCACGGATGAGGGAGCGGATCCGGCGGATCAACCTTCAGCGGCAGATGCTGACCCTGATCACCTCGAAACCGGGGTGCACGATCCAGGATCTGTTCGAGGCGTATCGCGAGACTCACCGTGCGTGGGAGATCCGGTATCACCTCCAGTGGCTCGTCCGTCAGGGAGTGGTTGCCCTACGCCAGGGCCCCCGGGCGATCCACTGTTACCCGACCGGGAAGCGACTCGCGACCTAGAACCCCCCTTTTGCGACAGACACGGCTGTGAAGACAAGCCCCCCGAGCGCGGTGTTGATAGCCGGGAGTCGCCAGTAGGCCCTATCGATCGGGATCTCCCTGTCGAGCAGGAGCAGTGCGGGAACGACCGGGTAGGCCAGCACGAGGAGGCTCAGAGGACGGACGTCGCTGGCCAGGATCACGATGAGGGAGAGGCACGACCAGAAGACGAGGCAGAGACAGAGCGAACGCTCCCGGCCCAGGAAGACCGCCGTCGTCGTGATCCCGGCGGCCCTGTCGCACTCGATGTCGGGCACGGCGGAGAAGAGGTGCATGGCGGCGACGTGAAAGAAGGCCCCGAGGAGGAGCCAGGCGGGAGGCCAGTTTCCCGAGGCGAGCAGGTACCCGTACACGCCGGGCATCGCGTACAGGACGTTCGAGGCGAAGTCGAGGAACGGGAGGCGCTTGAACCTGAGCGGGGGTGCAGAGTAGGAGGCGGAGAGGAAGAGGAAGCCGGCCAGGACGAGAGCGAGGCGGGAGTCCGGCACGGCCGACGCGAGGAGCACCGTGCAGGCGAGCGAGAACCCGATCAGCAGGACGAGCCTGTCCCTGTCCGGGACCGAGTAGCGGTACTCCCGGCATTCTTTTTTCGGGTTCTGCCGGTCGGTGTCCTGGTCGAAGAGGTCGTTGACGCCATAGATGAAGAGGTTCGCGGGAAAAAAGAAGTAGAGCAGGGCGGCCATGTACGCCGGCATCAGGAACGCGTGCCAGTCCGGCATGCCGAGCGCGAACCCGACGACGTACGTCCCGCCCGTGTAGATCCAGAACAGGGGGCGGGAGAGGCGGCACGCGTAGGCGAGGAGCCCCCCGCGCGCCGGGGTCATTCCGTGGGACGGACCGTGTTCGCGGCGAGGTGCGAGACGATCCTGGGGACGGAGGGACGGACCTTTCTGTTGAAGATCACGAACGGGTCGCGCTCGATCTGCCGGGCGGTCCAGCCGTACATGTCGGAGGCGGTCATGATGGGCAACCGCATGCGCCAGGGGATGAACCGGTATCCCCGCTCCCCGGCGGAATGCCACGAGCGGTACCTGTCGCACTGCGCGTGTATGAACGCGCGGAAGGCCGATGGGTGTCGCCGGAGGAACCCCTCGTCCAGGGAGTCGAGCCCGAAGCGGTCGAGCTCCTCCCGGGGCATGTAGATCCGCCCCATCCCGGCGTCCTCGGCGATGTCCCTGACGAAGTTGATGTACTGCATCGCCCGACCCAGACGGCACGCGGCCGGGTGGCTGGCGTCGTCGAGGCCCATCAGGCGGGACATCATCAGCCCGACCACCTCGGCCGACCCGTGGAGGTAACCCCGCAGGTCGTTCATGGTCCGGTACTCCCGGACAGAGAGGTCCATCTCCATCGACCGGAGAAAGGCATCCACCCAGGCCTGCTCGAACCCGCACCGCCGCTGGAGGTCGACGAACCCGTCGATGACCGGATCGCCGGAGGAGGTCGCCCCGAGGACCGCCCGGTAGTCTCTGACGAAGGCGTGGAACTCCGTCTCGCGCTGCGGCACCGAATCGACGAGGTCGTCGGCGGTGCGGACGAACGAGTACAGGGTGAAGACATCCGCCTTCACGGATGGAGGGAAGAAGAGGCTCGAGTAGAAGTAGGTCCGCGAACCCCGCCTGAAGATCTCGTAGATGGTCTGGTCGATAACGGTCATCGGCCGGCCCGCTGCTCCTGAATGATCTCCTTCACGACGATCTGAGACGAGATCAGGGTCATCGGCACGCCGATCCCGGGGTGCGTGTAGTGGCCCGAGTAGTAGAGGTTCGAGACCTTCCTGCTCCGGTGGGCAGGGCGCCAGAGCGCGGTCTGGAGGAGCGTGTGCGAGAGGCCGAGCGCCGTCCCCCGGTAGGCGTTGTAACGGTCGGCGAAGTCCTGGAACGCGAAGCAGCGCTCCGAGACGATGGCGTCGCGGATCGGCTCTTCTATCGTCGCCTCCAGGTGGTCGAGGAGGTGGTCGCGGAGCTGCTGCCGCCGGTCCGGCGTGTCCGGCAGGCCCGGGGCCAGGGGGACCAGAACGAAGAGAGTCTCTCCACCCGGCGGGGCGGCGGTCGTGTCGGTCTTTGACGGGACGTTGACGTAGTACGAAGGACTCTCCGGCCACGCTGCCTTCTCCGGGTCGAAGAGGATGTCGAAGCCGCTCTCCCAGTCCTTTTCGAGCAGGAGCGTGTGGTGCGCGAGCCCCTCGACCTTCCGGTTCAGCCCGAGGTAGAGGACCAACGCTGACGGGGCGAGTATTCGCTTCGACCAGTAGTCCTCGTCGTACGTCCTGTGGGCGTCCTCCAGGAGGGAGAGCTCGGCGTGCGGTAATCGGCGTTGATGAGGACGGTGTCGGCGGGGTACACTCCCAACGTCGTCTCGACGGCGACGGCACTGCCGTCCTCGACCCGGATGCGGGTCGCCGGCTCGTTGAACCGGAACTCGGCCCCGTACCCGGCGGCCAGGGAACGCACGCCCTCCACGACGGCCCGTATACCACCCTCGGGATAGAAGACCCCCATCGTCAGATCGATATGCGACATGATATGGTAGAGGGCCGGCGTGTTCGAGGGTGCCCCCCCGAGGAACCCTATCGAGTACTGGACGATCTTCTTCGCCTCGTCGCTCTCGAAATACCGGTCGACGAAGTGGTCCAGGCGCTCGAAGACGTGGAGGAGGCGGGGGCCCTGGAATGGGAGACGGCCTGAGACGAAGTCGAGGACCGACCGGTACTCGCGGTACAGCAGGTCGCCGATGGCGAGGTTATAGAGAATAGCGACAAACCCCAGCTCACCTTTATCCACTCTTCGATCGATCTTTCTGGATGAGCACGTTCGGGAACTTTTTTCTCCACCAGGAGTATGCGTCCATCGCCGCCCGTGGTGACCCTCTCAATGAGATCGAAG
>Ga0123330_1000447_pt1 | contig 47384 bp, 37 predicted proteins | sample BioC13SIPDNA_2_FD_89704 | JGI IMG/M metagenome (GOLD analysis project Ga0123330, IMG submission 89704) | Anaerobic biogas reactor microbial communites from Washington, USA - Biogas_R2_A C13 SIP DNA | ecosystem: Engineered > Bioreactor > Anaerobic > Unclassified | place: Washington, USA... | reverse complement strand
TTTGAAGTATTTTACATGCCAACATTTCGGCACCAGAATTTCTCTCCCGCGCACAAAAAAAGCCCTGATTCCGTGCGGTTGCACAAGAACTAGGGCTATGACCAAAAAGGGAACTTCAGTTTAATGAGGGACGCGTACTGCCCAAGAACGTTGGAGATCCTTTTGCTCTTGTCTACCACTTCGGGCCGAATCCGCAGCGCTGGCTCCGACGACTTGATGGCTCCATGACGCTCCTGCTAGTCGATACAGTTCCAGAGAGCATCTTTCACCGTGACTTGTCGAATGGACTGCGATTGAATCCTCACTTGGCGAAAGCGTCCGCCTTGGTACTGGCCATCGACCCCACACAGATTGACCCATCGGGCGAACTCTTGCCGCGTCATCGTCGCCTGCCCCCTGATCCCTACGTGATACACGGTTCCTTTCTCTTCGATCTCATCCGGCTATTGGAGCATTCTCAGGCGGCTGGACAAGGCCTGCAGTTTGACACTCCTTTGGCGGTTGTCGTCACGAAGTGTGATCTCTTGCGCGATGCCGGCTTAATCGAATGGAATCGACTGTGGAATACCGACTTTCGGCATTCTGGTTCCTTTTGTCGCGCGGCGCATGAAGATATGAACGGTATGATGGCTCAAGTGCTATGCCGCTTGATCCCGGAGGTGTACAATGTCATCCGCCTACGTTTTCGACGCCACGCGGTGTTTGGTGTGTCCGCTACGGGGTGCGCTCCAATGAACGGAAAGTACCCCCACATCTCTCCTTGGCGCGTGGAAGACCCATTACTGTGGCTTCTTGCCGAATTCGGGCTGATCCCCACGAACTGAGCTATTAGACAAGGTGCAGTGCTATGCCAGTCGAGCAATTGACGTTTACGGTAGTGGAAGGCGGTTGCGGCTTCAACCCTGAGGCCGCGACGGGGTATCAGATCAAGGCTTGCTCTCCCGGACTGGTCAAGGACGCCGAGGCGAGAGAGCGCGTGGCCAACATTTGCACGCACTATGGCCAAGCCGTGTATGACCGCATCAGTTCGGTCGTTTCCCAGGCGATCAACGAGGAGAACGATTGGTGCAGGCGACAGCAGGAACCGCCCGAGACGTTGCCGCCGGAAGTGCTGAAACATTTTCCTGTGGTCTGGAGCTACGACCGTATTCGCGACGATCTGTTCGCTCTGATCCGGACGTGCTACCTCGGTTTCTGCCCGGATCGCAAGCCGGGCAATTTCTTCGCGCACGCCCTGGTTTTTCACCCCGATGATCTTTTCGCATTCGACTACAACCCGATCGTCCTGAGTCGCTCCGGCTGCTTCTGGTCCAACCACGTCAACGATGCCACAGAACTGCAGTCCCTGGAGGATTTAGGCACCGCGAAGTCCGCCTCCGCGCCGATCAACATGCTGCGTCAATCGCCATACCGCGAACACCTTGAGGCGATTCTCTCGGCGCTTACGACCGCTTCGCCGTCCGAACGGCCCGTTGTGTTTTGCCTTCGCGACTGGGGCCAGGTCCCGCAGATCGTCGAAGAACTGCTGGCGTTGCTGCCGCCAGCGACTCGCTGCCGGACGACCTTCTGCACATACGAAAATGACCGTTCCTGGGTGCCTTCCGTGCGCGGGCAGCGCCCGGAAAAAGCTGTCGCAGCGCACCAATTGCTCGCGCTGTGCGGAGCGGAAGACCGCAGTTGGAACTTCTATGCCGACGACTACAGGTCGAAGTTCGCGCTGTTCAACTTTGTCGGCAGTCGTTTCAGCGAGTTGCCTCCTCCGCGTCCTTTCGCCCGCTACGCGGCGAACTGTGTCCAACGGGAGCGAACCCGGGAACTCGGCGCATACCATCAGTTGATCGAACAACTGGACGCGGGGCGGGCGCCTGAGGCGTGGGATGCCTTGATTCCGGCGGCGACCATACTTAAATTTGAGACACCGCGTGAGGATTTCGCCAGCGGCGTCTCCGCGGTCTGCGCCGTCTCCAACCAACCGCAGCAGTCCGAAGCCGCGATCCGGGTTCTCTTGCCGTGGTTCGCCGAACTGGCGGACGGCGACCGACTGCAAGATATCAGTCTGCTTTCGTCGCACGTGGCCACGCTGGCGGAACGAGCGGGTACAGGCAGTTGCCAAGTGCCTGCATTTTCTGAGTGACGTCGGGATCACCCAAGCGGAGGAAGCTGCGAGTTTCGTAGCGATGCTCCGGGCCCTAGTCTATGCTTCCCCCCAGGACGTGGCTGACGCCGTAATGCAGCTCGTCGCCAAACGGGATCCGGTAACGGTCGTGCTGGCGACCATGGCATTTGTGCGCTGCGAGATCGAAGGATCGAAACCTGCAGAAAACTACCGGCAGGTCGTCGTGGCGATTGCGGAACGTCTGGATGCCAAGACGCGAGAACTTTTCGAGCAACACCTGTCCCACCGGTTCCGCCGAACGCTGGCCGAAGACGCGGGCCGGCTGCGGAAACTGCGAGTCGCGTTGGGACTGGAGACCGACGAGAATGCCCAGAAAGCCGGCATTCTGTCACGGCTTTGGAGTCTACTGCGGGGTTCTGGGTCTGAAGAGCTGGAATCGACGAAAAAGAATAAACACAGGTATTAGTTCGTGCCCAAAGGCGTGGGCAGCGCGCCCGACACGAATGAAAGCACTGACACCCGCAACCATCCTTGATTGCAGGTCGCCCAAGATGGAAAGGCGATCGTCCTAACGCAACATGCCGACGCGTTCCCAAGAACTGTTTTCGAGGAGTTGCCGATGGCTGGCCAACGACGACGCATGTACCTGTTCGAGCGGGCTTACCGCGACTTTGCCCATCACCTGAGCGGGTTCGTCCGCTATTCGTTCGGACTGTGCGGAAAGATCTGGCTGTGGTTCTGGAAGGGACCTGGGGCCAAGGCGTTGGAGCTTGCGATCCGCGTTTGTGTCGTACTTTCCGGGGCCGTCTTCGCCGTGTTGTACGTGATGTACGAGCGAAGCCATGGCCGTGAACTTTCGGCGGAATCTGTATTTGCGTTCCTAGTGATCGCTGGCTACGTGTGGATTCTGATGTGGGGCTGGAAGGCACCTCTGCACGTACTGAGCCGCTTCGTCTCTGCGGCTTGCGCCGCCGGGACTGTCGCGGCAGTTATGTCGCTGCTAGTCTCGGCGGCGGCGATCCTCTTCAGCGGTTATCTGCTGGTCCTGTTCCTCCTGACCGCATCTTCCTTCGTCGTATTCGTGCCGATGCGCGTCCTGCACTGGATGTGGCTGATGCATCGACAGATTACTTACCGGTGTCCCTATGACGACTGCCCCGGTGGCCATGGCGGCGTGCCGATTCACGTCTGCACGTGCGGCCAACAGTACCGCGATCTTTATCCCAGCTTCTACGGAATCTTCCATCACGTCTGCCGTCACAACGGCGAGCAGGTCAGACTGCCGACCATGGATTTCTTGGGCAGGAATAAGCTGGAGCGTCGTTGTCCGGTGTGCAATCGCCCGCTTCGGCACACCTCGCTGGGCGAACTGGCCGAGCGCCCTGTGTTCCTTGCTGGTGGTCCTAGCACCGGAAAAAGCGTTTACTTGCGGCAAGCCATCCGCCAATTGGCCAAGAACCTCGACGACCTCGGTGCCGGCACCGTGCTGATCGATGCCGACGACGAACGATTGAGCATCGAGCAGGACTACCGGTTGTTGGACCAGGGCCGCGTGCTGGCGAAAACGGTGGGAGACGTAACTCGCGCCTTCGGACTGGCAATTCGCCTCCGCAAGCCCAAACGGGTCCGTTGCCTGCTCCATTTGTACGACCCTCCCGGTGAGGATTTCACCAGCATGCAGCGTCTGGGCAAGAAGCAAGTGCTTCAGGACGCTTATGGCATTATCCTCCTGGTCGATCCGTTCGCCACGTCCGTTTTGTCGCATTACGCGCGTCGTGGCGCGACGTATCTAAAGGCGTCATCGACCACCCTGTACGACGTAGTCGCGGAACTGGTCGGCGCGGTGAACCAACTACTCATGCGAGAGGCGGCCGACAAGTGCGCGATACCCCTGGCCGTGGTGTTGAATAAGGTCGACGCGCTGCCCACCACTGAAGGCTACGAGTTCCTGGCCAACCTGCTCCCGATCAACGGGAGCGCATTCGACGCGAACCATCAGGCACACTGCAAACAAGCTTTGGAGCGACTGGGCGAAGGCCGGAGCGTCCGAGCACTTGAGCAGAAGTTCCAGCGGGTGCAGTATTTTTCGTGTACGGCCCTCGGCCGTACCCCCAGCCACGGCAATAACCAGCCGTTCCAAGCCAGCGGAGTCACTGCGCCGTTCCTGTGGATGCTCGGACTGGACGGCATGGGCACGGTGACAGGAGCCAAGGCCCGGAGCTGAGTCAAACGGATATGCGGTCACACGGACAACGCGGCCAGTGAGGTGTTCCATGTCAATCGCGAAATGCCTGCAGATCGTCGCGTTAAGCTCGGGACTGCTCGTTCTCACCGGGCTCGCGATCACCAGACGACTAGCCGAGGCAGCCGATACCCTCCCAGCCAACGAAGCATCGCCAACTGACATGGATGCGGCAGACGGCGGGCCGCTGACAGGCACGGCGAAATCTGTCGGACGAATCCCGAACACCGGCGACGGCGTTTCGGGATTTGTCGCCGCGGGCCTGTGGCACGTGTATTGTTTTTTTCCGTCCGAAGGCCGCTGGGACTGGCTGCTCCTGTTCTGCCTGCTTGCCGTGTTGGTGTACGCGGTCTTTTGGCCACATCTGTGGAAGGCTGTCCAAGCGGATATGCGTATTCTCGCAGAACAAAGGATAGGACGGCCAAACCAGGGTTTCGTATTCTGCGTCTGGGGCGTGGGCTGCCTCTCCCTTCTGCTCTGGTTCTTCCACACGCCCGCAGGAACGGGCTTCCTTATGGGGCGAGAGTGGTCTGGGCTTAGATCGCTCACGGACGTTAATCGGCCGTTGTTTTGGATATCACTCGGGTGGCATCTTGTCGCTTTCGTAGGTGGCGCAAGTGTGAGCGTAGACTACTTCGACGAACCGAGACGGCGTCTAGCAGCAGGCAAGCCACAGCCGTTCACCGACCGAAGCATCCTAAACCTCTATTTGGGTGGCGGCATTTTCTACGACAGTCAATCTGAGATTTCGACGGCGACGGACTTCATTTTCATGACTTTCTTTGTCATCGCTGGTTTTCACGTATTCTACTGGTACTGGTCTGCGGCTTCGATCATCCTGATGTTGGCTGTGAGTTCGGCCGCGATCCTCAATGAAGTCGTCCGGATGACGTTCGTTTACGTCCTGCACAAGCGTACGTTTGGCTGACAAGCAAGTGAAAAATCGACCGACGATTGGCGTCCTCGTGAAAGCAGCTGAGCGAGCGCGGTCCTGGCCCAGCACCGGCGACCGTGAACTAGTGCCGCGTCCAGTTACTGACTTCCCAGTTACCGCATCGCAAATGCCGCCAATGCTAGCGTCGGCCCGCTTGGCTCGGGGAAGTTAGATACTGGAAGCGGCACTAGTTGCATGGAAATAGGGTAGACCGGCAGCTCGACGTGCGGGTGTGTCCGAGACGGGTGCCCGCGTCGGCGGCAACCACGGCCGCGACAATCTCCCGCTGGACGCGGGCCAGGTATTCCGGGTTCGCCGTCACCGACTTCTCGTACACCAGCGACTTGACCAGCGGCGAGGCGCCGTCCAACTCGCCAGGCAAGAAGAATCCCATCGGCCCCGCGGCATGAGAATGGGACGCCGCGATCATCACCGCTTCCGGCGCAATCCCGCACTGCCGCTGAATCTCCTGCCGGATCGCCTGGACCGTCGGCCGCCGGATGAACAGCGCGTCGATCCCCACGACGGCCGCCCGCGCTTGACCGTCGTCGAACACGGCGGCCCGCACCTTGCACGGATCGTGCAGCGCCCGGTGGTACGCTTTCCCGTACCCGCCCGGCGCTTCCATGCCGATCTCCGGCGTAATGTCCCGTTCGGCAAACCCGGCTTTGAAGGCCGGACCCTCCACGGCCGCCGCAACGGTGGATGCAAACCACAGGCAAACACCAAGCACGCGAAGACTGATCGTCAGCATCGTTCTTTCTCCTTGCGCTGCGAAAATTGCAGGGACGCTTGCCCGGCACCAAGACCGGGCCAAATCATCTTATCGTAAAACCGGCGGCTGGGGACCCCGCGAGGCGTGGAAAGCCGTGGCGGTCGGATGCCCGCGATCCCCCGCCAGCGTCAAGAAACTGCGGGCGAGGTCCGGTCCGGTTTTTCGGGATTCTGTTCGTACCTGCGGCGGGGCGAACGGCCGCCGCGGCGCCGCGCGGGCCGGCCGGGAGCGGCGCGGCCTCCCGTCATTGACGCGACTTTCCCGCTCCAGTAGGCTGTCGGCGCAACGCCTTGGGAGATTGACGATCGACCAAGGTTGGCTTGCGTGCGTCAGGCCCAAGCAGGACAACAGCGTGGCTCTTTCCATCCTTCAGCAGATCGCGGCGGGCGATCCGCACGCGATCGACCAGTGCTTCGATCAGTACGGCGCGCTGATCTGGTCGCTGGCGCGCCGGTTGTCGCCGTTGCCTGCCGACGCAGAGGATGCCGTCCAGGAGATCCACTTGGAGATCTGGCGGAACGCGGCGCGCTACGATCCTCAGGTAGCTTCCGAGGCGGCGTTTATCGCCACGATCGCCAAACGCCGACTGATCGACCGGCAGCGGCGGCGCAGTCGAGCGCTGGAGACGACGCCGATGGACGAAGCGCCGGCGCTGGCTGCCCGGCCCGCCGTGGACACCCTCGAGCTGCAGGAGGAGGCGGAGCGCATTCGCGTGGGGATGGGCCGCCTGCGTCATGACGAACGGCGCGTGCTGCAAATGTCGCTGGTGGAGGGCCTGACGCACAACGAGATTTCCCAGGCCACCCGCCTGCCGCTCGGAACCGTCAAGACCCACGCCCGCCGCGGCCTCAAGCGGCTGCGCGAAATGCTGGACGTTGACCAATCTTCTTCGATCCCGGATCCGTGAACCATGAACCAACCAGACCCAGTTGCCGCAGCCATGATTCGCAACGCCGCCGGAAGCCTGGCGGGCTACGCGGCCAGCGACCTGCTGGACTCGCAACCCGACTGGAGAGAAGCCTTGGCGGCGAACGCATTTACCACCTGGCACGGCGTCTTGCGGAACTGCGCGGAGGAACTCGCCGCGGCATTGGCCGCCGGCCGGCCGCAGTTCTTTACGGCGTACGCGGCCTGGATGCAGAGCCTGCTGACGGCCCGCGGACTTCCCGCCGGCGCGTTGGCGTCCGCCGTGACCTGCCTGGCCAAGGTGCTCGCGGCGGAACTGCCGGCGGGGGCAAGTGCCGGCGCAGTCCGCATCTGCGAGGAAGCGGTCCGCGGCCTGGAACACGAATCGCCGACACTGCCCAGGTTTCTCCCAACAGACACTCCGCACGGCCGATTGGCTGCCAGTTATCTGCTGGCGCTGCTGGAAGGCGACCGCTCCCGAGCCAGCCGCCTGATTCTGGACGCCTTGCCAGATACTTCGCTGCCGGAACTCTATCTGCAGGTCCTGCTGCCGGCTCAGCAGGAAGTGGGCCGGATGTGGCAGGCGGATGAGATCAACGTGGCCGAAGAGCATTTTGCCACGTCCACGACGAAGATGGTCCTTGCCCAGTTGCGTTCGCGCGCGGCGCTGCACGCGCAAAACGGCAAAACCTTGCTGGCTGCCGCCGTGACGGGCAATCAGCATGATGTGGGTCTGCAGATGGTCGCCGACGTCTTCGAAATGGCAGGTTGGCGTGTGATCCAACTCGGTCCCGACATGCCGATCCCGGATCTGGTGCAGGCGGTCGAGTCGTATCAGCCGGATCTGCTGGCCCTGTCCGTTTCACTGCACCCACAACTGGTCACGCTCGCGGAGACGATCCGGGCCGTGCGGTCCGGGCCACACGGCGCCGGAGTGAAGATCCTGGTCGGCGGCCGGGCTTTGGCCGACGCCCCGGATTTGGCCCGGCAACTCGGCGCCGACGGCTACGCGACCGACCTCAACACGGCCGTGGCGGTGGGCCAGGCGCTGGTCGGGTTGCACTCGCCCGGTTCGACGCCGGCCGGCCAGGCCGCATCGCCGCAAACGACCGTGTGACGCTACTGAGAGATCACGCCCCGTCTCCCGGCTGGCGGGGGCTCTGCGGGGACTTGGCCGCACGCGAGATGTTGCGGAGCATGCCGGCGAAAACCAGCTGATGCAAAGGATAGATCCCGTACCAGTACAGCAAGCCGGTCAAGCCGACAGGATCGAAGATCGCCGTTTGACGAATCGTGCTGCCGCCTTCGTCGGGGGTCACCTCGAACTCCAGCCAAGCGCGGCCGGGCAGTTTCATTTCTGCGGACAGCCGCAGTCGGTGCGGCGGCTCGTACCGTTCCACGCGCCAGAAATCCACCGCATCGCCGACTCGCAAGCGCTCCGGGTCGCGGCGGCCTCGGCGCACGCCCACGCCGCCGCACAACAGATCCAGAAACCCCCGCAGCGACCACAGCCAATTGCCATAGTACCAGCCGGTTCGGCCGCCGATGCGGCGAATCGGGGCGAAGGCCTGGTCCGGCGCGACCTCGACGGCCGCAGTGCGCGAATCGACCAGTCGCGACCCGAAGCGCACCCCGCCCCAGGTCCGCGGCAGGCCGCTGGCGGACAGCGCATCCGACCAGCGAGTTTCCGCAAACTCGCGATCTTCGTTCACCAGAGCACGGGCCAGCGATTCGCGGAGCGAGCGTGGCTGGACGGAAAACGCCCGCAGGGCCAGGTCGTTCGAAACGAGCGTCGGATTCCGGAGACTCTCAACCAGCTTGCGCCCGACGCGGGCGTACAACGGCGTCACCAGCCCCAGCCACAGGCTCGACAGATAGGGCGTCAACAGCGGCACCGGGATCATCCACCGACGCAGACCCCGCTGCCGCGCGTATTCGTGCATGATCTGCCCGTAGGACACCTGATCCGGACCGCCGATCTCGTAGATCTGCGAAGGTCCGTCAGGCAAATCGATCGCGTCCAGCAAGTAGGCCAACAAATCCTCCACGGCAATCGGTTGCGCCATGACTCGCACCCAGCGCGGACAGATCATGACCGGCAACCGCTCCACCAGTGCCCGAATCATCTCGAACGACAGGCTGCCGGAGCCGATGACGATCGACGCTCGGAACTCGACGACCTGGGGGTGGTGCTTCCGCAACACCTCGCCCGTCTCCTGCCGACTGCGCAGATGCTTGGAGAGGTTCTCAGCCGGGTTGCCAAGACCGCCCAGGTAGATGATCCGCCGGACGCCGGCAGCGCCGGCCGCCTGGGCGAAGTTCGCCGCAGCGAGACGGTCCGTTTCCTCAAAGTCGCGATCGGCTCCCATCGAATGCACCAGGTAGTACGCCGTGGCGACGCCCTGGAGGGCTGCCGCGAGCGACGCCGGATCGAGCACGTCGCCCTCGACGACGGACGTCGTCGCGGAGAGACGCCCGCGCAGGGTTTCGGGCCGGCGCGAAAGACACCGGACGCAGACGTTCCGCTGCTCCAGCAGAGACAACAGCCGACCGCCGACGTAGCCCGTCGCGCCGGTCAGCAGTACCAGTCCGCCATCAGCTTGCCCCATCACGTCCCTCCGTCCCAACTCGTGTACCACGCCCTTTGGGCACATCGCTCAGCTTCGCTCCGCCGCTTGACCCGCTCCAGGAACACCATGCAGGAATCAGGCGTGGATCAACCAGCGTGGCACGCGTGACCGGTCACCGCAACCGCTCGCCAGACAGGAACCGCGAAGAACCTGTCGCTCCCCCTCACCAACCGCAGACAGAACACGCTGGCGACAACCCGGATGCCGTTGGGAAACCGGCGTGGCAGTGTGTCGTACGACCTTGGGCAAGGGCATCCCAAGCCGCCGCCGTGGATCAACCAGGTTCCAGTGGGTGGCAGTATATCGTAGGACCTTGGGCAAGGGCATCCGGCTGCGGCGTTGCCCCGACTGGCCAATCCGCCCCGCGACCGCGGCTGCAGGGCGGCGGCGGGCCAGTGTGACATTCCCCGACACGGCCTGGATTGACATCACGGGCGTGAATTGCTACGGTTTCGCTCCATGATCACAGAAGAGTTGCCACCAACCGAAACGGTTCCCGACAGCCCCCCCCCAGGCGCTCCCGACGCCCCGGACAACGAAGTGTCGCAAGCCGGCCAGGAGCAGGCCGGTCGGCTGGAGCGGTGCGAGCGGCGGATCGGATACACGTTTGCGGACAAAAGACTGCTGCGCGAGGCCCTGACGCACGCTTCGGGCGCCGAGCATCGGCTGGCCTCGAACGAACGCCTGGAATTCCTGGGGGACGCCATCCTGGGGGCGATCGTTTGCGAATTGCTGTTCCTCCGGTATCCTCAGTACCTGGAAGGCGACATGACGAAGGTCAAGTCGGCGGTGGTCAGCCGCGAGTCGTGCGCCAAGATCAGTGAGGCCCTGGGCCTGCAGGAGTTCCTGGTCGTCGGCAAGGGAGTGTCCGCCAACCAGTCCATCCCGGCTTCCCTGCTGGCCGACGTCTTCGAGTCGCTGATCGCCGCCGTTCATTTGGACGGCGGCATCGAGGCGGCCCGCCGTTTCATCGAAGCCATGCTGGGACCGGAGATCGAGTTGGCGGCCACGGGCGAACTGGGCGCGAATTTCAAGTCGCTGCTGCAGCAGTTGGCCCAGCGGGAATTCGCCAGCACGCCCGCCTACCATCTGCTGGACGAAAAAGGGCCGGACCATCGCAAGTGCTTCAAGATCTCCGCCGTAGTCGGCGGCGTCCACTACCAGGCAGCCTGGGGGCGCAACAAGAAAGAGGCCGAACAGCGGGCGGCCTGCAACGCGCTGGCCGAAATCAAAGGCGAACCGGCGATCTTTCCTTCGGATTGACCGCCGTCGTGCAAGTGCGGCCGGACGCGCGGAAACTGGCCGACGTCACGGAGGTCGACGGCCACGCCCGTGTTGGGGTCAACGGGCAGGCAAGCCGGAGGCACGCCTCGCTAACTGTCCTTCAGCCATTCCTTGATGATGGCCACGTCGGGAATGCGGCGAGTGGATTTGAGGACGTAGCGGGCGATCACGACGGCCGGCGTCTGGACCGGGGCCACACCGTACGAGGCGATCGTCGCGGCGTCCGTGACGACGTGCACGCGGGCCTCGGCCCCCAGTTCGGCCACCGCCCGCTCGCACTGCTGCACCAGCTCCCGGCATTCCGGCCCGCCGTCGCCCAGCACGCACAGCGAAGCCTTGCGGCGGGCGATCTTCATGCGGAACTTCTCGTTGATCCGGTCCTGGATGGCCGCGATCAACTGGTCGCGCGGGGGAATCCGGGAAACGAAACGGATCTCGCCGTCGATGCAGATCGTGGGCACGTTGCGGACCATCAGCGAGGTCATGAACACCAACGACTCGCGGTACTTGATCTTGTGCTCGCGCCAGACCACGATCCCCTCGAACTCCGGCGCGACCTTCTTCACCGCATCGACCATGTACTGGCACGGGGCACAGGCTTCGGAGTCTAGCGTGATGATGTCCACAATGACCTTGTCGGCCTGGCCGTATTCGCGCATGTCCAGCCGGTCTTCGTCGGCCTGCCGGGTGGCCGTGGCCTTGACGACCTCGCGCTGGTACGAATCGAGCACGACCTGTGCGACGGCTTCGAGATTCTCCGGCGGCGTCGCGTACGGCAGGTCGCAGCCGGGGGCCAACACGAACCCCCGCTCGCCGCCGATCTCCAGGCAGGCGATGGCGTTACGCTGGGCGTCCAAGGGTTGGCCCAACAGCAGCACGCTGGTCAACTGCAGGTTGCCGCCAAAGCTGATCCCGCGCGGCAGGCAGACATCGCGGACGTACTGCAGAGGGATGTTCTCATCGACGGAAATGTTGTCGGGCCGGCAATCGCACATGGCCTCGACGTTCTGCTGGGCGTGGCCGCAGACAAAGAAGGAACTCAAGCCGCCGCGCTGGCGGATGTGCTCGAACACCGGAATGGCAAAGGGCGAAACGAACTCGCGGAATTGATCCGGGCCGATCTGGCTGGTCATCGGATCGACCATCGCAACGACCGGACACCCGGCGTCCAGGTAATAGCCGGACAAGGCGCGGCACACGTCCCGGCAGAACGCCATGACGCGTCCCACGTAGTCCGGCGCGTCGAACATCTGCATGAAGATTTCCGTCCCCAGCAGGTGCAGCGCCAGGGTAAAGGGCCCCGTGACCAGGCCGTAGAAAGCGACCTCCGGATGACGGCGGCACAACTCGCGGGCCGCCGCCAGGACGGTTTTCACGCGCCCACTCTCCGGCGTGGGCACTCGCAACGATTCGAGCGGCCGCCCGTTGGACAACGGATGCTCCCGCACGGAAGGCGGCGTCTGGTCCGACCAATTGAGTTCGCAACCAAGCACCTCGGCCTCGATCTGCAGGTCGAAGGCCACGGGGATGCCGTCCGGTCGATAGCGGCCGATCGCCGCTTCAACGCCCTCGACTAATCGCCGTTCCGATTGCAGGTACTCGGTGGCCGTCACGCCCAGCAGGGCTCCCCCGTGGCAGCCCACAAACGGAACCCACGGCACGCGGTCCACGGCGTCACAACGCAACGCCTTGATCAACCGTTCTTTTCCAGTCAGCACGGTTCTTCGTCCTCTTGGTGATCTTTGATCTCGTCACTCAGCCCGCTGGCCGGCCGGGCCGTTGACCCACGTCGATCGTCCTTTGTGCCGCGCGATCTGGGGGCGGTGAGCGGCCTGCCGGACAGGCCCGTCACTGGTCCGCGGCCAAGGCTTCTTTGATCACGCGCCGCAGGGCCTCGTGTTTGACAAACTCGTTAAAGCTGCAAACGCTCAGCGCGGACAACCCCGCCTGTTGGCGGATGACCGCCAACTCGGCAGCCAGCTGCTCCGGCGGCTTGTCGCCATCGGGACGCCCGACGTACAGTCCGAAAAACGGCACGCCTCGCGAACCGGGAAACGGGCTGCCCGCGCGTTGCGTCACGCGGCGCGTATAGTCGGCGATCTTTTCCGCGCTCCAATACGGTTCGAAAAACCAGGCCACGGTCTCGCAGCAAGTGTCCACGTCCAGCCGCCAGCCGTACACGGGCTCGGGAAGGAACGTGGGGTACACGTGGATCGTCACTTTGACGCCGGGACGCACGCTGCGCGCACAACGCGCGATTTCGTTGATCGTCTCGACCAACGTGTCGCGCGAAAACGCTTCCAGCGCCTGCTCGCGGGACAGGTCCGGATGCCGGCTGCGATATTGGGCGAAGAGTTCGAGCGAGCGGGGACACAGACAACAGCGGTAGTTCTGGTAGCCGAAGTAGTCCAGCCCCACGCCCGTCAAGTCCGGACAGGCCGTCAGCATCTCGGAGATCTTCTTCCGGCACCAGGCCATCGTCTCCGGCCGATGAAAGCACAGCAGGCGGGCCTGGAGCACGTCGTGATCGGGTGAATCGGGCTCGCGCCGCGCCGGCAGCGGTTCGCCACCGAACTGGTAACCGCCCTTCTTCGGCTCCTGGGCCGCTTGCAGCTTCTGCAGAGCCGCCTCGTCGGCGGCGCTCATCACTTGCGCCAGGGCCGCCAAGCCGGCGTCCTTTTCGGAAACGATCGGACTGAACCAATAGTAGCTTTCGATCCCGTTCGCCTTGGTCATGGCCGACCACTGCTTCATGCGTTCGACCGGCCCGTGGAAAATGAGCGCGTTAAAGCCGATCTCTCGCGCGCAAGCGATGGTCTCTTCCGGCTTTCCCATCGAGGCCCAGCCGCTGCGCCAAACCGCCGGCTCCGCAGCCAGCAGCGATCCCGGCAGCAAGCTCACCAACGCCATCCCCAGACGGCACACGACGCGACTCATTCCGGTTCCTCCTTCGACACCAGCGGCCGGGCAACCGCAACCCGCCGTGGGACACCGCACTGCCGTGTTCGGCAAGAGAGCGCCGTGCCCCACGAGAGACGCGCCGAGCGCGCGGATGGCGGGCTGGCCAGTTCTCAGAACTCGCGCGCCGTGACGATCCCAGGTTGCGGGATGGGGTACTTGCCGTCGGCGTCGGACTTCAGCGGCGGCGGAGAGTCCATCGTCCACTTGTCGCAGTCCGGTGCGTACTCTTCCTCGGAATTGAGCATCGCCTCCAAGGTGATCTCCCGCCCGGTGTGGGCCGCTTTCCGGCCCAGCGAAGTCACCGCGCTGGCCATCACGCCGCGTTCGGCCTCGTTGTAGGGCTTGTCAGCGCGGATCGCGTCCACCAGATCGTTCCATTCGTTGACGTACGGATTGCGCTGGTCGCCGGGAACCTCGGCTTGCCAAGTCATGCTGTCGCGATCCGGGTTCTGGCCCTTGTGAATGCTCGAGGGCGCTCCGCAATCGCCGTGTTTGGATGCCACTGCCAAGCCCTTGCTGCCGTGGACATAGCTGCAGTAGATGTCGGTGCAGCCAGCGATGTTGCGCCCGTCCATGAACAGCTTGGCGCCGTCGGCAAAGGTATATTCAACCCCGTACGAGTCGAAATTCTGGTCGACGCACGCACCGCGATAATGGCGCCCGCCGACCGCCTGGGCCTTGACCGGCCAAGCATTCTTCATCCAGCACAGGTGATCGATGATGTGGATGTTGAAGTCGCTGAAGCAGCCGCCGCTGGCCCAGATGAAGCTGTGGAAGCGCTGAATCTGCCAAAGCAGTTCGCTCGGGTTGCCGGGCCACTTTTCCGAGAACGCCGATCCGATCGGCCCCGCCATCCGATAGCCGCGCATGGCGATGATGTCGCCGAGTTCGCCGTCCTGGATCCGCTGCTGCAACTCCTGCAGGTGCCGGGCGTGACGAGACATCAACCCGACGCCCACTTTCAGATTCTTCTTCGACGCCTCTTCGGCCTGCTTGATCATTCGCCGCGAGGTCGGACCGTCGGCCGTGATCGGCTTCTCCATGAACACGTGCAGGCCCTTCTGGACGGCGTAACCAAAGTGGACCCAGCGGAAGGCTAGTGGCGAGGCGAAGATCGCGATGTCGCCGGGCTTCAGGCAATCCATCGCCTTTTGATAGCCGTCGAAGCCGACGAATTGGCGATCTTGCGGCACGTCGACCTTGTCGGCGAACCGTTTCTTCAGGCCCTCCACGCTGCTCCGCACGCGGTTCTCGAAGACATCGGCCGCCGCGACCAGCTTCGTCGGGCCCTGCTTGACCGAAAGCGCGTCGGCCGCTGCGCCGGTGCCCCGGCCGCCGCAGCCGATCAGGGCCACCTGCAGCGTGTTGTTCTCGGCGGCATGGACGCGCGGGACGGCCAGGCCGGCCAGCGTGGTGGCGGCCGCGATCCGCCCGGTGTGCCCCAGGAATTCACGGCGAGTAGAGATGTGCTTCGTGGTTTCGCTCATGGTGGACCTCCTCTTTGGGATGCATCTGGGAAAAAGACTCGTAGAGCCGGCACCCGGGCACACCGCGGCCCGGGTCTTGGTCGGCTGGGCGTAGGCGTCCGATTATCAGGGCCGCTTGGCCGCGATGCAAGACCTTGACGAAATTCGGGCCGTCTCGTCGGCAGCACCCCAAGCGAACCGAACGAACGTGCCTGCCCCGCCAGCGTCTTGGAGCACTTTATCTGTGAGTGTTCCGCGTCAGTGTTCAACGAGTTCCTCCCAGGCAACTATCTAAATCTCTGGCCCCTTTCCCGTGGCAACAGATTTCGTTTAGACTAAGAAGGGTCTGGTCACTTGCGGGAGACAAATAGCGATGTCTGAGACGATCTCCGCCCATTTCGACGGTACTGTTATTGTGCCCGATGTGCCACTTGGACTGCCGCCCGGCCGGCGGCTGCGCGTTCGCATTGAAACGGTCGAACCGGAAAGCTATCCTCTCACGGAGATCGCCCACCTTGCCACAGACATGGGCGTGAGCGATTTAGCTGATCGGCACGAGCAGTACGCCCAGCCGGGCCCAAAGGACTGACGCGATGGCGGCCCCGCCTCCAGCTTTCCTCGATACGGCCTACATGTTCGCGCTGATTAACACGCGCGATCGCTGGCACTCTCGAGCGCGGCAATGGGAACAAGCTCTGTCGGAGCAGCAACGCCGGCTGGTTACCAGCCAGTTCGTACTCATCGAGATCGCGGATGGTTTGTCGACCATCGGTTTTCGCGAACATGCCGTCCGTGCTCTCGACGCGGTGGCGGGGAGTAGCTTTGTCGAGATCATTTCCGCATCGCCGCAACTCTACTCCGATGCGCTCGACCTGTACCGGAAGCGGCGCGACAAAGAGTGGGGACTTACCGATTGCGGTTCGTTCGTGATCATGCCGCAACGCGGGCTCTTGGATGCCCTCACGTCCGGTCAGCATTTCGAGCAAGCCGGTTTTCGTGCCTTGCTGACGAAAGAACCCTGAACGTCTCTCCGAAAGTGCGCGATCCGTCGAGAATTCGGCGGTGACGAGTCACGGCTCGCGAAAAGGCGAGCCCTGAATGCCCCGACCATTGTGAGGATACATGACCACCATCCTCGGCATCTCGGCGTTCTATCACGATGCGGCGGCGGCGCTGGTCCGCGACGGGCAGATTGTCGCCGCGGCGCAGGAGGAACGGTTTACCCGCAAGAAGCACGACGAGCGGTTCCCGCGCCACGCGATCGAGTACTGCTTCCAGGAAGCCGGGATCGGACCGGAGGACCTGGACTACGTGGGCTTCTACGATAAGCCGTTTCTGAAATTCGAGCGGCTGCTCGAGACGTATCTCGCATTTGCCCCGTCCGGCTTCCGGTCCTTCCTGAGCGCGATGCCGGTGTGGCTGAAGCAGAAACTGCACCTGCGGCGGGAATTGAACCAGGGGCTGCGACACGCCTACCGCAAGCAGTACGTGTTCACGGAGCACCACGAGTCGCACGCGGCCAGCGCGTTTTTCCCGTCGCCCTTCGACGAGGCGGCGATCCTGACGATGGACGGCGTGGGCGAGTGGGCCACTGCCAGCTACGGGGTCGGGCGCGGCAACCGGATCACGCTCACGCACGAGCTGCACTTCCCGCACTCGCCGGGCCTGCTGTACTCGGCCTTCACCTACTTCTGCGGCTTCCGCGTCAATTCAGGCGAATACAAGCTGATGGGACTGGCCCCCTACGGCGAACCGAAATACGCAGACCTGATCTTGGACAAGCTGATCGATCTGAAGCCCGACGGCTCGTTCCGCATGGACATGTCCTACTTCAACTACTGCCAAGGACTGACCATGACGTCGCGCCGGTTCGAGCGGCTGTTCGGCGGCCCGCCGCGGCGCCCGGAAACGCCGCTCACACAGCGCGAGATGGACCTGGCGGCGTCGGTCCAGGCCGTGACCGAGGAGATCGTGCTTCGCACGGCACGCCACGTCCACGAGCAAACCGGCCTGACGCAGCTGTGCCTGGCTGGCGGTGTGGCGCTGAACTGCGTGGCCAACGGCCGCATCCTCCGCGAGGGTCCGTACACCGACCTCTGGATTCAACCCGCCGCGGGAGACGCGGGCGGCGCGCTGGGCGCGGCCTTGTTCATCTGGCATCAGTTGCTAGGGCAACCGCGCGAGGCGAACCGGCTGGATTCCCAACAGGGTTCGCTGCTCGGCCCCCGTTTCTCGGCCGCCGAGATTCGCCGCTTCCTGGACGCCCAGGGGGCCCGCTACCGCCGGTTCGACGACGAAGATCAGCTTTGCGACTACGTCGCCCAGCTGATCGCCTCCGAAAAGGTCGTCGGCTGGCTCCACGGCCGCATGGAATTCGGGCCGCGGGCGCTGGGCGGACGGAGCATCCTGGGCGACGCCCGCAGCACGCGGATGCAGTCGGTGATGAACTTGAAGATCAAGTTCCGCGAGTCGTTCCGGCCGTTCGCGCCGTCGGTGCTGGAAGAACGCGTGAACGAATTCTTCGAGATGCGTGCCCACCAGCCCAGCCCCTACATGCTGCTGGTCGCGCCCGTGCAGGGCGACAAGCGACTGCCGTTGAGCGCGCCCGATCTGCAGCGCGCGGGCATCGACAAGCTGCGGATACAGCGCTCCGTCGTGCCGGCGATCACGCACGTCGACTACTCCGCCCGCGTCCAGACGGTCGACCGCGACCGGCACCCGCGCTACTGGCGGCTGCTGAAGCAGTTCGAGGCCCGGACCGGCTCGCCGGTGATCATCAACACCAGCTTCAACGTCCGCGGCGAGCCCATCGTCTGCTCGCCCGAACACGCCTACCGCTGCTTCCTGGCCACCAACATGGACGCCTTGGTGCTGGAGGATTTTGTCTTGCTCAAAGACCAGCAACCGGGCGCGAAGCAATACGCGATCGACGAGTACCTCGCCCAGTTTCAGCTGGATTGACGCCTTACGATTGGCGAACGGAACGCAAGGCCGCCGGGCCTCGCTGTTTCGTTTCCAACAGTCTCGTTCTGCCCCTCGCGACAAAAGACTCACATTCGTTTGACCGTGACCATGCGAGGCGGCGACCGTACGCAAGGCATCGCAGATGGCGATTGTCCAGCGTCGGTGGTAATAGGGAGACCCATTCGCATCGACAGGAACCCCCTCGTGAACCGGCAGGGCTTATCCGGCCTGCAACATCGGCGGCCAGCGGTTCCTGATTGCACCTGACCGCATTCACTTCCAGTAGCAGCCGGTCGGCCGAAGGTGCCAGGAGATGGGGATGTGGTGATTGGGCGAGAGGAGCCTTGCGCGACTAAGGAAACGGCGCGACGCGGACCATGACGACGCCGTGGGGCCGGATGTCGGCGGCGAACCCAGCGGCGTGGACGCCGAGGTCTTTCTGCCGCCACAGGTCGCGGACACGCTGCGGGCCGCTGAGACGCAGCGCGGCCCAATCGACCGAGACCCGCGCTGGCTCGGCGCCGGGATTGAACAGGCCCACGGCCCGCGAGCCGTCTTCCAACGGCTTGACGACCGCCTCGCCGCCGCCCACTTCGATCCGCCGGCCCTGCTGGCCTAGCGGGTCCTGGTGGACTTCCAGCACTTCGTCGTTGGACAGCAGCGACAAGGTGAACGGATCGAGCCGTTCGATCGGCGTGCCGATGATCATGGGCGAGCCCCACAGGCACCACAGGCTGATGTGCGAGTACTGCTCGTCGGGCGTCAGCCGCGACGGCGTCAGCGGCTGGTTCCGCCACCCGCCCAGCAGGCCGATGCGCAGATTGCAGGCGTGATTCCAGTGTCCGGGCCGCTGGTGCGGAGCCCAGGCGTCGTGCGCGAGCCACACCTCGCGAATGCCGACGGCCCAACGGGCCAGCCCCGCGTCCATCTGCGAGCGGTCCCAGAGATCCACCAGGTCGCCCGTGGTGCGGGAAAGTTGCGCCAGAGGCGCGTGCTCGGCCGCCTGAGCCAGGGGCACGGAATTTGACAGCTCCAACACGATGTCGCGATCGCAGGCGGCCAACGCCTCCGCCATGCGCCGCGTGATCTCGGCGCGGTCGACGCCCCAATCGTACTTGGCGTAGTCGAATCCCCACTCGGCCCACTGGCGGGCGTCGTTGGCCTCAAACAGGTACTTGCCGAAACGCCAGCCGTCGCGGGGCGTCTTGGGCCGCTGCCACGCGCCCTGCGGGTCGTCGCTCGATCCGCCGACGAACCCGGCGTAGCTGGTGATCCAGGGCGTCGAGTAGATGCCGGCCTTCAGTCCCAGATGATGGATGTAATCGCACAGCGCCCGCATATCGCCGAACTTGTCGTTGGGCAGGATCGCGTTGTGCGGACCGCCGCGAAGGCCCTGCCAGCCGTCGTCGATGTTGACGTACTGCCAGCCGTGGTCGATCAACCCCGACTTGACCATCGCCTCGGCCGCCGCGCGGAGGTTGGCGTCCGTGACCCGCGGTCCCCAGCCGCCCCAGGTGTTGCAGCCCAACAGCGGCGTCAGCAGCAACTCGTCGCCAACGACGATCCGCAATTCCCGCTCGGCCCGGCCCGCCCGGTTCTCCGCCCGCAGCAGCACGCGATGCGTGCCGCGCTGGGCCAGCGAGCCGCGGATTCGGCCGCTCTGCTCGTCCAGGTGTAAGCCCTCAGGCAGATTCGCGGCCGAAAACTTCATCGGCCGTTCGCCGGTGGCCGCGACGGTGTACAGCACGGGACGGTCGGGGCGGACCCCGAATACCTTCGCCCCGTTGATCCGCGGCTGGGGCGGAGGGGGTGGAGTGAGCATCTCGCGCAACGGCTCGTCAGCGCCCCAGGCACCTAGACTCCCGCCCGTGCTCGCCACGCCGGCTACGATCCCCGACAGCGCCAAGACAACGCCCCGCAGACACGCGCTCCAGAAACGCAGCCTTCCCCGTTCCCTCTTCGATTTTTCTGTGCCCCATTTTGCTGCCCGCTCTTCGGTTCTTCCGTTCATCGCTGTACCTCTAGGGTTTGCCGAACTCGTGAATCGCCTCGTACATGGCCACGATGTTGGCCGTCGGCGTATTGGGTTGAATGTTGTGGCACGGATTGCAAATCCACCGCGCGGATCGATAGATCTCGATACTCTCCCGGACCTCGGCCACGACGTCGTCCGGCGTGCCGAACGGAAGCGTGTACTGATTGTCGATCGAGCCGTGGAAGATGAGGCGGTCGCCGAAGTCGGCCACGAGCCCCTCGCGTTCCATGCCGGCACACCGCCATTGAACCGGGTTCAGCACCTCGATCCCGACCTGCTCGATCAAGTCCGGCAGGAACAGCCGCGCGGCGCCGTCGGTGTGGTACATGACGTGAATGCCGTACGAGCGGGCCAGTTCCGCCATCTTGATCTGGTTGGGCAGCAGAAACCGGCGGTACATGGCCAGGCTCATCAGCGGCCCGGTCTGGGAACCCAAGTCTTCGGCGACCCACGTCAAATGGATCCGTCCGCCGCCCGCCTCGAAACAACGCCGCTGGTGTTCGTAATAAAACGCGAAGAGGTGGCCCAGAATCGCGTCGGCCAGTTCCGGCCGCAACACCAGGTCTTCGAAGGACCGCTCCAAGCCGCGCAGATATCCGTACAGCAGAAACGGCTCGTAGCAGCAGGAGTGGATCGGCCAGTAGCCGTCGTCTGCGTCCAGCGCGCGGGCGATTGCGGCGTAATCGAAATCGTCGGGATCCGGCCAGCGGTGGGCGTGCACGTCGGCCACGGTCTCGGCCGCGGCCAGCGGGCAAAAAGCCGGTTCTTCGTAGGCCCCGGAGCCGTAGTCCATCCGCTGGTAACGCACGCCCCACAGGTCCGCCTGCGGATCGTCGGGATGGTGCGGCAGCCGCCAGCGGGACGCGACGTACTTCCGCTTGTCGACGTGCAGCTTCCGCCACAGCGCGTCTTCGCCGGCACAGCCCAACTCGTGCAACAGCCGCGCGGTGACCTCGGCGGTCGCTTGGTAATCCGTGGGGATGCGATCGGCCGGCTGCCGGCCCAACAACGCCAACCACCGCTGGCGGGGTGTCATTTCCATCGTGCTGTCCTCGCTGGAAAGTCGCGCTTGCGCTGCCGTCCACTTCTTACCGTTCTTGCTTCGCGTTTTCCAGCCCGCTATCGTAGTAGGGTCTCGCAACCTGCCGTGTTTTTTCCTGCCCCTGGCCTTCTGGTTTTTCAAGAGTTTCAGCAAGGAGAAGAATGTCATGAGAGTCCGCAACGTTGGTTGGCTGGTTCTGCTGGCCGTCGTCGTGTGCGCGTCTGCCGCGTCGGCGGCGGTCAAGCTGCCCTCGGTGATCGGCGACAACATGGTTCTGCAGCGCGGCGAAGCCGTGCCGATCTGGGGCTGGGACGAACCCGGCGCGAAAGTCACCGTGACCCTCGGTGAGACCAAGCTCACGGCCACGGCGTGCGAGCAGGGAAAGTGGAGCGTGAAACTGCCGGCCATGGCCGCAGGCGGCCCGCACACGATCACCGTCGCCGGGACCAGCACCGTGACGGTCAACAACGTCCTGGTCGGCGAAGTCTGGCTGTGCTCCGGCCAGTCGAACATGGAATGGACCGTGGCTTCCTCGAACAACGCCCAGGAGGAAATCGCCGCCGCAAACCACCCCAAGATCCGCCACATCAAGATCCCGCACGTGCCGATGGACAAACCGCAGGAGGACGTGGCGTCCAGCGGCTGGCAAGTCTGCGCACCGCAGACCGTCGGCGGCTTTACGGCGGTCGGCTACTTCTTTGCCCGCTACCTGCAGCAGCAATTGGACGTGCCCGTCGGGATCATCGGCTCGAACTGGGGCGGCACGCGGATCGAGCCCTGGACGCCGCCCGTCGGCTTCCAGCAGGTGCCCGCCCTGAAGGACATCGCCGACAACCTGGACAAGTTCCCGACGAAAAATGCGGACGGCAAGATCAATCACCAATCGCCGTTGGCCCTGTACAACGGCATGATTCACCCGTTGGTCCCCTACGGCATCCGCGGCGCGCTGTGGTATCAGGGCGAATCGAATAACGGCGAAGCGATGCTGTATTTCGAGAAGCAGAAAGCCCTGATCGCCGGCTGGCGGTCGGTCTGGAACAAGCCGGACCTGGCGTTTTATTTCGTCCAGCTCGCGCCGTTCCGCTACGGCGGCGATCCGAAGAATCTGCCCGGCATCTGGGAGGCGCAGACGGCCACGCTGGCCATCCCCAAGACCGGCATGGCGGTCACGGTCGACATCGCCAACGTGAAGGACATCCACCCGCGGAACAAGAAGGACGTGGGCCAACGGCTGGGGCTGTGGGCCATGGTCCAACTGTACGGCAAGCCGGACATCGTGTATTCGGGCCCGCTGTACAAGTCGATGAAGGTCGAAGGCAACAAGATCCGCCTGTCGTTCGACCACGTCGGCGGCGGCCTCGTCTCGCGGGACGGCAAACCGCTGAGCTGGTTCACGATCGCGGGCGAAGACAAGAGCTTCGTCGAGGCGAAGGCCGAGATCGACGGCGACACGGTGGTCGTGACCGCCGATTCCGTCGCCAAGCCCGTGGCCGCGCGTTTCGGCTGGACGCAAGAGGCGGAGCCGAACTTGTCCAACAAGGAAGGCCTGCCCGCTTCGCCGTTCCGGACGGACAAGTGGTAAGTGGGTGACGAAAGCAAAGCAGCCCGGCTGGCGGGCAAAGCCGGGCTGCGGGGCGAGTCCGCAGGCGGAGGTGGGAAGGCATGGATTTGCAGTTGGCGGACGAAGTGGCCGTCGTGATCGGCGCGGCCAGCGGACTGGGCAGGGCGATTGCCGTCGAACTGGCCCGCGAGGGCGTTCGGCTGGCGCTGGTCGACATCGCCTCGACGGTCGAGTCGCTGGCGGCGGAGATCCAACGCGACCTGCGGCGGCCCGCCCGTGCGTTCCTGGCCGACGTGACGGATTATCCCGCGGTGCAACAGATCGCGGCGGCGGTGATTGCGGAATTCGGCCGCTGCGATCACGTGTTCGTCCCGGCGGGCATCGGTTCCGGCAAATACGGCTTTCCGTTTTGGACTCTGGAGCCCGGCGACTGGGACCGCGTGCTGCGGGTGAACATTCTCGGACCGGTCCACGCCGCGCACGCCTTCGCGCCGCCGATGCTGGCCGCGCGGCGCGGCACTTTTCTGTTCTTCACGTCCATTGCCGGCCAGATCGGTTCGCAGACCGATCCGCCGTACAGTGCCGCCAAAGCGGCTGTGATCAACTTCACGCAATGTGCCGCCAAGGACCTCGCGCCGTACAACGTCCGCGTCAACGCGATCAGTCCCGGCATGATCCGCACGCCGCTGAACCGCTCGGTCTGGCAAGCCTGGCACGACCGGCAACCGGAGGACCAGCGGCAATCGTACGAGGAATGGGCCGGCGAAAAGGCCCGCCGCGTCGCCCCGCTGGGGCGCTGGCAAACGCCCGAAGACATCGCCGCAGTGGCCGTCTTTCTGGCGTCCCGCCGCGCCGAGAACATCACGGGCCAGACGATCAACGTCGATGGCGGCCAGGTCATGCACGCGTGAGCCTCAGTGGCGCACTACGTCGCGCCGGTCCTTGTCCGGAAACAGAACGTCCAGGGCCGCTTGGGCTTGCTGCGTCATCAGCCGCAGGTCGCTGCCCATCGCCAGGAATTGCATGCCCTGTGCGGCGCGGCGCAGCGCGGATTGCGGATCCATCGTGTGCATGCCGGTGGGCGTGCCGGCCCGGCGGCCTGCGGCGATCACGCGCTGGACCAGGGCTTCATGTTCCTCGGGCGCGGGGAAGGTTCCGTCGGGGGCGCGCATCTGAAAGCGCAGATCGACGGGGCCGATAAAAATCGCGTCGCACCCGGGCAACTGGTAAATAGCTTCGGCGTTTTCCACGCCGCGCGGGCTTTCCGTTTGCAGCACGACCAGGATCTGGTCGTTGGCCGCCGCGAAGTACTCTTCCGACGAGGCATCAAAGTTCATCGCCGCCAGGCCGCCCCCCGCGCTGCGGTTGCCCTGCGGCGGGTACTTGGCGGCGGCGATGGCGGCGCGGGCTTGTTCGACCGTGTCGACCATCGGCACCACGACGCCCATCGCGCCGGCGTCCAAGACGCGTTTGATCCAGTGATGGCTGCCCTCCGGCACGCGGACCAGCGGCACGCAGCCGGCGTCGGCGACAGCTCCGAAGATGGCAGCCGCCTGGTCGAGGTCGATGGGCGCATGTTCCATGTCCAGCGTCAGCCAGTCCCAGCCCATCCGCGCCAAGGCGCGCGCGGCGTACAGACTGCCGAGCGAAAGCCAGGTGCCGAACGTCGGCTCGCCGCGTTTCAATTTTTCTTGGACGGGATTGGTCTTCATGGCCCTCATCGTACGATGCACGTCGGCCGCTTGGCAAGCCGCTGCCTGGGATGCCGGACGCCGTTGCGCGACGCGCTGAAAAGAAAAACCAAAAGTTGCGCTAACCTTGCTTGACAATTTCTCGGGACTGTACACAATGTGGCCCTTGTTGGACTTCAAGCCGCTGAAAAGTTCCTTGGAGGGCGGCGACTGACGGATGCGACGCTCGGCGGCCCTCGGTCGTGGCTCGGAGGTCCCCTCCAAGGCGTTTGTCGGACGGGTCTGTGCATGGCGGCCGGCGCGTTCGCGTGGCGGGCGAAGTTCTTTGGTTGACGGCGACAGCGCGACCCCCCAAGGCTGTCGCCGTTTTTTTGTCCTCTTGGCGGCCGGCTCGTCCTGATGGCCACGACGCTGATTGCCCTGGGTGCGAATCTCGGCGACCGCTGGGCCAATCTGCAAACCGCGGTGGACTTGTTGGACCGCGCGCCGGCCACGCGCGTCGTCGCTTGCAGTCGCTGGTTCAGCACCGCACCGATCGGCGGACCCCAAGGCCAAGCACAGTTCATCAACGCCGCGGCGCGGGTCGAGACGTCGTTGTCGCCCCACGAACTGCTGGCGACCGTGCGCGCCATCGAAGCCTCGTTGGGCCGCCAGCGCCGGCGGCGCTGGGACGCCCGCAGCATCGATTTGGATCTGCTGCTCTTTGACGAGGTGATTCTTCGGTCCGCAGAACTGGAACTGCCGCATCCGCGCATGGCCTTTCGGCGGTTCGTTCTGGAGCCTGCGGCCGACGTCGCGGCTGACATGATGCACCCCGTCATCGGCTGGTCCGTCGGGCAACTGCTGGAGCACCTGAACTCGGCCGCCAACTACGTCGCGCTGACGGGCGCGCCGGGCGGCGGAAAGACCGAGTTGGCTCAGAAGGCGGCCGCTCAAACGGCCAGCCGCTTCCTGACCGACCCTGCCGCAGCACCGCCGGAAGCCTTGGCGGCCCGGCCGCTGGTGGCCGAACAATGGCGGTGGCGTCAGCGGGCCGCGCTGCTTTCGCGGCAACGTTGGCCCGCAGAGCCGCCCGCGGCCGTCAGCGATTTCTGGCTGGGGCAGTCCCAAGCCTACAGCCGACGGTGGCCGGACGACCAGCAACAGGCCGAGTTGGCAGCTGCCTGCGAGGCCGCCGGCGCGGATGCGATTCAGCCCAAGCTTTTGGTGCTGGTCGACAGGCCGAGCGTCCCGGATCGCTGGCAGACTGTCCGCGCCGAATTGCGCCGGCTTGTGCTTCAGCCCGGACGCGGGCCGCTGCTGGAATTGGACGCCTCTCAGCCGGGCGAGGCCGTGGTCGAACTGTGTGCCGCGATCGAAGCCATGCGATGAGCGCCGCGAAAACTCAACCGCCCCTTGAAAAAAGGGAGAGACTTCTCCGTGTTGCCGCCAGGCCACAGTTGTTGTCTGGCGGCATCATCCGGCCAGCCGGCCGGCTGTCGCCGGAAATGAACGATTGTCAACGACGGCTTAACGAGGGTTGACGTTTACCGTCGGCAACACCGGCCCGGCGGACCGGCGAGCGTGCCAACTCTCTGCCCCGCTTGCGCTTCGGTCTCGTGGGAATCGCGATCTCCCGATGCAGACGCGGCAAAACAGCCGCCGCCCGGAGATTTGCGTCTGTTCGGGCCGGCAAATGCGTCCGCTGGCACCGAATCTGCTGACAACGGGATGGCATCGGCGTGCGCGCCGTTCAACTTGCGTCTGCGACGTGCGGACGCAGAACCTCCATCAGCTACTTTGCCGGGCTTGGAACCATGAGTGCTGTCCTGGAAGAACGCCGCGTCGCCGCCCCGCCTGCCGTCTCGGTCATCATCCCCGCCTATCGCGAAGCGGAGAATCTGCCCGTGATCATCCCGCGGCTGAGCGAGGCCCTGGGCGAGGCCCATCTGGCCGCAGAGATCATCGTGGTCGACGATTACAGCGGCGACGGCACCAGGGAGATCTGCGGCGATTTGTCCCAGCAGTACCCGTTGCGTTTGGAGACCAGAGAAAGCGAACGCGGGTTGTCCAGCGCCGTCCTGCACGGCCTCCGCCGCGCGCGGGGCGACGTCCTGATCGTGATGGACGCCGACCTGTCCCACCCGCCGGAAAAGGTCCCCGAACTTGTCGAAGCCCTGGACGAGGCAGACGTGGACTTCGTCATCGGCAGCCGCTATGTGCATGGCGGCGGGACCGACGAGGACTGGGGACTGCTGCGCTGGTTGAATTCCAAAGTCGCCACGCTGATGGCCCGCCCCTTTACGAAGGCGGCCGATCCGATGGCCGGCTTCTTTGCCCTGCGGAGGACCTCGTTCCGCCACGCTGACGAGACCGCCGAACTGAATCCCATCGGATACAAAATCGGTTTGGAGTTGATGGTCAAGTGCAATTGCCGGCGCGTCCGCGAAGTGCCGATCCAGTTCAGCAACCGGCTGCACGGCAAGAGCAAACTGAGTCTCCGCGAACAACTCAACTACGTGCGTCACCTGGGGCGGCTGGCCGAATACAAACTGCGGCATCTGCCGAAGCTGCTGAAATTCGCCGTCGTGGGCGCGTCGGGAAGCGTCGTCGATCTGCTGGCCTTTGCCGCCTCGCTGGCCTTGCTGCCCGTGCCCGTCGCGCGAGCACTCGCCATCTGGGTGGCCATGACGTGGAATTTCTACTGGAACCGGCGGTGGACGTTCTTCGAGTCCCGCGAGCACGGCATCCTGTGGCAGTATGCCATGTTCTGCGGCGCCTGCCTGATCGGGGCCGTGGTCAGCTGGGGAGTCAGCGTCGGGTTGTGGCACCTGATTCCCTTCTTTAACGAGTATCCGATCGTCGCGGCGATCATCGGCATCATCGCCGGCACCCTGTTCAACTTTGTCGCCAGCAGTCGGCTCGTGTTCCGCAAATCAAGCTCGGAGGCTGCGGGCCGCTGACGGCGTCGGCCGAGAGCGTCTCGGCGAATCGATTGTCAACGCTTACTAGAAAGCCAAATCATGTTGACTCCTTATCCGTGGTTGGCCGCGGTCATCATCGGCGTCCTGACGCTGGCGGCGGCGATCATCGACATCCGCACGCGGCGGATTCCCAATTGGTTTACGGTTCCCGTGCTGGTCGGGGGCGTGGTGTTTCACGTCGTCACCGGCGGGCTGGGCGGATTGTGGACTACCGTGGGCGGCTTTGCGACCGGCTTTGGAATCCTGCTGTTGCTTTGGCTGATGGGCGGCGGCGGCGGCGGGGACGTCAAACTGATGGGCGCGGTGGGCGCGTGGCTGGGCGCGTGGCACACGCTGATCGTGTTCTTGCTGAGCGCCGGCTTTGCGGCGTTCTTCAGCATGGCCGTGCTGGCCGCGGGGGTCATGCAGCACGGGCTGAGTTACGTCAAGCGGCGGCATTTGGCCAAGCCCGAGGAAGTCCTGAAAAAGAAGAACGCCGCCCCGGATTCACCCGACCTGGTCCGCCGCAAGATCAACCGGCGAATCCTCCCCTACGCCCTCCCGGTCGCGTGCAGCACGTGGGTGGTCTTCCTCTGGGTCTTCGTCAAGGCTTCCTCGTAAACGGTTCTCTCGACGCTGCGGGCGACGCCGGCGCCGCTGCCTCACGTCAGCGGTCCTTGCCAGGACCGTGTCCCAAACCGCCGCGCGCCGCTTCCTCGCGCGCGGCCTCGATTCCTGACTGGGGCTGGACGGCGGCGGCCAGTTCACGGTCCCAGGACACGCGGCCGCGGCGGCGGACGTGGCCGCCCAGGTCGCCCTGCGTGCGGAACATGATTTCCCAGTCCTCGCCACCGGCCGCGAGCCGGACTCCGGCAAGGCCCTCTTGTTGCATCACCTCGACGGGCCGCATCTGCCGGCGGGTCTGATCGCCGACCTCGATCACGTGCAGGAACAGGTCTGCGGAACGCGGCTGTCCGGGCGTCACTTCCACCCGCCACTGGCCCATCAGGGCGCGCTGTTCCGCGGTCAAACGCGGCGCTTGGATTTCCCAGTTGCGTCCGGCGGCCCAGAATTCCTTGCCGGGCCCGCCCACGACGCTCAGGGCCGCGTCGGCCGGCAGGCAGGTTCGGCAGAACATCCGGCCTCGGCCATGGTCGGCTTGGATCGTGCGGTCTGCCACCCGCGGCTCGTGCGCCGTGTGGATCAGCCAGTCCTTGCGGTACGTCGGATCGGTCGTCGTCACGCGGTCGAAGATCACGAAGCAATCCGGCAGCAGGAAGACCATCTGCCGAGTCGCGAGGCTGCATTTCTCGGGCAGTCCGGGCCGTCCGGCATGCGGCTTGTCCCCGTGTTGGTAACAGGCGGTGGCGTCGCCCGCGACGTAGACCAAGGCGTCGTTCGTCTCGAAGGCCTTCAGTTCCGATCCCAGGGCCTGGTGTTGTCCGCCGTGGTTCCCCACGACCTGCCCGCCCCAGTACGCGGCCGGCGGTTCGCCGGGCTGATGCACGACCACGCAGTTGTGCGCCACGGTTTGGGCGAAGTAGTTGGCCAGGTGCGCCCCGTTGGTGAACTCGTCGTACCGCGTGCCGGAATCCAGGGCCAAAAAGCCGTTGCGGTAGATCACGAAGTTCAACGCGTCGAAGTGCCGGTGCTGGCGCAGGATGCCGCCACACGTGAACAGACAGTACGTGTCCTCGGCCCCGATCCCGGAACGCATGAAGACCTGGCCCATCGTCTCGAAATGCCGCGCCGAGGGCAGGGTGCGCGGAGACAGCGGCGGCGGCGATTGGTCCAGCCGCGACCAGAGGAAGGGATACATGAACCACGTGGAGGAGTAGGACTGGCGGGGCAGAAGTTCCTGGACATACCGCGCCAGCCCCGCCGCCTGCGGATCAATCTGGCCGTGCAAGTGCCGGATGTTGGCCATGTGCGTGAACAGCTCGCCGATCGGCAAGCAGTTCTCCACGTGCGGCGTGTCGCCGTAGCCGAACTCGTGCGGCTGGGGCTCGGCCGCGATCCAGTTCCAGATCACGTAGTTCGCCAGCGAGGCCCCGTGGGGCCAGTGCGGGGCGAGGTCCTCTCCCGTGCTCGACAACCACGTATAGAAGAAGTTCTGTTCGGCCCACGGGTAGGCTCCGAAGACGTAACCCAGCGTCGGCGACGCGCCGCCGCCGTCGTCCCCGCAAGCCGTGCGGCGGTGCGCCAGCAGCTTCAGGTTCTCGTCATGCCCCCAAACCAGCCACTGCCGGATCCGTTCTTCCTCGATCCCCGTCCCGAAGCCCGTACAGCCCACAAACCAGAGACAGTTTCGGACCCCGTAGAAGCCCGTACTGTAACCCGACAGGTTCTCGCGATAGATGGCCGGTTTGGCTTTCAGCACCCGATCGATGGCTTCGACCAGGCGACTCAGGTACTCGCCCCGACGGTCGGCGGCAAGGTCTTCGTACAGCCAGTCCCAGGCCAGGATCGCGTGGACGCGCGAGGTCGAGTACCAATTCACGGTTTTCCGCTGGGCGAAACACTCGTCGTAGTAACGCAGGCTTGCGTCGAGGCACTGTTGGGCCAGTTCCAGGCAGGCGGAATCCTCCGTCATCCGATAGACGAACGCCGAGCAGGCCGCCTCGCGGCCGAGGTCGCGGGCGGCGAACGGCGTGCGGGCTTCACGCTTCAGCCGCTCGACGCGGCGTTTGACTTCCTCGTACCAAGCGCGCTCCGCGCCCAACGCGCGCTGGCGGACCTCGGGCCAGGTGTCGCGGTTGAAAAACAGCCGCGGATGGTCGGTGCGGAGTTTGCCGGTCCAAGCGGGCAGTTCGCCGCCCTGGGCGGCGCGCAGGCAGAGGGCCAAAACGACCAGGACCGGGACATGACGGAGTGACATCGCGAATCCTTTCCCCCAAAAGCAGTCTGTGCGGGGCCTCACACGACCCGTCCCCGCTCCATGTGCAACACGCGGTGCGCCCGCTGCGCCGCCTGCGGGTCGTGGGTCACCATCAACACGGCGGCGCCCGCGTCCGCATACTCCCGCAGGGCGTCCAGCACGATGCTGGCGTTGTCCGGATCGAGATTCCCCGTGGGCTCATCGGCCAGCACCAGCTGGGGACGATGGAACAGCGCCCGGCTCAAAGCCACGCGCTGGCGTTCCCCGACGCTCAATTCCGCCGGCACGTGACGCCGGCGATCCTCCAGACCGAACTGGTGGATCAGTTCCTCCGCGCGCTGTTCGGGCTGCGGTTGCGGATTGGGCAGATTGGCGGCGAGGATGTTCTGCAGCACGTCCAGGTAAGGCACCAGGTGGAATTGCTGGAACACAAAGCCGATGTGCTCGGCGCGAAACGCGCTGCGGGCATTGGCGGACAGTTGGTACGGGTCGACGCCGGCCACGTGCACCGTCCCGCCGGTGGGCCGCAGCAGCGCGCCGCAGGCCAGCAGGAGCGTGCTCTTGCCACAGCCGCTGGGGCCCTGGATGGCGACCGCTTCGCGGGCCTCGATCGCCAGCGAAAGCCCGTCGATCGCTTGCACTTCGCGCCCGTTGCCGGAATACGTTTTGGTGACGTCCTGAACTTTCAACATCCTCAAGCCTCCCTCAGAATCTCGGCCGGGTCGCGCTGCGCGGCCAACAGCGCCGGAATCCAGCCGGCCACGACGCCCAGCAGTGAACCGATCGCCAGCGCCGCGCCGACCACCTGCCACGACAGGAGCCCCGCGGCTCCGACGAGCAGCACGTTCAAATCGCCGCGCAAACGGGCGGCGATCAGCAAGCCGGCGGCGCAGCCAAACGCCGCGCCGACCACCCCGCCGGCCAGGGAACGGAACAGAAACAGCGTTAGCACCTGGTTCGCCCGATATCCGATGGCCCGCAAGATGGCCACCTCCGCGCGGCGCCCGCGGGCGTTGCCGAAGGCGGTCAGGAAGATCCACGCGCCGCAGGCCAGGACCACGCCCGGCACGGCCAGCGAGGCCAGCCGCCGGCGTTCCGCGCGCAGCGCCTGCTGGTGCGATTTCTCGCGCTGGAGCGCCTCGGCCGCCTCTTGGCCTACTCTCGTTCGCGCCTCCGCGCGGGCCAGGACTTTCGTCCCCAGCTCGACGACCTTGGTATCGGGCAACTGCTTGGCGACATCCGCGCGGACGCGGGCCAGGGCTTCGCTGCCCACGCACAGGCACTCCAGGGCCAGGATTGCGTTGATCCGGCCCGGCTTGCCCAGCAGCTCCTGCGCGTCCTGGAGCGGAATCCAGACCCCGATATCGTCCTTGCTGCCGCGTTCCTCCTGGCACTTGTGAATCACGAACGGCCGTCCCAGCAGTTCGACCTGCTGACCTTCCTGCAGGCCCAGGCTGCGGTGCAGCTCGTACCCAACGACCATGGTCCCGTCAGGAACCGGCTGGACCAGCGGCGTCTTGGGGCTCTTGTGCAGATTGGCCACTTCGCCCTTGCAGCCGACCAGGATCACCGTGCGTTTCATCTCCGGCCATTTCAGCTTCTCGGCCAGCATCGGCAGGAAATGCCGCACCGAGACAATCCGCGAATTGGCCAGACGGTGCGCATAGTCTTCGGGCATGGTGGTCGTGGCGGTGTCCGAGGCGTGCCACTCGCCTACGTCCTGATCGCCGGGCAAAATGGCCATGTTGAAACTCAGCTTGAGCGTGGCCTTGCGCATTTCGTCCTGCAGCACGTTCAAGCGTTCCTGGAGTTCGGTTTCCTTTTGCGCCAGCAGGGCGTCGGAACGGAGGTCGTAGATCTGCAGCGCCGCCTGGGCGGTGAGCATCGTCCCCACCGCCACGGCCACGGCCAGCGTGGCGAGCAGAAAAGTCGTTTGCCGCCGCAGGATTTCTCGCAGCGCCATGTGGATGATTGACATCGTCACAGTCTCCTTCGCCTTTGCCTGTGCTCACGGTTCGTGGAGGATGTCGGCCGGGTCCAGGGCGGCGGCGACCCGCGCCGGCAGCCAGCTGCCCAACAGGCACGCGGCGATCCCCATCGCCGCGGCCAGGCCGAGGTGCTCCAGGGCGACGGCCCAGCCCATCGCCGTGCCGGCCTGGTCGCGGACCTCCAGCAGCATCGCCGCCGTCGTGCCCAACGCAAACCCGGCCAGCCCGCCGGCCAATCCCAGCAAGCCGGCTTTGGACAAAACCAGCGTCCGCACGTCGCCCGCGCGGAACCCGATCGCCCGCAACACGCCGATCTCCGCCGCCCGTTCTCGAACGTTCAGATACATCAAGATACCGATCCAGACGGCACACGCCAGAAACCCAAGCGGGCCGAGTCGAGTGATCGCGCTGCGCCGCTCCGCTTGGAGCAGCGCCCGTTTCTCGTTTTCCTGCTCCACGGCCGCTCGAGCCTCTTCGGCCACCTTGATCCGGGCGTGTGCGCGGGACAACGTCTCCGAGGCGATTTCCACGACCTGACAGTCGGGCAGCACGGCCGCCATCCGGCGGCGGACCTCCGCCAGGTTGCCCCACACGGACAGATGCTCGACGACCAGGATCTCGTTGATCGCGCCCGGCTGATCCAGCAACTGCTGGGCAGCGGCCAGCGGGATCCACAGGCTGATGTCGTCCTTGGTGCCCAACTCCTGTTCGCACCGGTCGATCCGGAAGACGCGGCCCAGGACGGTGATTTCCTGTCCGGGCTGCAGCCCTAGCGCATGATGCAATTCGTACCCCACCACGCAACCGTCCGGCGGGATCGCGGGCGTCAGCGGCGCGCCTTCGGCGACGCTCGTGTCCAGCACGCGCTCCTGGCCGACGCCCACCAGCAGGATCGTCCATTGCCTTTCTTCCCACTTCAGTTTCCGGCGCAGCCGGGGCAGGTAGCGGTCGATCAGTTCCTGCGCATCCTCCAGCCGCAACGCCCAGGATTCCGGCATCGTGAGCGCTCCGAAATCCTCCGCGTACCAATCGCCCAGGGACTGGTCCTTGGGGAGCACCAACGCATTGTATCCCAGACGCTGCATGGCCTGCTTCAGGTCAGCTCGCAGGTCCACCATCACGGCCTTCGTCTCTTCCTCCTTGCGCGACACCAGGCCGTCGGAGCGGGCGGCGTGCAGTTGCAGCCCCATCAGCACGCCCACCAGCAAGGCGACGGCCGCGGCGATCCCGGCCAGGCCGAGCAGGAAGTTGCCCTTGCGATACGCGATCTCGCGCAACATCATCGACCAAATCGACATCCCGATTTCTCCTCCGACCAGGCCGTAGACCGCTCGCTCCGCGAGCGGAACCGCGCCGCACCGCGCGACGATCTCTTCCACTCCGGCCTCTGCCGCAAAAGCCCCCACTTACGCCTGTTTCGCCAGCGCGGCGCTGTGGGCTTGAATTCTCCGCACGGCGGCCAGGATATGGTCCATCTCGCTGCGTTGGGCCAGCAGCAGTGTCTGGAACATTCCCAAGGTCGTCTCGCAGACTTGCCGGTTGCCTCTCAGTTCCCGAAAACTGTCGCGGTACGCCTTCAGTCGCTCGGCGGGAAACAACCGCTGGAATCCGCGCGAGGCGATCGCTTCGTCCAGCAGTCCGTCGTGGTACTGTTCGCGGTAGCCGCCGCCGCAGGGGATCCCTTCGGCGTTCATGGCCCGGCAGAACTTGTCGCGCGACAACCCGTGGAATTGTTCGGGATCGTAGCGGAACGCATACAGATGCCAGACCGGCCGGCTGTTCTCCGGCAAGCGCAGCGGCTGGACGCCGGGAATCTCTTGCAGGCCCGCCGACAAATAGGCGGCGTTCTCGCGTCGCCGCTCGGTTTCCTGCACCAGTTTGTCGAACTGCGACAGCAGGAGCGAGGCTTGGAAGTGCTGCATCCGGAAGTTGCTGCCGCGGCTGAAGCAGCCGCTGCCTTGAAAGCTCCCGGAGGCGCGTCCGCAGTTGTGAAAAGCCTGGCAGCGGTCCAGCAGTTCCGCGCGGTCGCCGGTGATGGCCCCGCCTTCGCCCGAGGGAATGTGCTTGGAATTCTGGAAACTGAAGCAGCCCAGATCGCCGAGCGTCCCGCACTTGCGGCCCTTGTATTCGGCCAGCCAGGCCTGGCAGGCATCCTCGACGACCGCCAGGTTGTGCTTTTTGGCGATCGCGTTGATCGCATCCATGTCGCAGGGCAAGCCGTAGATGTGGACCGGCACGATGGCGCGCGTCCGCTCGGTGATCCGGCTCTCGATCGAAGCCGGGTCCATGGTCAGCGTCGCCGGATCCGTGTCGGCGAAGACCGGCAGGGCCTTGAGCATCAGGATCGTGTTGTAGGTGGCGATGAAGGTGAAGGGGGAGGTGATGACTTCGTCGCCAGCGTCGACGCCCAGGACGTGCATGGCCGTGATCAGCGCGGTCGTGCCGCTGGACGTGGCCACGCAGCCTCGGGCGGCGAGCAATTTGGCCCAACCCGCCTCAAAATCCGCCACCTGCCCGCCGCCGCCAGAGCTGGACCAGCGCCCGCTGCGCAAAACCCGGAGGATCTCCGGCTCCCAGGACTCGCGCCACTCCGGCCAGCGGGGCCAGCCGCCGGTGTGGATGCGGGTGCCGCCGAGCAGCGCCGGCTTGTCCGCCGCGGCGGCCGCCACGGTCGGGGTTCGGCGAAGGCCCAGCCAGGCCAAGGCGGCGGAACCGGCCGCCGCGGTGCGGACGAACGCTCGTCGGGTCAGATCGCTTTTCATAGCTCAGGTTCCTCTTCGATCATCAGGGAGCCGTGTCTTCCGTCGTGGGGATCAGCCGTTCGGGAACGTGAACGGCGACGACTTCCCCCCGCACGCACAGCTGGTTGTTGGCCGATAGTTCGATGCTTACGACCACCTTGCGGCCACGAGATTCTTTGACCCGCCCGCGCAGTTCCAGCGGCACGCCCAGCGGCGTCGGCCGCAGATAATCCACGTGCAGCGACGCGGTCAGGAAGCGGAACGGCGGCAGCGTGTCCATCGCCCGCCCTTCGGCCCGGTACGCCGCCGCTGCCGCCGTGCCCGTGCCGTGACAGTCGATAATCGAGGCCAGCAGGCCGCCGTAAACGTAGCCGGGGATGGCCATGTGGTACGGCTGTGGATGAAACACGGCCACCGTTTCCTCGCCGTCCCAGTAACTCTTCACTTGCAGGCCGTGGTCGTTCAAGCGGCCGCAGCCGTAACAATGGCTCAGGGCGTCCGGATAGTAATCCTGGAAGGCCTTTTCAGTCACGAGGCAACCTTTCTCTCTTGACAGCTCGCGAATTCTCTCGGATCGATGCGGCCTGGCCCAGCCTCAGGGCGATCCCAGCCGGGTGTCGCTGACCGCCAGGGTGCAGTTTACCACAGTTTCCGCAGAGGGCCACACGGGCGGAGTACGAGAACGGACTGTCCGGAGCGGAGTTTCCGGAACAACCCTCCGAGACAGAATCGGTCGCCCGCGGCGTCTCGGACCGCCGAGCACTGGCGACCGGGTGCTCCGCAGTTGCTGCCCGTGGTCCGTTGGGGGACTTGAAGCCGAATCGGCCAAGGATTAGCCTACGTTCGTCAGGGTTCTGCCGGCCCACGCGCACCTGGGAAAACGTCTCTCCAAACGATGAGGGGGATTCGATGCTGCGGTTAGCTGTCTGCCTGCTCGGAATGCTCGCCTTTACGCCACTGCAATGCCAACCTGCCGCCGTCGAAGTCGCCGAGCCGCACGCGGGCCCGCCGGCCAAGCCTGCCGGCCCGGACGATTCGGTCAGCCTGTCGGAACCCGACCGCCAACTGATCGGACTGGAGCTGGAGCAAGTATCGGCCAAGGAGTGCCGTTCGACGCTCAAGGCGATGGGCAAGCTCGTGGCTCCCCAGACGAAGACGGCGATCGTCGGGTATGCCTTCTCGGGTCGCGTCTCCGAGGTCCACGTCCAGATCGGCGACTGGGTGGAAAAGGGCCAGCGACTGCTCACGCTGGAGAGTCAGGAGGTGGGCACGGCCAAGTGCGATTTCTTCAAGGCCGTCGCCGATCTGGAGTTGGCCACGCTGAATTTCGAGCGCGAGAAGCGGCTGTTGGACAGCGGCATCGGGATCGAAAAAAACTTTGCCGCGGCCGAGGCCGAACTGAAAATCGCCCAGGAAAACCGGGATGCGGCGCACAAGCGGTTGCACGTGCTCGGCTTCGATGAAAAGGAAGTGGAGGCAATCGCCAAATCGCACCAGATCCATCCGGCGATCACCCTGTTCGCTCCGCTGGCGGGCAAGATCGTCAAGAACGACGCCGTGCTGGGCGCGCTGGTGGATCAGGCCACGCAGTTGATGACCGTGATCGATCCGACGACACTGTGGGTCGACGCGCAAATCTACGAAAACGACCTCGCCAAGGTGAAGGTCGGCCAGAAAGTCGAGGTTCGCGTACCCGCCTACCCGGACGAGGTTTTCGCCGGCAGCGTGACCTTCATCTCGGACGTGGTGGACGACCAGAGCCGCACGATTGCCGTGCGGGCGGAGGTCGACAACGCCGAACAGCGGTTGAAGCCGGGCATGTTCGCCGACATCGGCCTGCTCCTGATGGAGGACCAGCAGGCCCTGGTCGTGCCGCGCAAAGCGGTGCTGGAGGAGGGTCTGCAGCAAGTGGTCTTCGTCAAAACAGGCGACGCCTTCGTGTCGCGGGCCGTGCAGACCTCCGCCATCGACGGCGATTGCCTCCAAGTCGTCGCCGGGCTGAAAGCCGGCGAAGAAATCGTCACGGTGGGCAATCACCTGCTGCGGTCCCGGCTGAAGCAGGGGGTCCTGGAGCAAGCCGGCCATCATCACGGACACGGACACGGGCATGATCATGGACACGGGCACGGCCACGAGCAGTCCCAGGCCCCGACTCACCGACACGGGAGACCGCAACCGTGATTCGGGCCATCATCGACCTCGCGCTGCGCAATCGGCTGCTGATCCTGCTGCTGGTCCTCCTGGTGACGCTGGGAGGCGTGATGGCCTACCAGCGGATGCCCAAGGACATCTACCCCGACCTGAACGCGCCGCTGGTCAATATCATCACGACCTGTCCCGGCATGGCGTCCGAGGACGTCGAACGGTTGATCACGTTTCCCCTGGAGAGCCTGATGAACGGCAGTCCGGGCGTGATCCGCGTGCGCTCGGAATCGACGACGGGGGAGTCGGTGGTCACCGTCGAGTTCGATTGGGGGATCGACATCTATCAGGCCCGGCAGATCGTTTCCGGCAAACTGGACATCGTCGCCGAGCAGTTGCCGGACAGCGCTTCCGATCCCGTGCTGGGTCCCGTCTCCTCGCGGATGGGCGAAGTTTTCGAGTTCGCCGTGGTCGGCCAGGGCGCTGACCCGATGGAACTGCGGAGCGTGGCCGATTGGACGATCCGGTACCGGCTGCTGGGAGTGGAAGGCGTGTCCTTCGTCGTCAACCTGGGCGGCTTCGTGCGACAGTACCAGGTGTTGCTCAAGCCGGAGATGCTGCACCATTACGGGATCTCGATCGCCGACGTCAAAGACGCCATCGAGCAGAGCAACCGCAATTTCTCCGGCGGCGTGATCCGCAAGCAGAACCAGGAGTTCCTGATCAAGGGACTGGGCCGAATCGAGTCGCTGGCCCACATCGAGAACACCGTCATCACGGCCCGCGACGGAGTGCCCGTGTTCGTCAAGGACGTGGCCCAGGTCCGCGAGGGCGCGATGTTCTCGACGGGCAACGCCGGGTTCAACGGGCAGGAGGCCGTCTCCGTCGTCGTCCAGAAGCAGTACGGCGGCGACACGCTTAAGACCATTGAAAACGTCAAGCAGTTCCTCAAGCAGATCGCCAAGGACATCCCGGAGCCGATTCACACCGTCCCCTACTACGACCAATCGGGCCTGATCACCAGTTCGCTGCGGCACGTGGAACTCTCGATGCTGGAGGCCGGGGGCCTCGTCCTGCTGGTGATCCTGATCTTCCTGGTCAATCTCCGCGCTTCGCTGATCGCGTCGCTGACCATCCCGTTTTCGATTCTGTTCGCATTGGTGCTGATGTACGCCGGCAACGTCGCGCTGACCGTGATGGCGCTGGGCGGCCTGGCCATCGGGATCGGCAAGATGGCGGGCGGTTCGGTGATCATGGTCGAGAACATCTTCAAGTTTTTGGAGAGCGACACCAGCGGAGCGTCGCCGTTGGAACTGACGGCCCGAGGCGCCAAGGAAGTGGGCTCGTACCTCTTCTCGGCGAACTTGATCATCGTGCTCGTGTTCCTGCCGTTGCTGACCCTGGAAGGCATCGCCGGGCGGATGTTCCGGCCGACGGTGTACGCCCTGGTGGCCGCCCTGATCGGGTCGCTGGTGATGAACATCACGCTGCAACCGGTGCTGATGTCGTTCTGTTTCCGCCGCCGCAGCGGCAAGCGGCGGCGGCACTGGTTTGTGGAATTCGCCACCTGGGTTTACGTAGGGATCTTGAAGCTCTCGTTTCGCCTGCGGTGGCTGGTCCTGGCAGCGGCCGTCGCGTTGATGGTGATCGGGGCAGATCGCTACCAGCAGCTGGGTAACGAGTTCGTTCCGGCCTTGGACGAAAACGCGATGATTGTCTCGACGGCCATGCTCCCGGAGACGTCCCTGCACGAGTCGGTCCGCGTGGGCAAGAAGGTCGAGGAGATCCTGTTGTCGTTTCCGGAAGTCGTGTCCGTCTGCCGCACGACGGGCATGGCGGAGGAATCGGAGCACGTCCACCCGGTGAACCACAGCCACAACATGGTGGAACTGGTGCCGCGGGAACAACGGCAGCGGGGCTATGAGGAATTGACCGAAGCGATGCGGTTGGAATTGGAACGTATCCCCGGCCTGGTGCACATGTTCGAACAACCGATCAGCAACAAGCTGGCCGAAATGCTGACCGGGACCGAAGGCCAGATCGCGATCAAGGTCTTCGGCCCCGATTTGCAGGTGCTGGACCAGAAGACGCGGGAAATCGGCGCGGTGATGAGCCGCTTGGAGGGCATCGCGGACCTGCACGTCGAGCAGACCACGGGCATCCCTCAGATCCTGATCCAACTGGATCGGGCCGCCTTGGGCCGCCACGGCATCAAGGTCCAGGAAGTGGCCGACCTGATCGAAACGGCCTTGAACGGAGTCGCCGTGACCGACGTCTTGGAAACGGACCGCCTGACGCCCGTCTTCCTGAGGTTGCCGGAGAAGTACCGCCAGGATGTCGAGACGATCCGCGGCCTGCTGGTCGACACCCCGGCGGGACACCGCATTCCGCTGACCCAACTGGCCACGATCGACCGCAGCGAAGGCCCGCAGACCATTTTCCGCGAGAGCCTGATGCGGCGGAAGACGATCGTCTGCAACGTCGTGGGCCGCGACGTGGGCCGATTCGTCAAGGACGCGGAAGCCGAGATCGCCCGCAAGGTGGAATTGCCGACGGGATACCTGGTCGATTTCGGCGGCGAGTTCGAGAGCCAGCAACGGACGATGCAGCAGTTGATGTGGACCATGCTGGTCGTCGCCCTGGGTGTGCTGGTCGTGCTGTTCGCCTCGCTGGGTTCGCTCCGCCAGTCGCTGCTGCTGCTGCTGAACGTCCCCATGACGGCGGCCGGCGGCATCCTGGCGCTGTACTGGACGGAACAGACCCTGAACGTTTCGTCCGTGATCGGATTCATCGCCCTGTTCGGCATCGCGTTGCAGAACGGCGTTGTGCTGGTGGGCAAGATCAACGATCTGCGCCGCGGCGGAATGCCGTTGCACGAGGCGGTAATCGAGGGCTCGACGTACCGGTTCCGGCCGATCCTGATGACCGAACTGGTCCTGATCCTCGGCGTGCTGCCGCTGGCGCTGGGGACGACGACCGGCTCGGAGATCCATCGGCCGCTGGCCGTCGTGTACATCGGCGGTTTCGTGGCCGCCATTTTCTTCGAGCAGATCGTGCTGCCGATTCTGTACGAATTGTTTGCCCGGATCAAGAAAGACCGCTTCGCCCCGGCCTGACGCCCCAATCCGCTCGGCTCCGCCGTGCGCTCGCTCCGCGCGGAGGGCACGGCCGTTAACGGTGTAAGCCGTGCCACACCCGACCTGCTTGCACGCGACGGGCGTGGTCCTGCTTGCGGGAGACGGTCATGGCCAGAACCCCACGAGGACAGTTGGGCGACCTGGCAAACGATCAGTCAATGACCGGCGAAGACAAGTTGACGCAGGGACTTGCTCGCGTCAGGTGTTCCGCAGTTGGGAAGCGCAAATCTCGTGCTCTGGGTCTTACCAGAGGACGTAGAACACTTCCAAGTCACGGCGGCCCCAAAGCCGCTCTTTTCCGGAAAAACCCGTCCACGTCAAACGTGCCAATCTTCCACGCCGGCGTTTTTTTCTGAGCGGTCCCAGGGTCAGCACCTACCCGAACGTTGCCCTTGGCGTCACCAGGCGTACCAGTTGCAGACGGTTCGGCACTTGCTGGAACGTCAGGTGCCGCGACAGGAAACGCTGCCCTTCCTGGATGAGCATCCGCTCATTCGCCCGTTGTCCGAGTATGGTCAGTTTATCCATCAATCGTTTCAAGGAGAAACCACGCATGTCTGAATCGTTGTCCCAAACGCTCAAGAAGCTTCGGCTGTCCGGTCTGGCGACCTCGCTGGAAGTCCGCCTGCAGGAGGCGGCGGCCAGTGGCCTGAACCATCGCGAGTTCCTGGAACTGATTCTGCAGGACGAACTGTTCACGCGGAACTCCCGGCTGATTCAACGCCGGCTGACCGCGGCCTGCTTCCGGGAGCCACGCACGCTGGAGGACTTCGACTTCTCGTTCAATCCGTCCGTGAAGAAAACGACGATCTACGACTTGGCCACCGGCCGCTTCCTGCGGGAGCATCGCGACGTGTTGTTCTGCGGCCCGCCGGGCACCGGGAAGAGCCATCTCGTGCAGGGACTGGGATACGCCGTGATCAAGTGCGGCTTCACGGTGTACTACCGTTCCATCTTCGACGTGGTCCGCGACTTCCTGCACGACGAGGCCTTCGACGGCCACGAGAAGGTGTTGGCCCGGTACTTGAAACCGGACCTGCTGATCATCGACGACATGGGGATGAAGCAACTACCCAAGCGTTCCGGCGAGTACCTCTTCGAGATCATCATGCGGCGTCACGAACGCCGCTCGACCGTGATGACCACCAACCGCCCCTTGGAGGACTGGGGCACGCTGATCGGCGATGTGCCCAGCGCCACGGCCATCCTGGACCGCTTTCTGCAGCCCGCCGAGGTGCTCACGCTCACGGGCCGAAGCTATCGGCTGAAAAATCCGCTGAATGGGTCAAAATCCGCCAAAGCGCCCATCGGCTCGGAAGCCGAAAAACAATACTACTCCAATCCCAAAACGGACCACCCTCGCAGGACTTTACTTAACAACCGTTCACCTGCGGATTTTGAAGCGGCCACAAGTGGCCCGTTTTGAAGCGCCCAGTGACACTGAGCCGTGCCCACCTGCCCCGCCTCCGCCGCGTCCCAGAGAAGCGGACTCGTTGCACCGGCGGTGCAGTAAATCCATGCTTTCCGCAATCAATGCCTGTCCTTTTCGTTTTTCGTTTCCGGCGGCGTGCGAGTGAGCCGTGCCACACGAGCAGGGCCCCCCCCGCCGTCGGAAACCGGCGCGGCGCATTCTGAGGCCGGGTTCCGTCGCACTTCAGGCACGGCTGACAAAGTAACCCACGCCCATCGACACCGCCATGTGCGATCCCGACCTCGCCCTCACCGTCCAGGAAAGTAATCCGCTGGGCGCGTCGCTTGGGGTCCGGTCCGTCGGCGATGCTGAATTCGCCTCGTGCGGAACCGCGGCAGGCCGCCGTCCAGGGAGCGCAGATCTCAGTCTGGACGCCTGCGGGTTCCAACGGCAAAGCCTGTTTTTTGCCGCCGGTGGAGATCCACAAGTTGCGGTAACGCGCTTCCCGCTGCCACGGGCGAAAGGCCACGCCGCCGCCAGTCAGCGGGTGCTCGCGGTCTTCGTGGACCAGCATCGTCTTACCATCGACGACGATCTCCAGCGTGGTTTCCGTCAGGCAGACAACCAGCGCGATCCAGCGTTTGACGGGCACGGCGCAGGGAACGTCCCGAATCGGCTTGAAATTCTGCCGATGCCGGCCCAGTCGCAGGTATCCGGCAGTGTCCAGCGCGACTTCGTAGCCATGGAAACTGTCCGCCCCCACGCCGGGTTCGCTCAGCTTGACGATCAGCCCCGCGTTGCCGGGCGCGGCGTCGGGCAGCAGCACCTCGACGCCGACCTCCCCGCGGGTCAGGGCCAGCGACTCGGCGACCAGTTTCGGTCCCGGTCCTGCCGGGGCATACAGCACGCCGTTTTCCACTCGCCACGTTCCGCCGTAGGCCCGAAAGCCGCCGATGGCTCGTGCTTCGTCAGATGCCGGGAAGTTCTCGTCGATCACCATCCGCGCGCGGTCGACCTGTGCCGCGACCAATTCGTCAACTTGTCCCGCCAGAACCAGAAGTCCGGAGAAGATAAACGCTAGACTCATGTCGTCGTCTCCTTTGGGCTGATCGCGCGCCATCGTAGCCGATTTGCCGCGATGTGACATGGGCGGTCCCTGATCTCGATCGCCACCAAGGGCGAATCGCGGCCCCAGGAAGGACCGACGGCGGCGAGCATGGAGCCAGGGCGCTCTGCGCGTCTGAAGCGAACTTCCAACCGCCCCCTCCCTCTCGCTGGCACTTCGGGTTAACATGGCGGACCGGACGGAAGCAGGACCTGGGGAGAAACGAATATGAGCGGCTTCTTCGGCGTGGCGTCGAAAACCGATTGTGTGGCGGACTTGTTCCACGGCACCGATTATCACAGCCACTTGGGAACCATGCGGGGCGGCCTGGCGACCTGGGTTCCGGATCGGTTCATTCGTTACATCCACGACATCACGAACGCCCAATTTCGCAGCAAGTTCGAGGACGACCTTCCTCATCTGGAGGGCAATTCGGGCATTGGCGTGATCAGCGACTTTGAGGACCAGCCGCTGATCATCGGCTCGCATCTGGGCACCTATGCATTGGCCACGGTGGGCCGCATTTTGAATCTGGACGAGTTGGCCGACGAGGCGTTCCAGCGGCGCGCGACGCACTTCTCGGAAATGGGCGGCAACGGCATCAATCCCACGGAATTGGTGGCGACCCTGATCAATCGGGAAAGCAGTTTCGCGGCGGGCATCGCCCACGCGCAAGAAGTGATCAAGGGTTCGTGTTCCCTGCTGGTGCTGACCAACGACGCGATCTATGCGGCCCGCGACCGGCTGGGCCGCACGCCCATCGTCATCGGCAGCAAGCCGGGCTCTTACGCCGCCACGCTGGAGACGTGCGCCCTGCCGAATCTGAACTACGACGTCGAGCGTTACTTGGGACCCGGCGAGATTGTGCGTCTGACGGCCGACGGGGTGGAATCTTTGAAACCGCCGGGCCGAGAGATGCAGATCTGCGCCTTTCTGTGGGTCTATTACGGCTATCCCGCGTCGTCCTACGAAGGCATCAACGTCGAATCGGTCCGCAATCGCTGCGGCGTGGCGTTGGCACGGGACGACGACATCGAAGTCGACCTGGTCGCGGGCATTCCTGATTCCGGCACCGGCCACGCCATCGGCTACGCGAACCAGTCGGGCAGGTCGCTGGGGCGGCCGTTTGTGAAATACACGCCGACCTGGCCGCGGAGTTTCATGCCCCAGGACCAGCGTGTCCGCGAGTTGGTTGCCCGCATGAAGCTGATCCCGATCCGCGAAGTGATCCAGGGCAAACGGGTGCTGTTTTGCGAAGACTCGATCGTCCGCGGCACGCAGCTCCGCGACACGGTCCGGCGGCTGTTCGAGTACGGGGCTCAGGAGGTCCACATGCGGCCCGCCTGTCCGCCGCTGATCTACAACTGCAAGTTCCTGAACTTCTCCCAATCGCGGTCCGCATCGGACCTGGCCGCCCGCCAGGCCATCAAGGAACTGGAGGGCGAGGACGACAAGCACTTGGAGGACTACGCCGACCCGGATTCCTCGCGGCACGCTGCGATGGTGGAGCGGGTCCGGCAGCAGCTGGGATTGACGTCGCTGAAATACCAGCGTTTGGACGGCCTGATCGAAGCGATCGGGCTGCCCAAGGGCCGTGTCTGCACCTACTGCTGGGACGGCTGCGAGTCCTGCACCAGACAGTTGTGGCTGGTCTCGTCACCGGGCCGGCCGGCGTGAGCAAAGCAGTCGGGGTCCCGCCGAATCCGCTCAGCGCAGCCGCCGTGCGCCGTCAGGGCTGGAATCGCGGGATGTGAGCGAAACGGCACTGGCACCAAACGGTGAGAGGCTGCGTTTTCGCGTTGTTGATCAAAGCACCGTCTCGGCGCTGGGGTCAGGCTTACAGCATTCAGTTTTGGCCGATGGTGGGTCCAGCGATAGGCAACGGCATTGCTCGGCCAAAATTGAATGCTGTAAGCCTGACCCCCTGTCGTCCAAGTGTGCGATCAGGAACAGCAACACGACATCCCCATTTCCCGTTTGGTGCTTGCCGCCGGTCGCGTGCGGGACCGGCAGCTCGCGCCGCGCGCGCCAACATCATAACCCCGACTTCTCGGATCAAGGCCGCAACAGGCAACAGGGAGCGACGTCATGCTACGTGCAACGTGGTTTCAGCGAGTCGGTCCCTGGTTGCGCGAGAGTCTCCTTGCCCCGAACGCCACCGGCACACTCGTTACGACGCCGCTGCGCTGTGCGGGACAACCGCTGCAGATCAGCGCCGATGCGCAAGGCGGTTCGGTCCGCGTGTCCGTGCTCGACGATCAAGACCGCGAAATCGCCGCCAGCGGCCCGATCGCAGCCGACGTCACGGACGCCGACGTGCGCTGGGCCGGCGGCGCCTCGTTCGAATCGCTGCGGAACCGCGAGGTTCGACTGAAGATCGAACTCCGCAGGGCCAAGCTGTGCGCCGTGCGCGGTGTCGAACTGGTCGACACGTCGCTGTCGAGCCCGCCGGAGGGTGCCGCGCCGGATCGGCCCGCGACCGGCGGCGTCAAGATCGTCAGCCACACGGCTTCGTTTGAAGCCTCGGACGAGGGCTGGCAAGGCGTTCAGCGCGCGGAACGCCAAGCGGAGGAGGAAGCTACGGGCGGATTTCTGCACGCCACGCGACCCGACGGCAACGCGTTCGCCTTGGCGGCCGAACCGGCTTCGGCCGGCCGGTTTTCGGGCAACTTCCAGACGGTGTACGGCGGCCGCGGCGTGACGATCTTGTTTCGAGTCCGCTCGCAGGACACAGCGGTGCTGACGCAAGTCGAGTTGTTCGCGCGGGACATCGCGCAATGGTCGTACGACAGACTGCCCGCTCCCGGCAAAGATTGGACGGCGGCCAGCGTGACGTTGCGCTACGACTGGACCGACGACTAGGCCCGCGCCGCCGGCTGGCGCCCGGCGATTCACGCTTTCTCCTGGCGTGAAACGATCCAGAACGTCGGCAAAGTCGTGGTGGGGCCGTTGTTCCAAGGCCAGCCCTCGTCGTTCGACCTGGACGATTTCACCATCCGGACGGCCGCCGACTGATTGGGGCGAGGACATCGTAGACCGCTCGCGGACCGAGCGGCCTACGGTGGTGTCACCCGCGCGTGTTCGGCGACGTAGCGGTAGGCGTACATCCAACCATTGGCGACGTACCACACGTCCTTGCGGTTGGCCACGTGGGCCAAGTGCTGCATGAGCGTCGAGCCTTGCTGGCCGTCGATGCCGGGACGGGGGTCGTACACGACGCTGTTGCGGAAGCGGTCGGGGTGCCAGAGTGCGTAGAAGATGCCGCCCGCCTGGTATACCTTGTCGAAGGCGTCATTCAGGTCCTTGACATCGGCGGCGTAGAATCGCGCTTTCGGCTCGCGTGTCTCCAGGATGCGGTCGTAGCCGATGGTGTTGACACCGCCCACGCCGTAGAAGCCGAACTTGTCGTTCCACGGCGTGTACTGGGTGCTGGTCGGGTTGTCCAGCCAGTTGAAGCCTCGCACGAACAGGAATTCGCTCGTGTCCATGCCCAGGACCTGTTCGTCGTAGTAGCCGGTCGTGAGGATGTGCTCGAAGATGCGGTTGCCGTAGGGGATGTTTTTCAGGCGTTGGAGGATGTCCTCGCGGCAGCCGAGGACTTCGTCGCGAATCCCGCGAACGGCGTACGTGGCGGCGTCCTTGGGGTGCGTCTGGCCGTGGACGGCAGGCTCCCAACTGCGGTCGCCCCGATCCAATTCCTGTTGCATGATCTGCCAGGTTTCGTCGCCCCCCGCCATGCGGCTGTTGATCGCAATCGACAACGGCAAATGAAAGCCGCGGCAGACGTGCAGCGCGGCCTGATAGTTGTCGGACTCGTCGTCGGTCGGCCCTTTCCACGGAGCGCCAGGGTGGGCCCACGCGTTGCAGCCCCAATTGTCGTTGGACAGCGTGTAGGCCGCCCGGCGGCCGTCGTAATACTTGGCCACGCCTTCGAACCGGACCGAACCGGCGCCGCGGAACTCCAGTTCGATGCTGGGACTGGTCTGGAAACCGACCGAAACGTAGACTCGCTTCGCCGTTCGGTCGAACCGGACGCATTCCACGCCATTGAAGAAATCGTCCCCGGTTTTCTGCGTCAAGCTCGTCCAGGCTGCGAGCGCAGAATCCCGACGCCGGACTTCCGCATTCGCAGCCAGATCGTCCGCTCGGAACACGTACGTCGCGGGATATTGAAAGCCCCACTTCTCCCACCGACCACGCGGGCTGTTGATTTAGTGTCGGCGGGCAGGACGAATTCTGGCCCTCGCCGAGCGAGCGATCTCTTTTGGAGAACTGCGGAGTGCCCAAAATGGTCTTGCAGAATTCCCGATGCCACTCTGACCGACGAAGGCGGGGAAAACCGGGCCGCGGGAATCCCTCACTTTCCTCAATTTACTGCTTCGGTGGCCAACTCCGCGAACTGGGCGCGCAGTCGTTTCACCTCCAGGATCAGT